>Ga0209160_1000281_pt1 | contig 39971 bp, 48 predicted proteins | sample GraSoiAngelo_153_FD_186167 | JGI IMG/M metagenome (GOLD analysis project Ga0209160, IMG submission 186167) | Grasslands soil microbial communities from the Angelo Coastal Reserve, California, USA - 14_1009_12_40cm (SPAdes) (version 2) | ecosystem: Environmental > Terrestrial > Soil > Grasslands ...
ATCGAACGCTATATCGACGAGTGGAACTCTCACCCGACCCCCTTCGTCTGGACCAAAGAGCCCGCGGACATCATCAAGAAGGCCGTGCGCTGTGCTCGTTAACATGACTTCGCGGACGGAACACTAGACGGCGCGGATTCCGTCTCTCCTCAGTCCTCGAGGATGAAGGTCACCTCGATCTTCGATCGGTACTCCGTGACCTTGCCCTTTTCGACGTGGGCTGTCTGATCGAGAACCCGAATGCCGGTCAGATTACGCAATGTCTTGTTGGCCCGCTTCAATGCCTCGCCGACGGCGTCCTGCCACCCTTTCGGAGAAGAACCGATGATCGTCGTGACTCGCGCGACGGCCATAACGCACCTCCTGTCTCGGTCCTGCGGCCTTGGAGGTCGGAAGGTAGGCCGAGAGTAGCGGTGGGGGCCCGAATGGTCAAGGATGCTCGGCGCCCGTGAAGGCGCGAACTCGTTCTCCTACCTGGTACAGAGGACTGGTTTCGGCGATCGGACCGAGGCTTAATACGCTGGCCACACGAAGACCACGAAGGCTGCCAGTAGCGCCATGACGAGCAAGATCGCGCCGACGCTGATCAGGAGTTCAGCCTCTGTCGGCCTCTTGGCCCGCAAGATCGCCGCACCCCAGCGGAATGGCGCGATGCGCATGGTTTTCCGGAACCTTTCCAGATATTAAGGAACTTTGGTTCGCGGATACTAGAGGTGGGCAGCGCCCTTGTCAAGGCGCGTGAGGCTCGATAGGTTTGAAGAAGACGCAAGGCTTAGGAAGGCAACGGGGACGCCGACGTCACTAATCACAACCTTTGCGACGGCGGCGGACTCAGTACCGGCCGGCCGTGGTGACGCCTACTTGCGAGGGCCGTCGCGCGCAGGGTTTGTGACACCCGTGTAGACGACGGCGCTGTGCTGGTGCGCGTCCCAGCGTTCGGCTAGACTCCCTGCCAGCCAACCTCCACCGAGGTGACCGATGCGGCTGATCGGGCTCGTTGTGGCGCTCGGCCTTCTTTCGGTGCCGTTCGCCGCCGCACAGCAGGCGGTGAAGGTCGCACGGATCGGTTATGTCTCCCTGGGATCCGCTGTTGACGCCGCTAAGGCGTTACGTCAGGGGCTGCGTGAGCTCGGGTACATCGAGGGCCAGAACCTCGTCATCGAGGATCGCTATGCGGAAGGGAAGGCCGAGCGCCTCCCGGAACTCGTGGCGGAACTCGTCAGTCTCAAGGTCGACATCATCGTTGCGGCGGGCACGCCGCCGCCCCTTGCTGCCAAGCGCGCCACGAAGACGATCCCGATCGTCATGACTTCCGCTGGGGACCCAGTAGGAAGCGGGCTTGTGGACAGCCTCGCCCGGCCAGGGGGAAATGTCACCGGGATGAGCCTGTTTTCTCCGGACATTACGGGGAAACGATTGCAGCTGCTCAAGGACATAATACCCAGCATCTCTCGGGTGGCGGTTCTTTGGAATGCAAGCAATCCAATCGCAGCGCTCAATGTGAAAGAAGCCGAGGCCGCGGCCCGGACCTTAGGGCTGCGCGTTCAGTCCCTAGAGGTGCACGGTCCCGAAGACATGGAGAGCACGCTCCCAGCGGCAATCAGTGGGCGCGCTGGGGCTCTCTTCGCTCTCGATGACCCCCTGTTGTTCCAGTATCGACAGCGAATCGTGGACTTCGCGGCCCGGAACAGGCTGCCGGCGTCGGCGTTCTTCAAGGAGTTCGCACACGCAGGTGGCCTGATGACCTTCGGGCCGGACCTTGGTGCCTCGGGCCGCCGTGCCGCCAGCTTTGTTGACAAAATCCTCAAAGGCGCGAAGCCGGCCGACCTCCCCGTCGAGCAACCAACCAAATTCGAGCTGGTCATCAATCTCAAGACTGCCAAGGCGCTCGGGCTCACGATCCCGCAGTCGCTCTTGGTGCGAGCCGACGAGATCATCCAGTAATGAACCGGCGTGCGTTCCTCTGTGGGCTTACGGGAACGCTCGCTGTGCCGTTCGCGGCAGGGGCGCAGCCGGCAGGGAAGGTCTGGCGGATCGGGGTGCTCGTCCCAGCGGAACCGGCGTCACCGACTGACCCAAACATAGGAGCTTTTCGTCAGGGGCTCCGCGATCTCGGCTACGCCGAGGGTCAAAATATCGTCGTCGAGTACCGATACGCTCACGGCAAGACTGAGCTTTACCCCGAGCTGGTCGCCCAGTTAGTCCGCCTAAACGTGGACGTCATGGTCGTCGGGTCAGGGCCAGCGACCTTGGCGGCCAAGGGTGCGACTCAGACGATCCCGATCGTCGGAGTCTCAATGGGTGGTGACCCTGTTGGCGCCGGTCTCGTGGCGAGTCTCGCCAGACCGGGGGGCAACCTCACGGGAGTGTCCGGTCTGCTCGGAAGCGGGTTTGTCGGAAAGTGGGTGGAGCTGCTCAAGGAGACCGCTCCGCGGACTACGCGCGTGTGTGCTCTCCGCGACGCGCGCAACCCCGTCAGCGAAAGATTCCTGCCAAATCTTCAGGCCGCGGCCGAAGCGCTCGGCTTGAAGCTCCAGGTTCTCGCGGTGCGCGAACTCCGCGAGCTCGACAGCGCATTCGCCGCGATGAGTAAAGAGGGGAGCAGCGGGCTCGTCGTCTTTGGAGAGGCGCTTTTCTTTCCTCACCGAAGCCGCATCCCGGAGCTTGTAGCGAAGTACAGGCTGCCTGCAATCTACGAGTTCAGAGTGTTCGTGGACGCTGGGGGACTCATGTCCTACGGCTGGAGCCTCCCTGATCTCTGGCGTCGGGCCGCCACCTATGTCGACAAAATCCTGAAAGGTGCGAAACCCGGCGACCTACCCGTCGAGCAACCCACAAAGTTCGAGCTGGTCATCAACCTCAAGACCGCGAAGGCTCTCGGGCTGACAATCCCGCCTTCGGTGTTGCTGCAGACGAATGAGGTCATCGAGTAGCGTGCCGGGCCAACGCGGCCAGCTCCGGGCAGCACGCGGATTCGCCGGGTGCTCAACGCTGACATACAGTGAATGACAACGGCCTAAGAGCTCTCGCCTCAGTCGGCCTCGCTGTGGGGGGCGTATTTGGCATGGCAGGAACGTTTGCGCCGTCAGCCTCCCTCCGAGGGCTCGCATGGGGCATTGACGGCGTTGGCCTGGTCATGGCGGGCGCGGTGCTGACACTCGTGTTCTACCGAAAGGGTCAGGACCTCGTTGCCTCGGGCTTCCTGGTGTTTGCGGTCGGCGAAGGCATTATCCTTTCGGGCGCAGCGATGGACCTGACCGCAAGTGTTCCGTCGTTTGGGGCGGGGACCAGCCTGTGGGCATTGGCGCTTGTGCTCATCAGCATTCCGCGTGTGTTTCCTCTCCCCGTGCGCCTTCTCGGGCTCTTCGCCGCAGTCCTCTTCGCAGCCACCGCCGTACCAATCTTCGCGGGCGTTCAAGTCATGCCGACGACATCCCCATTGCCGTTCTACGCATATCCAGTGCTTGTAGCAACGCTGGGCGGTTGGATTTGGTCACTAACAACAGGCTGGAGTAGACGGGCATGAACCCGCCCACGAGCGCGACCGGCACCGGGTGGGAGCGCACGCCGTGGCGCGCGACGCAACGGGCCGCGTGGGAAGCGTTGAAGAAGGTTAGCGCGGATGGAGGAGCCTGCGGGAGATGAACATTGAAGGTGCCGAGCGGAAGCTGCGGCAAGCAACATTGTTTCTGGGACATCTCGAGGAATCGTCTCGCAAAGCGCTCAGGACCGCCGGACAGGAGGAGGATGCGCGGAGATGGGAGATCCGCGAATCCTATTTCAGCGCCTGCTTAAGCGCTGCGCAGAGCGTTTACTACGTCCTCGACAGCACCGGCGGCTCCGCGTTCAAGGAAGCCCAGCACCGTTGGCGCGCTCAACTCTCGGAACCAGATCGGTCGTGGTTCGGTCGGATGATCGGGCTTCGTGATGATGACGTCCATCTAGCACTGACGCGTGGTAAGGCGTTGCCGAAATACATTGCTGAGGACTGGCGGACTCGCAGCACATCCCCCTACTATCAAACCCAGTTTTACAACGCCGCTATCTTCGGGCCAGCGCCAGTCGTTGAAATGAAGAATCCCGACGGCACGCTCGTGAAAGGCTCAGCTCTGCACAGCGCCGTTGGGCTCTACATCGAACGCCAGGGGCAGCTTGTCGAGGCGACTGACGCTTGCCGAGAGTTCATTCGACAACTCGCCACCCTGTTGGATGCGGTGAAGTCAACTGCCGAGTGAATCAGACCGGTGTTCCGGAGCCACGATTCCGATTGAGCGGCGACAACGCCCGCCTCTGCCACCCCTGGTCTCCGCATCAACCCCGTCCGGCGCGTGATGCTCCAGACGCGCTGGAGCGCGGAGGCGTGGTCGGTGGTCCTTGTTGAGTTCAGGCGAGCGCTAGCACTGCGGAGCGAGATTCGGCGCGCGGGGTGGTTCAACTGACGCTTGGCTAAACCGCGCCCCGGGAAGAAGCGCCCCAAGTCCAAGCCCGTCCAGTCCCCACTCCCCGGCATGCCCCCGCCCGAGCCACCGGGCATGATTCGCGTCCTCCCCATGCAGCTCCAGATCGGTGATCGTATGACTGACTCATCTGGCGAGTGGCAAGTGGTGGGGCGGCCCTACACCACTGCAGGCGGCAAGAACTCTCACGTTCGCGTCCAGCGGGTAGACAAGCCCGGCGTGACGGAGACACGGCTGTGGGGATCTTACGAAAAGGTCGCGGTGATACGGCGCGCGAGTGCCGAGGAGGGCAAGCCATAATGCGACTCGGACGACACGCTGGACTGTGCCTCGCGTTGAGGGCTGCTCACCTCAGCGGCAACGGCCCTACGCCGAGTGCGCGTGGGTACTGTGGACAGAGAGGGGAACTGGAAGTTGGCCCGAAGGCACCGGCCTGTGCGAATGTTCTCATTGATCACGTTGAACCGGGCCTCTCTATGTTGAAATCATCTTGATGAACATTCAACCCGATTGGCTCATATGGGCGCGCAAGCTTCAGGCTCTGGCGCAAACCGGGCTGACTTACGCCCAAAATCCGTATGACAACGAACGGTATCGGCAGTTGCAAAACGTAGCCGCCGAGATTTTCGCCGCTCACACGGGCAAGACCCTAGCGACCGTCGAACAGTGGTTCGCTATTCAACCTGGCTACGCCACGCCCAAGGTGGACGTGCGTGGGGCCTGCTTTCGCGACGGCAAGGTCCTGCTGGTGCGCGAAAAATCGGATGGTGCGTGGTGCTTGCCCGGCGGTTGGGCCGACGTCGGTGACGTGCCATCGAATGCAGCCGAGCGCGAGGTGCACGAAGAAGCGGGCTTTGAATGCGTGGCACGGAAGGTAATCGGCATATTTGATTGCAATCGGGCGGGAGGCGAGCCGTTGGCCGCCCATCACGCCTTCAAGGTGGTCTTCCTCTGCGAGATTACGGGCGGGCGACCAAACCCCGACCACGAAATTCTGGAGGTGGATTTCTTCTCGCGCGACGATCTCCCACCGCTCTCGGTGTCTCGCACGAACCGGGCGTGGCTGCTCGAATGTTTCGCGCATCTGGATGACCCACATCGGCCGACGGCGTTCGATTAGCCCACGAGGCCCCCATAGGCAAGAAGACGGGCTGGACGGTGGCCACGCTCCGGCGGGCATCGCCCTCATGGCAGGAGAGGCCAGTGGCCTACTTGATGCGTGGGCGTCCAGCCCGGGTCGGAGTCTACGTCCATTGCTGCTCGAAGGCGATGACCACGCTTTCATGGCGCCGACGCCGCCCCAACCCGCTCCCCGGCACAAATCCTAGTCGTCGACGGCCATGGAACCTCCGCCAAATTCGGGGCAGGTCTTTCGTGAGGGCTACGGCGGCTGATTAAGCGAGTCAGAGCGTCGGCGTGGAGGACGTCGCGCCGACGCTCTTGAAGCACGTGCTGACTCGACCGTCAGTCGCTAGATCGAGAGCGCCTTGTTCGCCGAGAATCTCTGATATTTGTTCTTGACGTTGGTGCGCGGTCGTCTACGCTCGGTATGGACAAGAGACGCAGCCCCGCCGACGACCGCTACCGTCCCGCTTCGCGTATCACGTTCACTGTGCGCCGCAACGGGCGGTCGCGACTCAGAGTGCCCAACTCTCACGCGGCGGCCAACTTCATCGTCAAAAGGCATCTGATCCCGGATGACGGGCGCGAGCACTTCGGCGTGTTCTTGCTCGACTATCGAAGTCGTCTGCTCGGTTACTACGAGGTTGCGGTCGGGACCGCCAGAGAAGTCCTGGCGGCACCGCGCGAGATTTTCACTGCCGCGCTCATCGTGCCCGAAACATGGGGCATCATCCTCGTGCACAATCACCCGATCGGCTCAGCGAAGCCGTCTCTTGCGGATCGCAGACTCACGCGGCATCTATCTCGGATCGGAGCGGCGCTCGAGGTGCACGTGGTCGATCATTTGATCATCAGCATGAGTACGCGGGACGTTTACTCGTTCGCGGGCGCGAACGAGGCGCGAGCACGTAAGAGGCGGACGCGGTCAGAACGTGAATTCGACCGCGCCATTGCCCTGGGACTGCGACGGACGAGCCGCCGACACTAACCCCATGCGAAAACGGATCGGCTAGGGCGCGGGGCGCGTCAGATCAGCTGACGATGCGCTGTCGCCCGGGTAGCCTCGGCGCGTGCTCGATCAACGCGGCCAGCTCCTGCGATCAGCCGTCGTCTGCTAGACTCCCGCCAGCCGTCCTCCCCCGAGGTGCCCATGCGGCGGATCGGGCTCGCGGTCGTTCTCGTCGTCGGCCTCACGGTTGCGCCGCTGTGCGCCACGGCACAACCGAAGGGGGAGGTGTATCGCATCGGCGTGCTCACCCTGGTCTCGGCGCCAGAATTCGAGGAAGTTTTCCGACAGAGCCTAAAGGACCGCGGCTACGTCGAGGGCCAGAATCTCGTGTTGGAATGGCGGCGAGCAGAGGGCAAGACAGAACGGCTTGCGGATCTTGCCGCCGACCTGGTCGGGCGACGGATTGACGTAATCGTCACGGCATCTGATGCCGCCGCCTTTGCGGCTAAGGCCGCGACAACGACGTTCCGATTGTGATGACAGCAGTCGGCAGGCCAGAGCAAATGAATCCCCCGTGTCATCAGAAAGCTCTTCCCTACGCGTAGGAGCGCCGCCGACCGATTCGTCATAAACACTAGATGGTGTGTCAAACTTGCTTGACAGAGTTCGTCGGAACGCCTAAAGTTCCGACCGCGTTGATCCCATGAGCGCAGTGGTCGGCCATCCATGAAGAGAGGGAGCGGCGCATAGTGCGACGATCCGCTCACACCGCTCGTCGGCAACCATTCCTGATGGTCATCGCATTGATTCTGATCGCAGGGTTCGTCGCGATGATTCCTTTCACGTATGCGAGCGCGATCGATCCAACATGGCTCGCTGGGATCTACGATGACGCTGACTACGACGAAATAGTCCGTTTGCTCACCGAGACGAGTGGCGTTGGAACGGCCCCTGTCCATCCTGCAGCGGAATCGCTAACATTCATCACTAGAATCGTTGTCGAGGGCATGAATGAACCACCACAAAGTGCAATTCCTCGGTCGATCCAGCCTAGATCGCCGCCCACGCAGACAGTGTCGGCGTCGTTGAGACGTACGCGACTCATCTCTCCTTCGCATTCCGCTGTCGGCGCTTCCTCAGTCGATTCACGCGATTTTGCAGGAGCCTTGACAGAAGACCGCTGCACCGAACCGGCAGCCGGATGGCACATCGTCAGATCAGTCGATGACATATTGCATCGTTCGGCTAGTAAGCCCGGCAGCGGTGGCCCAGCGCAAGCTCGGGCCCGGGAGGTTAGCCGGTCATGCTGACCGTCGATTCGGAGGAGCTCCCTGGCTCGATGGTCGCGGGTGACCGCAGGCAGCTTGTGAAGGCGCGCCACCGTTTTACTGCGAGAATTCTCGGCACCGTAGCCGCTCTTGTCATCGTCGCGCTGCTTGCGCTGCCTGTGCTTGCTCAGGCGCCGGCTCCGACGGTGACGTTCTCCGGGACGTTCGATCAGATCACGTCGGCGGGTCGGAACTTCTACGACGGTAACTACACCCGCGATAACGATCGTGAGTGGTACGCCCGGACCCGCTTCCGTCCGGACTTCATTTTCGAGGTCGGACGCACCAGGGCCGTGCTCGGCCTCGAGATCGACCTAAACTACGGTCAGACCGGCTCGAACGACGGCGGTTTCCCGGGCAATAACTCGGGCACGGCTTGCGGCTTCGTGGGAGGTTGCAAAAACGCCGGGTCTGCGGGCGGCGGCCTGGACCTCAACACCGACGTCGCCGGCCTGTTCGAGGTCAAGTGGGCTTACACGGAGTTCGACCTGACCGGGAAGAACAGCCTCCTGCCGTTCATTCCGTTCATGACCGTCGCGCGCGTCGGCGCCCAGCCATTCGCGAACATCGCCACGCACAAGGTCTATTACGCGAGCGGCGACTTTGCGGGCTTGAGCCTCGACACCACGTTCACCTCGGAGCTCAGGAACAACCTGGCCTTCGTCATCGTCGAAGACCAGCTCGCGGGTGGCAATCGCAGCATCGCCACGGCCAGGACGAGCCGCGGCGAGGACTACGCGTTCATCCTGAGTCCCGAGATCAACCTGATGAAGGGACTGGACCTCAAGCCGCTCTACTCGTGGTTCCACGCCGACGGCGTGACCAGCTTCACGGCCCGACGCAACGCGACCAACGTCCGCACGGTCAGCGCCGGAGGCGCTGATAGCGGTGGAATGAACAGCGCCGGGGCCCAGGGTGGTGGCAACGCGGCCGGCGACTCGACGAGTCACGAAGACCGCCACACGATTGGCCTCGACGCGCGCTGGCGCGTCGGGTCTTTCGGTTTGGATCCCACCATCGCCTACCAGACGGGTACGTACGACACCCAGGCGCAACGGTCGAATGGCCAGATTGCCCGGGTGAAGGGGGAGATGGCGGCCTGGCTCTTCGACATCCTCGGCAGCTATCAGCTAGGCCCGCTGCTCCTCGAGGCTCGCGGTCTGTACAGCACGGGCAACAAGGCCCGCGATAACCTGTCCCTGAGCAAGCACTACTTCGAGCCGCTCGACACGGACACCCTCTTCTGGATCGGCTGGGGCTCGTTCTTCGCCCTCGGCGCCGTGGACTACTTCAACGGCGGCGCCGGGGCCAACCGCGGCATGTCCACCCAAGTCGGATACGACCGGTACGGCCGCGCCCAGTTGGGTCTCAGGGTAACGCACAGCATCACGCCTGCGCTGAAAGTGTACGGAGTGGTCACGCCGGCATGGACGGCGGAAAAGGTGGACACGGGGGCCGGATGCCCCGCGCTGAGCGCCGCGACGAGTATTTTGGGCTGCCCTGCTCTGGTGACCGTGAACGACAAGAGTTGGGACAAGGGCGAGTCCAGCTACCTTGGCACCGACTTGACCTTCGGCACCACGTGGCGGTTTGCCGCGAATGCGGCCCTCGATATGAACGTCGCCTATCTCTTCGCCGGTCCGGCGTTGAGCCTGACGGAGCTGCAGAACGGTGTGGCCGTGAAAAAGGACGCGCGGGACGCCTACGTCGGCGCCTTGCGCGTGAGGTTCTCCTACTAGGCCGTGCTTCTGGTTATCGGTCTTCTGGAAGAAGACTTCGAATCAGCCCCAGCAGATCCCGCGGGCTGAACGGCTTCGCTAGATACGCGGTCGCCCCGGCGTCCCTGGCCTTTTGCTCGTCACCGGTCAGGGCAAAGGACGTGATCGCGATAATCGGGGTCTGGGCCGTGGCTGGCTCGCCGCGAAGCGTACGCGTGGCTTCGATGCCGGACACCCTCGGAAGTTGCACATCCATCAGAATCAGATCCGGGCGCTCCTGCCGTGCGATCTCGATACCGGACTCGCCGTCGGTGGCCTCGAGCAGCCGATACGAGGTGCGCTTCAGGAGATCCTGAACGATCCGCCGATTCACCTCATTGTCCTCGATGTAGAGGATGGTCTTCGCGCTCATCGGCCTGCTTCCGCCTCCATGCGCAACGGGACCGAGAAAAAAAAGTGGACCCGGTCCCGACCTTGCTCTCGACCCATGTCCCCCATGCATCTCGACGAACTTCTTGGTGATGCTGAGTCCCAGCCCGGTGCCGCCGAACTCGCGGGCGATCGTCCCGTCCGCTTGCTGGAACTCTGTGAACAGCTGACCGATCCGCTCCGCGGGAATCCCGATCCCGGTGTCCGACACCCGGAAACGCAGCATTTTCTCGACGTGCTCGACGGCAATTTCGACCCGCCCCCCGCCGGGTGAACTTGAGCGCGTTGCCGGCCAGGTTCATGAGGCATTGCGTGATGCGCTGATCTCCCGGATGACGAGCTCAAGGCCTTCGTTGCGAGCCACGGTCTGAGCGCGGCGTACCAGGTAGCCGGTCTTGGCGCGGTTGAAGACGACGCCGATACGCTTGATCTGTGGGCCGAGCTGCTTGAAAAGCCAGATCTGCTGTTCGACGGGGACGTTGATGCTGGCCCCCGTGATGTTCTTCGTGTCGGCCCCGATGACGGTCGGCGGGTTGAGCACCATCGCATACACGACGGGAGTTGTGGGCGGCCGACTGACGACCGCCTGAAGCGCCCAGATCCCAACGGCGAAGATCAGGTCTGGTTTCACCTTCGATTCGATCTCGGCCAGCTGGTTGCGCCCGCGGTCGAGGTCGCCGTCCATGTCATACACGGCAACGATCTGGTGGGCGACCGTCCCCTTGAAACCCCGGATCGCCTCCTCGTATTCTTCGACTCTGGCACTCGTGAGGACGACCACCCGCGCCGCGGCAGCCGGGCTCGCCAGAACCGCAGGGGCAAGGACAAGGCAAGCGCGATTAGTATTTGAAGCACCTGAGACTAGTCACCGCGCCCTGCTGAGGATGAGCTTCGCATCGAGCGTGTCTACCAGCATCTCGTTGCCGACTACTTGCGCGTCGAAGCGTCCGATGCCGGCACTCCCAGACGTGTAGCGCAAGTACCCCGAAAACGCCGTCCCTTTCACGAAACCCGTGATCGTCCCTCTGATACCCGGAGCCGTGAGCGAACCAGTCACATTTGCACCGTCCTGTTCGAACTCGACCTGGGCCTCGCCGCTCGTTCCCCCGCAGCAGTTGAGCACGCTCAGCGTGCCGAGCACCAGCTTCCCGCTCCACGAGCCAGACACATCCATTGGGATCTCCGACGGGGCTCCGCTCGGGCCGGTCGCGCATCCCAGACTTGCCAGTGCCATGCCGAGGATCAGCAAACGAAATACTGTCCGCATATTCATCCTCCGAAGCTAGCCGCAGCCCGTGGCACCAAAGACGTCGACACACCCCGAGCATGTTGCGAACAACCCGCCACGGGAGTCAAGTCCGCAGACTTGAGGGCCGCCTGGGAGTCCCGCGAGAGACATTCGGAGCTGCCGCCGGCAATCCCTGGTCGCCCGCGAACACCGGGAGTCGGGAGGACACTGGTGATAGAACGTTCGGGTTTATAGCCGTGGGACACACGAGTGTGAGAGAGGCAACGAGATCGCTATGTCTAGTGACGAGGCTCTGCCAGTCTGGAGTCATCCCTCGCCCCAATGTGAGCCCGCGCGATCCCCAGATGCCGAAGCGCTAGGACGATACGTTCGTCGAGGGCAGATTCGGCTTCCGTCGCAATCCCATCTCCGGTCGCTCCGAAATCGTGAGCGTCGGCATCGGGCTGATCAACAAGCGGATTATTAGAAATTCAAGATTGCTACGCGCTGCGCAGCGGCAGGCTGAACGTGAACGTCGAGCCTTGGCCTAACTGACTCTTGACCCAAATCCGTCCCCCGTGGAGCTGGATGAACTTCCGGCACAGGGTCAGCCCCAGCCCCGTGCCTTCGGCCTTCTTGTCCGCTGTCCCCACCTGCCGGAACTCTTCGAACACGCGCTCTTGATCCTCCGGCGCGATGCCGACTCCGGTGTCGCTCACGGACACCTCTACCGACTCATCCACCGGCACCGCTCGCACCTCGATCCTGCCACCCTCCGGAGTGAACTTGATCGCGTTGGAGAGCAGGTTCAGCACGACCTGCCGAATCTTCCGCTCGTCCGCCCGAACCTCGCCGAGCCGCTCATCGATGGCTGACTCCAGCCTGATTCCCCGCCGCCCAGCACGCTCGCGGACGAGGGTCAACGCGCTGTCGAGCGCCGTGGGGAGGTCGAAGTCCGTCAGTTCAAGCTCCATCCGCCCTGCTTCGATCTTCGACAGATCGAGGATGTCGTTGATCAGGGACAAGAGATGGGTCCCCGACGCGTAGATGTCCTTGAGGTACTCCTCCTGCTTCTCGTTCAACTCCCCGAACATTCGGTCGGTCAGCACCTCGGAGAACCCGATGATGGCGTTGAGCGGAGTCCGAAGCTCGTGGGACATGTTCGCCAGAAACTCCGATTTATGTTGGCTGGCAGCGGCTAGCTCGCGGTTCGCCAGCTCCAGCTCCTTGAACAACCGGACGTTCTCAATCGCAATGACTGCCTGGTCCGAGAACGTCTTCAGGAGCTCGATCTGATTGTCTGAGAACGGCCCTGGCTCGCTCCGATTGATCACGATTGCGCCGATCGGAAGGCCCTCGCGGAGCATTGGTACCGCGACCATGCTCCGCCATCCTGTCCTACGGGCGAGGTCCTGATGAAACTCACCGTCGGCCAGCACGTCCTCGATCTGGACCACTGCGCGGCTCAGAATAGCGCGGCCCGACACGGTATCGCGTTGCGGTGGTTTCGGATACAGGCGGCCGAGGGCGTCCAGCATCTCAAGCGTGAGGTCGTGGTGCGCGACGAGGTGGAGCCGCTCGCCGTCGAACTGGTAGACCACGCCGATATGGGCACGACAGAGGCGGACGGCACTCGACACGATCGTATCGAAGACCGGTCGCACGTCCGTCGGCGACCGGCTGATCACGCGGAGGATCTCGCTCGTCGCCGTCTGCTGTTCCTGCGACTCCGCCTCCCGCTTTAACCCCTCGGCCTCGCGTTGCAGCGCCTCCGCCCAGCGCTTTTCCAAGTCGCGGACCCTGGAGCCATCACCCTTTGACGACTTGCGGGCAACAGGGGGCTTGCCTTCCTTGGACTTCGTGGGCTTCGGACCACGACCCATTAGCCTCCCCCTGACTAGGACACTGAATCGGCCGGGAACAGGCTAGGCGAACGCGCCCGCCTGGGCAAGTGAGCAGGCTGAAAGGTGAGCAGGGCAGAAGGGCTTGTTCGACGGAAATCGCGAGGGCGCGGCTAGTTCCGCCGGGCGATTCCTAGAAGGTCAGCGTCAGTATCCCAGGGCGTGATCCAGCGCTCAAATACCGCCCCACACGCACACGCCACCCGTAGCAGGTAGCCATTCCTCGCAGGCTCTGTGGCGTCGGCGGTCAGGGGGCCGTAGGGGACGGTGGTCCTGGATGAACTCTGCGAGATCCGCTAGCAAGGGGTTCATACTCAGCATCACTGTTGACTACAAAAGCTAGGTATCGACGTGGGGTGTTGCAAGCGTTTCGGCGAATCTGGCCATCTTAAGCAACATCTGGAGAAGTTCCTCGAACGATAGGGAGGCACAGCTGCTTTCCAGGCCTCGATTCGTTATCCAGACCGCAGCGGTAGCCTCAGTCGGTATCTTGCCGCCATCAATCATTTGATCCATATGCTTCGAATCGACGTAGAGCATCTGCAGCCTCTCCGCGTCACTTCCATCGTTCCGCTCAAATAACTTCTGGCGCGTTGCGGTCGCGAGTAGTTCGTAGCCTTGGTAACACTGTGATATGCAGACCTCGAAATTCAGAAGTGCCCGGAAATAAGGTGACAGCACGTTTGGTGGTGTCGTCAGGTACTCGACAAGAGCCACGCGAGCCACTCGGTAAGCAGATAAGGCGCCCTCTGCCCGTCGCAGGAAGTTGAACACATAGGCGCGGGGCTTAGCTTCCAATTGCACCTTGAAAACACTATTCAGAATGAACACGTTCAACCAATTGCGAGTCTCTGGAAGTTCTGGGGCCCCGCACTCCTTTAGCAGCGATAACTTGTGCGCGACGAAGTTGTCGAGAAGATAGCGGGACGGCTGCATCTCGCCCATTGATGCTTGGTAAGTGCGCTTGACACTGCCGCACTCGGGGCAGGGAGTTCTGTGGTCGGGTGTATCTGCACTGGTGTTGATGAGAGCACCACATTCCGTGCATTCGGTGCGGCCGCCAGGCGCCTTGTCACTCACCGCTTAGGATCATGAATTTGTCGGACCAAGAGAGTCAATGGCTGCGTTTGGATACAGCCCCCACAAATCAGATGCGCACAGGTCCTCCAATCACGCCCGGTCGGCAATAGCCAGGCGAGTATGACGACGCCGCAGCTCGATGACGTGCTTTACGGTAGTCTATAGGCGTGATGACCCCGCTTCTTCGTACCGTCATCGTCGCCGTCGTGGCCGGCCTTCTGTTCCCTTACGGCCCGACCTACGCCGACGAGATCCGAAAGGGCGACGTTCTGATGAAACTCGGTCCTCCGCAGCAAAGTCATGCAGGTCGATGGAGACGAGTTCTGGCCGTAGCTGATGAAACCGCCAGCATCCGCTAGCTCTCGCGCTCCATAGAAGCTTGGCAGTCGACTCTTGCGGGCAAACTCCGCTATGAGGCGCAGGTTGGCAGTGAACAGAGGGTCGAGCAGCATGAGATCGCGTTGGCACGCTCACCGGTGAGACGGCCGAAGATAGGGCCGAAATCGTCTGGCGTTCGCACCTCAAGAGCCTTGAGCGTGATTCCCAGCAGCTGGGCTGCCGCCTGCGCTTCTCTCAAATAGCCTGCATGGGTACCATTGGCCGGATTCCAGAGGACTGCGACGCGGGACGCCCTGGGCACCGCCTCCTTAAGCAGTTGCAGAAGCTTCCCATTCAGCCGCTCAGCGAGGAAGGAGACCCCTGTGACGTTGCCCCCAGGCCGCGCCAAGCTCTCGACGAACCCGAGAGCGACTGGGTCCCCGCTGGTTATCATCACGATCGGAACTGCTGCGGTCGCCTGCTTCGCTGCCCTTATCGCCCCACAGGCCCTATTGCATGAATGACGTCGACCTTCAACCGAACCAACTCGGTCGCGACTTCGGAAAGCCGGTCCGGTGCTCCCCATCGAGCTTCTATCGTGATGTTCCGGCCTTCGACGTAACCGAACTGGCAGAAAGCCCACGGATGTCCGCCGTACCGATAATCGGCGCATCGTCCGGGATCGTCCGCCGAGAAACGGCCCGCTCGGTCCTGTACCATCCGCTGGTTAGCGACGCCTTCCGGTATCGATGCCGCCAATTGCTCAAGCGGAACTGGGCTCAAGACGCCGATCCGAAAGACCTTCCCCGTCTGCTGCGCCTCGCCCGCAGCAAGTTCGAACAAGAGCGGTGCAACGAAGACGCTGAAAGCGAGAGCGACCGCGAGCCCGATCAGCCGCATAGACACCTCGGTGAGGACGGCTGGCGGGAGTCTAGCTGAACGCCGCGACGCGTACCAGCACGGCGCCGTATGAGCAGCGCTCAGTCACAGCCTAGTTAGTTAAACCACCCCGCGCGCCGGATCTCGCTCCGAAGCGCGAGCGCCCGCCTGAACCCAACACGGACCACGAGCCAGGCCTCCGCGCTCCATCCCGTGTGCAGCATCACGCGCATGGCGCGATTGATACGGAGCCAGGGATGCCAGAGGCGGACGTCGCGCTCGGTCACTTCTTCAATCGCACGTCTTCGTAAGGCGAGGAGTACGGGTAGTATTCGATCAGCCCGAGCCCGGGCTCCTCGACGCGCGGTCCCACTCCGGCCAGGCCCGCCGGTTCCCAGATCGGTACGAACATCACGCGCTCATGTGCGAGCCGTTGGATCTGCTGGAGCAGCGCTGCCCGCTTTGTCGGGTCGGGCTCACTCGCCTGCCGCGAAAAGAGGTCATCCATATCAGGGTGGCTGCCGTACACGTAGGGGCCACCGCGGACCATGAAGTTCTCGATGCGCAGGGCCGCGTTGCCAAACGCGCCGCCTGCCGCGAACACGAGCGAGTGCTGAAATCGTCGCTCCCGCCACTGCTGGAGAAACGCCGCTCGCTCGATCAGGCGCAGCTTCGTACGGATGCCGACTACGCCGAAATCGTTCACCACGGCCTCGCTGAAACCCGCGGCGGACGTTTCGCCGTTGCAGTCGCCGGCATCGAATCCGTTGGGATAGCCGGCCTCGGCGAGGAGCTTGCGTGCCTGTGCGGGCTCGTATCGGTATGCCGGCGGCGACCATGCGAACTCGAGTCTGGACGGGATGATGCTCGCTGACGGTCGGGAGAATCCCAGGGTCTCCGCCTGATTGATGGCATTGCGGTCGATCGCCACTGCCGCGGCCAGGCGTACGCGCCGGTCGTGCCACGGCGACTTCGGATCCCACTGCTGCGCCCCGAAGTCGATCCACTGCGCGACGCCGACCAGGTTCGCCGAAAGCTTCAGGCCCGGCGTACGCTTCACCCCTTCGCCGAGAGGGCCACGGAGCGAATAGGCGATGTCGATGTCACCGCGCTGGAGCAGGGCGAGCCGCGTCGCATCGTCCGGGACAACGCGCAGCACGAGCCGATTGACCGTGGGTCTCTTGCGCCAGTACCGGTCATGCGCTTCGAGGACCAGCTCGACGCCCGGGGTATACGACCCGAACCTGTACGGTCCGGCGCCGACGGGCGCCTTCTTGAAGCCGTCGTCGCCAACCTTCTCGATGTATCTTTTCGGCACGATCCACGCCGCCTTCGTCATCGGCGTCGCGTAAGCAGCCATGAAGTCCGGCCACGGCGCCTTGAGCCGGAATCGGACGTGGAGGGGATCGACGACCTCGACGGTGGCGACCCGATCTTTGAGCAGCTTCGCGCTTGCGCCCCGGTAGCGATCGAAGGAGAACTTCACGTCATCGGCCGTGACCCGTTCGCCGTTGTGGAACAGGACGCCGCTCCGGAGCGTGAACTCGTACACCAGGCCGTCTTTTGAGACCTGCCACGACTCGGCGAGACTCGGCGCAAGAGGCTGACCGGGCATCGGCTTCACCAGCGCATCGTGGAGTGCGGACATAACCACCAGTGATGTCTGAACTGGAGAAAACTCGCCGGGATCGAACCACGCGGGCACCAGAGACACCTGAAGGGCCCAGGTCATCTGCGACTGCGCGCTGGCCGTGGGGACGAACCCGACATGCAGCGCGAGGAGGATCAGGATGCCTGAGATCCGCCACGCAAAGCGGCGATGTCGCGCAGGCGGTCGCTCGCGGTCAAGCGTCATACGGGGCCTCCGCTCCATGTAGTATCGGCCAGAACCGAAAATTTTCGAACGGCCGGTACGTGTTCGTTGCGGGATTGCTCCACGCTGCTCCACGCTCGCCGTCATGTTGAGTGGTCCGGCGCGCGAAGAAGCTCTAGCCCGGATGGCCTTGATTGCTCGTTTGGTCAGCCGTCGAAGCCAACATCTACCACAAGTGCAATAGTGCCGCAGTCGCCCTTTAGCGATGTCTTGAGTCGGCCGCCCGCTGCGTCGCTCGCCACGGCGTCCGCTCCCACGCGGTTCCGGTCGCGCTCGTTGGCGAGTGCTCCATGCCGGTCGTGGAGAAGGTCCGAGTCGAGATCACACAGTGCGTCGCCGGATTGCGTGGTAGATCACCAAGAAAACCACAGCTCCGATGACGGCCACGATGAGACTGTAGATGTTCAACCCGGTGACCCCCTGCATGCCGAACAGGTTGAACAACCAGCCTCCGATCACAGCGCCGACGATCCCCAGGGCGATGTCCAGGAAGAACCCTTCGCCCGTCTTGTTGACCAGCTTGCTGCCGATGAACCCCGCGATCAGGCCGAGTACAATCCACGCGATGATCGACATTGGTCCGTCCTCCCGATTTTAGTACGGGTGATGGCGCTACTCGATGACCTGGTCCGCCCTCCCCAGCACCGACTGCGGGATCGTCAGGCCGAGCGCCTTGGCGGTCTTGAGGTTGATGACCAGCTCGAACTTGGTCGGCTGCTCGACGGGTAGGTCGGCGGGCTTCGCCCCCTTGAGGATCCTGTCCACGTAGGTGGCAGCGCGCCGGAAGAGATCCACGAGACTCGCCGCATAGCCCATGAGACAACCGGCCTCGACGACCTCCCGCGACCCGCACATCATCGGTAGGTGTCGTTTCAGCGCGTACTCCGCCAGCCTCGTTCGATTGGCGTAGACCATCGTGCCGCCTGGAACGAACACGGCGCTCGGGCGCCTTCCGGCGATCGTTGCGAACGCACCATCCAGCTCGCTGGGGTTGCTCACCTCCATGCGTCGCAGCTGTATACCCAACACACGGGCGGCTGTCTCTGCTTCCGCTGCGGTTTGGCGGTAATCCCCGGCATTGGTGTCCAGGATGAGACCGACCTGAGAGACGTTCGGCGTCGCCTCCTTGAGGAGTTGGAGCCGCTTGGCGACGAGGTCGAGATTTTGAACCGTCAGCCCGGTGATGTTGCCGCCGGGGCTGGCGAGACTGGTGACGAATCCAGAGCCAACAGGATCGCCCATGTTCGGAATGACGATGGGAATTGTCCTCGTCGCCGTCTGTGCCGCGTGTCCCGCCGCATCGTTTCCAGCCACGATGAGGTCGACCTTGAGACGGACCGCCTCGGCGGCGAACTCGGGGAACCGCTTGGTACTTCCGTATCCCCAACGCCACTCGACCGCGATGTTCTGGCCTTCGACGTAGCCGAGATCTCGCAGACCCTGGCGAAAGGCGTCGGTGCTCGGTGACGTCCCCGGCGACGTAGTCGAAATGAACGCGATGCGGGGAGTCTTTGCCGCCTGCTGCGCTTCGGCGGCGGTGGGTGCCAGGACGAGGCCGACCACGAGAACGACCGCGAGCCCGATCAGCCGCATGAGCACCTCGTGGAAGATGGCTGGCGCGAGTGTAGCAGAGGTGAACTATTGGCGGTGTGCGCGGAGAAGCTGGCCGCGTTGGTCGAGCATGCCCTACTCTATGACCTGATCCGCTCGCAGCAGCAGGGCCTGCGGAATGGTGAGGCCGAGCGCCTTCGCCGTCTTGAGGTTGATCACGAGTTCGAACTTTGTGGGTTGCGCCACGGGAAGATCGGCGGGCTTGGCGCCCTTGAGGATCTTGTCCACGTAGACAGCGGCGCGCCGCCAGTTGTCCGTCAGGCTAGTCCCGTAAGACATGAGCCCGCCCGCGTCAGGGCCCTCGCGATAGGTGTAGATGGTCGGGAGCGCATTCTTCTTCGCCAAGCTCGCAATCTGGGCCCGAAGCCCCCACAAATAAGGGCTGCCGAAGATCATAACCGCTCCCGCGCGCCCACCGACGATCGTGCTGAAAGCCTTGGGAATGTCGCTCTCTGCTCCGACTTCCACGTATTGAAGTGTAATTCCGCGCCGCTTCGCCGCGTCCTCGGCTTCCTTCCGGTACGATACGAGCGGGGAGGAAGGATCAACGATTCCAGCGATCCGCGAGAGCCGAGGAGAAACTTCGGTAAGGAACTCCACGTGCTTTCCGAAAATCTCGGGCGACGCCTCCCAGGTCAGTCCGGTGATGTTGCCTCCTGGGCGCGCCAGGGATGAGATGTATCCTCGACCGACGGGATCGCTGCCGTACACCATAACGATCGGGACCGAGGTGGTTGCCTCCTTCGCGGCGTCGATGAACCGATTCGGGCCCGTCACGATGACCTCGACGTTCAGACGCAGCAGATCTGCGACGGCCCCGGGCAAGAGTTCGGCCCTGGTTCCCGGCGATCGCGTTTCGAAGAAGATGTTCGAACCTCGGACGTAACCAAGCTCCCGAAGGCCTTCCTCGAAAGCCGGGACATACGCTCCCGGTGGAGGAGAAAGGAGCCCAACCGTATGCACCTTCCCCGTCGGCTGGGCCTCGGCGCCGAGCGGCGCCACAACGCTGAGAGCGACAGCGACCACGAGCCCGATCAGCCGCATGCGCACCTCGGTGGAGGATGGTGGGGAGTCTAGCAGACCTGAATGATTCGCGGTTTGCGGGCTCAAGAGTCCCCGCGCCGCACGTGCAGATCAGCCAGACGCGATCATCCTCGACATGGGTGCAATACAAAGAGTCGAATAGACCTATGGTCCTCCCCGGCGCCAGTTTGGATCCTCGAGAGGAACTTTGAGCCAGGAGATGACCGCCTTCAACGCCCCGTAGGCCTTGAGGCGCGCCTCGTCCGTCCCGGCCAACTCGGCCTTCTGGACGAGTTCGTCCATTTGTTGCACCACGCGGGGCCCCATCTCAAGCAGAGCGTCGCTCCCTGAGGTGCCATAGCGGGCGAGGACGAACCGCGCCAACGCCCCGACCGGAATGCCCTTGCTGCGGCTCAACACCTCGAGTGTCGGGAGCGGATCCAAGCGCGAGTACTCCGCCACCATCTGTCGAAACCCGGCGTCCGGGTCATCGCGCGGCCATGTGGCCTCGTAAGGCTGCAGCACGATCGTTTGGTTCATACGGCCACAACCAAGAGGGCGTACTGGTTCCAACGGATCGGTATCATTGGGATCTCCGTTGATTACCGGCTGGCGGGAGTCTAGCAGACCTGAACTATTGGCGACTGTTTGGAGAAGCTGGCCGCCTGGTCGCGCGTGCTACTCGATGATCTGGTCCGCCCGCCCCAGAACCGACGGCGGGATGGTGAGCCCGAGTGCTTTGGCGGTCCTGAGGTTGATGACGAACTCGAACTCGCGCGGCTGCTCGATCGGAAGGTCGGCCGGACGGGCGCCCTTCAGAATTCGATCGACGAAATACGCCATGCGACGAAACAGCGCCTTCAGGCTGGCGCTATAGGTCATCAAGCACCCCTCCGCGACATAACGGCGCATCTCGCATGTCGCCGGGAGCTGATTCGCGGTGAGCAGGTCCAGCAGGATCGCCCGATGTCTCGTGATGAAGGGCGATGCCAACTGGACCAGCCCCTGCGCACCCCAGGACTTTGCTGAGGCGATGGCGTTCGCAAAGTCCTGCGGCTCCCGTATTTCGAGGACGAGCACCTGAAGCCCCAGCCCGCGAGCGGATGCTTCCACGGCCTGCACGGACCCAGTACCGCTACCTTCCTTGTGCCAGAGCACCGCGAGACGCGTGAGCCGTGGGACGCTCTCGCGCAGCAGATCCAGCCGCTTCGTGCTGAGCTCCGCGTCCTGAAAGGCCACGCCAGTGATGTTCCCTCCCGGGTGCGCCAGGCTCTGGACGAATCCCAAGCCGACCGGGTCGTGTGCCGTGATGACGATGGGGATCGTGGACGTGGCGCGCTGGGCGGCCCGGACGGACGGTGGCGCGGCCGTCACGATGACGTTAACCTTCAGGGCCACGAGCTCAGCGGCCAGCTCGGGCAATCGGTCGAAGCGCCCTTCAGCCCACCGATACTCGATAGCGATGGTTCGGCCTTCCTCGTAACCGAGCGCGCGCAACCCATCGCGAAACTCCACCAGCCACTCGGCCTGCATTTGCGAGTCCATTCCAAGAAACCCGACCCTAGGCAGAGATGCTGGACGCTGTGCCTCGGCGGCGAGTGGCGCAAGCGTAAAGCAAACAGCGAGAACGAGCCCGATCCGCCGCATGGGCACCTCGGTGAGGATGGCTGGCGGGAGTCTAGCAGACCTCAACTATCGGCGGCTTGCGCGGTCCAGCGCCTCCCACGCCGCCCGCTGTGCGCGACGCACCGTGCAGAACGGTGGCCGGCATCACGGCGCAGCGGGCTCCATGCCCTTCGCCTTGATGACCTTCGCTGACTCCGGCGTGCGCACAAAATCGACCAGCGCCTTCGCGGCGGCGGCCTCCTTGGCGCCGGTCATGATTGCCGCCGAAAAGACAGTGGTGGCCTGGAGATCGCCCGGCAGCAGGCCGACGAGATCGATGCCGGCGACCGACATCAATTCCTGGATGAGGTGCACGCCGATCTCGGCCTCGCCGTTTGCAACCACGACTCCAACCTCTGCGGGGGTTTTGGGGTTGGGAAAGACCGTCTTCGATTGCATCTCGTTGGCGATCCCCAAACGATCGAGCACCTTCGCGAAATGGATGCCGCTCGCGCCGCCGCGCGCTGGATCGACATAGGCGATCGACTTCGCGGCGAGCAGCGTGCGTTTCAAGGCGTCTGGCGACGAGATATCGGGCTTGGGTGCGCCTTTGCGAACGGCCACGACGATGCCGGCGCGGGCGAGCACCGTCACGTTGCCCGCAACAGCCTTGCCGTCCTTCACCAAGCCATCGATCCCTTGCTGAGGAATGATGACGACATCGGCGATTTCGCCGTCCTGGACACGTTTCACGGTCGCGCCCAGGGTGGCGAACGTGATCGCGAGCTTGTGTCCGGTCGCGCGCTCGAACTTCGGCCCGAGGTCTTCCATGACCAACTGCATCCCGATGGCGCTCAGCACTTTGAGGTCAGCGGCTTCCGCCTTGATGCCGAGCACAAGCAGAAACATGAACCCGATATTTGCTGCTGCGACAAACGAACGTATCTTCATTTACATCCTCCGGTGAGATGGAGGTCGTAACCCTGGCGGTGCATCCCTACCGCGACGCGCCCGATGCCCGCCTACGAGTCCATCCAGGTGCGCAGCGCCCAGAGCACGCGATCGTACGAGGGCATCGAGCACCCGGCGAAGCCGAGCGCCGCTCGAAGGAGTGGGCCGCGTTGGTCGAGCACGTCTACTCGATGATCTGGTCGGCTCGCCCCAGCACCGACGGCGGGATCTTGAGGCTCAGTGCCTTCGCGGTCTTCATATTGATGATGAAGCTGAACCTCGTTGGCTGTTCGATCGGAAGGTCCCCGGGTCTGGCGCCCTTCAGGATTTTGTCCACGAAGGTGGCCGCGCGGCGATACATGTCGGCAACGTTCGGTCCGTACATCATGAGCCCCCCGTCGTCCATGTATTCCTGCAAACTGTACATCGCGGGGAGCCGGTTCTTGGCCGCGAAATCCACGATTCGCGCGCGATGGAATAACAGCACGGTATCGCCAATGCCAATCACCGCGTCGGCTCGGTCTCGCAGCGCGGCTTGGAAGGCTCCTTCCAAGTCCTGGCCCCGGCGCACCTCCAGAGCCAGTACCCGAACGTCCAATGCCTGAGCAGCGGTTTCCGTTTCCTTGAGTGCGGTGACATTTATTGCGTTGCCGGGATTCCAAAAGAGCGCGACTCGGGCGATCCTGGGGAAGGCCGCCTTAAGCAGTTCAAGCCGCTTTTGGAACAAGGTCGGCCCCGATGTGAGTCCGGTAATGTTCCCGCCCGGCCTCGCAAGGCTCGCGGCGTATCCTGGCCCTACCAGATCGCCCGCGATGGCAACCACGATAGGGGTCGTTGTCGTTGCCTCCTTCGCAGCGCGGATGCCGAAGTCTCCGGCAGTGAGAATGAGGTCGACTTTCAGTCGTACCAACTCGTCGGCCATCGCTGGGAGGCGTTCCTGTTTGCCATCAGCGTAGCGGTACTCGATCACGATATTGCGGCCCTCAGCGTAGCCAAGGTCGCGCAGTCCCTGTCGGAACGCCTCGACTCGTGCACGTTCCGAAGAGGAGGAGGGGCTCATCAGACAACCGATCCGGTAGACCTTCTCCACCGGCTGCGCCCCGCCGGCGAGCGTGACTGCGAGGCTGAGCGTGAGAACGACCGCAAGCCCGATCCGCCGCATGCGCACCTCGGTGGGATGGCTGGCGGGAGTCTGGCAGACGAGGGCGGATCGCTGCTGTGCTGACGTGAAGGATTCCCCGTTGGGCAGGAGTTTCACGACGGGATGATTCACGCCATGGCGCCAGTCGCTTTACGCGGAAGTAGGATCGCGTGGCCGTGCCGCTCTTGACGCTTGCGCCTGAGAGCGGCAGCCACGCATTGCCTTGCCCGGTCTATTTCGTGTTGTCGTTGGCCTTCTTTTCGACCCGGGCTTTGGAAGTCGATTTCGCCATCGACGTAACGGGGACCATGATGTGGGCGTACGGCGTTCCCTTCCACATCACCCACGGACCACCCTTGGTCCAATCCGTCGGATACGCGTCAAGCTGACTGACATCCGTCGGCAGGAGCATGATATGCGGTCCGCTCACGACCCATTGATTGTCGGCCGTCGCCTTCGTCGCATACGGATCGGTGTTGCTGGCGCCCTTGTCGCCCTTGAGCATGTAGGCCACGCCGACCGTCTGTGGCTTGGGTGGGTCTTTCTTGTTCATCCAGGCGTCACCCCAGGCCTGCCACTCTTTGTCGAGGCACATGGAATCGCCGGCCAGATTGAGCATGCAGGCCCACCCATTCGTGCCGGCACGAAGCTCTTTCATTTTGCCGTCGGCGCCCATACCGACGACAGCGGCATAGCGGGCAATGTCCGGCGGCGCTGCACTCGTCGCCTTCGCGATGATGGCGGCGTCCGATTGGGCACCACTGGCCTTAGCCATGCCCTCGTGGCCTGAATTGGATGGCTCTTTCATCTTTTCTTGAGCCATCGCGGTGATGGTCGCAAACATCAACAACATGCTGAGCGACGCGACGATCTTGCGCATGATGACCGCCTCCTCATTGCGGGGACTGCAGCTGTGTCGCGCACCATGGTGCTCGCGGCGCCTAAATAGGTAGCCGAGCGATCTTCCGCCAACGGTCGACTCCACGCAACTCAATTTATCGCCGCGCAACGAAGCTGAAAGAAAGTAAAGATCCGGGAGAAGGTCAGACCCCAGCTCAGCAATAGCGGGTCGTGTCCGGCCCGGCATCATATCTAATTACTTTCCGGTGCGAATTGGGCGGACGGCAGCCCGTGTTTGTGAGGATTGCCTCTCGGGAATCCTGTCCGAATGCACAGGTATTCGTTGACGGTGGAGCCAGCGATGCGCGATGGTGAGGGAGCGGCGCGATCTCTCACTTCGCGCGGCTGCGCAGCTCACGCGGTGCACCCCTGAGGCCGAGTGGCTTCACCGGAGGCGCCATGGTGCGGCGAGCGTACCGGCAACGCAGCCTCGTGGAAGTGCTCCTGCCTGACGCCGACAAGCTCTGGGATTCCACACTCCGGCAGATCGACGTTGTTCTTGATGACGATGTCCTCGTCGATCGAGTGGCGGAGGCCTTGGCCCAGCGCCATCCGCAGAGTCGGCGGCGGGGCCGATTGGGGACGCCAGCCGCCGTGGTCCTGCGGATGCTGGTCCTCAAGCATCTCCACGACTGGACCTTCGATGAGTGCGAGCGGGAGGTCCGGGGTAGCTTGGTGTACCGCGCCTTCTGCCGCATTGATGGCGAGCGGGTCCCGGACGCCAAGACGCTGATCCGGTTGGCCCACGTGTTGGACGAGCCCGTGCTCAAGGACGTGGTGGCCCGGCTGGTGGTCCTGGGGCGCGAGCGCCGTGTCGTTCGAGGCCGGCGCCTGCGCGTCGATACCACCGTCGTCGAAACCAACATTCACTACCCCACGGACGCCACGCTCCTGGCCGACGGTGTCCGGGTGCTCACCCGCACGCTGCGGCGGATCGGGGAGCGTGTCCGCGAGCGCACGCGCAGTGTGGCCCGCCGGGTTTTCGAGATCGCCCAGCGCAGTCGCACGGCCGGCAGCCGGGCACGGCCGGCGGTCCGCCAGCAGAGCAAGGCGAAGATGAAGATCCTCTACCAGGGTCTCATGCGGATCACGCGCGCGGTGGTGCGCCAAGCTGAAGCGGCGGTGGCACGGCCGCGAAACCGGCACCACGCGGCCCAGTTGCCGACGACGGTCGAGTTGATCCGGCAGGTGCTCGCGCAAACGCGCGCCCGCGTGCTCCGCGGCGATACGCACTACCCCGGCAAGGTAGTCAGTCTCTTCGAGCCGCACACGGAGATCATCCGGAAGGGCAAGCTGGCCAAGCCCACCGAGTTCGGGCGGCTCGTGAAGATCCAGGAGGCCGAAGCGCAGTTCATCACCGACTACGCGGTGTGTGAGCGCCGCCAGTCGGAGCGCGCCCTCTGGGAGCCCGCCCTGGATGGTCACATGGCGCTCTTCGACCGCGCCCCGCAGCTCGCCGTCGCCGACGGCGGCTTCGCCTCGCGCACAAATGAACGCGCGGCGCTGGACCGCGGGGTTCGGCACGTCGTGCTGCCGCGGCAGTCCCGCGAGACGCGCTCTCGGATTGCCCGCGCGGCTCTCCGCTGGCGCACGGGGAGCGAAGGACGGATCAGCGCGCTCAAGCGCTGTCATGGGCTCCGGCGGTGCCGGTACCGTGGCGAGAGCGGGATGCAGCGCTGGGTGGGGTTCGGTGTCATCGCCAATAACCTGCTGGTGCTCGGCCGCGCCGGGCCATGAACCGCGTGGGACTGCAGCCGCTCGACAATTGGTGCAATGGATGGAAGAGATGCAGAAACGAGCACTCGGAGCACTCGGACTCTAGCCAGAAACTCCATCCCGCATCCCAAGCCGAAACCCGTCGTCATTTCTGCACCGGAAAGTAATTAGCGTTGTGCGGACTCCAGGGCCTGGCTGATGATCGCGCCGCATGTGCAGCTCATCCCACGCATAGTCTTCGTCTACTCCACCATCAAGATCTCCACACCTCCTATGCTCGCCCAGGAAGGCAACCAGGGCAGCCAGAACGCGGCTGAGGTCTTCGTAAGGCGGTACGCGTGGCACGGCTGGGGAAAGCTATGGCGGGTCGTGCTGCTCGTCAATGCCACGAATCAGATTCACCAACGCGTCTTTAGGTCTCATTCAGGAACGTTCACGCATGATTGAGCGTCGGATGTGCGCGCTGCTGGCGGAGAAGCAAGTGGCGAAAAGTGAGGGAGCACGACCACGAATGAGGCTTGGCGAAGAGCACTGTCGCGATGACAGCCGGAGCAACGGACAGGCCGACCATCTAAAGTCGAGCATCGGTATCATGCGACGACGCCGGGCCGAGGAGCACGCTAACTGCACCTGCGGTGGAACGTGGAGAGGCGACAGCCTCGCGTTAGTGGTGGGCAAGAAACTCTTGGAGCATCTGATTTGCTCGCCAGGTGATCTCTCTGAGCCAGGCCATGCCCGCGTGCTCCAGGAGGTCCAGCCCTCGTCGGCTGTAACAGGCGATAGCCTTGCCGCCGTGAACGTGCAGCTGGGCCCGCTGGCCGTCGAGTTTGGGCTCGCGATGTACCTGCGGTCGGCCAGCCGGGAAATATTGGTCAGGCGTTCGCACAACATTGCGGGTATGAACGAAGTCACGACCATCCATCGTATCAGTGGACACGAACGATGAACGACTCGAGCTCGTCGAGGTGGGGATGCCAGTGCAGCGTTCGGTTCACCATGGCGAGCCGTCCGGTCTGGAGCGCTGCGGTAATTTGCTGAGGAGGGAGGCCTTCGATGAAACGCGTCACGCTGGTCGCCGCGTCGAGACACAGCCGTACCGTTTCCACGGGCGGGACTGCATGCCATTCAGGCCCGCGCGGCCTGGTTTACCAAGTCCGTGATGTCGTCAGGCAGATCATGAAACAAGCCCGTTCGCGAGAAATGATTCCACCGAGCCTCAACCCAGCGGTCCCAGAACGCCAAGTCGCGGCCACGGTCCATCCGCTATCGAGCACACGTGGAAGCGAATCGGCCCTGAGCGATGTGACGAGAGCCCGCGGCCTTGCTAGGCCTAGTGTCGTGGCTTGCGCGGGTCCGCTGCTCTCTTCCGGCCGTCGTTGCATATATTGACGCCGCCGGTGCGCGAGTAGTGAGTCTCAGGCGCCACGGCGACTAGCTCATCGCGAGAGGGCGTTCCCTTCGCATCACAACGACAATCTTGCGCCAGCCACCAATCCCGTACAACTCGATTCAGCTGCTCCCTGCGAGCGGTAGAGCGCCGCGACCGTGTGCCGACGGAATCATCCGGGAGGCCTCGGCTGCTTGTGAAGAATTCTCAATGATCACCATCAAGACTGGTTTGCTGTGCAGGGGCGACGCCGGCTATTGACAGCATCGGTCATCTCTTGTATTAGTGCCTCTCGGCTTTGCCGGCTTTGGGTCCGATCCCACTTAATATGGAGCACGACGTCGAGGTGCTCTCGCTCGCGCGACAGCTCGGCCGCGATCGGTTGGTCGGGATGTTCACCAACAATCCGTGGCTCCTCAAGCGACACATCGCCGAGGTCTTTCCCGCCGTCCCCGAGATCTTCGGCGCGCGAGCGATCTTCTCGGCGGAGCTCGGGAAGGCCAAGCCGGATCCGGAAGGCTATCGGCGCCTGGCCGAGCGTCTCGAAGTGGCGCCGGAGGAGATCATCTATTTCGACGACGATGAGCCCCTCGTGATGGGCGCCCGTGCCGCTGGACTGTCGGCGTACCGTGTCGGTGGAGTGGCCGCCGTGCGTGCCGGTCTCGCCGCGCACGGGCTCGCGTGATGGACTACGCGTTCCTCGTCGACACCTACGCGGCGGAGCGGTTCAAGACGCTCTCAGTGTGGGCGATGTTCGACGACGTGGACCTCGACCTTCGGCCGCACCCGAATCTCGCGCGTGACCGCACGTTCCGCGAGCACATGGTTCATCAGTGCCTCAGCGAGGACAAATGGTTCACGGGCATGTTCGGGATCGACGTCGATGCGCCGCCGCTCCCCGCGGAGGAGACGCGCCTGGCCTTTGTCCGGCGGTACGCCGAGGACTCCGCAAAGCGTCTGGCCCGGCTCGGCGAGATGGCCGCCGAGTGGTGGACGCAGGACGTCGCGTTCTTCGACACGATCCACAGCCGGGCGTGGATCATGGTGAGACGCATCGCGCACACCGCCCACCACCGCGCGGAGCAGACGACGCTGCTGAGACTCCTCGGCCGTCAGGTCTGGAGCGTCTACGGGCCGTCCGTGGACACCGGTGGGCTGCCCGCGAGCGGCGCCCGCACCATCTATGCGTACCCGGACATCGAGGCCCTCATCGCGGGAGAATCGCGCGGAGGGAACAAGACCGTGTTGCCCGGCCCGGGCCCGCACCCGAGCACGGAACGCTCGGGGCGATCGTAAGCAAGCGCCGACGTTCGCGCGGCGCCGCCGCGTGATCAGGAGGAACCAGATGATTCGTCTCGCCTGCTCGGTGGCGATGATCGCGGTTAATAAAGAACGCTGATGGTGCCGTGGTTGCTGACCCATGTCAGCACAGGAGGGTCGCCCATGCGCATCTTGCGTCTGCACTTGGGCCTCGTTCTGTTGCTCCCAATGACCATCGTGCCAGTGGGGAAGCTCTCGGCCGGCGAACGTCATGCGGGCATTGTTCTCAGCGTAGCCGCTGACAGTCTGGTCATCGACGAGTTAGGCCGGGCTGGCAAGGCGCATCAGCTCCGTGTCACGGTAACGCCAAGGACCCGCATCATCCTCTCGCAGCGCGATCCGCAGGAGCTGGAGTTTACGGACACGCCGATCTCACTGGCCCAGGTCAAGAAGGGCGACTTCGTCGGGGTCGACACAAGCCACGAGGGGTCGAAGATCGTCGCCGCATCGATAACGGTGACGCTGCGGCAAGAGCGTCCAATCAGGCCAGAGCCTAACGGGGCCGCGCCGCCACCGACGATCCCTGCCGCACAAGTCTCATCGCAGGTCCAACCACAAGAGGAGCCGCGAGCGCCGACAGTGCCAGTGGCGCCCGACCAACTGCCGGCGTCGGACAACGCGAACGATCCTCGCGCGGTCATTGACTGGCTACTCTATCCTGCCTCAGCGCGCACACGCTAGGACGGGTGGCGATAGCAGCTTATGCGTCACGGCTGACGGCCACCGGGCCAGTGCTGCCTGCGTCGGTGGCGGCAGCCCCGTCAGCGCATCAGCGCGATCAACCGGTGCCCTTCCAGGATCTAGGCGGATGAGAGACTGCTCCGGGGCAGCTGGACCAACATGACGAGCCAAGCAAAGCAGCTGATGCTCTGCAGCACAAAGCAGCTGATGCTCTGCAGCGTCTAGTTTCTACCTGCTTGAACCACACCCAAGCCATCAGCTCGGCGTTAGCGTCCAGAGCGTCCTAGCCGCTTAAACGAAACGCCGCAAGGACACGCCACCGTGAGGAGGTAGCCATTCCACGCTGGCGGGGTGGCGTCGGCGGTCAACGGGCCGTGCGGGCGGTGGTCAGCGATGAAGTCGTCGGCGAGGAGGGGCACGGATCTACGAGAGGAGCTCGTCGGTATCGACCACATCCCAGCCGAGCTTCAAAAAGGAATCGCCATTGAGTCACTGCCGTCGCTCCAGTCGCCGCCGGTCCACTCCGGCAAACGCGGATTGAGGTATTCGACGCTCGCCTTCACGACGGTCCAAGATGATCCTGACATCATGCCAGTCCTCAAATTCCCGTCGCAGCTCTTCGTACCGATCCAGGCGGGTGCGGGCGACTACAAACAGGAGCACGTCCAAGTCACTTCCGTCACCTCGCTAGAATTTGTTTAGCTCCGCTCTCTCATCTCGGTCTCGGCCTGCTCCAGCCAGTACTTCATGCCCATGTCGTCGCGGTGGTGAGATGCTCCTGGGCCTGCTCGCGCTTGTCTGTGCGCCGATAGAGCTTGCCGAGGCCCAGGTGGGCAGTGGGCGACGAAAGGGGTGGATCACAATCCGAGCCTCCGGCCATTCGCTGGAGTCTCACTTGCCCTTGAGTCGCAGCTCCTCGTACGGTGCCGAGGCTGCCATGTTGGTGATGAGTCCGATGGCCGACTCGGCGACCCGCGGGCCGTAGCCGGCAAGAATCGCGGGTTCCATAAGCGGCGCGTACATGACCTTCTCGTGAATGAGCTGCTGGACCCGGTGGAGGATCGCCTCGCGCTTGCCGCGGTCTAGCTCGGTCGACTGCTCGCGAATGAGTCCTTCGATGTCGGGATACGTTCCATACGTGAAGAGGCCGCCCCCGGCGACGAATGCGTCCAGCCTGGTCGCCGCATTTCCGAGCGCCGCGCTTGTGCTCTGGACGACGTGCTTCAATCGCTTTTCCCCGTACTCCTTGAAGAAGGCCGCGCGCTCCAGGGGGCGAAGGGTCGCGCGGATCCCGACCGCTCCCCAGTACCCGGCCACCGCTTCGGCGAATGATCCGTTCGCGGCATCGACGGAGATGGTCCCGGCGTCGAAGCCGTTCGGGTAGCCGGCCTCCGCCAGCAGCTGCTTGGCCTTCTGGGAGTCGTACGGATAAAGCGGGGCCGGCCAGTAACCCTCAAAACTTTGCGGGATCATGCTGGCGGATAGTTTCGAAAACCCGAGCGTCTCGGCCTGATTGATGGCCTGGCGGTCGATCGCCAGGTTGGCGGCCAGGCGTACGCGGCGATCATGCCACGGCGACTTTGGATCCCACTGCTCGGTGAACACGTACCAGAAGGGGAGAGGAATGTAGAACGGCTTCAGCGTGAGGCCCGGCGTCCGCCTCAGCTCCTCCGCCAAAGCGCCGCGGAAGTTGTACACGATGTCCGCCTCGCCCCGCTTGAGCATGGCCAGGCGCGTGGAGTCGTCGGGAACCGACCGCACGATCAGCGTCCTCACGCTTGGCGTCTTGCGCCAGTACTGCTCGTTGGCCTCTACGGCCAGCTCGACCCCGGGTTTGAACGAAACGAGCTTATAGGGCCCGGCGCCGACCGGTGCTCGCTTGAACCCGTCGTCGCCGACCTTCTCCACGTACTTCTTCGGGACGATCCAGGCCGCCCCCGCCGCTGGAGTGCCATAGAACGTCATGAAATCGAGCCAGGGCCTTTCAAGTGGAACCGGACGCGGTGCGGATCGACGATCTCCACGGCGGCGACGCGCTCCTTCAAGAGCTTCGCAGACGCGCCCTTGTAGCGTTCGAAGGAGAATTTCACGTCCTCTGAAGTTACCGGCTCGCCGTTCTGGAACCTCACGCCGTTGCGCAGAACGAAGTCGTAGGTGAGCCCGTCGGCCGAGGCGCTCCACGACTCAGCAAGACTCGGCGCCATCGGGTTGCCGGGCAGGGGCTTGACCAGCGCGTCGTGGATCATGAAGTAGAAGATGAAGGGCGTGATGAGACCCTCGGACTCGGAGGGATCGAACCACCGGGCCGCGGTCGAGATGTTGAGCACCAGAGTCATCTGGCCTTCAGGGCCGGCGCTGGCCGGCACGGGCGCAAGAAGAGCGAGAAGAATGAGGAGCGAGATTGGGAGCCTCATGATATCCCCCTCTGCTGCGGGTCAACCTGATGCGCGCGCCAGCTCCGGTTCCGCCTTCTCCAGCCAGTACGTCATCCCCATCTCGCGGTACATCGTTGTCGCCGTGGCGAAATGCTCCTTCGCCTCCTGCTGCTTGCCCGTGCGCCGGTAGAGCTTGCCGAGGCCGAGGTGGCAGTGGGCGACGAGCGGGCGCATGCCGAGCATATCGGCCAGATCGAGGGCCTCACGATAAAGTCCCTGCGCTTTCTCGAAGTCTGGCGTCGCGCTCCTGGAGGCAATGTCAGCGAGAACCCGCAGGACCCATGCCTCAAGGCCACGGGCACGGATGCGCCGGCTGGCGTCGAGGGTCGCACGCGGATACACCTGGGGGAGCATCTCCTTCGCCCGGACTACGACCAACGTCCGTCCGGCGCTACCGCCCTCGTCCGATGCCTGTTCGAGGAGGGCCAGCCCCCCTCTTCGACCCGGCCGGCTAGCGATGGCCTGTCGGATCTTAGTCCGTTTGCCCGTGCGAGGATGCGCATACTCCGCAAGCCTAACCGGACCCGGGGAAGGGCGGCAGGGCACCCGCGGGACGGTTGCGCCGACCCGCGGGGCGGCACTCGTCAGCAATCGTCAGGCTGGCTTGACGACCTTCTTGTGGACGTGCTCGATGTTGACATCGATCCGCTCACGATAGCGGCTAATCCAGTACTTCGACATCCCGGCCTCATACTTCGGAGCCAGCAGGTCGGCAATCTTGGGCTTCATTTCATCCAGCGTCGCGCGGTCCGCGGCCGCCTTCTTCACGGCGGCGATCAGGTCGGCCAGGTAGTTCTTCAGGAACGTGACATGGCTCTTCGGCGCGACGTCGCCGTGGCCGGGGATGATGTGCGTGAAGTCGAGCTTCTCGAGCGTCGCGAGCGACTGCACCCAATCCTCCGGGTACCCGTCGCCGATGAACGGCATCCAGCCAACAACGGCGTCGCCGGTCACGAGCACTTTCTCCTTCGGCAGGTAGACGAAGACATCGCCGTCGGTGTGCGCGCGACCGACGACGTGAAGCTGGATCTCACGACCACCCTCGCGGAGCGTCGTGACGCCGCCGGGAACGCCGCGCGTGGGCGGGACCGGTTTCAGCTTCTTCAGCTCCTCGAGATACATCTCCGTCTGGCGCAGATTCGACTCAACCCGTGCCTTCGCAGCAGGGTCCGATGTCTTCGCAACCTCCTCCTTCAGCTTCTCGATTTCGGCCGGCAATACTGCGAGCTGTTTTTCGATGTAGGGAATGCCGCCGACGCCAGCGTCCGGCTTCGTCATGTTCTGGCGGGTCTGCTCCGAGGCGATGATCTCGAGGGCGGGATAGGCGCCCCTGTAGAGCTCGTTGCCCTGCCAGTGGTCCCAGTGGAAGTGGGTGTTGACGATCTTCTTCACCGGATTCTTCGTGATGCCCTGGATCTCCTTGTAGAGTGCGGCCGCGGCCGACGGCTTCGAATGCGTGTCGACGACGACGGCGCCGTCATTCGTCAGGATGACGGCAGCATTTGAGTTGACCTTGAACGCGGGTCCGGCGAACGCTGCGTACACGCCGTCGGCGACCTTCTTGAGCTCGAATAGGTTCTTCTCGTGCGTGGCCGCATGGGCATCCACGCTACAGCAGATCTCGTGCGGGTCGAGCGTGTGGACAGCGGCGGCTGCGATACCGAATTGCGCGAGCACCTGGCGGCGGGTCCACATAGGAGGCCTCCTCGGGGTAAGGGTGGTCGGCCGATCCGTTGTTCCGCGGTTGGCGGGATTATATCGCCAGGGCAGCGTTCGCGCTGAGGAGGGTCGTCGATTGCCCACACTGGTGATCGGCGATGTCGCGGCGATCCTCCAGCTTGGAGAGGTTGTGTGACCCAGCGCTCAAACACCACCCCACACGGACACGCCACGGTGCGCCTTTCCAGACTTGTGGAGTGGCGTCGCTCGGTCAGACAAATCCGGTCCTGGTGTCAGATCCCCGGCAGAACTCCAATCTGACGGAGCAGGTGCGCGTTGTCGAAATAGACATACGCGTGGCCAACCTTGTTGTTCTTCACTTCCATGACCGTGCAACCGTGATTGCTGGCCTTGCGCCCGGTGGCCGGAATGTCGGCGAGTGGGCCGAGGTGGGTTCCGCGAGAACGCCAGCGGACGACCACATGGCTGTCGCCAGCGGCCAGGATCTGCTCGATATCGAGGTGCAGATCGGGAAACGCGGTCACGTAGACTTTGAAGAACCGACGTGCGCCGTCGTGTCCGGAGAACGGCGCCGGGAAGGCATCCGATTCCCACGTGGTCTTCGTGTCCAGGCGTTTGACGAAGGCTTCCACATCGTGCGCATTCCACGCGGCGAACATTTCCCGAGCGATATGGAGGTTGTCCTGCCCAGTCATGGTGGCCTCCTTTTGCTCGATAGACTCAACTGAGAGCCGCGAACTCCGCCTCCGCCTTCTCCAACCAGTACGTCATGCCCATCTCGCGGTACATCGTCGTCGCGATGGTGAGATGCTCCTGCGCCTGCTCGCGCTTGCCCGTGCGCCGGTAGAGCTTGCCGAGGCCGAGGTGGCAGTGGGCGACGAGGGGGCGCATACCGAGCTCCTGCGCCAGAGCGAGCGCCCGACCATAGTGCTCTTCGGCTCTGGCGCTCGGAGCGGGATCGCCATGGGACTCAATCTCTCCAAGAAGCCGCAACACCCAGGCTTCGTGACCCCGTTCTTTGTGATCGCGCGAGAGCTGCAGTGCGCGCCCGGTGCGCTGGCCGGCCTCGTTGAGTTGGCCGGCGAGGAGGTAAGCCTCGCCCAGCCAGGCCACCGTCAGCGCATGGCTTCTCATGATTCCTTTGGCGGCGTCCGTTTCGACGGCCGCCTCCAGCAGGGCAAGGGCTTCCTCGACGCGCCCAGCGAGGGCATAGGTCAGGCCCAGGCACGCAGCAGCGCCAGGGAGGTTAAGCTCAATGCTCCACTCTCGGCAGACGGAGTGTGCTCGTTCAAGGGCCGGGATGGCCCTGTCGAGATCACCCTTCTTGAGGTACACACCGCCGACGCCCAGACACGCATGCACGACACTAAGGGGTCGAGTCGTCGCCTCGGCGATCCGCAGCGTGTCCTCTCCTCTGAGGGCTGCCTCCTGGAATTCCCCCAGCTCGGCCAGGCACCAGACCAAATACCAGGGAAGCACAGTAAGGGCACCAAACGGGGACACACCGGGCGCGTGGCGCTCAAGGGACCGGACGGCCTCAATCAGGGCGTCCCGTCCCCGACGATACTCGCCTCGCTGATAATGGGCCGGCCCACCTCCGTACGCTGCTGCGAAGCGCAAATCATCATCCGCGAGGGCGTCGGCAGTAGCGAGGGCGGCTTGGCTCAGTTCAATGGTGCGGTCCGGATCGCCGGTCAGCCAGAAATTGTGAGCCAGTAAGACAGACACCCACCCAATCCTGCGCTCATCACCCAAGTTCCTCGCCAAAGCGTGAGCTTCCTGAAGGGTTTCGCGGACCCGCGCCACTTCTCCGAGCAGCATGAGAGCGTAGCGAAGGCTGATGCGGAGGTCGACGGCCCGCTCCAGCGTGTCGCGAGTCGTCGGGAGATGTTTCAGGGCGACGAGTCCCTGCTCGAACGAGACCAGCGCCTCCCGAAGCGCGGATCGCTGAAGTGCCCTATTTCCGGCTTCGTTCAGATAGCCAACAGCCTTCCCCCACATCTCGCCGCACACTGCATGGTGCGCCAGCCGCTCAACGTGCTCGGTTAGCCGCTCCGGATAAGAGCGTTCGATGGCGCTGAGGATGCTGACATGCAGAGCCTTGCGCCGTTCCTGGAGCAGGGTGCCGTACGTCACTTCGTGGGTCAGCGCGTGCTTGAAGGTGTACTCGGCATCCGGAAAGAGTCGCGTCTCGTACAGGAACTCGCCCGCCTGAAGATGCACGAGCCCCCGATGCACTGCCTCTTCCTCCGCCTCCGCCACGGCGTGGAGCAGCGCGAAGGGCACGTCCTTGCCGATGACCGAAGCTGTCTGGAGCAGCCGCTTGTCTTCCGCCGGGAGCCGGTCGATCCGGGCGGCCAAGATCACCTGCACGGTCGCCGGGACGTCGATCGCCTGGATCGGCCGGATCAGCCGATAGGCGCCGCGGTCCCCGGTGAGTGCTCCCGTTTCCACGAGCGTCCGGATGCTCTCCTCGATGAAGAAGGGGTTGCCGCGTCTGACCAGCAGTCGCTTCATGGGCCCCAGCCCCGGGTCGTCGCCCAGCAGCGCGCTCAGGAGCTCGCCCGTGCTCTCGGGCGGGAGCGCGTCGAGCCTCAGCTGGCTGTAGTAAGTCTTGCTGACCCAGCCATGCTGGTACTCGGGCCGGTAGTTGACGAGCAGGAGGAACCGGGCCGTGGGGAGACTCTCGACCAAGCCATCGAGCAGCGCCTGCGTCTCGGCATCGATCCAGTGCAGGTCCTCGAAGACCAGGAGGACCGGTTGCCCTTGGCTCTCCCGGAGCAGGAGGTGCTTGACGGCGTCGAGGGTGCGCTGCCGGCGCTGGGGGGGATCGAGCGCCTGCCAGTGGGCATCCTCGACGGGCACGTCGAGCAGGGCCAGCAACGACGGCAGCGCGGGCTTTAGCGATTCGTCCAGGGTGAGGAGCTTGCCGGTCACCGTCTCGCGGATCTCGCGGTGGGTCTCGCGATCGTGGATCTTGAAGTAGCGCTTGAGGAGGTCGATGACGGGCAGGTAGCTGGTCGCCTTGCCGTAGGACACGGAGCCGGCTTCCAGGATGAGCCAGTCCTGGGTGCGGTGGGAGTGGGTGAACTCGTACACGAGGCGGGACTTTCCCACCCCGGGTTCCCCCACGAGGGCGACGAGCTGGCCGTGGCCATCGTGCGCGAGGGCGAGCGCCCGGCGGAGGTGCTCGATCTCGGCGTCTCGGCCGACGAACCGGGTCAGTCCCCGAGTGGCGGCAGCGTGGAGTCGGGTCCGCGAGGCACTCGCTCCGGTGAGCGCGAAGATCTCTACCGGTTCAGGCAAACCCTTGACCGCGATCGGCCCGCGGGCCGCGACCTGCACGTATCCTTCGGCGAGCTGCAAGGTCGCGGGGGCTAGCAGGATCATGCCGGGCGTGGCCATCTGCTCCATGCGGGCGGCCAGGTGGGTCGTCTGCCCGACCGCGCTGTAATCCATGTGCAGATCGGAGCCGATGGCGCGGACGACGACCTCGCCGGAGTTGAGGCCCACGCGAATCTGGAGGGGCACCCCGTGCGAGCGGAAGACCCCCTCCGCGTACCGCGCGACTGACTCCTGCATCTGCAGCGCCGCGTAGCAGGCGCGCACGGCGTGGTCCTCGTGGGCGAGCGGCGCGCCGAACAGCGCCATGATCCCGTCGCCCATCACCTGATTCACCGTGCCCTCGTAGTGATGGACGGCGTCCATCATCAGCGTGAGGACGGGATCGAGGAGCTTCCGCGCCTCCTCCGGGTCACGGTCGGCGAGCAGCTCCATCGAGCCCTTCAGGTCGGCGAAGAGGACCGTGACTTGCTTGCGCTCGCCCTCGAGGGCGCTCTTGGACGTGAGGATCTTCTCGGCGAGGTGCTTCGGCGTGTAGGACTCCGGTGATGTAAACCGCGGTTCGGCTGTTGCCTGTGCCGCGACGGGCGCCCCGCACTCTAAGCAGAATTTCGCGCCGGCGGGCAGCTCACTACGACACTTTGTGCAGGTCAGCGCTACACGGGCTCCGCACTCCAGGCAGAATTTCGCCTGGGGCGGGTTCTCGTGCTGGCACCGGGGACACTGCATGCCTGCCTCCGGAGTCTGGGCCGCTAAAGGTCGGGACGGTGGGCCGAGACTAGACTGTCGCTAGCCCAGTGGTCAACCGGAGGGTAACCGTCACTTATGAGCAGCTGCGCCGCAGGGGTGTCAGTTCAGACCTGCTATTCGCAGTAGATCCAACCCAGCATTCCAGGAGGTGATCCACCGTTCAAAGGTGACGCCGCACGAGCAGGCAGTGAGCCGCTGCCCGCCGTCAATCCGAAAGCAAATGTATGGGGCCGCACTGCGACTCATCATCCGTCGTTGCCGTGACAGGGTACCCGTGATTGCTCTGAGACGGCATCAGCGCTAAGGTCCAGGCCACCAAGCCAGCACGGCTCGTAGGAGGTCGGGATGAGCCGCTACGTTGTCATCCTCATCGTGCCTCTCGTCGTCGGAAGCCTGATCGCTGTCGCAGTTCTCCTCCTCAATGAGCTGCGCGAACGACGCGAGCGAAAAGACATGGAGTTGCGTGAAGCCCGACGTCTTAACAGTCGAGACGTCGCGAGGCTTTCTGCCCGATCGCCTTCAGACGGCAAAGACCGACGCATCGCATCCTAGTCCGTCTTCCCTTAGCGGCCCGGTCCGGATTGTCAGGCGATGAAGTCAGCGAGGTCGTCGAGCACGCCACCCGCTTGGGTGATTTTGTGTGATTTGTCTTCCGAAAAGCTCGCCCGATGGGTCCCGACCGCGCCTGATCAGGCCTGCTCAGTCCTGAACGCGGGAGCGCGTAACACTGCGTACGATCAACGTGTTACGCGGAACACCGCAGAAAGACTGAGGGCCGGCTTTGTACCGGCCCTCGTCTGTTAATCAGGAAGTCGCTGGTTCGAGCCCAGCCCGGGGAGCCACTTACTTCGCCGAGTTCTGAGACAACCTCAGTTCGGGAGACCCCCTGCGGATGGGTCCGGCTCGACGGAGCCAGGACGAGGTAGAGAAGGTATCCGCATACTGTGCGGCGGGCCATGCGACACCCCTTTCGTGGAGCGCTAGCGATCCTTCCGCCGACCAATTGCCCCCGCACGATGGTCAGAGACGAGGCGGCCCTCCTTGAATACGAGACGCAGCCGCCGTAGGTTCCTGATGTCCCGTAACGGATCGTCGTCGACGACGATGAGATCGGCAAGCTTACCCGGCTGGATCGTTCCGAGCTCGGCGCCCACACCGCAGAGCTCAGCGGCATCGCGCGTGGCGGCGAGAAGAGCCTGCCGCGGCGTCGCTCCGTCCTTCACCCACAGGCCCAGCTCGAGCAGCGCCGCCTCCTTTAGCGGGCGGATGTCAGAGCCCAGCGCCATCCTCACGCCGGCCGCGAGCGCTCGCCGGAACCACTCGCGGTGCTCACTGGAAGCCAGGTCCGCGCGCTCACACAGGTCGGCTGACAGGTTCCGCTGCTCGACCCATCGTTTCTCCCACGGATCGCTCGCCTGATCCGGTGTGAGGTGGCTGATCGCCAGCGTGGGTACATACCAGGTGTCACTTGCGCGGAGCAGCTCGACGCACTCGTGATCCATGATGTAGCCGTGCTCGACGCTGTGCGCGCCAAGCCGGACGGCCGTCTTCACCGCTTCGGGGTTGGCGGCATGCGCCATCACACGAAAACCGCGGGCGCGACAGATTGCGAACGCCGCCTCGAGCTCCTCGTCGAGGAGAAACGACTGCCAGTGGCGGTCCCAGGCCGGGCCCATGATCCCACCCGTGAGGTTGAGCTTGACGTGGTCAACGCCGTTCTTAATCTGCTCCCGGATCGCGCGGACAAAGCCGTACGGGCCGTCGCATTCGAGCGCATGGCCCGACGTCAGGAAGTGGCCACCCGTGCTGGTTAGGAAGTGGCCGGCCGCGAACACACGCGGGCCCACGTACTGGCCTGTATCGAACGCCCGCTTCCAGGCCACGTCCATGAAGTGCGCTGAGCCGGCGCACCGCACGCCTACGACGCCCGCCTCCGTCAGCGCCTCCATGAGGCGCTGGCCAAACACGATGGTTTGGTCGACAACGCTGGCGCCTGTCTCTGCGAGATAGTCGGGATGAATATGGACATCCCAGAGTCCCGGCAAGAGATACGCGCCGCCCAGGTCCATCACGTCGGCGTTGCGCGTGTCGGCCGAATGGCTCCCGTCGAGGACCTCGGCAATCCGTCCTCGCTCGATCACGACGCT
>Ga0209160_1000282_pt1 | contig 39925 bp, 47 predicted proteins | sample GraSoiAngelo_153_FD_186167 | JGI IMG/M metagenome (GOLD analysis project Ga0209160, IMG submission 186167) | Grasslands soil microbial communities from the Angelo Coastal Reserve, California, USA - 14_1009_12_40cm (SPAdes) (version 2) | ecosystem: Environmental > Terrestrial > Soil > Grasslands ...
GATATCCGCCCCCGCCCGCCGGATGGCGTGCAGCGTCTCCCACATCGCCCGGCACTCGTCCAGCATGTTGCGCTGCGCCGCGGCCTTGATCATGGCGTACTCCCCGCTGACCTGATACGCCGCGAGCGGCGAGCCGAACTCCTGCTTGGCGCGGCGGATCAGGTCCAGACAGGGAAGCGCCGGCTTCACCAGGACGATGTCCGCCCCCTCCTCCAGGTCGAGCTGGATCTCCTTCATGGCCTCGTCGGCGTTCGTGCCCTGCATCTGATATGACTGCCGGTCCCCGAACTGCGGCGCCGAGCCCGCCGCCTCGCGGAACGGCCCGTAGAACGCCGAGGCCATCTTCGCCGCGTAGGACATGATCGGCACGCGCGCGAGCCCCGCGGCGTCGAGCGCCTTGCGGATCCCCGCGACGCGACCGTCCATCATGTCGCTGGGCGCGACCAGGTCCACGCCCGCGCGCGCCTGCGACACCGCGACCTTGCCGAGCAGGTACACCGAGGCGTCGTTATCGATGTCGCCGTCCTGCACCACGCCGCAGTGCCCGTGGTCGGTGTACTCACACAGGCACACGTCCCCGATCACGAGCAGCTGGGGGACCGCCCGCTTCAGCGCCCGCGCCGCCCGTTGCACGATCCCCTGCTCGTCGTACGCTTCCGAGCCGGTCGCGTCTTTCGCCTGCGGAATCCCGAACAGGATCACCCCGCCGAGGCCCAGCTGCTGCGCGCGCTCGGCGTCCTTCACGAGCTCGTCCACCGACGTGTGGTAGACACCCGGCAGGGCGGCGATCTCGCGGCGCACGCCCTCGCCGTGGACCACGAACAACGGCCACACGAGCTGCGACGGGACGAGGTGCGTCTCCTGCACCAGCCGGCGCAGCGCGGGCGTGCGCCGCAGCCGGCGCATGCGGCGGATCGGGAACTGAGTCATCGGGCGAGTAACTCTAGCGCGCCCTGCGCGCGCAGCAAGTCGGCCACGGTGACCCCGGCCGCGGCAGGATCCCCCGGGTCGACGTCGGCGGACGCGGTGATCTGGACGGCGCCGTCGCGGGCCGTGACACGGCCGTACAGCCTTCCCTTCCCCCCTCCCCCGTCCCCGCTCCCCGCGTAGGCGGCGACGGCTGCCTGGCACCCGCCCCCGAGCGCGGCCAACAGGCTGCGCTCTGCCGCCACCTGGCGCGCGCTTGGGGGATGCTCGAGCGGTGCGAGCGCGGTCCGGGTCGTGCGATCGTCGGCACGCACCTCCAACCCCAGCGCTCCCTGCCCGGGCGCCGGCATGATCTCAAGGGGGTCGAGCGTCACGGCGACCACGGCGGCGAGGCCGAGGCGCTCGAGCCCGGCACGCGCCAGCAGGGCCGCATCGAGTGCGCCGTCGCCGCCCTCCTGCACTTTGCGCACTCGCGTGGGCACGTTGCCGCGGAGCGGCAGTACTGCCACGTCCGGCCGGAGGTGGCGCAGCTGCGCGACCCGCCGCAGGCTCGACGTGCCGACGCGCGCCGCAGGCGGCAGGCCAGCGAGCGACGTCACCCCGCGCTCGCGGGTCACCAGCACGTCGCGCGGGTCCGCGCGCTCCGGAACCGCGGCGAGCGCGAGGCCGTGGGTCAGCCGGGTGGGCAGGTCCTTGAGCGAGTGCACCGCCACGTCGATGCGCCGCTCGAGCAGCGCCGCCTCGATCTCTTTCGTGAAGAAGCCCTTCCCTTCGAGCTGCTGCAGGGGGCGGTCGACCTCGGCGTCGCCACGCGTCTTGATAACCACGATCTCAGCCGCCACCCCCCGTTCGGCGAGCCGCTCGCGCACCCATCCCGCCTGCCACAGCGCCAGCTTGCTCCCACGCGTCCCGAGCTTGAGGATGCCACTCACCCTTCCCTCCGACCGCCAGGGAGTCCTTTAGGGTCCCCCCTTCCCCCTTCCCCGAAATACCGCGCCAGCGCGTCCACCAGCCCCGTGGCGGTGTACTCGGCCGCCTCGACCTCCACGCGTAGGCCGAGCTCCCGCGCGGTGGCGGCAGTCACCGGCCCGATGACCGCCGTCGTGAAGCGGCCCGACGTGGCCGCCGCGCGACCGACCTGGTCCACGAAGTGGCGCACGGTCGAGGAGGACGTGAACGTGATGGCATCGCACCGCCCGGCGAGGATCTCCCCGGCGAGCGGCGGGCCATCGCCCGTCACGGGCACGGTGCGGTACACGGGGATGACGTCGACGACGGCACCGCGTGCCCGCAGCCCGTCGGGCAGCGCATCCCGGGCCTCGAGCGCGCGCGGCAGCAGGATGCGGGTCCCCGCGAGCTCCTCCACGCGGGCCAGGGCCGCGACCACCGCTTCCGCGACGTAGCGTTCGGGCACGAGGGCGGGAGGGACGCCGCGGCGCGCCAGCGCCGCGGCCGTCGCCGGGCCGATGGCCGCGATCGCGGTGCGGGCGAGCGACCGGGGTTCGAGCCCCCATGACGGCAAGCGGTCGAACACGATCTCCACCGCGTTCCGGCTGGTGAAGACGATCCACCGATAGCGGGAGAGCTCGACCAGCGCGGCGCCGAGGGGCGCGAGGTCGAGGAGCGGCTCGATGCGGATGGTCGGCGCGGTGATCACTTCCGCGCCGAGCTGCTGCAACGCGCGGACGAGGTCACCCGCCTGCTCGCGCGCGCGCGTCACCACGATCCGGCGCCCTGCGAGCGACCGGGACTCTCGTGCCATACCGGATTGCAATCTCATCGGCCGGAGAACCATTATCAAGCAATGGTCCGCGACGCCCTCATCCGCTTCGCGCTGCGCCGCGCCGCCCGGTCCGGCGCCGGGCGACCGGCCGACCTCTGGCTGCGGCTCGCCTGCGCCTGGTCTCCCGGATTCGGCCCGCCGTTCGCCGCCCTTGTCGAGCTGCGGCGCGCGCGGGAGGACCGGCTCGGCGCGATGAGCGCGGCCCAGGCCGCGACCCGGCGGTTCCCCACCAGCGCCGCCGCGTGGATGCTCCTGGGCGAGGCGTACCAGGGCGCGTTCCGCATGAAAGAGGCGCTCGCCGCCTACGAGCAGGCGCTGGTCCTGGAGGAGCGGGCGGACGCGGCGCTGGCGGCGGGGGAGCTGTATCGGCGCTCGGGCCAGGCCGCGGAGGCCGCGGCCCGCTTCGCCCGCGCGTACGCCGCGGGGGGCGGCGCGGAGGCCCTGTGGCGCAACGCGCAGGCGCTGTTCCAGGCCGGCGACGAGGGCGCCGCCGAGCAGGCGCTCACGCTCTGGTCCACGCTCGTGCCGCGGGGGCGAGAGCGGCTCTCCGCGGCGAGGCTCGAGCTGCGCGGCGGCGCGAAGCCGCACGCCGGCTAGCGCCTGGCGGCGCGGCGGTACAGCGAGACGGCGTAGGCGAGCAGGATGAGCGCCGTCGCGACGTAGGCGGCGGCCATATAACCCGCGTTGTGCGGCGCGTCAGCCATCGTCGCCCTCCTCGCGGGCCCGTCCCAGCGCGTAGCGCTGCATCACGAACCCGACATACAGCACGGTGAACACCGCGAACGAGAGCAGCCAGGTCACGAGCATGCTCGGCGGCAGTGAGGGCGCGCTCGGCTTGAGGATGATGGGTTGCGGATGGAGCGTCCGAAACAGGTACACGCTCAGGTGGATGAACGGCACCAGCGCCATGCCGCAGATGCCGAGCACGGCGGCATAGCGGGCGCGCGCCCCCGCGTCCCCGACGGCCCCGCGCAGCAGCAGGTAGCCTATATAAAGGAAAAAGAGGAACAGCGTGGAGGTGAGGCGCGCGTCCCAGGCCCACCACGTGCCCCACACGGTCTTCCCCCAGATCGGTCCGGTGGTCAGCACGATCGCGGCGAACACCGTGCCGACCTCGGCCGATGCTTCGGCGAAGCGGTCGAGGCGGGGATCCTTCAGGAACAGGAACACCACGCTCGCCACGCCGACGAGCACCATCGCCAGCTCGGTCCACACCGCCGCCGGGACATGGAGGTAGAAGATCTTCTGCGCCGGCCCCTGCAGCCGCTCCACCGGCGTGAAGACGACGGCGCGCACGTACACGCCGCCCAGCAGCACCAGGCCGACCACGGTGGTCCAGTGGCCCTTCCGGGCGAGGGTCATTGCTCGACGGTGTGCGGGAACAAGAGGGTCGCGAGGGTCAGGAACACGACGTCGTAGGCCGCGAGCAACCTAAGCCAGCCGGCCACCTCGCTCAAGGGCCGCGCGGCGAGCAGCCTGGCCGTCACCTGCACCGCGCCCATCAGCGGCGGAATCAGAAACGGAAGCAGCAGCACCGGCAACATCAGCTCGGCAAAGCGGGTGCGCACGAGCATCGCGCTGAACAGCGTTCCCACAGTCACGAACCCGACCGTCGCCAGGGCGATGACGCCGACGAGCGGCCCCAGCACCTGGGCCACCGGCACGTTGAAGAACAACACGAACAGCGGCAGGCCCACGGCTTCCACCACCGCCACGAACACCAGGTTGGCAGCGAGCTTACCCCAGTAGATGCTGGTGCGGCTGATCGGCGCGACGAGCAGCCCTTCGAGCGCCTGGTTCTCGAGCTCCAGCTGGAACGCGCGGTTCAGCGCCAGCATGGCGGCGAAGGTGAACGTCACCCACAGGATGCTCGGCGCGAGGTCGATCGCCGCCACGGCCGTGGGGTCGCGTCCGAAGTTGAACACCATGAGCACCAGCGCCGTGAAGACCACCGCCGAGAGGATCGCCGTGCGCGTGCGGAACTCGAGCACCAGGTCCTTGCGCGCCAGCGTCCATGCGTGGCGCAGCGTTTCACCCACCGCCCACCGCCCGCCGGTACTCCTCGACCACCGCGCCGGCCGTGCGGGCGCCGCGCGGCCCCAAGGACACGAACCGTCCCCGCTGCTGAAACGCGATGTCGGTGGCGAGCTCGACGCCCTCGCCCACGTTGTGCGTCGCGAGCACCACGATCCGCCCCGCGCCGGCGAGCTGCGCGAGCAGGCGGCGGAACTCGGCTGCCGCCGCGAGGTCGAGACCCGTGAAGGGCTCGTCCAAGAGCAGCACCCGCGGCTCGTGCAGCAGCGCGCGGGCGATCGCCGCACGCTGCACCAGGCCCCGCGAGAGCGCGCGCACCGGCTCGTCCGCTCGATCGGCCAGCCCCTGGCGGCGCAGCCCTTCGTCCACGCGGGCACGCCGCAGCGGGGCCGGCACGTCGTACAGCGCGGCCCAAAAGAGCAGGTTCTCCCGCACCGTGAGATGACCGTACAGCTGCGCGTGATCCCCGATCCAGCCAACCGCGCGCGGTCCACCCTCCACGTGCGTCGTGCCCCCCTGAGGGCGGATCAGCCCGGCGAGGACCTTGAGGAGCGTCGTCTTGCCGGCGCCGTTCGGCCCGAAGATCGCGAGCGTCTGCCCGGGAGTGAGAAGGAAGGAAATGTCGTCCAGCGCCCGCACGCGACCGAAGGCGTGCCGCAGTCCGTCAGCCCGCAGCATCGATGCGCGCGGCCAGGTCGTCCATGCTGAACGGCTTGACGAGAAAGCCGCTGTGCCCGAGGTCCAGCACGCTGATGAGGGGCTCCATGCTGACGTAAGCGGTCGTCACGATGACGGGCAGCTGGGGACGGGAGACACGGACCTGCTGCAGCACGGTCACGCCGTCGGTGTCGGGAAGGCGCATGTCGAGGACGAGGACGTCAGGCTGGAAATCCTCGAGCAGCCGCAGCGCCTCGGTCCCGCTCGCGGCGAACGCCAGCTCGTAGCGGGAAGCGAAGAATCGTTTGTAGGTCGACCGGAGGGCCGACTCGTCTTCGACGAACAGCACTTTGCGCGGGGAGGCGGCGGACCCCATGGGGGGTCAATATACGCGGCGCGCCCGGCCCGTCTACGGCTCAGGCCACGCCGCTCTCGAGCTCGAAGAGGTCGTCGAGTTTCGTGAGGACGAGGAGAAAGCGCAGCTCCTCGTTGGCACCCCGCAGGCACACCGTGAGCCGACGCTCCGCCGCTTTGCGCTGGATCAGCATCAGCGCCCCCAGCCCGGCGCTGTCCACCTGCCGTGTGCCGCTGATGTCGATGATCAGGCGGCCCGTCCCCTCGGGCAGCAGCTCCAACAGCTCGGCGGCGGCCCGACGGAAGTCGCTCCGGGACTCGAGCCCCAGCTGCTCGGGCGCGGCGAGGACCTTCTCGGTCGGGCGGGTAGACATGGACAGCGTCTCCTTCACGGGCGGCTCCAGTGTTGACCGTCGCTCCCTCCTGCGACTCCAGTGCCACCCAGCTAAGCTGCGGGCGCTCAACCATTTGTCAAAAGGAGCGTGAGCCGGCGCACGCGCCCGGTCGTCGCAGAGCGAGCGGTGCGGCGCATATTGCAAGGGCGCAAAACGCGCGCCGCCACCGCCTTGACCACGCCACCATCGAGCGGCATACCTTACCTGAAACGCGACAACCCGGGCTGCGTCGGACCTCACGCTCTCCGTACGCTCGACGCCGCGGGGGCCCTGCTTCGGCGACGGGGACTGGTGCTGGCTAGGAGATCAATCACATGGCTAAGACAGTCGAGACGAAGGAGCTGACCGAGGTCAGTGAAGCGCAGATCGCCGTGCATTGGAAGGAAGAGGAATACTATCAACCTTCCGAGAAATTCAAAGCACAGGCGTACCTGCGAGACCCGCGCATCTTCGATCGGTTCGGCCTCGACCGATTCCCCGACTGCTTCAAGGAATACGCGGACATGCTGACCTGGTTCGAGCCGTATCGCACCGTGCTCGACACCAGTGACGCTCCGTTCTGGAAATGGTTCGTCGGCGGCAAGATCAATGCGTGCTACAACTGCGTGGACCGCCACCTGGACAAGTACAAGAGCAAAGCCGCCTTCATTTTCGTGCCCGAGCCCGAAAAAGAGCCGGATGTGGTCATCAAGTATCAGGAGCTCTACAGCCGCGTAAACGAACTGGCCGCGCTGCTGCGCGGCCTGGGACTCAAGGCGGGAGACCGCGTCACCTTTCACATGCCGATGGTCCCGGAGCTGCCGATCACGATGCTGGCGTGTGCGCGCCTCGGCATCATCCACTCGCAAGTCTTCGGCGGTTTCAGCGGTCAGGCGTGCGGCTCGCGCATGCAGGACTCGGGGAGCCGTGTGCTGATTACGATGGACAGCTACTGGCGCAATGGCACGCTCGTCGATCACAAGGCGAACGCCGACATCGCGGTGCGGGCGGCGAAAGACTTGGGGCAGGACGTCGACAAGGTGCTGGTGTGGCAGCGTTATCCCGGAAAATATTCCGCGAAGACGCCGATGGTTTCGGGTCGCGATTTCTTCGTGAATGACCTGCTCAAGGATTACAAAGGCAAGAAAGTCGAACCGGTTGCCCTGGCGTCGGAGGGGCCCCTCTTCCTGATGTACTCGAGCGGTACGACGGGCAAGCCCAAGGGCGCGCAACACAGCATCGCGGGGTACTTGTCCTACGTCACCGCCACCTCCAAGTGGATTCTCGACATTCATCCGGACGACATCTATTGGTGCATGGCGGACATCGGCTGGATCACCGGGCATTCCTACATCGTTTACGGTCCCCTCGCGAACGCAGCGACGAGCGTTCTGTACGAAGGCGTGCCGACGTTCCCCGACGCGGGGCGGCCGTGGCGCATTGCCGAGCGTTTGGGCGTGAACATCTTCCACACCGCGCCGACGGCGATCCGGATGCTGCGGAAACTCGGTCCCCAAGAACCGCGCACGTACAAGTACCATTTCAAGTCGATGACGACGGTGGGCGAGCCGATCGAGCCGGAGGCGTGGCGCTGGTACTACGACGAGGTCGGCAAGCGGGAGGCCGTGATCACGGATACGTGGTGGATGACCGAAACCGGCGGCTTTCTCGGCACCACCGTTCCGGCGATCCATCCGATGAAGCCGGGCAGCTGCGGTCCCGGCGCGCCGGGGATTCACCCGGTCATTTATGACGAGACCGGTGCCGAGGTTCCCAAGGGATCCGGCAAGGCGGGCAACATCTGCATCCGCAATCCGTGGCCGGGCATCATGCAGACGATCTGGGGCGACCGCGACCGCTACGTCAAGACCTATTTCGCCAAGTACAACAAGAAACCCAAGAGCAAGGATTGGCGCGACTGGCCTTTCATGTGCGGCGACGGCGCCGTGCAGGCGGCAGATGGTTATTACCGCATCCTGGGCCGCATCGACGACGTGATCAATGTCGCCGGCCACCGCCTCGGGACGAAGGAGATCGAGTCCGCCTGCCTCACGGTCCCGGAAGTCGCCGAGGCCGCCGTTGTGCCCGTGCAGGATGAGGTCAAGGGACGCGTGCCCGAAGTGTACATCGCGGTCAAACCGGGCGTACCGCACAGCCAGGACATCATCGACCGCGTGGTCAAGGCGAACGAGGACGTGATCGGCAAGATCGCGCGACCCAAGCACGTGTACATCGTGCCGGATATGCCGAAGACGCGCTCCGGGAAGATCATGCGCCGCGTGCTCGCGGCGATCTCAAACCGCAGAGATGTCGGCGACGTGACGACGCTTGCGAACCCCGACGTGGTCGAGCAGATCCGCGCGATGGTTCAGGGCCAAGCCGTCGTGGCAACGCAGGAGGCATTACCGGAAGACATCGCGAAGTTCGGCGAGGTTGAATGAGGCGGCTTAGCGCTCGAGGTGGTACGGCACGCTCGTCACCACCACGTTCGGCCGGAATAGCAGCGCCGCTTTGATCGCGAGTGCCGTCTGGTTGTGGAAGATGTTGTGCCACCACCGGGCGGGCACCACCTCCGGCAGCACGACCGTGAGCCAGTCGGGCTTCTCCTCGTTCGCCACCCGATCGATGTAGTCGAGCAGCGGGCGCACGATCGAGCGGTACGGGGAGATCAAGACCTCGAGCGGCACGCCGCTGTCCCACATGTCCCAGTCGTCTTGCAGCTTCGCGACCTGCTCCGGGTTCGTCGCCACGGCCACCGCCCGGATGTTCTGCGACAAGAGCAGCGCGTAGGCGAGCGCGGACGCGGTGCTCTTCGACACGCCCGCGACCGGGACGACGACGACGTGCTTGCGGGGCCAGACGGGCTGCCACTCCTTGCTCGAAATCTGCCGGGCGTAGAAGGTGTAGTGGTGATGGATCTCGTAGAACGCGAGCACGAGCAGGGTGATGAGCAGCGCGGTGATCCAGGCTCCGCTCGTGAACTTGGTGGCGAGCTCGATGACGAGCACGATGCCGGTCGCCACCGCGCCGATCGCCGAGAAGGTGGCTCGCCCCACCCAGCCGCGCTCCCGCCGCGTCACGAGCCGCTTCACCATGCCCGCCTGCGACAGGGTGAACGACAGGAACACGCCCACCGCGTACAGGGGGATGAGGGCGTGCGTGTCGCCGCCGAACAGCCACAGCAGCGCCCCCGCCACGAGCGCCAGCAGCAGGATTCCATTCGAGAACACGAGGCGGTCGCCCCGGTTCGCGAGCTGGCGTGGCAAGTAGGCGTCGCGGCCGAGGAACGAGGCGAGGCGCGGGAAGTCCGCGAATGAGGTGTTGGCGGCCAGGATGAGGATCAGCGCGGTGGCGAACTGGAGCAAGAAGTAGAACACGCTGTCACCGAACGCGCCGTGACCCAGCTGCGAAATCACGGTCTGGGCGCCCACGGGGACGACGCCGTACCGGTGCGCCAGATAGGTCGAGCCGGCGAAGAAGCTGCCGAGGATGACGCCCATCCACCCGAGCGTGACGGCGGCGTTCCTGGATTCGGGCGGCTTGAAGGCGGCGACCCCGTCCGAGACCGCCTCGACGCCCGTCAGCGCCGCGCATCCCGACGAAAACGCGCGCAGCAGGAGCCACGACGACACGAGCTCCAGGGCGCCCTGCCCGCGGGTCGCCACGCCGGGCCAGTAGCCGAGCGGATGCACGATGTTGACGACGAGCATCAGCCCGAACATCGAGATGAAGAAGTAGGTCGGGACCGAGAAGATCGCCCCCGATTCGCGGATCCCGCGCAGGTTGCCGAAGGCGATGACCCCGATCGCCACCAGGCCCAGTGCCACGCGGTGGGCGAGCAGGCCCGGGAACGCCGACGTGATCGCGTCGACGCCCGCTGCGATGGACACGGCCACCGTGAGCGTGTAATCCACGAGCAGCGCGGCCCCCGCGACCAATCCGAACGTCGTCCCGAGGTTCTCCTTCGCGACGAAGTACGCCCCGCCCCCCTGCGGGTAGGCGTACACGGTCTGACGGTAGCTGGCGACGACGATGACGAGCAGCAGCAGGATGAAGCCGCCGACCCTCAATGCCTGGTCGGTGCCCGCGGCTCCCGCCGCCATGAGGACGAGCAGCATCGCCTCGGTGGCGTAGGCAACGGACGAAAGCGCGTCGGAGGAGAGTACGGCGAGGCCGACGACCTTGTTCAGCCGCTCGCTTCCGAGCTGCAGCGTCTCGAGCGGCCTGCCGACCAGGAAGCGCTTGATGTCGCGCCAGAGCATGGCGCGCTAACGATAGCGGGCGCCCGTCCAGGGATGCAACGCCCGCGCGTCCGCTACAGCTCGACTTGGGCGCCGACCTCGAACACCTGGTTCGCCGGGATCTTGAAGAAGGCGGTCGCGCGCAGCGCGTTGCGCGACATGAACGCGAACAGCTTCTCCCGCCACTCGGCCATGCCGGGCCGCTCCGAGGCAACGAGGGTCTCGCGACCGAGGAAGAACGTCGTTCCCTCGATCCGAATGTCGACTGATTGCACGCGACAAGCCGACAGGACATCCTCGATGTCCGGATCCTCCATGAACCCATAGCGAGCGACCACGCTGTAGAACCCCTTCCCGATGCGCTTGACTATCACGCGCTCCGGCGACGCCACATGGGGAACGTCTTCCGTGACGACGGTGAGGAACACGATTTTCTCGTGCAGGACCTTGTTGTGGGCCAGATTATGGACGAGCGCCGGGGGCGTGCCATCGGTGGTGCCGTACATGAACATGGCCGTGCCGGGCACGCGCATCGGCGGCTCCGCCGCCAGATCGGCGAGCAGCATCTTCAGCGGAACCGTCTTCTCCAGCATGCGCTTGGCGAGGATCTCGCGCCCCCGCTTCCAGGTGGTCATCAGCGCGAAGACGATGGCCGCGATCAGCAACGGGACCCAGCCGCCGTGGCCGATCTTTAGCGCGTTGGCTCCGAAGAACGGGATATCCATGAGGAGAAACAGCCCGGCGACGAGCGCCGCTCGCGGGATGCTCCAGCGCCAGACTTCACGGCTCATGACGTAGAACATGAGCGTCGTGATGAGCATCAGCGTCGACAGGGCCACGCCGTACGCGCCGGCGATGTTGCTCGACGAACCGAAGCCCAGTACCAACGCGCAGGTCAGCAACATGAGGCCCCAGTTGACCGCGGGGACGTAGATCTGGCCAATCTCGCGCGAGGACGTATGCTCGATGCGGAGCCGCGGGCTGTAGCCCAGCTGCACCGCCTGGCGCGTCAAAGAGAAGGCGCCGGAAATCACGGCCTGCGAGGCGATGATCGTCGCCACCGTGGCGAGCGCGATCAGGGGGTACAGGCCCCAACTCGGGGCGAGATGATAGAAGGGGTTCTCCGCCGCGGCCGGGTCCCGCAGCAGCAGCGCCCCCTGCCCGAAGTAGTTGAGCAAGAGGCAGGGGAACGTGACGCTGAACCACGCGATCTGGATCGCGCGGTGACCGAAGTGGCCGAGGTCCGCGTACAGCGCCTCGCCGCCCGTGACGACGAGGAAGACAGCGCCCAGCACCACGAAGCCCCGGCCCACGTCCTCAGCGAAGAAGCGCACGGCGTGAGACGGCGAGACGGCAGTCAGCACCGCCGGCTGGCGGACGATCTCGCTCAGACCCAGTGCGCCGATGGTTCCAAACCAGAGGAGCATCACCGGGCCGAAGAGCGCGCCGATGCGCGCGGTGCCGCGGCTCTGCAGGACAAACAGGCCGACCAGGATCCCGAGCGTCAGTGGGATTATCCAAGGCGCGAGCGCCGGCGTCGCAAGCTCGAGCCCCTCGACCGCGCTCAGCACGGAGATCGCCGGGGTGAGGGCCCCGTCCGCGTACAGGAGCGCCGAGCCGAAGATGCCGAGCACGATCATGATGCGGCGGGGCGAAAGGCCCCGGGCCACGCGGCTGCCGTTGACAAGGGCCATCAGGGCGAGCACGCCCCCCTCTCCCTTGTTGTCCGCGCGGATGATCACGACGTGGTACTTGATCGTGACCACGAGGACCAGCGACCAAAACACGAGGGAGAGGACTCCCAGCACGTTGCCCGGGCTGACGGGGATCCCGTGGGTCCCGTGGAAGGACTCGCGGAGCGCATACAGCGGGCTCGTCCCGATGTCGCCATAGACGACGCCCAGCACCGAGAGGGCGAGCGCGGCGAGGTAGCGGCCGCGCGGGGCCTCCCCAGATTCCGAAGGGCGGGGCATCGCGATCAATATTAGCCGGTCGGTGCGGTCGGCAGCGCCGCGTCGTTACACGCTGCGACGCACCGCGGAGAGGGCCAAGAGCCAGACCGCCGTGACGATCACCGCCGAGCCGACGCACCAGCGGCAGAGCGCGTGGATCACGAACAGCTCGAGGTAGGTCAGATACAACGTGAAGAGCAATCCCGCCGAGGAGAGCAGCGCGAGCGCGAGCGTGACCCGGCGCTCCGCCAGGAACCGGGGCCGAAGCCCGAGCAGGGCAACCGCGAGGAGCGCCGCGTACCCGACCACGCCGTAGAAGGCAACCGGCACCCCGAGCAGCTCCGCGTAGCGGCTGGCCTGCACCTGCTCGCACGCCCCGATGCCGCACTGCAGCGTGCCGATGATCCCGATCTTGTACAGCCATAGGTACAGGGCGACGAACAGCCCGACCAGAGCCAGCAGCGCGATCGCCTGCCGCTGCCGCATTACTTGCGGGACTTTGTGATGCTGTCGACGGCGGCCTTGAAGGCGTCCGAGGTGGAACGCCCCGCGTAGCGGCGGCTGTTGATGAAGAACGTGGGCGTAGCGTTGACGCCCAGCGTGGTGCCCTCCTCCACGCTCGCCTGGATGCGGCCGGCGTAGCGCTGCGCGTCCACGCAGGCGTCGTACTTGGCGAGGTCGAGGCCCGCAGCCTTGGCGAAGTCGCGGAACAGGCCCCGCGGGTTCTTCCCGGTCAGCGCCCATTGGTGGTGGAAGAAGAGCTGGTCGTGCATCTCCCAGAACCTCCCTTGCTCGCCCGCGCACTGCGCCACGAGCGCGGCGTAGCGCGAGTACTGATGGCCCGGCAAGGGGAAGTCGCGGTAGCGCCACCGCACGCGGCCCGCGGCGATGAGCTGCTCGCGGATCACGGGCATCTGGACCGTGGCGAACTGGGCGCAGAACGGACACTCGAAGTCCGAGTACTCCGTCACCTCCACCCGCGCCGTGTCACTGCCGAGCGTAAAGCCGCGAAATCCGTCGGTCGCGGCCACGGGTGTGGGCGAGACGGGCGGAGCGGACCCGGCCGGCCGCTGCGCCCCGTACCACAGGGCCACGCCGCCGCCGATCGCCACCGCCCCCAAGACGTAGTAGAAGCCCTTCACTGGCCCAGCGGCCTCCGCCAGGGCTCGTCGCCGTCCGGCTCCTCCACGCCGTCCGCCAGCTCGGCCCCGCGCCGCTCGGCCTCCTCCACGATGCGCCGGCTCTCGGCGACCTCCGGCGTGTCGTAAGTGGACCGCACCTCGTAGTGAAACAGCTCGCTCCGCACGTTACCCAGCAGCCGCTGCAGATCGGCCGCGGCGTCGAGCAGCCGGCCAGCGCGGTCAAGCTCCTGAATGCGCTCCGCCAGCGCGCGCAACAGCGCCACCAGCCGCTCGGCGCGCTCCGGCCCGTACACTTGATCCTTATCGTCGCTCATGTTCCCGCCTTCCCATGTTCCGCCGCCGTCGGGGAACCCCCGACGGCGCCCGGCAGTTACTCCCCTGAAGCTAGACCCGGCTCCACCGCCCCGCGAGGCCAGCGATGGCCTCCGGGCTTTGCGTCGCGCCAGGTCCGCTGTTACATTGCGGCGCCGTTCTGACCCGGCCCCCCGACCGAAAGAGAGGAGCCCCTCGCGCATGGCCAAAAAGCGTTCGGAACCGAGAAGAGTTTCTACCCCCACGCAGTTCGAGCAGGCCCGTGACGAGCTGTTCTCCCATATCCTCCGCTGCGGCGTCCTGGAAGCGGCGCCCGAGCACCAGAAGGAGTGGTTTGACGATACCATGCTGTACCTCACCGACCGTTACCCGGAGCTGCGCGAACCGGAGATCGCCGAGCTGCGGGTCCTGGGCGAGCGATACTGCCGGCCCGTCGTCGCGAGGGCAGCCCCCGTCGGCGCCGGCGCCTGACGCGCGACGGAGCTTCCCTGGCGCCCCGACGGGCGCCCGTGTTGTCAGCGCCACCATGCCGGAAACCGACGCCACCGCCACCCCGCGACGACCCGGACGCCGCCCGCCAGCCCGAGCTCCCCGTACCACCCCTGCCGCCGTCCGGGCGCCGACTCAAGCCCCACCACCAGCACCAGATACGCGGCGCCGTGTGTGCCCGCGGCGCCCGCGAACGCGACGCCGAGCCCACCGTACGGGCCCGCGCCGCTCTGCCCCGTCGGGCGCAGCAGGAACTGCGCGGTGGCGGCGAGTCGCACGCCGGCCCGTCCCTCGTAGGTCCCGCCTGCCGCCCCCAGGGCGAGCCGCGTCAGACCGGCCCCGACACGGCGGGCGATCCCCAACTCCACGCCTGAGAACGTCGAGCGCGCGGCCACAACGGTCGCGCCGGCCCCCACCTCCAGCACGTTGAACGGTCGCCCCCCGCCTTGGGCCACGGCCGCCGGAGGCGGCACGAACCGCAGGAGCGCCAGCAACGCCGCCGTGCCGGGCAGGCTAGAGGATGGTGACGTCGTACGTGATGCGGATGTCGGGGGCAAGTGAGGCGACCACGGAGCAATACTTCTCGAGCGAGAGGTCGATCGCCCGGCGCGCCTTGATGTCGTCGGCGCCGTCGCCCGCCACGCTCCAGCGGAAATGGATGGCGGTATAGCGGCGCGGCTGCGCGTCGCGGCGGGTGCCTTCCACCGCAACCTCCAGCGAGCGCAGCGCCACCCGCTGCTTCTCTAGGATCAACACGACGTCGCTCGCCGTGCAGGTCGCTGCGGCGAGGAGCAGGAGCTCGACGGGCGAGGCCGCCGCCCGGGCGTCGCCGTCGACGAGGAGCGGCGCCCGCTCGGGCGCGACGCCGTCGAACAGCAGCCCCTCGCGCCACCGCACGATGAGGGGGCGCGCGTTCGCCGCCACGCTAGTTCCCCCGCCGCGTGGTCAGGCCGAAGTAGAAGCGGTGGCGCCGGAACGCATCCATGGCGTGATACTCGAACAGCCAATTGAACGTGGAGCGGTAGCGGAGCTCGACGCCGACCACGACGTTCACCCACAGCGCCGGGCAGGCGGCGTCCGCGCCGCAGCCGTCGTGGCCGGCGATGCTGAGCCCGCCGCCGGCGTAGGGCACGCCGGGCTCGTCGTCGGGGGTGAAGCGGTACAGCGCCTCGAGGCTGGTGACGTAGGTGTTGGGGCCATTGAAGACCCCGATCTCCACGGACGGCCGAAGCCGCACGCGGCGGGAGAAGAGGTCGCCGCCGTCGAGCCCCGCGCCCAGCACGAGCTGACTGCCGTGGGACACGTCCGGGCCCGACCGCACGCTGAACCCGAACAGGCCGATGCGGGTGCCGCGTCCCGCGGCCTGCTTCACCGGCGGCGGGTGGAACTCTTGGGCGGCGAGGCCGGCGGCCGAGAGCACGAGCAACGTCGCAACCCACGCAGTCCCCCTCACGGCGTCTCCCCCTCCTCCCGCGCCGCGGTGGCTTCGGGGATGACCGACCGACCGGCGCGCGTGGCTGCGCGGCCGTAGTCCCAGATGGCGTACAGGCCGATCGCCGCGGTGGCCCAGGCGAGCGGGCGTACCAACGGCGAGTCCGCGATGAACGCCACGAGCGTGAGCAACTGGCACACGGTGACGGCCTTGCCGCCGGCCCGCGCCGGCAGCGTCGCCGGGCGCCGCCCAATCCAAGCACCGAGGAACGCGAGCGCCGCCACGATGTCGCGCGTCAGGACGCCGACGATCTCGATCGGGTGCAGCCGGCCCGAGCGCGCCACCGTCAAAAACGCCGTGGCCATGAACAGCTTGTCCGCGACGGGATCGAGCACCGCCCCCGCCCGCGAGCTCCCGAAGCGGCGTGCCAGCATCCCGTCGAAGAAATCGGTCGCAGCGACGGCCGCCACGACTGCCAGCTGCGCCCCGGGGTGATGCACGAACGGAAACGCGACGGCGAGCGGAACGCGAAGCGCCGTAAGCACATCGGCCCACGTCACCCACGGTTTCACTTGCCCGGCCCTCCGGCGCCACGTAGCTTCACCCCGTGGATCTCAATCTGCTGAAGCAGGCGGCGATCTTCCAAGACCTCGACGATGGGGAGCTCGCCCGGGTCGCTGAGGTGTGCCGCGAGCACAAGTTCGCCATCAGCCACTACATCTTCAAGGAAGGCGAGCCCGGCAACCGCCTGTTCATCATCTCCGAAGGCGAGGTGCGCATCTCGCGCACCATACCCGGCTCGGGCGAAGAAGCGCTCGCCGTCCTCAAGCCCGGTGCCTGCTTCGGCGAGATGGCGATCTTCGACCGCTCGGAGCGCTCCACGGATGCGATTGCCAACACCGGCTGTACCCTGATCACGATCTCACGGTCCGACTTCGAGCTGCTCCTCGACTTCAACCGGGACATCGCCTACAAGGTGCTCTGGTCCGTCGTGCGGCTGCTGTCGGCACGGCTGCGCGTGACCAACGACAACCTCCGGTCGTTCCTCGCCATGTCCATGTTCTAGGTGGCGACGGCGGTCCTGCCCTCAGCCCGCCCAGCTGCTCCCGACACGCTGTGTACCCTTGAGGCCACGCTATGACACGACTTTCGTTCGCCTGGGCGCTCTGCGCCGCACTCGCCGCCTGCGTGAAGTCGACCACGCTGCAGAAATTCGTGGTGCTCGATCCAATCTTCGATTCGGTGTTCGTCGGTAACCAGAAACCGCTCCCCAGCGTGATCTACTTCGACGGCGACAAGTTGCAGACGCCGCCGGCGAGTGCGGTCACCTGGCAGAGCAGCGACCCCACGATCCTGGCCGTGAACAACCCCTCCGGGCAGATCAAGGGCCTGAAGCGCGGCACCGCCTCCGTCAGCGCGACGGTCGAGAATACGCAGGGCAGCGAGATCGTCGCGGTGCCCGACGTGGTCGACATCACGCTGCTCGTCGACACGCTGTACCTCTTGCCGGGCGACACGATGACGATTCCCACGATCATCCTGCACCGCGACAACGCTCCAGTCGTGTCTTATGACGCACCCGGCGCCACGATCTTCACGATCGACCCCACGAAGGGCCGCGTCATGGCCGGAGCGACCCCGGGCGGACCCGAGAAGTACCGGGTCCACGCCGACCTGGTGAGCGACTCAGGAGCAGTCTACGTCCTCGATCCGGCGAGCGTCGGTACCGCGGGCAACGCGTTCTTCTCCGTCGTGGGCCCCTCCGTGATCGGGGCCGCGGTGAGCCACCTGAACGCTTCCCCGAAGGCGACCAGCTATACGCGCACGGGTGGCAGCGCCTTCCGGATACAGGCAACCCACGCGGCATCGACCTCCTCGGAGCAGGTGGTCCAGGTGACGGTCAATGCGGCAGCGAGCCTCGGTCCGGGGTTCGAGATCGACTCGATCACCCCAGCCGACTCCAGTACCTGCAACCCGCCAAAGACCTGGGCGATCTGGTCGACCCCAGGGACCACGGCGTACTCGGCCAATCCCGACGTCACCCAGCAAGTGTCCATCACGCAGCTCGTGACCCTCATGACGGGCGGGAAGGTGGCGGGCGGCCGATTCTCGTACCGCGCCCGGCGCGGCGACGTCTACACGAACCCACTCGGCCTCTTGAGGATCACCGGAGTGTTCGTGGCGCCGCTCACCACCGCCAACTTGTGCCCGTAGTGGGCTTCGAGCACGCGTTCGCGGATTTGGGCGGCGTCCCCGCCAACCGCCTGACCGACGCCCAGGGACTGGCGGGCCTGTTGCTCGCCGCCGCCAACGCCGCCGGCCTCAACCCGGCGCACCCACCCGTCGTGAAATCGGGGCCGCGCGGCGTCGCCGCCGCGCTGGTGTGCCACGGCGGCCACGTCGCCCTGCACGCCATTCCCGACGAGGGGCTCTGCTTCGCCGATGTCGCCGGCATCAGTGCCGTGCATCCCCAGCGGGCGCTGGAAGTGATCGTCAAGCGACTCGGCGCGCGCGAGGTGCGCACCGACACTCGGCGGCGCGGCCCGGTCACCAGTAACCCGGAGGGCAGATGAACGCACTGACCCCCTACGCAGCCTTCTTCATGCGACTGGCCGTGGGCGGCGTCTTCCTCATCCACGGTTTGAGCAAGTTTCACCGCGGCATCGCAGCGGTCGCCGGCTTCTTCGGCAGCGCGGGGATCCCGTTCCCGACTGTCGGGGCGTTCGTCGTCATCGTGGTCGAGACGATCGGCGCGGCGTGCGTGATCCTCGGCCTCTTTACGCGCCCCTGGGCGCTCTGCATGATGGTCGAGATGGCCGTGGCGATGCTCGTTCAGCTGCACGGCGGGCACAACATCGAGCTCGAAGGACTGCTGTTCGCAGGCGCGCTGACGCTGGTGGCGCTGGGGGATGGGCCGCTCTCAGTCGCGGTGCGGCTCAAACACGGCAACTAAACGGGGAAAAGGCCGGGGAAGGGAGAAGGGTGTGGCGGCCCCTTCCCTCTTCCCCCTTCCCCGGCTTCTTCCCGTCAGTGAAGTATTCGAAGCAGCCCCGCGTCCGCGCTTCCACGGATGAAGCTCTCGGCGTCGGTCGCGGGGATGGCGATCCCTGTCTGCCTGCGGCCGCGCAGCGCGCTCGCCGCCATGTACGCCTCGACCGAGCCGTCGGCCCACTCGGCGGCGTCGTCCTTCATCTGGCGAACGATCTCCTCCCACGTCCCCATGTAGGTCACGCCGGTGGGCGTGCTCACGCGGTGGATCTCCCCGCCCCCGCCCCCGCCCCCGCCCCCGCTCCCACCTCCCGCCCGCGCCCGCATTCCTTGCAACTCCGTGAGCAGCGTGCCGAAGAGCTCGATCTGTCGCGGATCGCGCACCCGGCCGTCCGGGCCCATGGCCTCGATCTCCGCGAGCAGCAGGTCCTCGGGCGCGGCGTCGCGCGTCAGCTCGTCGAGCCGCTGGCGCCACGGGACCAGCTCCGGATCGTCGTCGTTCAGCCGGTACACGCTCTTCTTGAGCTCCGCCAGCCGCCAGATGCCCAACGTGTCGGCGTGCTCCCCGGGGTCGGTGCGCTCCAGGTGGAACAGCGCGGCCTCGTACTCGCCCCGGTCGTAGAGCAGATTGGCGAGGTAGATGCGGGCCTCCGCGTGGCCGGGATCGAGCTCGAGCGCGCGGCGCAACCAGTGCAATGCCCCCCCCTCGTCGCTCAGCCGATGGGCCGTGTAGCCGACGCAGGCCGCCACATCGGCCGAATCGGGATGGGCCGTCACCGCGATCTCGAAGAAGCGCCGCGCCTGGTCCAGCACGCCTTCCCGGAACAGGGCCCGGCCGATCTGCAGCAGCAGGTCATGGTCGTCCCGGAAGCCGAGCGCGAGGATGCGGTCGAAGCAGGCCACCGCGCCGGCCCGATCGCCGAACTTGAGGAGCGTCTCACCGAGGCCCGCGAGCGCGTCCTCGTGATCGGCGTCGAGCGCCACGGCTTCCTCGAAGGCCTTGCGCGACCAGGCGTATTCTTCGCGCGCCAGCCGGGCGTAGCCCATCCCCACGTGCAGCTCGACTGCATGGGGATAGAGCGACAGCCCCTCGCGGAGGATGTCGATGGCCTCGTCGTATTGTGCTTCGTTGTAGAGCTGATGCGCGCGTTCGTCGTAGTCGTCGGAGCTGAGGAACGGTTCCGACATCGAACGGGCCTCCCGGGAAGGTTGTGCTATGATACGACACGCTGGGCGGTTTCACAAGCGACGGGCGCGCGATATCTTCACCCGCGATGACGCCGACCCTCGTCCCGTTGCCGGACGGCTCCGTCACCTCGCCGCAGGGCTTCAGCGCGGCGGCGGTGCACGCCGGGCTCAAGCCGGACGGCGCTCCCGACGTCGCGTTGCTCGTGAGCAGCGCGAGCTGTGCCACGGCCGGCGTGTTCACGAAGAACGCCGTGCGCGCCGCGCCGGTGCTGTATGACGCCGATCTGCTGGGCGAGCGGCCCGGCCGGATGCGGGCCGTGGCGATGAACGCCCGGGTCGCGAACGCCTGCACCGGCGCGGCGGGGCTCGCCGCCGCCCGCGCCATGGCGCAGGTCGCCGAGCAGGCGGCCGGCCTGCCGTCGCGCACGGCGCTGGTCCTCTCGACCGGCGTCATCGGACTGCCGCTCCCCGTCGAGCAAGTGGCGGAGGGCCTGCGCCAGGCCGCCACCCGCCTGTCGCGCGAGGGCGGCCTCGACGCGGCCCGCGCCATCATGACCACCGACACCCGGCCCAAGCACCACGCCGTGCGCCTGGAAACGGCCGCCGGCGTGATCACGGTGGGGGGGATCGCCAAAGGGGCGGGGATGATCCACCCCGACATGGCCACCCTCCTGGCCGTGCTGACGACCGACGCGGCGGCGGAGCCGGCCCAGCTGGCCCCGCTGCTGCGGCGCGTCGCCGACCGCACGTTCAACGCGATCTCGGTGGACGGCGACACCAGCACGAACGATACGGTGCTGCTCCTCGCCAACGGGACCGCCGGTGTCGACCCGGCGCGCGACGGGGCGCTGTGGAAGCTGTTCGAGGAGGCGGTGCAGCAGGTGGCCCGGCACCTCGCGCTCGCCATCGTCGCCGACGGCGAGGGAGCGTCCAAGCTGCTCGAGATCCACGTGGTGGGGGCCGCCAGCGAGACGGCGGCGCGGGAAGTCGGGCGCGCCGTGGCGCGATCGGCGCTGGTGAAGACCGCGCTGTACGGGGCCGACCCCAACTGGGGCCGCGTGCTCGCCGCAGCCGGCGCCGCCGGCGTGCCGCTCAACACCGATCGCCTCACCCTGCAGGCGAGCGGCGCCGACAGCGGCGCCGACGGGTGGCTCACCCTCGCCACAGGCGGCGCCACCGCCCATCCCGACCCCGAGCAGGCGCGCGCCATTTTCCGGCAGAAGACCGTCCGCCTCCGTCTCGACCTGGGAATCGGTCGAGCGGAGGCGGTGGTATGGACCTGCGACTTGACGCCGGACTACGTCCGCATCAACGCCGACTACACCTCGTAGCCGTGGTTACATCTTGGACTTGCTGGTGTCCTTGGCCGCCGCCGGCTTGGCGGCCGGCTTCTTCCCGGTGTGCTTCTTGGTGCCCTTCTTGGCCGTCGTCTTCGCGTTCTTCGACGTGTCGGCCTGCGCCGGCGCCTGGCCCTGCATCGGGGTCGCGGGCTGCTGAGCCACGAGCATCGCCGGAGCGGCGAGCAGCGCCAGTGTGAGGAGCGTGCGACGAATCATTGGGTCATTCCTCCAGAGGTATGACGGCGGGTCACCCTGACCCGCTTCACGCCTGAGACCCTCGTGCTGGCTGCTCGGTCACGGCCGCACGCCGTCGCGTCCCTGCTGCAGCCCGTTCCAGTATGGAACTCCGGTCTCAAAGCGGGGTCGGCGCCTTCGAGACGCTGCTGGGACGGCGGGCGCGCTGCACCGTCCCCTCCCCGGGCTTCGGGGCCGCCGGCACGTCAGGGAGCTCGTCGCGCACTCGCACGAACGACTCGGCCCAGGTGCGGCCGCGCTGCTGCTCCTCGAGGACGGCGTGCGAGACGTCGAGCAGGCGCCCGCCCCGCAGGCCCGCGTGGATCGCGGCGATGACGAGCGTGGCGGAGGAGTCCGCGTCGAGCCGGTGAGCGACGAGATCCGCGATCGCGTGCAGGGCGGACTCGCGCGGCTCGCTGGGGAGCGCGCCCACCACCCGCTCGACCACCGGCGGCGGCAGGCCGCGACGCAGCGCACCCGACACCGTGGCGATCTCGGCGGGCGTCGCGGGGGGCGCGTCACCCCCTCGCACCAGCAGCGCGCGCGCGTCTCGCAGCTGGTCGAGGCGGGTCTCCACGGCGCGTACGATCAGGGCGGGCACGACATGCTTGGCGCCGCCCTCGAGCGCCTTCCCCACGAGCGGCTCGGTGGGGAGTCCCTCCCGCCCCGCGACCTGCACCAGCGAGTCGATGATCGGTATCGCGGCCGCCGGCACCCGGTTCTCCAGGCGGATGCGCACCGACTGCCCGGCGAGCGGCGCGGCGACGCAGGCGAGGAGCAGCGCGACTCTCATCCCTTGACCGGCCGCACGATCAGCACCGAGTTCTCCCGGCCGAAGTCGTCCTCAACGAACCGGTTGGCCGAGTAGTCGGGTACCCACCGCTCATCGTCCACGACGAACATGTACTCGTGCGCGCCAGCGGGCAGCACCACGACGGCACGCCAGACACCGTCGCCGTCCCGATCCTCGAGGGGGATCGTGCCCGTGCGCCAGTCGTTGAAGGATCCCACGACCTGGACGGAGTGCGCACCAGGGAAGCGGGCCACGAACTGCGCGATCCCTTCGTGCTCCCCCAGCACCGGCACCGAGCGCTCCTCGGGGAGCAGCATCAGCAGCACCAGGGTCGCTGCCAGGGCCAGGCTCCAGACGGGCCGGATGCGGAGCGTCACCGGATGCGGCGCGGTGAGCCACTGCGCGAGCCGCCGCACGGGCGAGCGTGCAGGCCGGCGCAGCCGAGCCAGGACCCGTTCCGCGACACTGCGGCCCTCGGGAGCGGCGGCGAGCAGCGCCGCAGCGGACTCCAGCCGCTCCACGACACGCCGCAGGTCCTGGGGCAGCGCCTCACGGGGGATCTCGCCATCCAGCACCTGATGGATCCTCGGGTCGATTGGGTTCATGACCGTTCCTCCAATGCCTTGAGCAGCGCCTCTCGCGCGCGGTGCACTCGCATCTTGAGCGTAGGAATGCGCTCCCCGGTCACTGCCGCCATCTCCTGGTAGCTCATCCCCTCGACGTGCTTCAGCACGAACGCCTCGCGCTTTTCGGGCGACAGCGTCGCCAGCGCCTGCTCCACGACGGCGAGCTGCTCCACGCGTTCCAAGGCCGCCTCGTTATCCGCCGGGTCCGCGATCGGCGGGACGTCATCCAGTGAGACGTCCCCGGTCGCACGCCTCGCGAGATGGCTCTTGCACCGGTTCGCGACGATGCGGTACAGCCACGTGCGCAGCCGCGTCGGATCGCGACAGCTCGCGAGATGCCGGTAGGCCCGTACGAGACTCTCCGCTACGGCATCGGCGGCCGCGTCGCGACTCCCGAGGACGCGCGTGGCGAAGCGCAGTAGGCCGGATTCGTAGCGCCGAACGATGAGCCCGAACGCCTCCCGGTCACCGCCCAGCACGCGGGCCACCACCTCCGCGTCGGAGGGGCCCTCCCTCACATCCATAGGACTCTCAAGGAGATTCGGGCGTCACGCTAGCTCGGGTAGCACGCCGCGCGCCAGGGCCGCGCGTTTCCGAAGGGAACCGCCGCGCTAGCGCGCGGCTAGGAGTTGCTGGGCAGCGCCCAGATAGGTCGCCGCGCGCAGGCCCTGCGCGGGCGCCACGGACGCGAACGCCCCGAGTGCCGCTTCCGCGCGCCGTCGGTACTGGGGGTCGCCCGTCGCCTCGGCGAGCCCCAGGAGCACGCGTGCCGCCCACGCGTTGGCGCCGGGCAGGAGATCGTCCAGCGCCGAGCCCGTGCGGTCGGCCACGGACGGCGCCGCGGGATCGCCGGGGGCGAGATCGCGGTAGCCGCCCTGCGGGTCCGCGTAGTCCCGCTCCAACACGGCGGCGAGATCCTCCGCCACCGCGAGGTAGCGCCGCTTCCCGGTCGCGTTGTAGGCCGCGAGGCAAGCGCCCGCCACTTGCACCTGATCCCGCAGCCACCGGCGGCCCGCGTCGCCGCGCGGCACGTGCCGCACGCCGCGACCGGCGACGTAGGTCCGCCGCAGCAATCGGTCCAGCGCCGCGAGGCCGCGCGCCGTCGCCGCCGAATCGTCGACCGCCGCCGCCCCGTCGAGCACCGACCCAATCACGTACGCGTCGCGATCCGCGAACACAGGGCGGTCGACCTCATGCAAGTCGCGAGTCAGGAACCGCAACAGGGCTCTGCTCACGTCGCGGTAGCGCGGCTCGGCCGTGAGCGCCCACGCCAGCGCGACAGCGCGCAGCAGGCCGGCGCGCACGAGGCTCGGCGGATCGTCCCGCACGCCGGCGGCCGGCGAGCCCGCGCCCGCAGCCGAGTCCACCAGCAGATCGAGGGCGCGGCGCGCGACCGCGAGGTAGGAAGCGTCGTCCGTGCGGGCATACGCCGCGAGCAACAGCGCCGCCGCCTGCGTATGCACGAAGCTCCCGACGACACCGGCGCCCCGGGCCGCCACGGCCAACGCGTCGCGGACGGTGTCGATCGCGGCCGCGATCACATCGGGCCGCAGCGCGCCGCGGGCCGCCGCGCCCCGCGACAGCTCCAGCTGCCGCACCAGGGCCGCGTGCTGATCGATGGCGCGTCGTTGCTCGCGATAGCTCCGGGCGACCTCCGGCAGCATCTGCTTCATGCCGCGGCCCGTCACGGGATCGTCCGCAGGGAAATACGTGCCGCCCAGGAACGCGGAGCCGTCGGGGGTCAAGAAGAGGGTGAGCGGATAGCCGCGCAGCCCGGCGAGCCACTGCACCGCCGCCTCGTAGCGCTGGGCCACGTCGGGCCGCTCATCCCGGTCAACCCGCACAGGGACGAACAGCGAGTCGATCACGGCCCCGATGGTCGGGTCGCCGTACACCTCGCGATCCATCACGACGCACCAACGACAGTCGTCGGCGCCGACGTAGAGGAGCACCGGCCGGTTGAGCCGCGCCGCGAGTGCGAACGCCTCACGACCCCAGGGCTGCCAACTCACCGGCTGACGCGCGGCGCGCGTGAGGTAGCTCGTGGTCGACTGGGACATGCGGTTCGTGAGCGGCCCGTGCTCCGAAACGCAGGCCAGAGCGAGCGGCACCAGGGTGAGAGCGGGTGGAGTACGCATCGTGAGCGAGCGCCTGGAAGATACCCACCGCGCGGCCGCGCCGTTCCGAGCGCGCAGCAAGACGGCCTGGGGGGTGCCGCGGGCGAGGTGTGGGCGTGCGGTCCCCCCCTCTGTCCCCGACGGTCCCTTCCCAGGCCGTCGTCTGCACTTCGTGCAGTTTAGCTTATCCCTCGATTGATACGCCGCAAGTCGGGCTTGGTTCGGTCGGGGCGCTATATTGCGAGCGAGGCAACTATGACCGACACGGCCACGACGATCACGCCGAAGCCTAACGGTCCCCTCCTGGTCCAGGGTCCCGTCCGGATCCTCGCGCCGGACGGCACCGAGCTGGCAGTCCCCCCCCGCAAGGATGGGCGGCCTTCGGAAGTCGTTGTCCTGTGCCGTTGTGGAGGCTCGGCCACCAAGCCGTTCTGCGACGGAACTCACAAGCGGATAGGGTTTTGCGACACTCCCCCGCCCCCCTCACCCGCCCCCACGCCAGGCGCCGCTCCCCCGAGCTGAGCACGCAGTATTATGTTGTGGCGTCCCGGGCGGGGGGTCCTCGCCCCCTTGACCCCTGTCCCTGCCCCCCAACGGAGGAGCCAAATGGCGAAGGGTGGAAAGGCCCCGATGGCCGCGGATGAGGGTTATTGCGTGAAGTGCAAGGCCAAGCGGAAAATCTCGAACGGCCAGCAGGTCAAGATGGCGAACGGCCGGCCGGCCCTGAAGGGTGTCTGCCCGGTGTGCGGAACGGGGATGTTCAAGATCCTGCCGCCCAAGTGAGCTCGGAAAACCCCAAAACCACGGCCCCCGGTCTCCGCGACCGGGGGCTCTTGCGTTGCAGGGGTGCGGAACGCCCTATGGGAGGACGCGCCGCGTGCCGTTCCCCTGATAGGCATATCGGAACGTGACGCAGGCCACACCCACGTCCTTGCAGTAGTACGCCAGCAGTTCGAGCTTCGCATACTTCCCGCCCGCAGTGCGTACGCCGTACACGTGGCGCTTGGACGTGAGGAGGTGGGTGAGCATGTTGTAGTCGTACCACTTGCCCACGCCCGGATTGGTGGTGTCCGGGCCGAGCGCGTTCCCGAGATAGCCGTCAGCCGGCAACTCCGCGACCGAGTCGAACGGCACCGGGCCGAGGTCGACGATCCCTCCCGCCGGCGCGGCGATGAGGTGAAACCGACGGAAGGCCAGGTCCCACCGACCCGAGTCGACCGCGGCGTCGCGCCCGAAGTCGAAGGTGCGCCAGCGGCTGGTCGACGAGGCGTCGAGCGTATAGGTGGCGGGCCCGACGAGCGCCGTCGCCGGCGGGGCCGCGCGCGGCACGGTGAGCGTGTAGGGAGGGAACTCAGGGCGGGTGATGGAACCGATGAGGAGCGCCGCCACGAGCAGGAGGAAGGCGACCGCCATCGCCAGCACGAGCACGGGCGGGCGACGCGAAGCCGCGCCGGCCGCGCCCGTGCTCACTGCTCGGCCATGAAGGGGTAGGTGTAGCTCTTCGGCGGAACGAAGCTCTCCTTCACGGCGCGCGGGCTCACCCAGCGCAGCAGGTTGAGGATGCTCCCCGCCTTGTCGTTAGTGCCGCTCGCGCGGGCCCCGCCGAACGGCTGCTGGCCCACCACGGCGCCCGTCGGCTTGTCGTTCACGTAGAAGTTGCCGGCCGCGTAGCGCAGCGCGCGCTGCGCGTCCTCCACGGCCTGGCGGTCCTGGGCGAAGATCGCGCCCGTGAGGGCGTACGGCGAGGTCTCGTCCACCACCCGCAGGGTTTCCGCCCAGCGGCGCTCGGGGTAGGCGTAGAGCGACAGCACCGGCCCGAAGATCTCCTCACACATCGTGCGGTAGGCGGGGTCCGTGGTCTCGATCAGCGTGGGCTGGATGAAATAGCCGTCCGTGTCGTCGCACGCACCTCCGAACAAGAGCGTCGCCTGTGTGTCCGCCTTAGCGGCCTCGATGTAGCCCTTGATCTTCTCGAACGCCTTCCGGTCGATGACCGCCCCCATGAAGTTGCGGAAATCGGCGGGGTCGCCGACGCGGATCTCGCCGAGCATGCCGAGCACGCGCTCGCGCAGCGTGGGCCAAAGCGAGTCCGGCACGTAGGCGCGGGACGCGGCGCTGCACTTCTGGCCCTGATACTCGTAGGCCCCGCGCACGATGGCCACGGCGAGCGCGTCGACGTCCGCGCTCGCGTGTGCCACGATGAAGTCCTTGCCGCCCGTCTCGCCCACCAGGCGGGGGTAGCCGGCGTAGCCGGTGAGGTTCCGGGCCACGCCCTGCCACAGCGACTGGAACACCTCGGTCGACCCGGTGAAGTGAATTCCGGCGAGGTGGCGGTCGGCGAGCACCGCCTCCGACACCTGCGCCGCCGCGCCCGGCACGAAGTTGACGACCCCGGGCGGGAGCCCCGCCTCCTGCAGCAGCTTCAGCACGAAGTAGTTGGAGAACGCGGCGGTGCCCGCGGGCTTCCATACGACGGTGTTCCCCATGATCGCCGGGGACGTGGGGAGGTTGCCGCCGATCGAGGTGAAGTTGAACGGCGTGATGGCGTAGACGAAGCCCTCCAGCGGCCGATGGTCCAGCACGTTCCAAGTTCCCGGCGCGGAGAGGGGTTGCTCGGCGTAGATGCGCTCGGCGTAGTGCAGGTTGAAGCGGAAGAAATCGATCAGCTCGCACGCCGCATCGATCTCGGCCTGATGGGCGGTCTTGGATTGGCCCAGCATCGTGGCGGCGTTCACGACGGAGCGATACCGGCCGGCGAGCAGGTCCGCCGCCTTGAGGAACACCGCGGCCCGGCGCTCCAAGCTCCACGCGGACCAGTCCCGCCACGCCTCCCGCGCAGCCGCGACCGCGGCCCGCACCTCCGTCGGGCCCGCCTGGTGCACCTTGGCCAGGACATGGCGGTGGCAGTGGGGCATCACGGCATCGGTCGTCTTCCCTGTGCGCACCTCCTTGCCGCCGATCACAAGCGGGATCTCGATGGGGCGGGCGGACAGGTCCTTCAGGGCTCGCTTGAGCTCGGCCCGCTCGGGAGTCCCAGGCGCGTGGGAAAGGACGGGCTCGTTGACGGGAACCGGGATCTTCGGAATGGTATTCATAGATCGTAATTTAACAGCGCTCTCGGCGGTCAGCCTTCACCAGTGGGCCACCGCCATAGCTCTCATGACATCCATCGACCCACGCGTGCATATCGGGCACGTCCACCTCACCGTTTCGGACCTCGAGCGCGCGCTCGCGTTCTATCGCGACGTCCTGGGTTTCGAGGTGACGACTCGCTACGGTGGGGAGGCGGTGTTCCTGTCGGCGGGCGGCTACCACCACCACATCGGGCTCAACACCTGGGCGGGGCGCGGCGCGCCGCGACCCCCCGCGGGGACGACCGGGCTGTACCACTTCGCGATTCTGTACCCCGACCGCCAGGCCTTGGGGGCGGCCGTGCGGCGCGTGCTCGAGCACGGCATCCCGCTCGAAGGGGCCTCGGACCACGGCGTAAGCGAGGCGGTCTATCTGCGCGATCCGGACGGCAACGGAGTGGAGCTCTACTGCGACCGTCCCGCAGGCTCCTGGCCGCGCACGCCGGACGGCGGGCTCGTCATGCATACGCGACCCCTCGACGTGGAGGACCTTCTCAAAGAGGCCGGTCAGAGGCCGGGAAACGGCCGGTAAAGGGGGAAGGGCCCCTTCCCCCTCCCCCGGCCTCTCACCGGCCTTTCCTATTGTTGACGACGGAGTCCGACGGCACCTGCGCAACGACCGGTGTCGCGGGTTGTTTCGGCCCGCGTGCGATCAGGTCCGGGAGGTTGGCCAGCGCGTACGCCGAGACGGCCATCACGGCCGACGCCTGTTGCAGGTCCTGCTCAATCGCCTTGTCGTAGGTGTCGGACTGGGAGTGGTGCGTGTGCCCGTAGCCGCGCTCGAGCTGGTTGAAGTTGAACGCGGGCACGCCGTACGGCAGGAAGGAGAGGTGGTCCGTGCCGCCCTTGTTGCGGTTCACCACCGAGTCCGCGCCGAGCCGCGCTACGGGGACGAGGATCTGGCGCCACAGACCCTCCAGATCCTGGCGCCCTTGCAGCGCCTGTCCCGTGATCGCCCCCACGCCGTTGTCGAGCACGATCACGGCCTGGATCGAGTCCATCTCCGCAGCATGCGCCTCGGCGTACTTCCTCGAGCCGATCAGGCCCTGCTCCTCGCCGGTGAACAGGATGAAGCGGATCGTGCGTCTGGGTTTGAGCCCCGACTGCGCGATGACGCGCGCCGTCTCGAGCGTGGCCATCGAGCCGGTGCCGTTGTCGCTCGCGCCCGTGCCGAGGTCCCATGAATCGAGGTGTGCCCCCACGATCACGACCTCCCCCGGGTGCTCCGTCCCCCGCAGCTCGGCCACCGTGTTCCACTGCGGCACGGAGTCGAGCGTCATCCGGTTCGTAATGCTCGCCTCGAGCTGTGGCGTGATGCCGAGCCGCAGCAGCCGGTCGAACATGGCGTACTCCTCGTGCGCCACGACGATCTGGGGAAGCGGCAAGACACGATTGGGGGAGCCGCTCATCGTGAGGAGCGTCTGCTCCTTCCCGCCGTCGAGTAGCGTGGCGAGCGCGCCGGCGTTCCTAAGAAGGAAGGGCACGTCCGTCTGGAACTGCTGCAGCCGCGCGCGCGCTGCTGAGTCCGCGCTCTGGAACGGAGCAAACGCGCCGCGGAAGTACTCCCGCTGCCTCGCCGAGTCGGCCGCCGTCATGGGCGGGCCGTCGTTGTTCCACACGAAGGCCGGAGGCCGCAGCATCACGAAGGCTCCCCTCACCGCCCGGAGGTTCGCGGCGAGGCTGTCGGGCGTGGAGCCGTCGATTCGCACGACGGGGCCGCGGATGGTCCTGCCGCTCGTGCCGGGCGCCCAGGCCCAGCTCGCTGCGATCACGTCGTGCGTGCGCGGCGCGGTCATCCGCACCCACAGGGGACCCCGCTCCCATCTGCCGCCGAAGTTCCACTCCTCCAGATGCGCGGCGAGGCCATATTCCTGGAACTTCCTCATCGTCCAATCATTGGCGGCGCGCGCGGCGGGGGAGCCCGTGAGGCGGGGACCGATTGCGTCGCTGAGGTATTGGAGGTTTAGCATCACCTGGGAGCGGTTCAGCGCCTCATCGATCAGGCGGCCGGCGCCCGAGGTGTCGACGGTCAGGTTCTGGGCGGCACCGGGCGGCGCGACCAGGACGCCGACCAGCGACAGCGCCGCGGCACGACAGGCGCGCTTCACGGGTGAAACCTCGGCGGAGGGGGTTGCCTAAACTTACGCGGCGGGCGGGGAGTCTGTTTAGCGCGGGGCCCGCTCCTCCTCGTTGCCGCGCTGCCGCGGGATCGGCAGCGTGACGGTCACGGTGGTGCCGACCCCGACCGTCGAATCGACGGCGACGCTCCCGCCGAACATGTTCCGCACGACGCTGTGCACGACCACGAGGCCCATCCCGCTTCCCTGGCCGAACTCCTTCGTCGTGAACCCGGGCTCGAAGACGCGGTCGAGATCCTGGGCGAGGATGCCGCGCCCCTGGTCGCGCACCGTGAGCTGCAGCGACTGGCCCACGAGCGCGACGCCGATCCGAACGGGCGCCGGCCGGTCGGCGCTGGCATCGGCGGCGTTGCGGATCAGGTTCACGAGCATGTCGTACAAGGCGTTGGGGTCGCCCTGCAGGTAGGCCGTGTCGACGGCGGCGTCGAGCTCGAGAGAAACGCGGCGGTCCTTGAGCACGCGGCTCTCGAGGGTGATACAGGAGCGCACCACCCGCACGACGTCGAACCGCTCGGACCGGGCCAGGGCTCCCCGGGCCCGGTCCTGAATGGCCCGCAGGAAGGTGATGGCGCGGTCGATGTCCTCCACGACCTGACCCAGCTCGTCGAGCAGCTCGAGGCGCCGGTCGGCCGCGACGTCCGTCCAGCGCCCGACCGCTTCCATCGCGAGCTGCAACCCCGCGCGTGCCGCCGTGAGCGGGTTGCTCGCCTCGTGCGCCATGACGGACGGCAGCGCGGCCAGCTCCCGCAACGGATCGACCTGGGGCTTCGGTGCCTGCGCCGCGGCCTCCCGGCGGTCGAGCAGGCCCAGGCACAGCCCGGTCAGCTCCAGCGTGAGGCGCTCGCGGCTGCGTCGCTCGCGCCCGTCGGGCGGCGGCGCAGGCGGCCGCGCCCGGACCGGTGCGATCACCCAGGGCACGTCGCGGCTCGCGCGGGAGCCGACCCAGCGCCCGCCCTGCAGGATAGGGACGTTCCAGCGCCGCAGCGTGGAGTCGAGGTCCACCTTGGCCAGACGCGCGACGGAGCCGGCGTCACTCGATTCCTTGGGCTCGAGCTCGGCGCGAGCCGAGACCTCGAACAGCGTCACGGGCCGGTCGAGCGCGATGCTCGCCTGCCGGAGGATCTCCCGGCGACCCTCGCCGAAGGCCTCTGTTTCGCTCACACCGACTCCTGCCGGGCGTAGCGAGCCCGAGCGGCTGCGGCCGTCACCGACCGCCGTCACGACGCGACCACAGATCCGTCTGGTTCGGGGGGCGCGTCCTACATATGCGCGGCGCCGGCGCCGCCGTCAAGCAACTCGGCACCGTGCGGCGGGGTATGGTGGTGGGATGAGCCTGATGCCCAGGGGATCCTCGCTGCTCCGCGTCATCGCGGCGCTCGCCGCCGCCCCGCCCCTCGCCGCGCAGCAACCGCCAGGCGCCTGGGATTCCGTCGCCCGGGCGCTCGGCCGGAGCGGGCCAGCCGGCGGCGAGACCTACCGGGCTACGTTCCCTCGCACCGATCTGCAGGTCTCCGTGAGCGGCGTGCGGATCGCGCCGGCGCTCGCGCTCACGTCCTGGGCCGCGTTCGCCGGATCCCCCGATTCCGCCGACGTGATGGGCGACCTCGTGCTCGCCGAGGGCGAGGTGGCGGACGTGGTCGCGGCCCTGCTCGACGGGGGGCTCGACGTAACCGCGATCCACCATCACCTGCTGGGCGAGTCTCCGCGCGTCCTGTACGTGCACTACCACGGCCGCGGCCGGGGCGTGGTCCTCGCCACCAAGCTCCGGATGGTGCTCGCGCGCACGGCCACGCCGCTCGAGCCCGGGGCCGCGTCTCGGACGCCGAACGGCGCGCCCCGCGCCACACTCGACACGGCCGCGATTTTCGAGACGCTCGGCCTGCGCGGCCGTCTCGTGAGCGAGGTCGCCCAATTCGGCGTCGCGACGTCGGGGAGCAGAGTGACACTCGGGGGACGGCCGGTCCCGCTGGCCCTCGGCATGGCCACGGCCATCAATCTCCAGCCCCTGTCCGCAACCCGGGCGCTCGCCACGGGGGACTTCGTGCTCGCGGCCGAACGCGTCGCGCCCGTGGTGCAGGCGCTCACCGCGACGGGAATCCACGTGACCGCGCTCCACAACCACCTCGTGGGCGAGGAGCCGCGTGCCTACTTCGTCCACTTCTGGGGCGACGGCGAGCCGATCGCGCTGGCCAAAGGGCTGCGCGCGGCGCTGGAGGCGGCGCGCTGAACAGGGCCCCCTAGCGGCGGCTGGGCGGGACTGTTTCGTTAGGGACAGCAAATTCATGAGACAGGATGCCGAGGCTCGCGCCGCCTCCCGGCGGCTGCTCGCGACGAGCGAGCGCGAGCTGCAGCGGATCGTGCTCGACATGCACGACGGGCCGGTGCAGGACATCTTCGCCGCCCTGTCGCAGCTCCAGGTGCTGGAGCGCTCACCGGACGCAGACGCGGCCACCCAGCAGCGCGTGCGCCAGGCGATCGGATTGCTGGAGCGCGCCCTCGGGGAGATCCGCAACTTCATCGGGGCGTTTCGACCGCCCGGCTTCGAGCGCCGGCCGCTGGGCGAGATCATCGAGGGCCTCGCGGTCCAGCACGAGACCCTGACCGAACAGGTCGTGGAGCTGACCGTCGCGCCCGACCTCGGGGACTGCGCTCTGCCGACGAAGATCGCGATCTACCGCATCCTGCAGGAGGCGCTCGCGAACGGCCATCGCCACAGCGGGGCGACGCGCCAGCGCGTCGGGGTCGCGCGGGACGGGGCGGCGATCCTGCTCGCCGTCTCCGACGATGGCCGCGGGTTCGAGCCCAAGCGCGTGCTGGCGCGCGAAGTGGACGTGGGCGTCGAAGGCGGGCACTTCGGGCTGCGCGGCATCCAGGACCGGGTGGAGATGCTGGGCGGCAGGTTCACGATCGACAGCGCGCCGGGGCGCGGCACGGAGCTCGCCGTCACGCTCCCCGCGGAGTGAGTCGCCCCGTGATCAAGGTGCTCCTCGCCGACGACCACGCCATCGTGCTCGAGGGCCTGCGCGCGCTGCTCGAAAGCGAGCCCGACATCGATGTCGTCGGCGCCACCACCGACGGGACCGAAGTGGCGCGCCTCGTCGAGCACCACAAGCCGGACGTCATCGTCCTCGACCTGCAGCTCGCCGGCATCAAGGGCACGCAGGTCATCGCTGCATTGCGCGCCCGCCCTGCGCCGCCCAAGGTGCTCGTGCTCACCGCCTACAACGACGGCGACTCCATCCGTTCGGCCCTCGACGCCGGCGCGGATGGGCTGGCGCTGAAGACCGAATCGCCGCAACAGACGCTCACGGCGATCCGCCAGGTGCAAGCCGGGCAGCTCGTGTTCCCGCAGGCGGCCCGCCGCTGGATCGAGGGCCGGGGCGCCGGCGCCCCGGGTGATCTCACGCCGCGGGAGCGCGAAGTGTGGGCGCTGGTCGCGGCCGGGCTCTCCAACCCGCAGATCGCCGAACGCCTCGGGCTCTCCGACAACACCGTGAAGTTTCACGTGCAGCACCTCTTCTCCAAGCTCGGCGTGAAGAACCGCACCGAGGCGGCGCTCAAGTTCGCTCACGGCCGGTAGGCCACAAACACCCGAGTCGCCCAACACCAGCGGCTGCCGCGCCTTTCGAGTCGCACGGCGCCGCTCGCCGCCAACCGCTCGAGCAACGGCAGGTGAGCGGCTAGCTCCTCGCTCACGGGATACCACTGCTCTTCGACGGGCTCCACCGCGCCGAACCGCGAGCGCGCTTCCCGGAGCACAGCCTCCTCACGGGACAGCGTCAAGACCGGAAACACAAGCCGACCGCCCGGCGCGAGGTAGTCCGACGCGCGCGCCAGAACCTCGACAATCCAGCGCGTGCCGTCGTCGCCCGCCTGGGATCGAACCGGCGCCGGGTACCATCCCGACACGCGCGCCACCGGCTCCGCCACTCCCGAGACATCGTCCACGATGAGGTCGAAGCGCTCGCCCGCCCACGGCTCGAACAGGCTGCCGCGCCGGCAGTCGATGAGCACGCCGTTGCCCCGGGCGTTGTGGCGCGTGAGCCGCACCGCGGCCGCGCTCAGGTCGGAAGCCCCGACCGCCACCTCCCGCGCCAGCAGGCGGGCCAGCACCACGGCCACGATCCCCGTGCCGCAGCCCAGGTCCAAGACCGAGTGGGGCGCAGGACCGGAGGCGAGCACGCGCCGGGCCGCGCGTAGCAGCAGCACGGTCGTCGAGGTCGGATAGAACACGTCGGGATAGGTTTCGACCATCACCGTTTCCGTGTCTCCGAGCCTCTTGTCCCGGTATGCGAATTGGACCGGCGCCACTGCGGTCACGGCGATGCTCCCTGCGCCTCGATGAGGGGGCCGCGCCGCAGTCGTCAGGCGGGCCATGTGAAAGAATTCACAATGCTCCGTTGAGCATATCCTGCCGGACCGCGCCCCACTACAGGCGTTTGGGTGAAACTCCCCCACTCCGCCGGGTGGGAGACCGGTAAGCGGTTGTCCAGGGCCTAGATCGCTCCCGGGGGCGGCGCCGCCTGCTTGACAGCACGCAGGGCCGTCCCTACCGTGGGGCGGCACTCGGCCTCACCGCAATCCTCTCGCACGTCCGAGCAGGTGTCGGGGAGAGGTCTGGATGCAGCAGGACAGTGGCTGTCCCGCAGAGGGGTGCTCGAACGGCTCTTTCGCGCCACGGATGCGTGAGCGAGGGAGCCGTTTTCGCTTCGTTCTCTTCTTTGGAGGCTCGCGCGTATGGACATGCTGATGGCGCTGGCGCTGAGCATCGGGATCCTCATCGCGGCCTGGGTCAAACTCGGCCCCATGGCGAACCTGGCCGTCCCGGCGGGCATCATCGCCTGGGGATGCTTCTTCGCCGCAGGTGGCAAGATGCAGGGCCTGCAGAAGACGGTGGCCGCTACGATATCGGGCGTGTTCTGGGTATGGCTCGCCATGACCCTGATCGGGATGATGAACATGGGGGATGTCGCGTTCATCATCATCGGCATCGTGGCGTTCATCCTCGTGATGCAGTCCAAGGTCGCGCTGCTGTCCTTCATCCCCGGGGCCTTCTGTGGAGCGGCCGTGACCGCCTGGGCAAGCCCGACCGACGTACGAGGCTACGTGATGGTGGCACTCGCTCTGCTCCTGGGCGCGGTGCTGGGCTACGTGTCGGAGTGGGCTGGCGGGATGATGGCGAAGAGGAGAGCCTAGCGGTCGGAGACGGTAGGGGGCGGTAGGGGGCGGTAGCAGCCTCTGCCACCCCTTACTGTCCCAGACGCACCGTCCAGAGGACTGCCCGCACGCTTGCAGTGGCGTCGTGGCTGTGTCCCGCGATCCACAGAGTGCCGGCATCCCCTTCGGAGACCGCCGCAGCAGAGCTGTGGTGGCCCCCCAGCGTGCCCAGGTCCAGCATCCTCCCGTCCGGCGTTCGCAGAAACGCGTGGGTGACGGGAAGGCCGCGGCCATCGACCTCCCCGGTCTGGCTCACCCCGACCACGTAGCCCAAATCGCTGACGTCGTTCGCACAGCTGGTCCGCCCGCCCAGGGTCCCCAGATCGACGATCCCGGCTTGCTCAGTCCACAGAAACGCCCGACCGCTTCCGCCCACGACCTCGCTCCGGTTGTTGATGCTGAGGGCCATGCTCGCGGTTCCACCGAGGGTTCCGAGATCGCGCATCCCGTTCGCGGCGGTCCAGAGGAATGCATGAGGCGGCCCCGCGCTCGTCTCCGCAAAGCCGGTGACCTCGCCGCCGTCGTTCACGTCATGCGCGATGCTCGTCGCGCCGCCGAGGCTCCCGAGGTCGAGCATCCGCCCCGGCTCCGGGACGACGAACGCGTGCTTTGCCACGCCGCCGCGGGTGCGGCTGTGCCCTGCGACCTGCCCCAGCCGATTGACTGCGAGCGCCTCGCTCTCGTTGCCGCCGAGCGTGCCGAGGTCGAAGCCCGTGCCCTCGGACAGGAGGTAGGCATGAAAGTCGCCAAACCCGGTGTCCCCTCCGCCCACGATTTCTCCCGGCTCACTGATGTCGTTCGCCGAGCTGCTCACGCCGCTCAAGGGCCGCAAGTCGGCGATGCCGAGGTCCGCCGTCCACAGGAACGCCCGGCTCCGGCCCAAGCCGTCCCGGCTGGTTCCCACGACGTGCCCCAGCCGGTTCACGGCTTTGGCTTGGCTGACGGCGCCGCCGAGCGTGCCGAGCTCCTGGATCGATACTTCCGTCACCACGGTGGCCGGCGCGCTCCCGGATGCGCTCACACGGCGGGCCTGCGCCCGAGCTGCGAGCTGGCCCACATCCCTGCCTTCACGGCGGTCTCGGCCGTCGGTCCCTCGAACCGTTGCACTAGAATGGCGGGGCGACCGTTCCGGTTGACTGCGACCATATGGAAAATCGAGACCGTGTCCTCGGCCGGGCTGTACTGCAATCGCAGCTGGGCCCCGCCCGCCTCGCCCTTCGAGCCGAGTCGGATCGCCGGCCGCGCCCGAGCGTTGAAGTCGTCCACCCAGGCCTGAAGCACGTCCATCGCGTCTTTTTGCGGTCCCTGGTCGGCCATGCACCGCCGCCTTTCCTAGTATGTGCAGCTCCTGGAGCTCGGCCCTCACTCCGGCGCCTTGGGGTGGTCCGCCGGCTCGCCCCGGTTTGGTGACGCGGCCTCGGCCTCGGTGCCGAGCCGACTCACCATCACGTCCCCCTGCCCGCTTTCGAGGAGCTGGTAGCGCGGTTGACCGAGGAGGTCGCGCTCCACGGTCTGGGCGCAGTAGGCGGGGAGCCAGGCAGGATAGTGGCCGGGCGTGCCCCAACCGCTCGTGTCGAAGGCCGTCCGCCCATCGCTGACCCGGAGCAGTGCGAGGGGACTGGCCTGGACGGCGTTCAGCGCGTCCGCCTCGAAGGCCGCCGTGCCGAAGAGGATGCCGGCCTCGACGCCCGCTTCCGTGACGTGGGCTCTGAGAGACTCGACCGCGGCGCGCCCGATGGGCACCTGTTGTCGCCGGCAGGCGATCAAGATCCGCCGCTGCCACCGGGCCCGGCTGATTACGCCTTTGAGTTCAAGGAGATAGCCCCGCTCGGGCTCGGGGAGCGTGGCGCGCCGATGGACGCGGAGCGGCGACACCTCGAGCCCGACCTTGCGGAGCTCGCGTACCGCGAGAATCTCGAAGGACTCGGGTGTCAGCTCCGGTAGTTCCAGCATCGGTCCACGTCCCCGTTCCGCCTGCGGAGCGGACTCTAGGGCAACGGCCCGGGTGCCGCTAGCCCCGGGGTTGCGCCCTCCGAAAGCGATCCTTATATCATCCGTTCCAACTGGCTTCGCGCACGCAAGCCCACTCCTGAGGGGGAGGACCGTATGCAGGTCAGTCGACGTGATTTCGTCCGGCTCACGGCCAGCGCCGGGGCGGGAACGGCGATCGGCGGGATGGTGGGGCTGGGGGTGACGTTGGCGCCGGCCACGGCGCGAGCGCAAGAGCTGCGAATCAAGGACGCGAAGACCACCCCGAGCATCTGCCCCTTCTGCTCCGTCGGCTGCGCCACCCTGATCCACACGGTCAACGGGAAGATCGTCAACATCGAAGGCGACCCGCGCAGCCCGCACAACGAGGGCACCCTCTGCCCCAAGGGCGCGGCGATCTATCAGCTCCACATGAATCCCAACCGGGCGACGAAGGTGCTGCACCGCAAGCCCGGCGCGTCGGACTGGGAGGTCGTCGAGCTCGAGTGGGCGATGGACCGGGTCGCCGAGCTGATCAAGAAGACCCGCGACGAGACGTTCATCGAGAAGCTCCCGAACGGCAAGCTCGTGAACATGACGCCGGCGATCTTCGCGCTCGGCGGCGCGACGCTCGACAACGAGTTCAACCACGTGTGTCAGAAGTTCTGGCGTGGGCTCGGGGTCGTCGCCATCGAGAACCAGGCCAGGATATGACACAGCTCTAGCGTCCCCGGTCTGGGGACACGGTTCGGTCGCGGCGCGGCGACCCTGTATCCGCGCAACCTCGAGCACACCGACTGCTTCGTGATCATGGGTTCGAACATGGCGGAGTGCCACCCGGTGGCGTTCCGCTGGCCCATGAAGGCGAAGCTCAACGGCGCGAAGCTGATCCACGTCGACCCCCGCTTCACCCGCACCAGCGCAGTGGCGGACCTGCACGTCCCGATCCGCGCCGGCTCGGACATCGCATTCCTCGGCGGATTGATCCATTACGTCATCAACTCGAAGCGGTGGAACACGGACCCCTTCTTCAAGGAGTTCGCGGTCAACTACACCAACGCCGCCACGATCATCAGCGACGACTTCAAGGACACCGAGGACCTGGACGGCGTCTTCTCAGGCATGGTGAAGTTCACCGAGCCGGCGTTCTGGCCGTACAACGGGCTCGAGGGTCGGTACGACAACGCGACCTGGGCGTATAAGCGCGGACCCAAGCCCCCACGGGCTGAGATCGGCGCAGTAACACCCGGCGAGCTTTACCGCGTCAAGCCGGGGGCGACCACGAAGGATCTGATCGCGAAGCGCGCCGGTCCGCCGTTCGACGACCTGGTGCGCTCGCTCAAGCCTGGGCCGGCCGAACGGGATCCCACGCTCCAGCACCCGCGCTGCGTGTTCCAGATCCTGAAGCGGCACTTCAGCCGCTACACGCCCGAGATGGTGGAGCAGGTCTGCGGGTCGCCCAAGGAGAAGTTCATCAAGGTGGCCGAGATGCTGCTCGAGAACTCGGGCCGCGACCGCACCAGCGCGTTCGCCTACGCGGTGGCCTGGACCCAGCACACCTACGGCGTCCAGATGATCAGCTGCTGCGCCCTGCTGCAGCTGCTGCTCGGCAACATCGGCCGGCCGGGTGCCGGGGTGATGGCGCTGCGCGGTCACGCGGCGATCCAGGGCTCGACCGACGTACCGACCCTGTACCACAGCATTCACGGCTACATGAACGCCCCCTCGGCGCTGCGGCCGCACGAGACGCTGCGGGACTACATGGCCGCCGAGACCAGTCCCACGAGCTACTATGGCAACCTGCCGAAGTTCCTCGTCTCGTACTTCAAGTCGGTGTACGGCACCGCGGCGACGAAGGAGAACGATTTCGGCTACGACTGGCACCCGAAGATCCTGGGCGACCACTCCCACATCGCCACGTTCGCCGCCATGGCGGACGGCAAGGTCAAGGGGATGTGTTGCGTCGGGCAGAACCCGGCCACCTCGCTCAACGGGGGTGCGACTCGGCGGGCGCTGCGGCAACTCGACTGGCTCGTCGTCAAGGACAACTGGCTTACCGAGACGGCGACGCATTGGTATCTCGCGCCCGAGGTGAAGAGCGGCGAGGCGAAGATCGAGGACATCAAAACCGAGATCTTCTTCTTCCCCGCGACTCAGATCGCCGAGTACGACGGCAGCTACACCAACACGCAGCGCATGCTGCAGTGGCACTTCAAGGCGGCGGACGCGCCGGGCGACTGCCGCACGGACACCTGGTTCTACCACAACCTCGCGAAGCGCCTCAAGAAGGCGTACGCCGGCAGCAAACTGTCGCGCGACCAGGGTTGGAACAACGTGAGCTGGGATTTCGACCCGGATGCCGGCGTGAAGCCCCTCTATCCGGGGGAGCCCGACGCGCTCAAGATCCTGCGTGAGATCAACGGCTACCAGACGGCCGATCCGAAGCAGCACCTGAAGGGCTTCGGAGAGCTGAAGGACGATGGCTCGA
>Ga0209160_1000285_pt1 | contig 39765 bp, 28 predicted proteins | sample GraSoiAngelo_153_FD_186167 | JGI IMG/M metagenome (GOLD analysis project Ga0209160, IMG submission 186167) | Grasslands soil microbial communities from the Angelo Coastal Reserve, California, USA - 14_1009_12_40cm (SPAdes) (version 2) | ecosystem: Environmental > Terrestrial > Soil > Grasslands ...
AGCTTCTCCGAGCGGACCAGCTGGCTCTGGGCGTCGAGCAGGTGGTCGGTCATGCGGTTCAAGCGCTCAGCCAGGACCTGAAAGTCCTGGGTTTCGGCTGTGGGCGCCCGCGCCGCGAAGTCGCCGGCGGCGACCGCGTCCGCGACCGCGACGAGCCGCTCCACCGGGCCCAGCACCAGCCGGCTCACCAGATAGCGCCCGAAGAAGATGAAGACCACGACATCGAGGGCGACGGTGGTCAGGATGAAGGGCAGGGCCCGATCGGGGGCGAGCGCGGCCACCAGCAGCACCGTGCCCACGCCCAGCAGCAGCGCCGCCGCCGCCAGGAAGGCGAGGTTGAAGAGCAGCTCGGTGCGGAGCGACGGCCGGGCGCCCATGGGCGGATGTAAGGTACAAAAAACGAGCGGCGGGGAGACCCCCGCCGCTCGGAACCGACGCTCGCTTCAGAAAGAGAGCGTTACTTGCAGGTCGGTGCGCCTTCGGAGTTGGCCGTGGTGGCCGGCGCCGCTGGAGTCACTGCGCCCACGTAAATGGCGCAGCTCTTCGGCGTGTTGATGTTGGTGATGCCTGCGGTCCACCCCGCCGCCGTGCCGGTGCCTACCGTGATCGTGCCCAGCGTGTTGCCCGTGGTAGCGCACCACGACGCGTTGCCTGCCGGCGCCGGGTTGACGCAGCTGGTCGCGGTCGTGTACTTCACGGAATCCGCGAAGTACGCCTCTTCCGCCGTCACCAGGTTACGCAGATCCGCCTTCATCGACGTGATGTAGGCCTTCTCCTTGGTGTTGGCGAACTTCGGGATCGCGATGGCGGCCAGAATGCCGATGATCACCACCACGATCAACAGCTCAATGAGCGTGAAACCCCTGCGACTCATGCTACCCCCTCATTGCAAACCGTTTGCCTATGGGTCAAAAACTTGCCGGTACCGATTCAAGCAAGCGATGTGCCGTGGCTGGCTTCACCCTCCTTAACGCCATTCTGGGTGGCGAGTTAGCGTCCGCCCCGACGCCCCCGAGCGCGCCCGCGGAGCCCCGCTGTCTTGTGTTGTTTTGCATGGCCGGCCTCCTGCTCGCAAGGCGGGAATCAGGGTCTGCTGGCGGGCCGGATGCGGGCCAGCAACGAATCGGCGACCCCGCTATCGCCGCGGGTCTGGGCGATGCGGGCCTCGAAGCGGTAGTAGTAGTCGCAGCGCGCGCAGAGCGCATCGACGCGCCGCACCATCGAATCGGCCAGTGCGGAGCGGCCGAGCGTGAGCGCGGCGTCGGCCCCCGCGATGTGCACCCACGGCATCTTGTCGTACGTGCTCGTGGCCACGCGATAGGCCTCGAGCGCCTTCTCCGGGCGGTGCTGAGAGAGGTAGATCCCGACCATGCGGGCTGGCCCGTCGAATGAGCGTGGCGAGTCCGCCAGCTCGCTCAGCACCACCGTGAGCTGGTCGCGAAACACGGGGACGCGGAGCGCGGTGCGCACGCCTCCCGCGACGACCAAACCCGCGACGACGGCACGGAGCCGGGCGGGCGAGAGGCGTCCCAGCGCCGCTCCTACGGCGATGGCCAGTCCGGCCGACGGCAGGTACAGCGTCCGCTCCGCGACCAGGACGCCGACCGGGAACACGAGATTCGCCACCGGAACGAGCGCGATGCCGATCCATCCGAGGCCGAACGCCTCCACCCGGCGCCCCCGGCGCCACGCGAGCGCGATCAGCCCGGCCCCGGCGGCGAGGCACGCGAGGCCGAGCGCGAAGCGTGCGTCGAAAGGCGACGGGACGAGCGTGCGCTCGTCGGGGGAGTAGTCGACCCGCAAGTGGAGCGGGAACAGGAGCAGGCGCGCGAAGTCGGCGAAGGCGGCCACCGCGGTCCACTGCCTCTCGAGTGGTGTCGCCCCGATGAACTGGGCCGCCCAGGTGAAAATCCCCGCGTACGGCGCCAGCACGGCGTGGCGCACCGCGGCATAGACGGCCCCGATCACCGCCCAGGCGACAACGTACGCGGCGACACGACGCCTGGCAGGACGCCGACCCAGACCGACGATCCACCCCCACGCGATCAGCGCCGGCACCACCGCACCGTTCTCCTTGCTCAGCAGCGCGGCGACCGACGCGACGAGGCTCCAGCCGAGACTGTCTCGTTCCAGCGCCGCGTACACCGCCAGCAGCGCGAACAGCGCGGCCATGATCTCGGCGCGACCCACGATGGTCGCCACCGCTTCCACGTGCACCGGATGGACCGCGAAGATGAGGCCGGCGGCGAGCGCCGCGGAGTCCCCGCTCCAGCGCCGCGCCAGCAGGGCGACCGCCATGCTCGCCGCAGCGTGCCACACCAGGTTCACCGCGTGGAACCAGGCCACCGACCCCAATTGCCAATCGAGCGCGTAGCTCGCTATCGGGAGCGGGCGGTACAGCCCGCCGCCGAGCTCGGGAGGCCAGTACGATGCGGCGAAGGCGCGCCATAGCGTGCTCGCGGCGTGGACGAACGCATTCGTGTAAATGATCGGCAGGTCGTCCCACGCCCACGTGTTCCCCAGGGCTCCTGCGTACACCACGACCGCGCACGCGGCGACGGTGAGGTAGAGACGCCTGGTCAACGGGGCGGCAGTCGGTGCAGGTGCGCCGCCAGAGAGTCCGCCACCGCGGTCTCTCCCAAGCGTCGGGCAGCGGCGGCTTCAGCGGCATAGTGCCCCCGACAGCCCTTGCACAGCGCGTCGAAGCAGCCAAGCAGCGAGTCGGCCAGGGCGGGACGCCCCAAAGCCAGCGCCGCATGCGCCGCCTTCAAGCAAGGCCGGGGGTCGTCCGGGTAGATCGACGACGCGGCCGTGGCCGCTTCCAAAGCCTTCGCGGGCTGCGCTTGATCGAGATATATCGTTGCCATGACCATCGGCCCCACGTAGGACTGCGGCGAGTCTTCGAGGATGCTCAGGGCCATAGACAGATTGCTGCGCCACACGGGCACCCGCAGCGCGGTACGTGCGCCTCCCACCACGGCAATCGCGCCCACGACGATCCCGAGGGCGCGACCGCGCAAACTCCGCGCGAGCCCCGCCACTGCCAACGCCAGGCCCACCGAGGGCAGATACTGCGTCCGCTCGGCGACGACGACGCCGATCGGGAACAGGAAATTCGCGACGGGGGCGTAACCCAGCGCCATCCAGGCGAGCCCGTACGCTTCGAGCCTCCGCTGGCGGCGCCAGGCGAGCGCGAGCAGGGCGGCCCACGCCGCGACGACCAGCAGCCCTAGCCCAAAGCGCCAATCGAGCGCGGAGAGCACCGCGGTCCGCTCGCCCGGCGAATAGTCGGCGCGCAACGCGAGTGGGAAGAGCAGCAGCCGTGCCACGTCGGCGAGTGCTGCGACCGCTGTCAACCGGACCTGCACGGGGCTGGCGTGCAGGAAGGCGGCGGCCACATCGTGCGACCGCTCGTACGGATGGAGCACGAGTTCCCGCACGGTGAGGTACACGAGGCCCGCCAGCAGCCAGCAGAGCCCGTACGTCACGACTTGCCGGCGCGACGGCCGCTGTGGGCCCAGCCCCCAAGCGGCCGCGACCAACGCCGGAGCGACTACCGCCGCCTCCTTGCTGAGCAGCCCTAGCGCCCAGCACACCGCGCTCCAGACCGGCCGATCTGCCTCCAGCGCCGCGTACACCGCGAGCAGCGTGAAGGCCGCCGCCATCAGTTCGGCCCGCCCCACGACATTGGCGACAGCCTCGACATGCACCGGATGCACTGCGAACAGGATCCCCGCCACGAGCGCCGCCGCCTCCCCCGCCCAGCGCCGGGCGAGCATCGCGACGAGCACACTCACACCGGCGTGCCACAGCAGGTTCACGGCGTGAAACCAGGCTGCGCCGCCGACGTGCCAATCCAACACGTAGGTGAACACCGTGAGCGGGCGATATAGATACCCGCCCACGAACGGCGGCCAGTAGGGGTTTGCGAAGGCGGTGGCAAGGCCGGCCCAGATCTGGACGAGGGGATTCCCGAGAATGATCACCTGATCGTCCCACACGAACCCATTCCACAGCGCGCCCAGGTAGACGACCACGGCGCTGGCGGCGACGGCGAGGTAGACCCGCTTAGCGTTCACGATTGACCGCGTATGCGGCGCGGCCACCTGGCCAGCGTTGCGCCAGCGCGAGCCACCCAGGATAGGCGCCGAGCATCTGGTCGAGCTGGGCGGCCGAGCTCCCCGAGCCGCTCACGAGGATGTGGGTCACACCCATGCGCTCCAAGAAGGCACGGTGCTCAGCGGGCGGTGGCTCGATTTCCCGCGGCCCGCGAAACCCGAATAGGTACAGCGGGACCGCTCGCCTTCCGGTGTAGAGCCACACCAAAGCTTCGTCGTCAGTGGCGAGGACCGCGTCGTCGGGAAGGGCGGCCACCCAGGGTAACAGCTCGGCGAAGTTCGCCGAAATCCGCTGCGCCGCGATGCCCCACCACCGACCCAGAAAGCCCCGGGCCTCGTACCGCGCGTACCCCAGCACCACGACGACGACGAGCAGCGCCACCGGCGCCCGCAGCCACCAGCGCTCCCCCTGCACGCGGAGCCAGGCGCCGCGGGCGCCCGCCGCCCACACGAGCGCGAGCCAGGGAAGGACCGCCCACAGGAAGCGATCCGGCGGGAAGGGCCAGACGGCGAGAATGGCGAGATACCCTACGAGGGCGAGCCCAGCGGCCGACCGGCGGCTGACGAGCCACAGGCCATACAGGCCGATCGCCAGAGCGGGAACCCCGCAGGCATAGTAGATCCAGCGCGCCGGCACCCACGAGAATGCCAACACGCCGAGTGGACGCGGCAGATCCACGGCGCTCATACCGAGCGCGCCGAGGCCCGTTTGGCCCAGCAGGTCGCCGTAGGTGCCGTAGTCGGCCGCCATATCAGGATCGATGCCGTGGCCGTGGCGCCAGAGCCAGAGCGCCCAGCCGATCGCGACGCTGGCCACGGGCAGGGCGGCGCTCACGGCCGGTTTCCAACGGGCCCCACGCCCGAGGAGCAGGAAGAGCACCACGCCGGCTCCTGCGGCGACGCCGATCGACCGGGTCAGCAGCGCCAGCGCGGCCGCCAGCCCCGCGGCTCCGGCGGAAACAGGGGTCACGGGCGGGGGACGGTCGGCGAGGATCACCGCCGCGGCCACCAGCAGACCGAACAGCGGCTCCGAGAGCAGCGTGGTGAGCACGGTGAGAACGGGAATGGCGACGGCCCCCGCCCCGACGACCGCTCCGGGGAGCCAGGGCGGCGCGCCCGCGCCGAGTAGCTCGGTCCGGGTGACGTGCCAAGCGACGAGCCCCGCGGTGACGGCGGCGAGGACGACGTTCAAGAGTTTCCCCGCGAACGCCGCGGCCGGCACGGAAAGGATGCCGAACAGGGGAGCGAGCAGCAACGGATAGAGCGGCGGGAAGTGCACCGCGACGGGCGCGCCCGGGAGATGCGGGTGGACGTATCCGAGCCCATGGGCGAGGGCCCAGGCGATGCCAGCGTACAGGCCGTCGTCGTAGAACACGCCGACCAGATCGTGGTTGAGGGTGAGCGCGCTCGCGACGAGCGCGACCCCACCGACGACGAGCCCGGCCCGTCGCGCGGCGTTCCGTGTCACCGCTTCCCCGCGGCCGCGGCGCGCCTGGCCTGGAGCGCCGCGAGGTGGCGGAGCAGCGCATCCGCCCACGCTGCCTCGCCGCGGGAGCGCGCCTCGATGGCGGCCGCCTCGAAGAACGTCTGGCAGTGAACGCACGTCGAGTCGATGTGCGCCAGCAGCGTGTCGGCCAGCACGGGCCGACCGAGGCGGTAGGCCAGTTCGGCCGCGCGCAGGCTCAGCCGGGTGTCCGCTGGCAATATCCGGGACGCGCGGCGGAAGCCCTCCAGGGCGTCCGCATACCGGCCCTCGCGCTCCGCGTACCGGGCGTCGACCATCGGCCCGAAGTACGAGCGCGGGGAATCCCGTAAGACGCTTTGGTAGACGGTTTCGGTGCTCTCCCAGACCGGCACGCGGAGCGCGGAGCGCAGCCCGCCCGCCAGGACGGTGGCGACGATCACGGGGCCCACGATCCGCCGCGCGCGGCTCCCCGCCCCAGCCCACCATGTCCCAAGCCAGCTGCCGACGGCGAGGGTGAGACCGACGGACGGGAGGTAGAGCGTCCGCTCGGCGACGAGCACACCGACCGGAAAGAAGAGGTTGGTCACCGGCGCGAGCGCGATCCCGATCCAGGCGACGCCCAGCGCCTCCACCCGGCGGTCACGCCGCCACAGCAGCCACAGCAGCGTCGCCCACACCGCGAGGCACGCGAGCCCCGCGAGGAAGCGTGGCTCACCCAACCCCGTCACCGCGCTGCGCTCGTTCGGGGAGTAGTCGGCGCGGAGCGTCAGGGGGAACGCCAGCAGGCGCGCCACATCGGCGAGCGCGGCGACCGCCGTGAGCCGCACGGTGAGCCACGACTGGTCGAGAAACACGACCGCCATCCCCGAGCTCACCGGGTAGGGCCCGAACACCGTGTGCCGCACCAAGGCGTATTCGATGCCGATCGCACACCACACGGCCACGTAGGAGGCGATCCGCCGCGGCGGCGGGGGGGGGCGCCGCAACCCGAGCAGCCACGCCGCACCGATCAGCGCCGGGACCACCGCGGCGTTCTCCTTGGCGAGCAGGGCGAGGGTCCAGGCGAGCGCATTTCCCGAGAGGCTGTCGCGCTCGACGGCGAGCCAGACGGCGAGGATCGAAAAAACCGCCGCCATGAGCTCCGCCCGACCGATTACGTTGGCGACGGCCTCGACATGCACGGGGTGCACGGCGAACAAGGCCCCGGCGATCCAGCCCGCGGCATTCCCAGCCCAGCGTCGGGTGAGGAAGGCGACCGCGGCGCTGGCGCCGGCGTGCCACACGACGTTGACGCCGTGGAACCACCAGGCGTGCCCCCCCCCCGCCACCAGCCAGTCCAGCGTGTACGTCGCGACGACGAGTGGCCGGTAGAGATACCCGCCCATGGCGGGGGGCCAATAGGGCGTGGCGAACGCGCGCCACAGACCGCTCGCGTGATGCACAAGCGTGTTGTCCGCCACGATCGGCATGTCGTCCCAGGCGAAGCCATTCGCGAGGGTGCCCGCGTAAACGACGACGGCAAGGGCCGCGATGCCGATCGCGAGGCGGGAGGAGGGGGTGCCGGGCGCGCTCAGCGGGCGCGCCACTGGCCCCGCGGCGGCAGCAAGTTGTAGCGCAGGATGTGGAACAGTGCGGCGAGGCCGTCACGCCACGTGATCTTCTTCCCTTCCGCGTAGGTGCGCCCGCTATACGAGATCGGCATCTCCCAGATGCGCGCCCCCGCCTGCGCCAGCCGCGCGGTGATCTCAACTTCGAAGCCGAACCGGTTGGCCGTGAGCGGCAGGCGTTTCAGCAGGTCGGCGCGCACGAGCTTGTAGCACGTCTCCATGTCGGTGAGGTTGAGATCGGTGAACATGTTGGAGAGGAGCGTGAGGAGGCTGTTGCCGACGGAGTGCCAGAAGTAGAGGACGCGGTGCGGCCCCCCCTGGAAGCGCGAGCCGAACACGGCGTCGGCCCGTCCGTCGGCGATGGGGGCGAGCAGCCTCGGGAGCTCGGCGGGATCGTACTCGAGGTCGGCGTCCTGGATCACGATCACGTCCCCCGTGGCCTCCCGGATCCCCGAGCGGATGGCAGCGCCCTTGCCGCGGTTCCGCTCGTGGTGCACGACCCGGTCGAGGCGCCCCTCCCGCAGCAGGCCGTCGAGGATGTGCGCCGAGCCGTCGGTCGAGGCATCGTCGATGGCGACGAGCTCGAGTCCCAGCGGAACGCCGCGCAGGCGCGCCACGACCCGCGCCACGGTCTCCGCCTCATTGTACACGGGGATCAAGACGCTGAGTCTCACGCCTCGTCCGACTCCCCGTCGTACCGGCTGAGCTTGCGGTACAGGGTCGAGGGGTCGATGCCCAGGACTTCGGCCGCGCGGGTTTTGTTGCCCCCCTCGCTCTCGAGCACCCAGGTGATGTAGGCGCGCTCGATGACGTCGAGGGTGGGGTTGGCGTGGGGCCGCTCCGCGACGAGGGGCTCGGCCCGGTGCTCGCTGAGCTTGTCGGGCAGCGCCGCGAGGTCGATCGTGTCGCCCTTGCTGAGCACCACCGCCCGTTCGAGCGCGTTCTCGAGCTCGCGCACGTTGCCCGGCCAGTCGTAGGCGAGCAGCGCCTGTTGCGCCACTTCGGCGAGGCTCTTGGGGTTTTCGCCGCGCTCCTTCGCGATACGGCTGAGGAACTCTTCCCACAGGATCTGAATGTCGTCTCGGCGCTCCCGCAGCGGCGGCAGGTGGATGGCGATCACGTTGAGGCGGTAATAGAGATCGGTGCGGAACCGGCCGCGCTTGATGTCGTCCTCCAGATCCCGATTGGTCGCCGCCACCACCCGCACGTCGACCGGGATGGCTTCCGTGCCGCCGACGGGAATCGCTTCGCGCTCCTGGAGCACGCGGAGCAGCTTCACCTGGGTGGCGGGGGACATCTCGCCGATCTCGTCGAGGAAGAACGTGCCGCCCCGCGCCGCGGCGAACAGGCCCTGCTTGTCCCGCACCGCTCCCGTGAAGGAGCCCTTCACATGGCCGAACAGCTCCGATTCGAGCAGGCTCTCGGGCAGCGCGCCGCAGTTCAGCGAAAGGAATCCGCCGTCCGAGCGTGCCGACAGCTCGTGGAGGTAGCGCGCGATGACTTCCTTCCCCGTGCCCGACTCTCCCTGGATGAGCACGGTGCTCTCGGTCGGGGCCACTTGCTCGGCGAGCTTGAGGACGTCGACGAAGGCGCGCGACTTACCGAGCGGCTTAACCAGCCCGGACCGCTCGCGGCGCCGGATCTCCTGCTTGAGCTGCTTGTTCTCCGCCTTGAGCTGCCGCTGCTCGACGGCGCGACGGCAGATCGCCACGAGGTCGTCGTTCGAGAACGGCTTCTGGATGTAGTAGAAGGCGCCCTGGTTCACCGCCTGAATCGCGCTCTGAAGCGATGCCTGCGCGGTCATGAGGATCACCGGCGTCTCGGGATCCTGCTCGCGCACGGCCGCGAGGATGTCGGTGCCCGTGACGCCCGGCATCTTGATGTCGGTGAGGACGATGTCGGGTGGGCTGCCTTTCAACGCCTCGAGCCCGGCCTTGCCGCCCTGGGCCGTGGTGACGTCGAACCCTTCGCCCTTGAGCAGGATCCGCAGGACGTCCAGGATCCCCATCTCGTCGTCGACAACCAGAATCGATGGCTGCTGACTCATGCGGCTTCCTCTTTCCGACGGGCAGCGGGAAAGTAGACGGTGAACGTCGTGCCCTGCGCGGTGGAGTCCACCAACACCAGGCCGCGGTGGGCCTCCACCGCGCGCTGCACGATCGCGAGGCCCAGGCCGGTGCCGCCGGTCCGCCCCGTGACAAAAGGCTCGAACAGACGGCCCCGCAGGCTCTCGGGAATGCCCGGGCCGTTGTCGCTCACGGCCAAGGACACGGGGTTCTCGATCCCCGCCCCGCCGGGGAGCTCGTGCGCCCCGGGCCGGCCGGTGCGCACGGCGATACGGGCACCTTTCCCTGCGGCCTGCACTGCGTTCAGCACCAGGTTCGACACCACGCGGTGCAGCAGGTCTTCGTCGCCCTCCATCGGCGTCGGGCCGCCCGCCAGGTCGATGACCGCGTCCCCGGGGCAGTCGGGATGCTCGCGCACCATGCGGATCGCGGCCGCCGCCACGACCCGCAGATCGAGCGGCCGGCATTCGGTGACGCGCACCCGCGAGAAGTCGAGGAACTCCGAGAGCAGGCGTGCCAGCCGGTCGCTCTCGCGCACGATGAGCGACGTCAGGAACCTCTCGTCCGGGTCGGCGCGCTTGGCGCGCCCCAGCTGCTCGACCGAGGAGCGGATCGAGGCGAGCGGGTTCTTGATCTCGTGCGCCAAGCTCGACGACAGCTCGGCCACGGCCTCGAGCCGCTCCGCTCGCAGGTGCAGCTCCTCCAGCCGCTTCGAGTCCGAGATGTCGGTGAAGATGGCCGTGACGCGCGGCGCCCCATCGGGCTCGAGGTCGAGCGTCGTGGTCGTCACACCGATCGGAAAGGTCCGATCGGGGCGCCGCACCAGCGCCTCCACCCGCATGGCCCGCACGCCGCGCCGTGCGGTCGCGGTGATCGCGGCCCAGAACTCGGGGGCGATCTTCGCGAACTCCGGCATGACCGACCGCCCGCGCCACTGCCGTTCCTTGACGCCGAGAATGTGCTCCGCCGCCGGATTGCAGTAGAGCAGATGCCCCTCCTGATCCACCGTCACGATGCCGGTCGGGATGTTCCGGAGCACGTCGTCGGCCTCGAGCCGCACCTGCCGCAGCTCCCCCGCCAACGCCTCACGCTCGGCCCCCATGACCGAGACGCGGCTCGAGAAGTACGCGGTCACCACCGCCACGGCGACGAACACCGACAGCTGGAGCGCGATCGGGCCCGACAGCGCCGTGCGGTGCCCGAAGAACACGTCGGCGACGTAGACAATTCCCACGAGCGCGGTGATCAGGGCCGTGCTCGCGGGAGGCATCAGCACGGCAGTCACCGCGATGAGCGGGACATAGAGCGGCGTCAGATCGCTTTGCGGGCCACCCGTGATGTGGACCACGGTCGTGATCAACGCGACGTCGAACAACGCCTGGGCGTAGAGGAACGTCTGGCCGAGCACCCGGCCGCGAATGTGGGTGTGCCAGTACGAGGCGATCGTCACGACCACGGTCGCGACGAGCACGAACGACGTGACGAGCAGATCGAGCGGAGCCGCGACGGCAAACTTGAGAGCGGCGGCGAGGTACAGCGCCACGGCCACGCACATCCGCCCGGCGTACACCGACCGCAGCAGGGCCTGCGGAGTCGGGATCGCCGACCCGGTCGAGCGACCCCCGAACCACTTCACATCGCGCTCCTTGAAGTGAGCCTAAGCGTTGCAATGACAACCGCTTACGATGGACGGCGGAACGTCGTCGCCGCCGGGCGCAGGGGGTAAGTATTGGGAGTGGTCTGGCAAAGTGCAAGAGCGCGGGCGTCGTTCGGCCCTACTGTCGTTCGGCCCTACTATTGTTGGGAATGCCCGGCGCTGCCCGCCTGCTGCAATGCGTGATGGTCGCTGTAGCGGTGGCCCCCCCTCACCCCGCGCAAAGCCAGGCGACCCTTACACCTCTCGACTCCGCGATTCTCGCGTCGCAGCCCCTCAAGCGGCTGATCATCAGTCCATCACTGTTCCGGCGTCTCAGCGTGCTCGCGGCCGGGCTCGACCGGGAGGTGGTGCTGTGCCTCCAGGGGACGTCCTCGGGCGACAGCGCCATGGTGCGGGATTTCGTGATGCCGGACCTGCTGAGGTCGGCGGCCGACGCTGTTCAGCCCGAGCCGTGCGCGCCGGCGACGCTCGCGGTGTGGCACAACCACCCCTGGACCGGGCCGGACTCGAGCTTCGGCGTGAAAACCCCCGAAGACTTCTGCTCGCTGAGCGAGCCCGACTTGCGAACCGTGATCGCCGATTCGGTTCCGTTCGCGGTGGTGAGCGTCGGCCGGGCGCGGCGCCCAATCCTGTGCTGGTGGCGTCGCGTCCAAGCCGTGGTGAACCGGCATGTCAAGTTCCTGCCGCGCTTCCCCCGGCAGTGGCTCGAGGTGTCGAGCGTCGGGGCGAGTGACCCGTCGGGGCCTTAGACGCTCTCTTCCGCCTCCCCGGCCGGAAGATCGAGGGCTTCCAGCTCGAGCACGAACAGGCTGCCGCCGCCCGGGCGCGGCTCGTACCCCAAGCGCCCGCCCTGCGCCTCGGCCAGCCGCCGTGCGATCGAGAGCCCGAGGCCGGCGCGTCCGGCGTCCGGCGTGGAGGTCGCGCTGCGGAAGAACGGCGCGAAGATGCGCTCGCGGTCTTCGACGGGGATGCCGGGGCCCCGGTCCGCCACGGTGAACCGCAGCGACTCGCCCTGTCGGGTCGCGCCGATCTCGACGGGGGCGCGGGGGGGGGAATACCGCAGCGCGTTCTCGACCAGGTTGCTCAGGATCCGGAGCGTCTGCACGAAATCGAAGCGCCCCACCAGCGCCGGCTGGGTCATGTCGATCGACGTCGCGAGCGAGCGGCCCGCGAGCACCGGCTGGAGCTGGCGGGTGACGGCTCCAAGGACGTCTTCAGCGGTGTTGGGCTCGAGGGTGACCGGGAAGACCCCGCCTTTCAAGCGCGAGAGGTCGAGGATGTCGCCGACGAAGCGGCTGAGGCGATCGACCTGCTCCTCGATCACCCGGGCGTTCGCGTCTCCGCGACCGGCGGCAGTCTGGGCGAGGGCCTTGATCGCCGTGAGAGGTGTCCGCAAGTCGTGGGACACGGATGCGAGCAGGATGTCTTTCAAGCGGTCGGCTTCGCGGAGCGCTTCGGCCCGCTCGGCCTCGGCGACGAGGCGGACTCGCTCGATACCGAGGGCGGCGTAGTAGGCCAGGGCCGTGAGGAAGCGCCGCTGGGCGGCGTCGAGGACCATGGGCTGCCGGTCGGCGAGCCGGAGCACGCCGACCGTGCGCGCCTCGACCTGCAGCGGCACGAGCACGGTGCGGGCGTCCGCGGCGGCCACGCCGATGGCATCGTCGTCGGTGGAGGGCGCGGTGGCCTGCAGGGTGGTGCCGTCTACGCGCACGACGGCAGCCCGGCCGTGCTGGGCCACCCAGGCGACCAGCGCTCCGTCGTCTACGGGAACCGCGGCGGCTCCGTCGCGGGCGCGCACGGCGGACGCCACGGGCTCCGCGCCGTTCCCGGAACGATAGATCTCGCAGTCCGGGACGCCGAGCGTGCCGCGAATCAGCTCCGCCAGGGCTGCGAGCGCGTCCCGGGCGCGGCCGGCATGCAGCGCCTGGGACCCGAGCCGCGACAGCCGGGCGACCTCGTCGGCACGGCGGCGCGCCGCTTCGGCCTCGGAGAGCGCGCGCGTCACGAGCTCGCTCGTCACCGCCGACGTCGCGAGGAACGCGACCAGCGCGGTCCAATCGAGCGGCTTGCCGATCGAAAATTGGTCGTAGGGGAACTGGAAGAAATAGTCGATCGCGAGGAACCCGGCGCCTGCGAGGGCGAATCCCAGGGCGCGGCCGCCCGCCACGCTGCCACCCAGCACCAGGAGCAGGTACACGAGGGCGACGTGGGGCTCGCCGATGTCGCTGCGCGCGGCGCGCATCACCGCCGTGAGTGCGATGAAGATCGCGCCCCACAGGAGCGAGGCACGCACGGGCGGCCAGCGGATCCGGCGCGTCACGTCACTGCGGCAGCTCGATCCGGTAGCCGACGCCGGGCTCCGTGATGATCAGCTGCGGGCGCGTCGGATCGACTTCGATCTTGCGCCGCAGGTTCGTGATGTAGACGCGCAGATACTGCTGCGGGTTGCCGAACTGGCGGCGCCACACGGCGTCGAAGATCTGCTGGTGGGTGAGGGTGCGACCCGTCTGGCTGACCAGAGTCCGCACGATGTCCCACTCGAGTGGCGTGAGATGAATCGGGCGGCCCGCGCGCCGCACCGCGCGACGCGCCAGGTCGATCGTCAGGTCCCCGGCGGTGACCACGGACGCCCTGGCCGCGCCGGCGAGCCCGCGGCGCAGCTGTGCCCGGACCCGCGCCGCGAGCTCGCGGGGACTGAAAGGCTTGGTGACGTAGTCGTCGGCCCCCGCGTTGAGCAGCAGCACCTTCTCCTGCTCCGCGTGACGGGCGGACAGCACGACGATCGGCATGTTGGCCCAGCGGCGCAGCTCGAGGCACACGTCGACCCCCGCGACGTCGGGGAGGCCGAGGTCGAGCACGACGAGGTCGGGACGCTCAGCGGCGGCGAGGTCGATCCCCTCACCGCCCGCACCCGCCTCGAGCACGCGCTCGCTGAGGCCGCGCAGCGCGTTGCGGATGGCGCGGCGGATCTGGGGCTCGTCCTCGATGACGAGGATCGACCGCGCCCGCACAGCGGGCTCCGCGGGGGGGGCCGCAGGATGCGGTTGCAACAGCCGGCTCTCGACCATGCCAAAAGCTACCGAGAGACACCAGCACTCGGCGAGCAGGCGAAATCCGCAACGGTCTTTGTGAGATCTTAGCGCGGCCCGCCCGCTTTGACCCTCGATTCTTAGCCGCGCGCCCGCCTAAGTTGCCCGCTGTAGCAACCCTGCCCGTGAGGGGAGCTCGGGCAGCAATCTTGTCTGCGGGCTGCGCTGCTGCAGGCGGATTGGACGGGAGCGGGCCCCAGGGAGGCCCCTCCCGTCGGTGTCTTACTCCTTCAGATTCGCCGGCACCCCACCATCCCGTCGGATGTCAATCAGTGTGTCGCGGGTGGCGCCGCAGCTGCGCCGTGGCGTCGTCGATCCGGCCGATATAGGCCCGGATCCCCTCGCCGTGGCCCCGGCGCGGTACGACGAAGTGCGCATCGTCGGGCTGCGTGCTCTTCAAGTCGTCGACCATCAGGTCGCCGCCGTGCGCCTCGACCGCGGCTTCGAACCGCTCGACGGCCGAGAGCAAGTCCGCCAGGTCTTCCGGGCGCTCGGCGCCCGTCACGGCCACCCCGCGATCCCGCAAGCGGGCGGCGACTTCGGCCGCCACGGCCCCCTGCTCGTCCGCGCGGTGAGGGTCGAGGCCGCGCTCGAACTCTTCATAGCGATCCATAGGGCACTCCTTAGTCTCCCAAAGCGTCAGGGAGGGGTCCCCTGTTCCTGCCCCCCCTATCGCCACCGCTCGGTCGGGACATCGACCGGGGGCTCGAGCGATTGAAGATACGTCACGAGTTTCCACACGGCGTCGGGCGCCAGCACGCCGCCGAACGCGGGCATGCCGCGGGGACGGCCATAGTAGATCGACTGGAACAGTGCGCCGTCGCCGCCGCCGTAGCGCCAGCGCCCATCGGCAAGGCTGGGCCCCACCCACCCAGTCCCTCCACCCCCGTGGCAGCCATCGCAATTCATCGCCGTGAAGAGCGTAGCTCCAGCCGCCGCCGACCGCTTGTCCCTCGCATACGGGTTGCGCTGCTGTGCCGTCGGAGGAAACGGGGCGGGGTCGACCCCGCCGGCGGAGAGGTGCTCGCCGTGCAGTGCAGCCGGGAGCTGGGCACGCGCCGGTGCATTGCGGTCGCCGCAACCGGCCCCGAGCAGCAGCAGCGCGACCGTTGCCGTCACGCTCACCCGCGGCGACGAGACGATGTGTGTCACATGCCTCGCGTTACAGGCCGAAGATCCAGATGATGCCGCCCTGACTCGTGTGCCGCGCGATGTCCGGCATGAAGTCCGCGGGGGGCCGCACGTCCGCCGGGTCGTCGGAGCGGACGTCTCCCGCCAGCAAGAACCAGTCGCCGCCGATGCCGGCGTAGACGGCCAGGTACTGCTTGCCATCGGGCCCGGCGTACGTGATGGGATTCCCCACGACGCCCGACCCCACCTTGAACCGCCACAGCACCGTGCCGTTTCTCGCGTCGGCCGCCTTGAGCCAGCCGTCCAAGGTGCCGTACAGCACTACGTCCCCAGCCGTCGTGAGTGCACCGCTCCAGACCGGGTACTTTTCCTTGATCTCCCACACCTTGCGCCCCGTGGCGGCGTCCCAGGCGATGAACGCGCCCAGGTGCCCACCGGGGCCCGCGTGGTACGGCGTCGTGGCGCCGATGAACGGGGTGCCGGCGATGCGGGTCACCGGCACGGCCTGGTAGTCCATGCACATGTTGTTGGTCGGGACGTAGAACAGTCCGGTGCGGGGCGAGTACGCGGCCGGCGAGGCGGGACTCTTGCCGCCTTCGAGTGTGGGACAGACGTCCTTGACGTTGCCTCGGGACGCGCCGGTGAGCTTGCTGGAATCGACCACCGGCCGCCCGGTCGCGAGGTTCACGCCCTTCGCCCAGTTGACCGCGACGAACGGCCGGGCCACGAGCACCTCCCCGGTGGCGCGGTCGAGCGTGTAGGCGAAACCGTTCTTGTCGAAGTGCACGAGCACCCGGCGCGGCCGACCGCCAATCGTCAGGTCCGCGAGAATCATCTCCGCCGCCGCGTCGTAGTCCCAGCTGTCGTGCGGCGTGAACTGGTATGCCCACACGAGCGCGCCGTCCGCCGGTCGGCGCGCCACGACGCTCGCCGTCCACTTGTTGTCCCCCGGCCGCTGCTCGGGATTGTACGGCGCCGGGTTGCCGACCCCGTAGTACACGAGGTCGAGCGAAGGGTCGTAGGACAACCAGCCCCACACCGGCCCGCCGCCGTTCTTCCAGACGTCCGCGGGCCAACTCGTCAACGCCTGATTCGTCCCCTCGCCGTAGAACGGTCTGAAGACCCCCGGCCGGGCCAGCACTTCGCTGTCGGGGCCGCTGTTGTACGCGGTCCACACCAACCGGCCCGTCGCCAGGTCGAGCGCCTTGAGCCAGCCGTGGATGCCGAACTCGCCGCCGGAAGCGCCCACGAGAACGCGATCCTTCACGACCAACGGCGCCATGGGCGTCGTCTCGCCCTGCGACACGTCGGCGACTCGCGTGTTCCACAGCTCCGTGCCGGTCAGCGCGTCGATCGCGACCGTGTGACCGTCGAGCAGGTTGTAGACGATCCTGCCCTCCGCGTAGCATGCGCCGCGATTGATCACGTCGCAGCAGGCGATGCCGACGGCGTTCTGATCCACGGCGGGCCGGTACTTCCATTTCAGGGGATAGCCTTCGCGCGTGAGGTCGAAGGCATACAGGACGTTCGGGTACGGCGTGACGACGTACATAATGTTGTTCACGACGAGCGGCTGGCCCTCGTGGCCCGCGAGGACGCCGGTCGAGAAGGTCCATACCGGACGCAGCCGCGTCGCGTTCGCGGCGGTGATCTGGGTCAGCGGGCTGTAGCGGGTCGCGGCGTAGTCGCCGGCGGGGATGGCCCATTGGCCGGCCTGCTGCGCGGCGGCGGGCGAGCCGCGAGCGGCAGCGACGGCACCCAGCAGCGAGACGAAGACCACACCCACGTGACCGTGCGTCATAGCAGCTCCTCTTTCACCCTCCCGCGCTGGTGTAGCGCCGCAGCGCGGCGCGCCACAGCAGGCGCGTAAGCGCGAGCGCCAGCGCGGCCACGCCGGCGGCACCGAGCGCCGCGGCGGGGGCGAGCCGCCCGGTCAGGGCCGAGGCGGGGATGGTCGTCGTCCAGGCGATGGGCACGAGATATACGAACACGAAACGCAGCGCGCCGGGATAGGCGGAGACGGGATAGCGGGCGGCTTCGTACACGGCGTCGAACAGCACCGACAGGTTTTCCACCGCCACGAACCAGAAGGCGAGGCTCATCAACGCGACCCAGATGGCGTACACCAGCGCGACGGCCGAGCCGAGCGTCACCGCAAACGCGAGGAGGTCGAGGGGTGAGGGGACGCGGCCCAACCGCACGACGGCGTACCCGGCGAGGGCGAGGCCCAGCGCGACGTCGGCGAAGCGCCACAGGTCGAGCCGCCGGAACGAGACGTACAGCTGCGCATCCACCGGCCGGGTGAGGATCAAGTCCAGCTTGCCGCTGCGCACCTCGTCCACCAGCTCGCCGATCCCGGGACGGAGCACCGCCTCGATCACACCCGTCAGCGCGTTGAACACACCCAACAAGACCACGACTTCCCAGTAGTCCCAGCCGCCCAGCCGCGCGGTGTGCCGGAAGAAGAGCGCGAGGGTGAGGAGCGCCATCGCGATCCAGAACACGGTGCCCAGCAGGCTCGCCACGAAGTTGGCGCGGTACTGCAGCTCTTCGACGACATTCACGCGCCACAGTGCGCGCAGCACCCGGCCGACGCTCATCCGCCCACCGCCCCGTAATGGCGGATGCCGCGCCGCCAGACCAGCCGGTACGCCACCCACCAGACCGCGAGCCAGCAGGCCTGGCCCAGGAATCCCCGGAGGTACTGCTCGGGCGTTACAACGGCGCCCGTGAGCACCTCCACCGGGAAGGACAGGACGTAGGGAAACCACAGGACGCCCGCCACCGATGCGACGGCCGGGGGCAGCAGCGCGAGCGGCGCCAGGCGTCCGGAGAGAAAGAGCGAGATGCCGAACTGGAGCTCCATCAAGGCCGTGGCGCGCGTCGTCCAGAACGCGAGCAACCCGGTGGCGTAGCCGTTCAGGAAGCGGATCGCCGCGGCCAGTGCGACGGCCAGCGCGAACAGCGCCCACCGGCCGGGCGCGAACGGCAGCCGGACGACCGGCCACGCCAGGGCGACGAGCATCCAGACGACGAGCACGACCGAAGCGGTGCGGGCCTTGTAGGCGATGTTGTCCGCGATCGCCTCGTGCACGGGGCCGATCGGACGCGCCAGCCGGAAGTTCATCTCGCCGTCGCGCACCCAGCGGTCGATGTACCAGGCGTCCCACGCCAAGGTGAGCTGGTTCACGAGCGCCACGCCGAAGAAGTAGCGAGCGAAGTCGTCGCGTCCGAAGCCCTGCACGCTGCCCTGGCTCGCGATCGACCACCAGATGCCGAGGGCGATGGCGGGCTCCGTCACATTCCACAGCATCCAGATGGCGATCGCGGCGCGGTACTGGAGATCCACGAGCCAGGCCGACCGCACCAGCGCCGCGTAGCGGCGCAGCCACACGTTCATGCCCCCGCCCCCGCCCCCGCCCCCGTCCCCTCGGCGAACGCGCGGCGGATCACGTCCTCGATGGCAGGATCCTGGATGGAGAGATCGACCACGGGCACGGACGCGAGCAGGCGGGCGCTCGCGACGGTGGCCTGGTCCCGCGGCACCTCGAGTACGGCGTTGGGGAAACGGAACTCCCGCACCTCCCCGTACGCGGCGAGCTGCTCGCGGCTCACCCCGTCGCCCAGCACCAGCTCGAGTCGCTTGGTATGGGCCAGGCGCGCGACTAAGGCCTGCAGCGCCCCGTCGTAGAGCAGCCGGCCGCGGTTGATGATCAGCACGCGGGAGGCAAGCGCCGTCACGTCCGCCATGTAGTGCGACGTCAGCAGGATCGTGGCGCCGTGCCGCGCGCGGTAGGCGCACAGGAAGCCGCGCACCGCTTCCTGCGCCGTCACGTCGAGCCCCAGGGTTGGCTCGTCGAGGAAGAGGATCTCCGGCCGGTGCAACAGCGCCGTCGCCAGCTCGCACTTCATCCGCTCGCCCAGCGAGAGCTGGCGCACGGGCTTGTCCATGACCTCCGCGAGGTCGAGCAGCGCGACCAGCTCGTCGCGCCGGGCCCGGTACTCCGCCGCGGGGACGGCGTAAATGGCCTGATTGAGCTGGAACGTCTCCTCGGGCGGCAAGTCCCACAACAGCTGCTGCTTGTTGCCGAGCACGAGGGCGATCCGCCGCTTGAATGCCGGGCCGCCTTCCCAGGGCGTGAACCCGGTGACCTGCGCGCGACCCGCCGTGGGGTAGAGCAGCCCGGTCAGCATCTTGAGCGTGGTGGTCTTGCCCGCGCCGTTGGGCCCGAGGAACGCGACGATCTCGCCGCGCTCGACCTGGAAGGAAATCTCGTCGACCGCGCGGACCGCGCGGTAGCGGGGGCGCAGGAGGGCGCGCACCGCGCCCCCCAGCCCGGCGTCCCGCACCTTCACCTGGTAGATCTTGGTCAACCGCTCCGCGACGATCGCCGCCGGCACGCCCCCTCGCTTGTTGCAAGACCGGGAGATTGGCGCGGGGCGGGCCGTGGGTCAACTAGGCGGGACGGGGGGCCTGCGCGGCATCCGGGGGCGACTGCACCACGATCCGGCCGTGGACGCGGAGACACGTGAGCCGCATGTGGGCGCGCTCGCGCAGCCGCTGCGGCACGGCGTGCGCGGTCAGGGCGGCGATGATCTCGCTCGCCGCGTGGTGCTCGAGCACCTCCCGCGTAACCAGCAACGCGGTCGATCCCCCCTCCCCCCGGCCAACGCGAAACGTGCAGATCTTGCCCGTGCCATCCGTGCTCACCTCGACCTGCGCCGGCCGGACCTGCTCTCCGACCCAAGCGAGCACGTCGCGGACGCGGGCCTCGGCGCTCGGAGCGGCCCGCGCGACGCGCGCCCGCTCCCGCGCCTCCTCGAGCGGCGTCCACCGGCCGGCGAACTTCGCCATGGTGTACTCGATCACAGCATCGAGGGTGAGGCCGAACGGCATCGCGTCGTACGGCTGAAAGAATTCGGTCACCACGCCCAGGGTATCGGGCAGGAGCTCGTCCATGCGGGCTTCGATCACGCCCCACACGGCATCGTCCTCGGCCACGAGCCGGGACAGCAAGTGGAGTCCGTACGCCATGTGCCGGTCCTCGTCCGTCTGCGCCAAGCGGAGGCCCTCGCGGAAGCCCGGCATGAGCCCGCCGCCGTCGAGGGCGACGCTGAACACGTGATAGCCGGCTTCACCCAGCACGCCCTCGCCGACGAGGGTGTAGGTGACCAGGGCCTCGGCCTGGGCGGCGGAGGAGGAATCGGCGAGCAGGCCCCGCATCGCGGTCGGCAGCTTCTCGGAGAACAGCCGTCGGAAGCTGGGTGTCTGGTAGCGGTCGAGGTCGCCCGACTGGCGGCACACCTCGTCCAGAATGCGCCGGAAGAACTCGGTGTGCTTCGCTTCCTCGGACAGGAAGGTGGTGAGGAACAGCTCCTCCTCGAGCCGATCCTCGCGCACCACGGTCATGAGCAGCGGCAGGAGATCGCGGGTCATGCTCTGTTCCGCTGCCTGGAACAGGGCAGTGAGCCGGAGCAGCACGTCCCGCTCGGTCACCGTCAGCCGGGCCCAATCCCTGACGTCCTGGTCCAGGGGGAGGGCCCGGGGATCCCAGGCGCCGAGCCGCTTGGCCTCGTGATAGAGGCGCATCGGCAGTGTGTCGTGCCGCAGCGTGCGCCGCTCAGCGCGCTTCATGGCGCCTTAGAACGACGGCGCGACTCGGTCGACCCCTGGGCCGACCTCACTGCACGGCGTTCACCATGTCGAAGATCGGGAGGTACATGGCGATCACCATGCCGCCGACGATCACGCCCAGGACGACGATCATGACGGGCTCCATCAGCGCCAGCAGCGCGCTCACCGCCGCATCCACCTCGTCGTCGTAGAAGTCGGCGATCTTCGACAGCATCTCGTCCAGGCCGCCCGTTTGCTCGCCGACCGCGATCATCGAGATCACCATGGGCGGGAACACCTTGGACTTCTGCAGCGGCCCGGCGATGGTCTCGCCCCCGGCGATCGAGGCGCGGGACTCCATCACGGCGTTGTGGATCACCATATTGCCGGCGGTGCGGGCCGTGATCTCGAGGCCGTCGAGGATCGACACGCCCGATGAGATGAGCGTGCCGAGGGTGCGCGTGAAGCGCGACACGGCGGACTTGCGCAGCACGTCGCCGAGGACGGGTGTCTTGAGAAGCAGGGTGTCGATCTGCAGCCGGCCGGGCGGCGTCTTGTAGTAGCGGTTGAGCGACACGATCGCGAAGGCGATCACCCCTACGATCGCCCACCAGTAGTTCTTGAGCACGTTACTCGCCCCGATGACCATGCGGGTGGGCAGAGGCAGCTCGAGGTGGACCGACGCGAACATGTTCTGGAAGGTCGGGATCACGAAGATGAGGAGGACGGAAATCGCGATCACGGCGACGGACAGAATCACCGCCGGGTAGATCATCGCGCCCTTCACCTTGCGCACAATCTTGTCGTTCTTCTCGAGGAACTCCGCGAGGCGCACCAGGATGGTGTCAAGGATACCGCCCGCCTCGCCCGCCGCCACCATGTTCACGTACAGGTCGCCGAACGCCTTGGGGTGCTTGCGCAGCGCATCGGCGAGGGTCTGGCCGCTCTCGACGTCGTACACCACCTGGCGGGTGACGTCGGCGAGGGCCTTGTTCTCCGTCTGCTGCGACAGGATGTCGAGGGCCTGCACGAGGGGCAGCCCGGCGTTGATCATGGTGGCAAACTGGCGGGTGAACACGACGACGTCGCGGATCTTGACGCCGCCCCCGAGCTTGAAGCTGAACTTGAATTCCTTGGGCGCCGCGCGGACCTGCACCACCACCAGGCGGTTCTTGCGCAGGTGGGCGATGACGTCGTCGCGCGTCGGCAGGTCGATCTTGTCGTTGACGAGATCGCCTTTGAGCGTGCGGGCCGTATATGTGAAGAGCGGCATGGCTCACTCCCTCGGGGGACGCCTAGCGGCGCGCCGCCACCTTGGCCGGACCCGTCGCCGCCACGCCGGGCGCCAACGGCTCCTTGTCCTCGAGCGGCGGCTCGCCGATCATCCGCAGGAACTCGTTCGGATTCGCCGAGACGCGCAGGCATTCCTCCTTCAGGACTTCCCGGCCGACGTAGAGCTGGTACAGCGCGTCGTTCAGCGTCTGCATCCCGTACTTCTTGCCCGCCTGCATCGACGATTCGATCTGGTGCACCTTGTTGTCGCGGATCAGGGCGCGGATCGCCGGCGTGCACACCATGATCTCCGCCGCCATGACCCGGCCCCGCCCCTTCGCCTTCTGCAACAGGGTTTGCGTGACGACGCCCTCGAGGACGAACGCGAGCTGGGCGCGGATCTGCGACTGCTGGTGGGACGGGAACACGTCGATGATGCGGTTGATGCTCTCCATCGCCGAGTTGGTGTGCAGCGTCGCGAAGGCGAGGTGACCCGTCTCGGCGATCGTCAAGGCCGCGGCGATGGTCTCGAGGTCCCGCATTTCGCCGATCAGCACGACGTCGGGGTCCTGCCGCAGCGCGTACTTGAGGGCCGCCGCGAAGCTGTTGGTGTCGGTCCCGATCTCGCGCTGGTTCACGATGCAGCTCTGGTGCCGGTGGATGAACTCGATCGGGTCCTCCACCGTGATGATGTGGCCCTTGAGCTCCTTGTTGATCTTGTCGATCATCGCCGCGAGCGTCGTGCTTTTGCCCGACCCGGTCGGCCCCGTCACCAGCACCAGCCCCCGCGGCTTTTCCGACAGCTTCGCCACCACGCCCGGAAGTCCCAGGTCCTCGAACGTCCGCACGTTGAACGGGATCTGCCGGATCACCAGCGACACGCACCCGCGCTGCTTGAAGCAGTTGCCGCGGAACCGCGCCAGGTTCTGGATTCCGAAGGAAAAGTCGAGCTCGTTCTCCGTCTCGAACCGCTTCTTCTGGCTCTCGGTGAGCACGGAGTAGGCGATCGACAGCGTGTCCTTGGGCGTGAGCACCGCGTCCACCGACGAGTCCACGATGTCCCCGTCCACGCGGAGCTTGGGCCGTTCCCCCGCCACGATGTGCAGGTCCGACGCGTCCTTCTCGATCATCTCCTCGAGCAGGGAGCGGAGATTCAGGGATTGCGCGCCCGCCGTCATGCCGCCGTCTCTTTCACGACTTCCTCCAGGGTGGTGATGCCGCGCTTCACCTTGACCATGCCGTCCATGCGCAGCGTGAGCATACCGTCCTTCACGGCCTGCTCGCGCAGCTCCTCGGTCGACGCGCCCTTCAGCACCATGCGCCGCAGCGGGCTCGACATCGCCATCACCTCGTACAGCCCCTGCCGACCCTTGTACCCGGTGCCGCCGCACGTGTCGCAGCCCGCGCCCTTGAACAGGGTGAGCTTCTGCGCCTCGGCCTGCGCCAGGCCGAACGCGTGGATCTCTTCGGGCGTGTACTGATGTTCCTGCTTGCAGTCCGCGCAGATGCGCCGTACCAACCGTTGCGCCACGATGAGGTTCACCGCGCTCGCCACGTTGAACGGCTCGATGCCCATGTCCACCATGCGCGTGACCGTGGAGGGCGCGTCGTTGGTGTGCAGCGTGGACAGCACGAGGTGGCCGGTGAGCGACGCCTTGATCGCGATCGAGCCGGTCTCCAGGTCGCGAATCTCCCCCACCATGATGATGTTCGGGTCCTGCCGCAGGAACGCCTTCAGCGCAGCGGCGAACGTCATCCCCACTTCATTACGCACCAGCACCTGGTTGATCCCGAGCAGGTTGTACTCGACAGGATCCTCGGCCGTCAGGATGTTCACTTCGACCGTGTTGATCCGGGACAGCGCCGAGTACAGCGTGGTCGTCTTCCCGGAGCCCGTCGGGCCGGTCACCAGCACCATGCCATAGGGGTTCAGGATCGCCCGCAACAGGTCCTGCTCGGCCTTCGGCTCGAAGCCGAACTTCGTGAGGTCGAGCGCCAGGTTTCCCTTGTCGAGGATCCGGAGCACGATCTTCTCGCCGAACAGCACCGGCAGCGTCGACACACGGAAGTCGATCACCTTGCTGCCGAACTTCAGCTTGATGCGCCCATCCTGCGGGACGCGCCGCTCGGCGATGTTGAGCTGCGCCATGATCTTGACGCGCGAGGTGAGCGCCGCGCGCATCTTGATCGGCGGCTTCATCACGTCCTGCAACACACCGTCCACGCGGTAGCGCACCCGCAGCTCGTGCTCGAACGGCTCGAAATGGACATCGGATGCGCCGCGCTTCACGGCGTCGGTCAGCAGCCCGTTGATGAGCTTCACCACCGGCGCGTCGTCCGCCAGATCCTGCGCCTTGACGTCCTCGTCCATGTGCTCCTCGACGACCTCGAGGTCGTCGGCGGCCTCGATGTCCTTGAGCAGCGTCTGCAGCTGGGCGTCGGACTGCTGATAGTAGCGCTCGATCGCGTTGCGCAGCGTGTATTCCCCGGCGATCACCGGGAACACGTCGCAGCGCGTGATGAACTTGATGTCCTCGATCGCCGTGACGTTGTTGGGATCGGCGATCGCCACCGTCAGCGTCCGGCCCTCGCGCTTGAGCGGCAGCACCGTGTGCTTGGTCGCGACGTCGGGCGGGAGGAGCTTGATGATCTTGGGATCGACCTCGAAGCGGGACAGGTCGACGGCGGGCATGCGGTACTGCCGGGCCAGCATCTTGGAGATCTCGGTCTCCTCGACGAAGCCCAGCTTGACCAGATTGTAGCCCAGGCGCATCCCCGTGTTCTTCTGCTCGAGGAGCGCCTTCTTGAGCTGGTCCGGGGTAATCAGCCCTTCACGGACGAGCAGCTCGCCCAGCTTGTCGTTGGTCGCCGCCGCGGTGGCCGTACGCAACTCGTTGGAAATGAACAGTATAACATATGAGCCGACGGGGGGGTGGTCAAGGCGCGGGCGGGATCACCCCCGAAAACATCACGTAGGGTCGCAGCGTCTCGAGCAACCCCGGGCCGACCCCGGGGACGCTGTCGAGCCGGGCGAGGCTGCCAAACAGACCGTGCTGCTCGCGCCATGCGACGATGCGCTGGGCGAACGCGGGCCCGACCCGCGGCAGCCGCGTGATCTCCGTCACGTCGGCGCGGTCGAGGTCCACCCGCTCACCGGGGAGGAGCGGGCGCGCGAGCCGGGCCGCGGCGCGGGCGGCGTCGCGCAGCGTCGCTCCGGGCCGGAGCGGCGGGGGCGTGTCGGCGGCGACGAGGCGTACGTCGCCCGGCGCGGCGGCCGGCGCGAGCGCGTAGCGCACCCCGGCGCCCGACAGCGCCAGCGCCGCGAGCAGCAGGGCGGCACGGCGATCGTCCATGCCTGCACCCTAGCGGCTCTCCCGCAGGCAGGCGGGATCCGTTTCAGACACGCGTCGCCGAAAGATTGCAGTTCACGAGTGCGGAATGTGGAGTGCGGAGTGCGGAATGTCAGGGTAAGCGTCGTGGCGCGGCTCGACCTGTCACTTCAATTCCGCACTCCGCATTCCGCACTCCGCATTGAGCTCACCGCACCAACGCCACCGCGACGTCACCGACCACCTGGAGCGACGCCGCACTGACCTTGTCGATCGTGTCGTCAGGAGTATGCCAGTAGGCATTGTCCGGGCCGTACTCGAAGTCCACCACGTCGATGGCATGGATCCCGCCCCGCTGCAGGGCGACGTGATCATCGGTGAGTGAGATCTTGACGCCGCGCAGGAATATGCGGCCGTAGCCCAAGTCCTCGGCGGTGCGCCACACGCGATCCACGACTTCCGGCGCGAAGGACTCCGAGTTGGCTTCGTAGTAGATCTGCAGGTCCTTGTCGCCCACCATATCGAACAGCACGGCGAAGAGCGGCGGGTAGCCGGGCGGCTGGTGGGCCGCGAAGTAGCGCGACCCGATCAGGACGTCGTTGCTGTCGGTCGCGAAGTCGCCGTAGTCCTCTCCGTCCACGAACAGCAAGTCCACGCCGACCTTGGGCGGTCGGCGTTTGAGCGCGTCGGCGACGCCGAGCAGCACCGCCACCCCCGACGCGCCGTCGTTGGCCCCAGGGACGGGCAGGCGCCGCTGGTCGGGACGCCGGGCTTGGTCGGCGTGGGGCCTCGTGTCCCAGTGTGCGAGGAACAACACGCGCTCCGCGGCCGCGGGCCGGAAGCGGGCGACGAAGTTGCGCAGGTGCAGGACGCGGCCGGCCTTCGTGGCGTGCCCGATGTCCTGCACGATCACGGTGTCGGCGCGCTGGCGCAGCTGGGCCAAGATCCAGTCCCCGGTGCTGTCGTGGGCCGGCGTGCCCGGGATGCGCGGGCCGAAGCGCATTTGCCGCTCGAGGTAGCCGAAGGCGCGTGCACCGTCAAACTCGCGCGCGCGCTTGGCGCCGTCTCCCTGCGCCGGGCACGCCAGCGCCAACGCGACCGCCGCGCCGCCGCGCCAGACGCCCCACGGGCTCATCGGATCTGCCCCACGCTCGTGTGGAGCTCCACGAACGCCGTGATCACGAGCTGCGACGTCTTGCGGTTCGCCTGCCGCTCATCATTCACCAGATACGCCATCTGAAACCCCGCGCTCAGGGTGGGAGGGAAGTCGGTATCCAAGGTAAGCTGCGACTGTGTCTGACGGCTGTCCACGAAGGGCACGCAGCTGGTCTGGCCCGCCGCCTGGAGGCAGGTGGTGATGTCGCTCACCGTGTAGCGGGCAGTGGCGCGGATCGGGTTCTTCAGCCGCACCAGCTGCGGCGGCGGGTGGAACGCGAACGCGAGGTTGGCGCTCTGCTGATTGCGCTGCGTGTGGAACAGGCTTCCCGCGTTGAGCTGGTCGCTGCGCGTGCGCGAGGCGTCGACGGACGTGGACACGCCCCAGCGCCAGGTGAGCGCGACGGCCGGCCGCACCACGCGGTCCAAGCTCGAGATCGTGGTGACCTGCGACGCACCCGTGCCGAAGCCCAGCTGCTCGCTCGCGGACCGCTGCTCGCGGTACCCGAGCTGGGCCGAGAGGCTCGTTACGATCCGGGCGAGCAGCGTACGTCGCGGCGTGACGTTCCAGGTGACGGTCGCGGAGGGCCACTCCCGCGTGTCGGTGCGGATCGGCACCTGCTGGTCGGCGCGCAGCACCCAGGCCAGGCCGTTCGCCTGGCGGTAGTTGGTGCTCACCCGCAGGCCCAGCACGAGGAGCACGTTGCCGGCCGCGTTCAGGTTCCAGTTGTCGGCCGCCGAGCCGGCGAGCAGGCCGCCCTGGCGACGAAAGCTCTCGAAGCTGCCGAGCGCCAGCTGATACCCAAACGCGGGGAGGAACCCGGTACGGTTGTAGCTGGACGTCTGGTTGCGACCGTACGAGACGTCCAGGTTCGCGAGGTGCGCCAGCAGCCGGGTGAGCGCGGCGCTATCGCCGAACAGCGCCTGGCCGAAGCGGCGGGCGTCGAACTGTGCTCCGACGTCGACGCGGCGCGCGTTCGAGAAGGCCGCGGGTACGTGAAACGCGCCCGCCGTGTCGCCCACATCGCGGACCGGGTCCCGGCCGTTGGGGTCGCGGTTGAAGGCGAAATTGCCGCCGAGCGTGGCGCGCGGTCGCAGCCACGCGAGGAACTGCGGCGTCACGCTCAGGAACGTCGTGATCGTGCGCTGGGTCTCCACGCCGGCGTTCATGCCCAGAAAGTTGCGGCGCTCCTGCCCGAGCAGCCGGCCGATAGTGGTGGAGTCGCCGTAGTCCCGCAGGTCGCGTAGCGACACGGCGTCTACGCGCAGCAGTACTCCGGTGAGCGGCTGGAGGTCGACGCCCCCCGAGTTGCGCCACACCCTGCTCTTGGAGAGGGCGGGCGTGACGAGCGAGTCGCCGGGCCGGGTCACCGGCACCGCGTAGGTGAAGCGCGAGCCGTCGGTGCCCAGCAACGTGGACCGGAAGCGCACGCCGGCGGGCGTCAGCCGGAAGCGCCCCCAGCGCGCCGCGGGGGGAGCGAGGAAGTAGTCGAGATTGAAGGCGTAGCTCGAGGCGGTCGCCTGCGACAGGTCCCCGCGGTCGCTGCCGCTCGTGTACGCGCCCGACAGTGACAGCGGGTCCACCAGGTAGCGGAGCAGCGGCGCGAGGGAGCGTGCCGTGCGGCGCAGCGACACGCTGTAGCTGGCGGCGCTCGACCGCGGGGTGCGGAGGCCGTCCAGCGCGTCGGCGCGGATGTCGGTGCCCGCCAGATAAAACGGGTCACTCGAGGTGGACGTGTAGCGCACCGCGAGCGGCACCGTGATGCCCCAGCGCTCCGGGAGGAACCGATCGAGCCGCACCGTGGCGGCCACGCTCGCCGCGTTGTTCGTGGTATAGGTCGGATCCTCGCCGAGCTGGCGGAACTGCGCGTCGCGCCGCGACAGCGAGAACGCCACGTCGGCGACGTTCGCGGCGGTGAGTGTCACGTCCACCGCGGCGGCCGTCCCGACGTCCTGCACCACGTCGCTCAGGCGGATGTCGTCCACCCACAGCTCCGCCTGATCGACGAACACCTTGTCGTCCACCCGCAGGATGCCGGCGGCGACCTCCTGCACCGCCGCGAGGTTGGGTGGGCCGGTCGCCGGGTCGCGCACGTGAACGATGTAGGGCCCGTCGCACATCACGTACGCCGAGTCCGGCGGCAGGAGGGTCGTGTCGGGACAGCCGGGGTAGACGCGCGCGGAGTCACCGCGCAGCCACGCCTGCTCGATCTTCGCCCGCAGCGCCAACCAGCGGCCGAAGTCCACGACGACTTCGGGCTCCCACGAGACCGTGCGCGCCGGCACATGATAGAGGTAGAAGTTGTTCTCGTCCTTCCCCGCCTTGATGTAGAAGTGCAGGTCCCCGTCTTCCCACCCGGGCCCGCGCCCGCGCGCCCAGGTGCGCAGCTTGCGGTACTTGAGGAAGTTCTTGTCGCCCTCGGCGGTGAAGCGGGTGAACGCTTCGGCGCGCTGTCCGAGCTGCAGGCCGCTCGCCAGGAGGCGCAGCGAGCGCTCGTTGATCTGCGACGTCGCGAGCTGCAGGTTAGCGTCGCGCCGGCCTGCCTGGTCGGACACACCGGGCGGCGGCGTGTAGCCGAGGTCGCGGTTCTCCGTGCTCACCACGGAGGCGATCACCTCGCCCGTGCCGGCGCCGCGGTCGCCAGCGAGACCGCGGATCGGCGTGTCCGCGCGCTTGAGCCACGAGGCGCCCACGAGGCGCACGCGGGCCAGGCCGAAGAACACCTGCGGGTCGGGCCGGCCGGGCGGCGCGGTGTGCGGCGTGACCAGCGTGATGCGCAGGCTCTGGATCTGGCGCAGGTTGACGAACCCCTGCTGGAGGGTGTCCGCGCGAAACGGAATGCGGTACAGCCGCCACCCGGCGGCCCCGTCGGGCCGGCCGGCCGAGTCCTTCACCGCGATCATGCCGCCGTCCCGCACGTAGAACTGCTCGTCGCCGATCGGGAACACGAACCGCACGAAGCTCTCCGAGGTGCGGACCCCGGCCACCGAGTCGAGCTGGAAGTCGCCGTCCAGGTCTTCGGCGTCCACGAAGCCGTTGTGGCGGCCGCAGCGCGACCTCAGGTCGCCGAAGAAGAAGGGCTCGATCACGCCGTGCTGGGTGGCGCTGCAGAGCGGCAGCGTGTCGAGTCGCACACCGGTGGTCGAGTCCACGATGCCGTCGGTCACGCGGTCCGAGAGGATGCCCTCGTCGTTGATCGCCGCGTTCCACGACTGCGTCACGGGGTCGCGTTCGGTGTCCAGCCGGCCCAGGCCCACGTAGCGCTGGCCGTAATACACGGTGTCGCCCCCCCCGCCCGCAGGCGCGTGCTTGAAGTACTGTGGCACCCATGCGAGCGCGTCCTCGAACACGGATCCGAAGTCGAGCAGCAACGCCGTGCGGTTGTTCAGGGCCACCCGGTGATTGTCCTCCCACACCCAGACCTCGAGGTACTCGACGCGCGACAAGTCGATGCCCGTGGCGGAGAGCCCCTGGGTGATGGAGCGCCAGCGGGGGCCGTCCCGGTGTGACCGCACCCAGTTGGGGTTGCCTGTCGTCACGTCGGCGAGGCCCAGCACGGTGTCGGGCTTGAGGGTGAACCACAGCACGGGCTCGGCCGATTGCGCCTGGCCCACCAGCACGATCTGCGGGTCGATCTGCTGCGGCAGGAACTGGACCGGCGTGCCGTCGGGGTTGAGGGGCCGGTTCTGCCAGGTGAGGGCGACCGCATTCGCGGGATCGAATCCCGTCGCGGCGGAGATGCCGAACGCCTCCGCGCCACGCGTCGTCGTGGGAATGCTGCCCCAGTGCCAGCTGTTTTCGGCGAGCGAGATGGCGCGTCCCGCCTCGGACTCGAACTCTTCGATGTACGCCTGGCCGAGCTGGTTCGGCGACGGCCGCGACATGGCGACCTCGGCCGACACGTTGAGGAACGAAGGGGCGTCGGTGTGGACGCCGGGCAGGGCGTTCACCGCCCGTGTGAGGAACTGCGGCTGGAAGTGCAGCTCGGTCGAGACGCCGCCGATGAAGCTCGACGACGGCTCGAAGCCGAGCGGCGGGCGCGTGAAGGCGCTCTGCTCCTTCTGGAACAGGCCCGTCAACGTCACGTTGCCGCGCTGCCCCAGGTCGTAGCGCGCCGCGAGCCCGTAGAGGGACGTGGGCGCCACGGCGAACGCGGCCCGCTCCTCGAATTGCGCGCGCACCTGCGCCGTCCCGCCCTGGAACAACGAGTCGGCGTTCTTGAACTGCACCTGCCCCGTGGAGTAGTCGATCGTGTAGTCCACGTCGCGCGTGAGCAGCCGGCCACCCAGGGAGATCCGCTCGCTGCCGTCGCGGACCTGGAAGCTGTTGAGGGACAGGGTGCTGCGGTCGGCGGAAGCGGACACGTCGGCGTGCAGGCGCAGCGCGAACACCGAGGGCGGTCCCTGTGTCAGCAGCAGCGCGCGCGGCGTGCGGTACAGCGAGTCATTGCGCTCCGTGGCCGCCAGGCGGGTGGCATCGGCGAAGGGCTGCAGATGCGGAAGCACGATGAAAAAGTCGCGCAGCGGCGCGCCTTGCTGCGGATCGCGGGCGCGGGGGAACAGCCGGTTGTACTGGTCGAACTTCGTGGGATCGGACTGGAGCGCCAGGCCCAGGAGGGCGAGATACGTGTCCCCCGTCAGCACCGTGCGCTCACGCTGGTTCACCGTGAGCGTGAGCTGCACCGTCTCGCGCACGATCTCGCTCCCGCCCACGCGGTAGGCGCTACGGATCTCGAACCGGAACGAGGGCGACGCGGCGGTCACCCCGAGCTTCGGGTCGTACACGAGCCGCAGTGTGTCCACCACGGACGTGTCCTGTCGGGCGCCGACGGGGAAGGTGCCGACGCAGCGCTGTCCGGGACCGCACCCGATCGCGCCGGCCGGGACGTAGGACACGGCGAGATAGTCGTTCTGGTCGAGGCGGCTCGCGAGCGCGAACCACGCGCCGCTCCCGTCCACGTAATAGTCCTTACCCTCCTGTAGGATCTGCCACAGGAACGGGCCCGCCCGCTCGCCCCCGCAGTCTACGGCGCGGGTCGCCCCGGGCCCGCACGCCACCGCCCGCACGCCGCCGATGTTCTGGTTGCCGCTCGACACGGGAGAGAGCGCGCGCACCCGATAGACGTGCAGGCTGCCGACCTGCAGCGAGTCCGGGAGCGTCGCGGGGTCGAGCGACAGCACGTCCACCGCCGGATAGCCGGGGACGAGCGCCGGGTCCACCGCGAAGAAGAACCGCCCTACTTCGTAGTCGAGATCTCGCGCCACCCGGTCGAGCGGCTGCGACGTGGTCTCGCCTACGGTGTACAGGCGATCCTTGACCACGTTGCCTTTCTGCTGCGCGAAGATGCCGCGCAGCTCGAGCGGCCCGAGTTGCCCGATCGCCTGCACGCCGAAGTTGTTCGCCGGCACCCCCGCGCTGATGAAGCGTGACGGCGGCATTTGGAACGTGACGTTGCCGACCTCGACCCGGCGCAGCGCCTCGTCCTCGAGGCCCTCGTACCAGACCTGGAGGTTGTTGTTCGCGTCGAACTCGCGCTGGCTGTCGAAGTCGACGTTCAGGTGCAGCCGCTTCCCGACGACGCCGCCGGTGCGGATCGCGTACTGCGGCACCGGCGTGATCGTGGGGAATCCCGTCTGGCAGCCCGAGAGCGCCAGCTGCTGGTCCAGCGGCGAGCACTTGAGGTTCTTGAACCGGTCGCCGCGCAGCTCGAAGCGGAGCCGCAGATCCATCCCGATCTCCGCGCCGAGCGGGCCGCCGACCCGCAGCTGGCGCGGCGGCTGCTCCGGGCCGGGGAGACCAGGCGGCGCGGCGAGCGGTGCCGCCGCGAGGCTGGGGGCGAGAGGTGCGGGCGGCAGCAGCGCTTCCCGCCAGCGCGCCAGCACCCGGCGCGCCCACGCCGCGGCAATGACGGCGGGCGTCGACGCCGGTCCGAGGCGGCCACCGGGCGCGAGCGCGGGGTTGTGGGGCGGGACGAGCGGCGCCCACGGGAACGCCGCGACACGCTCAGGCCACTGTGCGCTCCCGAAGCGGGGGGTGAGGGGAGCGCCTGCGCCCGCATCCTGCGCGTGAGCCTGGGGTATGAGCAGCGAAAAAGCGACGAATCCGACTAGGGTAGGGCGTCGCATCCCTTGTAGAGACTTGGAGTTCCGAATATAATGGCGGCACCCGCCGTGCGCACCATCAGCCGTTATCTGCTGCGCCAGCACGTCGCCCCGCTCGGCTTCGCCTTGGCGGCCCTCACCGCGCTGATGCTCGTCAACACGATCGCCAAACAGCTCTCCGGCCTGCTCGGCAAGGGACTGCCGACCGGCGTGATCGTGGAAGTGTTCGTGCTCTCGATCCCGTTCATCGTCGCCGTGACGCTGCCGATGGCGGTGCTCGTCGCCGTGCTGCACGTGTTCACGCGTCTCGCGGCGGACAACGAGATCACGGCGCTGCAGGCCAGCGGCGTGAGCGTCAGCCGGCTCGTGGCCCCCGTGCTCGGCGGCGCCGCCTGCGTCGCGCTGCTCTCGTTCGCCTGGAACGATCAGGTGCTGCCGCGCTCCAATCACCAGCTCCGTATGCTGCAGGTCGACATCCAGCGCAAGAAGCCGTCCTTCACCCTCAAGGAGCAGGTCATCAACGAGGTCGTGCCGGGGCAGTTCTTCCTGCGCGCGGCGCGGATCGACGCGACGGCGAACAAGCTCAAGGATGTGACGATCTACGACCTGGGGGACCCGGAGCGGCGCCGCGTCATCACCGCGGACTCCGGGCTGATGGCGTATACACCCGGCGGGCGCGACCTGTACTTGACGCTCCAGGACGGCGACATCCGGGAAGTGAAGCGGAGCGACCCGACGCAATTCAACCGCACGTTCTTCATCACGAATCGCATGCGGGTGGTCGGGGTGGGCAACTCGCTCGAGCGCACCACGAACGACACCTACAAGAGCGACCGGGAGATGACGATCTGTGAGATGCGGCAGGCCGCGGCGGACGCACGCCGGGAAGCCGGGAACGCCACGCTCGAGGGGCGCCGCGTGATCGAGAACGACCTGCGCCGGCTCGCGGGGCTGGCCCCGCGGCCCCTGTCGCCGGTCGCGTTCGCGCACGACACCGCGCCGCCCGGCCTGTACTGCCGCCTGTTGCGACGGTTCGCGGCGTGGCTGCCCCCGCAAGAAACGGCCGCCCAGACGCCCCAGCCCCTACGGCCGCGTCCGGCGCAGCAGTCTCATACGGGACAGGCGCCGCCTCACGTCACGCCAGCGCCGCCGCCCCTTGTCCCGGCCGCGCGCCCCCCGGGCCCGGCGGTGTACATCACCGCGGGCGCCGGCGTGGGCGAGGAGCAGCGGCGTTTGTCCGCCCAGCAGCGGGAAGCGATGTACCAGGTGGAGATCCAGAAGAAGTACGCGATCGCCGCCGCATGCCTGATCTTCGCGCTGGTCGGCGCGCCGGTCGCCCTGCGGTTCCAGCGGGGCGGCGTGGGGCTCGTGATCGGGATGAGCGTCGCCGTGTTCACGGTCTACTACGTCGGGCTGATCGGCGGCGAGGAGCTCGGCAACCGGCTGATCGTGTCGCCCTTCTTCGCGATGTGGACCCCGAACGTCATCTTCGGGGCCGCGGGTCTCGCGGGACTGTGGCTCATTCGAAAGCCCGGCAACGCGCCACACGGCGGTGACTGGAGCGATATCATCGAGGTCGTGCGGCGGGTGACCAGGTTGGGGGGGGAGGGCGCCTCGTGAGCACGCTGGACCGCTACGTGTTGCGGGAGTGGCTCAAGGTATTCCTGCTCGCGGCCCTGGGGTGTCCCTTCCTCGTGATGGTAATCGACCTGACGGACAAGCTGGACAGCTACCTCGGCCGCGGGATTCCGAAAGGGCGGATCGCGCTGTCCTATCTGTTCTTCCTACCCGAGACCATCTCGCTGGTGCTCCCCGTCGCGGTGCTGTTCGCCGTGGTGTTCACGGTGGGAGCGCTGGGGCGGCACTCGGAGCTGACGGCGGCGAAGGCGTCGGGGGTCTCGTTCCACCGCGTGGTGCGGCCGCTGCTCGTCGCCTCCCTCGCCGCCGTGGTGCTCGATCTCGGACTCACGGAGCTCGCGCCGGTGACGTCGGCGCGCCGCGCCGAGCTGTTGGGGGACAAGCAGGTCCGGCTGACAGCCAACCGGTACAATTTCGTGTACCGCGCCGACGGCGGCTGGGTGTACGCGATCCGCTCGCTCGAGATCGGACCGCGTTTGATGCGGGACGTGATCATGGAGCGTGAGGGCACAGGCGAGGAGTACCCGACGATCGTGATCGCGGCGCCGCGGGCGGCGTACGATACGGTGCCGGGGGGGGGGAGGCAGGTTGTGCGGCGGCGGCGGGGCGGACAGGCCTGGACCCTGAGCCGGGGGGCGGTGCGCTACCTCGGGGGTCCCGGTCGGGAGCGGACGTTCACGTTCGATGCGTTGCGCACCAAGGCGCTCCAGGAAACGCCGACCGACCTGCTCGCCGAGCCCAAGGCGCCGGACGAGATGCGCTACGCGGAGCTAGGCCGCTACATCGACGCGCTGGCGCGCTCGGGCTCGGACACCAAGAAGCTGCGCGTAGAGCGTGCCCTCAAGCTGTCGGTCCCGTTCGCGTGCATCATCATCGCGGTGTTCGGCGCGCCGCTCGCGATCTCCACCCCACGGAGTGGCGCGGCCTGGGGTGTGGCCGTGTGCCTCGCGACGACGTTCATCGATCTCCTGGCGTTCCAGCTCTCGAAGGCCGTGGGCTCGGGCGGTGCCCTGCCCCCGACGTTTGCGGCCTGGGTGCCGAACCTGCTGGTCGGCGCCGCGGGGGTGTGGTTGCTGGGGAAGGCCCGCACGTAGCGCCACCGGCTGCCGGAACGGCGGCCGGGTGTTATCTTCAACGTGGCACGCGCCGCATGAGGCGCGCCCTGCCCTGGGAGCGGTCCGCCAGCTTCGGCGGATCGAGGCGTTGCCCAATCGGCCCCCCAGTGGCGGTACTGCAACCAATGGGAGCGTTTGGTCTGCCGTGCAGCACCATGGTCATCGCCGTATCCTGAGCGGATCGCGCCGTCGCGCGCGTCCGATCATCGTCGGGACGGGCCTCGCAGGCCTGTGGACCGCGTGGCGTCTAGCGCTCGAGGGACTGCCGTCGCTCGTGCTCACGAAGCGCAGGCTGACCGACGGCGCGACCGCGTGGGCGCAAGGGGGTATCGCCGCCGCGCTCGGACCGGGGGACAGCCCGACCCTCCACGCCGCCGACACCCTCGCCGCCGCCGACGGCCTCGCCGATCCCGCGGCGGTGCGCGTCCTGACCACGGAGGGACCGGAGCGCATCCGCGACCTGCTCGACCTGGGCGCGACGCTCGACCGAGGGCCGGACGGCGCGCTGCGGTTCGGTCTGGAGGGCGCGCACAGTCGCCCCAGGATCCTGCACGCCGGCGGGGACCGCACCGGGGCGGTGCTGTCCAGCTACCTCGTGGAGATCGTGTCCCGCCATCCCCTGATCGAGATCCGCGAGCACACGGAAGTCGCGCGCCTGCTCGAGTCGGCGACGGGGGGTCGCGTGAGCGGCGTGCTGGCGGTCGGGCCCGACGGCGCATCCTGTGCGCTCGCAGGCTCGGCCGTCGTGCTCGCGACGGGCGGCGTGGGACAACTCTACGCCATCACCACCAATCCGCTCCCGGCCACGGGGGACGGGTGGGCGCTGGCGCAGGGGGTGGGCGCCGAGCTCAAGGACCTCGAGTTCCTCCAATTCCATCCCACGGCGCTGAAGCTCTCGAATGTGAACCCGGCGCCGCTCGTCTCCGAGGCGGTGCGAGGGGCGGGCGCCATCCTGGTCGATCGCCACGGGCGCCGGATTCTCGAAGGCGTCGACCCGAGGGCCGAGCTCGCGCCGCGGGATGTGGTCGCGCGGGCGGTCGCGGCGGCAAACTCCGCTGGCGGAGCCTGGCTCGACACCCGTCGCGTCGCGGCCTTCGCGGAGCAGTTCCCCGGGATCACCACGATGCTGCGGCGTCATGGACTCGACCCCGCGCGTGACCTCATCCCGGTGGCACCGGCGATGCACTACGCCATGGGGGGCATCAAGACCGACCTCGACGGACGCACGAGCCGGCAAGGACTCTGGGCTGTGGGGGAGGTCGCCTGCACCGGCGCGCACGGGGCCAACCGCCTCGCGTCGAACTCCCTCCTCGAGGCCCTGGTCTTCGCCGACCGCGTGGCCCGGGCGCTCGTCGTCGAGCGCGGTGGCGGGGCGAGCGAGCCGGCCGCGGCCCCCGAGGCCGACGCCATGGAGTCGGCCAGCGACGCGGAATGCCACGAGATTCGTGACACGATGCGGGGATTCATGACCGCCCACGTCGGCGTGGAGCGGAGCGAGGCCGGTCTGGCGCGGGCCGAACGAGCGCTGGCGGAGCTCGCGCTGGCGGCGCCCCGGGCGGCGTGGCGGACCCAGAGCCAGTTGCTCGTCGCGCGCCTCATCACGGCGGCCGCCCGGCGGCGGCGCGAGAGCCGGGGGGGACACGCGCGCGTGGACTTCCCGCGACGCGTCGCCGTCGCCCGCTAGGACGTCACGCTCCGTGACCGCCGCGATCACGCAGGATCTGATCTCCGAGATCCGCACGCTCAAGGTCGAGCGGCGCGCGGCGATTCTCGCGCACAACTACCAGCGGCCCGAGATCCAGGACCTCGCGGACGTCGTGGCCGATTCGCTCAAGATGGCGCGGCGCGCGACCGAGCTGGACGCGCCGGTGCTGGTGATCTGCGGCGTGCATTTCATGGCCGAGACGGCCGCGATCGCGAATCCCGACAAGCGCGTGCTCATCCCCGACCTCGGCGCCGGCTGCTCGCTCGCGGCGACGATTCAGGCGGCCGACGTGCGCGCCTGGCGGGCGCAGCACGCCGACGGGGTCGTCGTCGCCTACGTCAACACGTCGGCGGAGGTGAAGGCGGAGGCGGACTACTGCTGCACCTCCGGAAACGCGGTCGCCGTGATCACCGCGCTGCCGCCGGGCGTGCCCGTGCTGTTCCTTCCGGATTTCTTCCTCGGCCAGTACCTCACGCGCGTCACGGGGCGGGAGCTCGACGTCTGGCTGGGCGAGTGCCACGTGCACGCCGCGCTGACGCGAGAGACGCTCGAGCGCCGGCGGGCGGAGTACCCCGACGCGGAGTTCCTGGTGCATCCCGAGTGCGGCTGCGTCACGAGCGCGATGTACTACGCCGAGGCCGAAGGCGACGTCGCGGCTCAGCGCATGCGGATCGTCTCGACGGAGCAGATGATGCGGCGGGCCCGCGTCTCACCCGCCCGGCGGTTCGTCGTTGCCACGGAAACGGGGGTGCTGCACCGCCTGCGACGGGAGAACCCGGCGAAGGAGTTTCACGCCGCCGCCGAGTCCGCGGAGTGTCGCTACATGAAGATGATCACGCTCGAGAATCTGCGGGATTCGCTCCGCGACCTGAAGTACGAGGTCGTCGTCCCGCCCCCGACGGCCGAGCGGGCGCGGCGCGCCATCGAGCGGATGCTCGCGATTGGCTGAGCCGTTCGGCCTCGACGAGGTGCGGCGCGCGCTGGCGGAGGACCGGGTCCGTGAGGACGCCACGACGCGCCTCTTCGGGCCCGCGGCCGACCGGCCGGCCGCGGCCCGCTTCGTGGCCGAAGCGCGGTTCGTCGTGGCGGGGCTGCCGATCGCGGCGCTGGTATTCCGGGAGCTCGAGCCGCGGGCAGAGCTCGAGCCCGCGGTCGCGGAGGGCGCATGGGCGGACGTCGGGGCGACCGTGGCCACAGTGCGAGCCGTCGCTCGGACGCTGCTCGCGGGCGAGCGGGTCGCCCTGAACTTCCTCCAGCGGCTCTCCGGCGTCGCCACGGGAACACGTCGCGCGGTGGAGGCGGTCGCCGGCACGGGCGCTCGGATCACGCACACGCGCAAGACCACGCCCGGCCTCCGTGCCCTGGAACGCTACGCGGTGCGGGTGGGCGGCGGCGCGGACAACCGCGCTTCGCTCGCCGAAGCGATCATGTGGAAGGACAACCACTGGGCGCTGCTCGACTCCCGAGGCGAGCGCCTCGCCGAGCTGCTCCGCGCCGCGCCGCCCGGCCTCCCGGTGGTGGTCGAGGTCGAGACGGACGAGCAACTCGAGGAGGCCCTGGCGGCGGGTGCCACGCACCTGCTCGCGGACAACCAGCGGCCCGAGCGCGTCGCGGCGTGGGTGCGCCGGGCAGGGCCGGCGGTCACGATCCAGGCCTCGGGCGGCATCACCCCCGACACCGCTCGCCCCTACGCGCTGGCCGGCGCACGGCTCATCGCGATCGGAGCGCTCACGCATTCCGTCGCGGCGGCGCCGCTGCGGTGCGAGGTCACCTTCGTTTCCTAGGTGACGCGCCTCTTGAGCCAGATGTAATAGACGGGAATCCCCGCGAGGATGACGGCGAACGCCAGGCCCGTGAACAGCGGGTCCTGCCACAGGGCGTTGCCGAGCATGTAGAGCGTCGCCAGCACGAAGAGCGCGGGCACGACGGGGTAGCCGACCACCCGCACCGGGCGCGGCAATAGCGCGGGCGGCCGGCGCCGCCGCAACGTGAACACCGCCGCGGCCGCGAGCGCGTAGAACGGGAAGATCGCGACCACGAACTGGTCGGCGAGCTGCTGGAACGTGCGGAACGATACGTACACGATTCCGAGCAGCGCCGTCAGCACGATCGCGACCCAGGGCGTCTGGAAACGCGGGTGCACCCGCGACACCTGCTTGAAGAACAGCCCGTCGTCCGACATCGCGAAGAAGATGCGCGGGGCCGTGAGCATGGACCCGAGCAGCGTGCTGAAGGTGGCCACCATCACGACCAGCGACACGAGCCCCACGCCCACGCGCCCCAGGATGATCTGCGCCGCGTCCGCCGCGACGAGCGGCGAATGGGCCATCTGACCGATCGGGAGCAGATAGAGGTAGGCGGCGTTCACAAGCAAATAGATCGCGACCACGGCGCTCGTCCCGAGGATCAGGGCGCGCGGCAGGTTGCGCTCGGGGTCGCGCACCTCCCCGCCGACGAACGACAGGTCTCCCCAGCCGTCATAGGCCCACATCACGGATACGAGCGCCAGCCCGAACAGGCCGCCCGCGACGGGCCCGCCCGGCGCCGTGAAATGGGTGAAGTCGCCCCGTCCACCCCCCCCGCCGCCTCCCACCGCGAAGGCGAGCAGCACGAGCAGGGCGAGCGCGCCGTACTTCGCGCCCGTCGTGACGTTCAGCAGCAGCGCGCTCCACCGCACGCCGATGTAGTTGAGCGTGGCCGTG
>Ga0209160_1000288_pt1 | contig 39701 bp, 30 predicted proteins | sample GraSoiAngelo_153_FD_186167 | JGI IMG/M metagenome (GOLD analysis project Ga0209160, IMG submission 186167) | Grasslands soil microbial communities from the Angelo Coastal Reserve, California, USA - 14_1009_12_40cm (SPAdes) (version 2) | ecosystem: Environmental > Terrestrial > Soil > Grasslands ...
CGAGGGCGTACGAGTGACGCTCGGAGCTCCCGATGTTGCCCGCGAGCACCGAACCCGTGTGGATCCCGATGCCGTGGCGGAGCGGGGTCTTGCCAGCCCTGACGCGCTCGGCGTTCCAGGCGTGAAGACGCCGGCGCATCTCGAGCGCGGCGCGCACCGCCATCTCGGCGTGCGTGGGATACGCGATCGGCGCGCCGAACGCCGCCTCGATCTCGTCGCCGATGAACTGGAGCACAAGCCCGCGGTGCTCGCGGATGGCCTGGTCCATCTCGGTGAAGTAGGCGTTGAGATCGCGAACCACCTCGCGCGGGCTCGTCGCCTCCACCCACGGCGTGAAGTCGCGGAGATCCGCGAACAGGACCGTGACCTCCTGCGCCTGGCCTTCGAGCGTGACCCGGCCGGCGAGGATCTCGTCGCGGATCTCACGGCTCACGTACTTGCCGAACGTCTCCTTCAAGAACTCGCGCTCCCGCAGGCCGCCGACCATGCGATTGAAGCCCTCGGCCACCGCGCCGATCTCGTCGTTGGTCACCACCGGACAGCGCGTCTCGAGATCGCCCTGCTCGACGTCGCGCATGGCGCCCTGGAGCTGGCCGAGCGGGCCGGCAACGCTCCCGGCGACGTAGAGCGAAAGCCCGATCGCGGCCAGGGTGCCGACGGCCACGAAGAAGACGATGAAGATCAGCATGTTCTCGACGATTTGCGGCGCCGCCGCCGGATCGACGCCCGACAGCGCCGCGGCGCGCGTGTACGAGAGGATCCCGAGGAGCGAGAGTGGGATGACGCTCAGCATCAGGAAGATCACGAGGAGCCGCATCCGGACCCGGAGCCGGAGCACCCCCGGCACGGCGCTCAGGTCGCCGCCGGGGAAGAACACCGGGAGCACGCGGCGCCACTGATGCTCGACGGAGAAGAAGATGAGCACGGCGGTCACGCTGCCTGCTACGCACGTGATGCCGAACACCGACCGGAGCGAACGCGCCGGCGTGAAGATGCCCCAGAGAACAGGGTACAGGACCCCCCAGACGAGACCGGCCAGGATCCAGCCGCCGAAGGACAGCGCGGCGAACATGTACGGCACCAGGATCGCGCGGCGGCGCACGATCGCGGCTTCGGGGCCCGCCGCCGTGTCCGCGTGCCCGAGGGGGCGCGCCCAGCGCGAGCCCCACGCGATCCCGAGCGCGATCAGCGTGCCGAAGCCGACGACGAAGAACACGATCTCCGCTCGGGAGATCTCCACCTGGAACTGGACCGCCGTGTAGTCGACGAACCGGAAGTAGAACCACGTGAGCAACGCGCCGAGGAGGTTGCCGAGGAGCTGCGTCCACGTCAGCTTCGCGAACACGCGCTTGACGTCCGCCGCGGGCTCCATCCGCGAAAAGTCTAGCCGAGCCGAGGCCCGCGTGCGCGTGGTAGATTGCGGTGCACATGATCGGCGCCTCGCCGCGGCGGAAAGAAGACCAGCGCCTCCTGACCGGACACGGACGGTTCGTCGACGACCTCACGCGCGACGGTGTCGTGCGCCTGGGCGTCGTGCGGAGCGCTGAGTCCTACGCGCGCCTCACCAAGGTGGTCACCGCGGGCGCGCGGGCCTTGCCCGGCGTCGTCCTCGCCTGGAGCGCCGCCGACCTCGGTGAGATCGCGCCGAACATGCCGACCGCCTACGGCGGCACGCAGAAAGGACGCGCCTGGGCCCAGCCGGTCCTCGCGCGCGACATCGTCCGCCACGTCGGCGAGCCCGTCGCGGTGGTGGTGGCCGAGAGCGCCTACCAGCTCGCGGACGCGCTCGACGCGGTGACGGTCGAGTACGAGCGGCTCCCGTCCCTGCCGACGGCCGAAGCGGCACTGGCCTCGTCAGCACGCGTGCACGAGGGCTGGCCCGACAACACAGCGGTGGTGGCACGCGGAGCCGTCGGCGACCCCGAGCGCGCCATGGCCGGAGCGCATCTCGTCATCCGGGAGCGGATGCGCCACCCGCGGCTCAGCGCCGTGCCGATCGAGACGCGCGGCGTGTTCGCGTATCGCGACCGGAGCTCCGGCGCGCTCGTGGTGTCGTCGTCGACCCAGAGCCCGTACACCTTGCGCGACGCGGTCGCCTCGGCGCTGGGCCTGCCGGTCGAGGAAGTCCGCGTGGTCGTGCCCGACGTGGGCGGTGGCTTCGGCCCGAAGGGCCCGATCTATCCCGAAGAGATCCTGGTCGCGGCTGCGGCCCACCGGCTCGGGCGACCCGTCAAGTGGGTCGAGAGCCGTCGCGAGAACCTCGCGTGCATGGGTCACGACCGCGAGCAGAATCACGACGCGCGTATCGGATTCGCGCGCGACGGCACGATCGTCGCGATCGACGGCTCGTTCGTCGCCGACGTCGGTGCCTATCCGCTCCAGGGCGACGGCCTCACCGCGAACACGGTCAACCACATGCCCGGGCCGTACCGCGTGCCGCACTACCGCAACTCCGGCACCAGCGTGGTCACCACGAAAAACCTCAACGCGGCGTATCGAGCGGCCGGACGGCCCGAGGCGGTGTTCGTGATGGAGCGCCTGATGGACATCGGCGCGCGCCGGCTCGGCCTCGACCCGGCCGAGATCCGCCGCCGCAACTTCGTGCGCCCCGCCGAGATGCCGTACCGGCCCGGCCTCACCTACAAGGACGGCGTGGCCGTCACCTACGATCCCGGCGATTTCCCCGCGGCCTTCGAGAAGGCACTCGCGCTCTTGCCGTACGACGAGTGGCGCCGGCGGCAAAAGGCACGCGCGGGCGGTGCGCGCCGCATCGGCGTCGGCCTGGCCTGCTACGCGCAAGGGACGGGCCTGGGCCCCTACGAGGGCGCGACCGTGCGGGTGGATCCGAGCGGCAAGGTCTATGTCTACATCGGCGTGACGGCGCAGGGGCAGGGCCACGCGACGACGTTGGCGCAGATCGCCGCCGCCGAGCTCGGCGCTGCCTGGGACGACGTGCACGTCTCCGCGGGCGACACGGCGATGTTCCCGTTCGGCATGGGCACCGGCGGCAGCCGCGTGGCCGCCAACTCCGGGCCCGCCGTCGCGCAGACCGCGCGCGAGGTCCGCGAGCGCGCCGCGAGAGTCGCGGCCGAGATTCTCGAGTGCGCGCCCGAGGACGTGCGCATCGAGCAGAGCAAGGTCCACGTCGTCGGCATGCCCCATCGGGCCGTGAGCCTGGGTCGCGTCGCTCACGCCGCGGTGAAGTCGAAGGCGCTCAAGGCGACCGGCGAGCCCGGCCTGCACGCGTGCACCTACTTCTATCCCGACACCGTCACGTGGGCGTTCGGCACGCACGCCGCCGCGGTCGAGGTCGACGTGGAGACGTGCGAGATCCGCCTGCTCGCGTACGCGATCGTTCACGACCCGGGTCGCGCCATCAATCCGATGATCGTCGAGGCCCAGCTTCAGGGCGGCGCCGCCCAGGGCATCGGGGCCGGGCTGATGGAAGAAGTCGTGTACGACGGAAGCGGTCAGCTCCTCACCGGCAGTCTGATGGACTACGCGATCCCGAAGGCCGACCAGCTGCCTCCGCTGGCGGTCGCGCTCGACGAGCATCCCTCGACCATCAACACGCTCGGCATCAAAGGCGTCGGCGAGAGCGGCGCCATTCCCGGCGCGGCGGCCATCGCCAACGCGGTCGAAGACGCGGTCGCCGATCTCGGCGCGCTGATCCGCGAGGTGCCCGTCACGCCCGCCCGGCTGTTCGCCGCCATCTCCCGGTAGCTCGCCGCCCGGCCCCTCGGTCGCTCCGACCCGGGGGATCGTGTCAGATTCCAGGACGCTCGAGTGTCACCCTGGCAGGGTCAAGCTGGTCCAAGGCTCGGTGAAAGCCGCGAGATTTCGCACATCTTCGTTGGCAGCCGTCTTGCGTACGCCTCTCTCGGCGCCACAACGGCCCGGGCAGACGTGTGTGGAGGTGCAGAGTTGGCCAGATTTGCCAAGAGTGCCGCCAACCAGGAAGCCGCGGTCGTCGATTCGCTCATCCGAAAGCTCCGGCCCTTCGACACGTCGTACGGGTCGGAGCGGGTCTCGACCATCGGCGCGCGACCGCTCCCGCGCATGGGACCGAGTCGAGCCCCGATGTCGGCGGCCGCAGTCTGGTCCTGTGTCGGTCTCGGCGTGCTACTCGGCGCCGCCTTGCCCCAGTGGCCGTACGCGCGCGCCTGCGGCTTGTGGCTGCTCTTCTACATGGTCGCGGTCGGGATCGTCGTCGTCGCAGGACTCTGGGGCGCGCGCGTGTCGTGGAAGAGCCGACTCGGCGTCGCGCACGTGCTCGCGGTGTGCACGATCATCTGGGGCCTCGCCCTCACGGCGCAAGAGGTCCTGCCGCGTGTCGGCTACGCGAAAGTGCGGCTGGCGTGGCGCTGCCACGACGGCCAGGCGGCCGAGTCGAGCGCGACGCGGCTGGCCGCGATGAAGCAGCGCGTCGACGGCGGCGGCGTCAACCTCGCCCGGTAGCGCGCGCTCGCCCCGCGATCGCGCGAGCGTTACTCCCGCGTTCTGGGGTCGAGCGCATCGCGCACGGCGTCACCGACGAAGTTCAATCCCACCACGGTCACGAAGAGCGCCGCGCCCGGGCCGAAGACGATCCAGGGCGCCTGCTGCAGGTACCCGCGGCCGGCGTTGATCATGCTGCCCCACGAGGCCTGCGGCGGCTGGATGCCGAGACCCAGGAACGAGAGCGAGGCCTCGGCGAGGATGGCGAACGCCACGCTCAGCGAGGCCTGGACGATGATCGGGTTGATCGCGTTCGGCACGACGTGCCGCGCCGCGACCCGCCAGCCGGAGGCGCCCAGGGCCCGCGCCGCGTCGACGTAGTCGCGCGCGGTGATCGTGAGCACCTGGCCGCGCATGAGCCGGGCGAACGTGGGCGTGTAGACGACGCCGAGCGCCAGCAGCACGCCGATCAGGCCGGCGCCCAGTACGGCGCCGAGGGCCAGGGCCAGCACCAGCGGCGGGAACGAAAGCACCGCGTCCATCACTCGCATCACCAGCCCGTCCACTCGCCCGCCGCAGTAGCCCGCCAGCACGCCCAGCAGGCTGCCCGCCAGCACCGCGAGCGCCACCGAGACGAGGCCGGCCAGCAGCGAGATTCGCGTGCCCCAGATCACCCGCGAGAGCACGTCGCGTCCCACGTTGTCGGTGCCGAGGAGGTGGTTGCGCCCGGGCGGGGCGAGCGTGTGACCGAGGTTCTGGGCGAGCGGATCATACGGCGCGACGAGCGGCGCCGCCAGCGCGACCAGCACCGCCAGGACCATCACCGCCGCGCCGAACGGCGCCAGGCGGGCGCGCGCCGCGCGGCGCAGCACCTTCCAGCGCCGTGTGCGCACCGGCTCCGACGCGGCGGGCGCGAGGCGTGCGGCGCCCTCAGCGAGATCGGATTCGGGGATCGATCCAGCCATAGAGGACGTCCACGATCAGGTTGCTCAGGATGAAGCCCACCGCGATCAGCAGCACCACTCCCTGGACCAACGGGTAATCCCGCGCGAAGACCGCGTCGACGACGAGGCGCCCGACGCCCGGCAGCGCGAAGACGTACTCCGTGATGACGGCACCGCCGATCAACGTGCCGAGCTGCAGGCCGAGCACGGTGACCACCGGGATCAGCGCGTTCTTCAAGACGTGGCTCCAGATGACGCGCCACTCCGACAGGCCCTTGGCGCGCGCGGTGCGCACGTAGTCCTCGGTCAGAGCTTCCAGCAAGCTCGAGCGCAAGGTGCGTGTGATCACCGCGGCCAGCGCGAGCCCGAGGGTGATCGCCGGCAGCGCCAGCGAGCGCACGCCGTTCCACGGCTCCTCGAGCGGATCCGTGTATCCGGAGATCGGCAGCCAGCGCAAGGTGACGCCGAAGAAGAAGATCAGCAGCAGGGCCAGCAGGAAGTTCGGCATGCAGATCCCGAACAGCGCGAACGTCGCCCCCGCCCGGTCGATCGACGTGTTGCGCCGGATGGCGGAGACGATCCCGACCGGAAAGGCGACCAGCAGCGAGATCGTCATCGCGAGGCACGCCAGCTCGAGGCTCGGGCGCAGACGCCGGCTCACGTTCTCGAGGACGGGCTCGCCGTTGCGGATCGAGCGCCCGAGGTCGCCGCGCAGCAGGCGGTCCATCCAGGCCGCGTACTGGACGTAGATGGGCCGGTCGAGCCCGAGGTCGCGCCGGAGCGTCTCCTTCACGGTGGCGTCGACCGATTCCGCCATCATGACGTCGATCGGATCGCCCGGCGTCAGATGAAGCAGCAGGAACACGCCGGCCGTGACGAGGAGGAGCACGGGGACCGTCGCGCCCAGCCGGCGCAGCACGAGACGGCCCATCACGTGCGGGTCGTCGGTCGAAGCGACCTCAGGCCAGCCACACGTCCTTGAACCGCATCATCCCGTCGGGAATCGGCTCGTAGCCCTGCACCTTCGGGCTGAAGGCCTTGGGCTCGATCGGATGGACGATGAACACCATCGGCAGCTCGTCCTGGAGAATTTTCGTCAGGTCGCTGAAGAGCTTCTTGCGCTCGGCCTGGCCGGAGACCTCGCGGCTTCGGTCGAGGAGCGCGTCGATCTGTGGACTCGAGATGCCCGACCAGTTGAGCGACGTTCCCGGCGTCGTCTTGTAGAACTGGTAGGTGTTGCCGTCGGGATCGGGGCGGCCGCTCCACTGGTAGCTGATCATCTCGAAGTTCTTGTTGTTGCCGTCCGAGATCAGGGTGGCCGAGTCGACGAGCTTGATCTTCATGGTGATGCCGGCCTCGCGCAGCTGGGCCTGGATCACCTCGGCCTCCTGGACGTTGATCGGGATGTTGTTGGTCGTCATCGTGAACGTGAAGCCGTTCGGCTGGCCGCCCTCGGCCAGTTTCGCCTTCACGCGGGTCAGGTCGCGCTTGATCGGCGCGATGCTCCGGTCGTAGGCCCAGCTCGTCGGCGGGATCGGACCGTTGGCCGGCACGCCCACGTTCAGCCACACGCCCTTGACGATCTGCTCGAGATCGAGCGAGTAGGCGACGGCCTGGCGCAGCGCCTTGGTCGCGAACGGCGGTCGCGTGTGGTTCAGCTGGTACGCGAAGTCGGCCAGCGAGGGCACGTCGACCACGACCACGTTGCGGTCGGCCTTCACCGCCGCGACGTCGCGCGGCTGCACGTAGTCCATCACGTCGATCTCGCCGGTCTGCAGACTCTGCAGCTTGACCGTGTCGTCCGGGATCGGGCGGTAGCGCACGCGGTCGAGATAGGGGCCGCCCTGCTTGTTCCAGTAGCCCTCGTTACGCTTGATCACGAGGTGCGAGTCTTTCACCCACTCGACGAACTCGAACGGACCCGTACCGGCGCCCTTCGCGTTGCGCTCGAGCTCCGCGCCGCGCTCCTGGGCGACCTTCGGCGAAACCATCATGCCCGCGCGATCGGTCAGGGTGGCCAGCAACGCGGCGTCCGGCCGCTTCAAGTTGAGCCTGATGGTGTAGGCGTCGACCACGTCGACGGAGTCGATGCTGGCGACCTCGCCCTTGCGGACCGATTTCGGCTCAGTCTTCATGCGATTGAAGTTGAAGCGCGCGGCCTCGGCGTTGAACTCGGTCCCGTCGTGGAACTTGACGCCTCGGCGCAGCTTGAAGACCACCGTCTTGGGATCCGGCTGCTGCCAGGACTCGGCCAGCCCGGGCTTGATGCCGAGCTTGACGTCGAGCATGACCAGCGGCTCGTAGATGTTGTGGTAGACCTGCCGGTCGATCTTGCTGCCGGAGAAGTGCGGATCCATCGTGGCCGCCTCGATGTAGAAGCCGACCCTCAGGGTGCCGCCCCGCTTGGGCGGGTCGGCGGCGAGCACCGATCGCGCATCGAGGGAGGCCAGCGGCGCGCCCGAGGCGGCCGCGCACATCAGGAGAAAATTTCGGCGCGACACGTCGAGCGCGGCGCGCGGGTTCGTCGTAGCCATCGCGTTCCTCCGAGGGTCGAGAGTTGCCGTCACGCGCGAACGAGTATAACCTGCCGGCCACGGCACCCAGCGTCACGCTCGGAGGACTGACATGAAGCTCGGTATCTGCCTGCCGCACTATGGTCGTCCGATCGAAGTCGGACGGATGCTCGAGGTCGCGCGCCGCGCCGAGGACCGAGGCCTGGACTCGGTGTGGGTCACGGATCACGTCATCGTGCCCGAGCAGGCCAACGTCATCTACCGGGAGGACATGCTGGATCCGCTGGCGGTCCTGCCGTGGCTCGCCGGCGTGACGACCCGGGTCGCGCTCGGCACGAGCGTGGTGATCCTGCCCTACCGCTCGCCGATCCCGGTGGCGAAGCTCCTGGCGAGCGTCGACGTCCTCTCCGGCGGCCGCTTGATCGTCGGCGCCGCCATCGGATGGCTCGAGGGCGAGTTCGAGACGCTCGGCGTGCGCTTCAAGGAGCGCGCGAGCCGGAGCGATGAAGCGCTCGAGCTGATGCGCACTCTGTGGACGCAGAAGCATCCGAAGATCCAGACGAAGCGGCACCGCGTGCAAGACGTCGTCGCCTCGCCGATGCCGCTGCAGAAGCCGCGCCCGCCGCTCTACATCGGCGGCGCCAGCGACGGCGCCTATCGTCGAGTCGCGCGGCTCGGCGATGGCTGGCACGCAAGCTCGATGAACCACGACGCGTTCCGCCAGGGCGCCGAGACCGTCCGGCGCTTCTGGAAGGATGCCGGCCGAGAGGGTGCACCGTTTCTCTCGCTCCGTATTCCGATCCTGATCGATGGCGTGCACCGCGCGGCGGTGGACATGGGCCTCATGCGCGGCCGCCATACGCTCAACGGCTCGGCGAAGCAGATCGCCGACGAGCTCTCCGGCTTCAAGGCGCTCGGCTGCGGTCACGTCGCGCTCGAGGTCTCGTACTCGACGTTCCCGGCCATCCTCGAAACGATCGATCTCGTCGCCGAGAAGATTCGCCCGCAGCTCGCCGACTGAGCGCGCGGCCGCGGCTCAGGCGACCGGCCTGACCGCGGGCGGCAGACTCGGCGTGATCCCGGTGATCGCGCGGAAGTGGCGCAGGACGCGCTCGGTGTACGCCGACTCGAAGAGGACGTTCGCCGCGGCCTCGCCGGTGGAAGCGCCACGCAGCTGGCCCGCGCGGACGAGCGCCTTCATGCATGCGGCGGCCTCGTAGTACCCGAGCTTGTTCCGATCGAGCGGACGGCGGCGACCGTAGCGTCGGAGATAACCGCCGACCAGGAGCGGGCGCGCCGCGTTCGCCAGCCATCGAAGCGGCGCCGCGAGATCGGAGACCTCCATCGGCACGAGCCTGAGGATCACCAGAGTCGTCGCCACGTCGAATGCCGGATCGGCGACGATCGCGTGAGGCCAGTCGAGCACGCCCGTGACTCGGCCGGCCGCCATCAAGATGTTGTAGGGGTGAAAATCGCCGTGGCAGATGGCGCGCGGCTCAGGGCGGGGCGGACGGTGGCGGACGAGCCATTCGAACCCGGGCGCGAGCCCGCTGAGCCGGCCACGCGAGGCGCGGTCGGCCAGATGCGCCAGGTGAACGTCGAACGTGAAGTTCTTGGGCTCGAGCCCTTCGCGAGTGACCGCTCGCAGGAACGCCACGGGATCGAGATCGTGAAGACGCGCCTGGAAATCGGCGACCACGCGCGCCATGGCGCCGAGGCTGACTTTCGGCAGCGGTTGGCCGGCCAGTCGTTCCATGATCAAGAAGGCTCCGCCCAGAAGCGTCGTGTCGGCGCTCGCGAGGAGGACGCGCGGCGCCGGGTAGCCGAGCTCGGCGAGCGCGTTCTGGGTCGCCCGCTCGTGCAGCGCCCGCGCGGGATCGTGATGCGCGTCGAGCAGCCGGAGAATCAGCGGGCCGGCGAAGGCCGCCGGCGCTCCGGCCAGTCGAAAAGCGAAGATGCGCGTGTCGAAGCCGCCCGTCAGACGCGTCGGGCGTTCGGCGAACTCCAGACGCGGCGCCCCGAGCGTCGTCTGCAGATGCTCGCGAAGCCGCGCGTCGAGCTCCTCCACCCGGGCGCACCGCCCTATCGGCCGACGCCGGCCGTTTCGTCGACGTTGGCGTCTTCGCGGAAGTGCGGCATGACCTCTTCGGCGAAGAGCTGCATCATCTCGAGCGTCTGCTCGTGGCTCGGGCCGGTCATCCCCGAGCAGAGAATGCCGGCTCGGAGCTCGTCCGCGAAGACCCGCAGCTTGTCGCGCACGGTGGCCGGGCTGCCGTAGATCAGATAGCCTTCGCGGTCCGCCTCGTCGAACTCGAGCTCGCTGGGAACCTTCGGCGGGTTCGCCAGCAGGCGCCTCAGCGAGGCTTCCGTCATGTAGCCGGGCGGTCGCCAGAACGGCGGATGCATCCGCAGGCCCACGTTGAACACCCACATGACGTGCTTCTTCGCGAGCTCGCGCGCCTTGGCGTCGTTCTCGGCGACGACGATCGGCACGTTCACCGTGAGCTGGTACGGGCTGGCCTTGTAGCCGTTGCGCTCGCAGGCCTCGCGGTACTCCCCGTAGATCTGGGCGATCCGCTTGATCGGCGTGAAGACCATCAGGTAGGGGAAGCGTCGCTTGGCTGCCCACTCGACCGTCTCGCTCGAGCCCTGGGATGGGCACCAGACCGGCGGATGCGGCTTCTGGATCGGCCGGGGCCACGGGTTCACGTAGTGATAGCGATAGAACCGGCCGTCGAACGGAAACGGCCCTTCTTCCGTCCACGATCTCACGATGAGCTCGGCGGCCTCGTAGAAGCGATCGCGAGAGTGAGTCGGGTTGATCCCGGTCGAGAAATACTCCGCGCTGATGCCGCGCACGAACCCGGAGATGACGCGGCCGCCGGAGGCGACGTCGAGCATCGCGATCTCCTCGGCGATGCGCAGCGGGTTCTCGCGGAGCGGCAGCCCGTTACCGAGAATCGCGATCTTCGCCCTGGTCGTCCGGCGCACCAGCATCGCTGCCATCACGTTGGGGCTCGGTATCGTGCCATAGCAGTTCTGGTGATGCTCGTTGACGCAGAGCCCGTCCCAGCCCAGGCGCTCGGCGTGCTCGAGCTGGTCGAGATACTGGTTGTAGAGCGTGTGACCGACGGCCGGATCGTAGTGGCGATTCGAGAGCGTCACCCACGACGACGGCGCGTCGTGCTCCATGATGTAGGGCATCAGGTGGAAATAGTAGAACTTCACCGCGCGCCCTCCCGGAAGCGACAGAACTCGCTGATCGCCTCGGCCACCAGGTCGGGCTCCTCCAGATGCGGCACGTGGCCGGAATCGGCGAACACGCGTAGACGCGAGCCCAGGATTTCTCTGGCCCATGTCGCGCCGCACGGTACCAGCGGCGCCAGCCGGTCGTGCGCGCCCCAGCACAACAAGGTCGGCGCGCTGATGCGGCCGAGCCGGCGACGAAGGAGCGGATTGTAGAGATGCGGATTCCAGCTCACGCGCGCGAGCGCGGTCCCCTGGCGGTACTGAAGCGCCAGCGTGTCGATCGACTGGTCGGGCGGCGCCAGCGCGAGCGCGGCCATGGGGTTCTGGAAGATCGTCGCGACGATCTCGGGAATGTCCATCCCGAACAGGAACGGATAGATCCAGCCGTCGACCCGGATGCCGACCGGATCGATCAGCACGAGCGACTCGAGCCGGTGCGACGCCATCGTCGCGACCTCCGCGGCGATCCAGCCACCGAAAGAGGCGCCGACCAGGTGCGCGCGCTCGAGCCCGAGGCGGTCGAGCAGGTCGAGATAGTGAAAGGCCAGGTCCGAGATGTGCTCGATCCACCCGGCGGCCGGCGAGCCGCCGTGGCCGGGGTGGCTCGGGAAGTACACGCTGAAGTCCTTGGCGAGGCGCTCCTGGAACGCGAGCCACCGTCCGGCGCCGCCGGCGCCGTGCAGGAACAGGAGCGGCGGCCCCGAGCCGGCCTGCAGCATCTGGACCGAGGTGCCGCGGACCGAGAGCGCCTGCGGGGTCGGCATCTCAGGCGATGAAGAGACCGCCGTTCGGCGACAGCCACTGCCCGGTGAAGAACGAGCTGTCGTCGGACGCGAGGAAGAGCGCGGTGGCGGCGACCTCGTGCGGCTCGCCGGCCCGGCGCAGCGGCGTGCGCGCGATCACTGCCGCGCGGATCAGGGGCGACGTACGCTCGGTCATCGGCGTGTCGATGTAGCCCGGGCAGATCGCGTTCACCCGGATCCCGCGCGAGGCGACGTCGCGTGCCACCGCGCGCGTGAACGCGAGGATGGCGCCCTTGGCCGCGCTGTAGTGCGGCACGACCTCGAGCCCCGTGAGGGCCGCGACGCTCGAGATATTCACGATCGCGCCGCGGTTCTTCTGGCTCATCAGCCGGAGCGCCTCGCGCGTGCAGAAGAACGTTCCATCGATATGGACGGCGAGCATCCGGCGCCACGACTCGTCGGAGAGGTTCTGGGTGACGTCGAGGTGGGTCTGGGCACCCTGACCGCTCAGAAGCTCCATGACGATCGCTTCGGACTTGCGGCTGACCTCGAGGCGATCGTCACCAGGGCCGAAGGCGATCCCGGCGTTGTTGACGAGGATGTCGACCGTGCCCAACTCGCGCTCGATCGTCGCGAACATCGCCTTGACCTGCGCGCTGTCGGCCACGTCGGCCTGGATGGCCCGGCCACCCGCGGGCCCCTTCATCGACGACACGGTCTGCTCGGCCGCGTCCAGACGCACTTCGTTCACGACGACGTGCGCGCCCTCCTCGGCGAAGAGCAGCGCGATCGCCCGCCCGAGCCCCGAGCCTCCCCCCGTCACGAGCGCGACCTTGTCCTTGAGCTTCATCGGCCCCTCACCCTAGGCGGAAAGCCGCCACGCGGTCAAGGACTCGCGGTAGCATAGGGCCCCTCGGACGGATGCCCAGCTACTCGCTCGGAATCGACATCGGCGGCACGTTCACCGACGTCGTGGTGTACGACCACGACACCGGACGCCAGTGGAGCCGCAAGGTGCTGACGACCCACGACGATCCGGTCCGTGCCGTCGTCACGGGCGTGGCGGCCATCCTCGGCGACGGCCCGCTCGAGCCGCGGCACTTCACGCGCGTCGTGCACGCGACGACGCTCTTCACCAATGCCCTCATCGAACGCAGGGGCGCCGTCGCCGGGCTCATCACGACGGCCGGATTCGGCGACACGCTCGAGATCGGCCGCGAGCGCAAGTTCGAGCTCTACGACCTCAACATCGCCAAGCCCGAGCCGCTCGTCCCTCGCAATCTGAGGCTCGAGGTGCGCGAGCGTATCAACGCCGACGGCACCATCCGCCGGCCGCTCGATCGCGATCAGCTCGTGGCGGCGGTCGAGCGACTGGCCAGCGGCGGCGTGGGCTCGCTCGCGGTGATGTTCCTTCACGCCTATGCGAACTCGAGCCACGAGGCCGAAGCCGTTCGCCTCATCGCCGAGCGTCATCCCGAGATCTTCACGACCGCGTCGCACGAGGTGGCGCCCGAAATCCGCGAGTTCGAGCGCGCGTCGACGACCGTGGCGAACGCCTACATCAAGCCGCTCGCCCATCAGTATCTCGGGCGCATGGCGCGACAGCTCGCCGATCAGGGAATCCCGGCGCCCCTCCTGCTCATGCTCTCCAGCGGCGGTTTGACTCACGTCGCCGAGGCGCAGCGCGCGCCCGTCCAGATGCTCGAGTCCGGCCCCGCCGCCGGCGCGATCGCCGCGGCCTTCTTCGGCCGCGCGGACAGCGGCGGCGATCTGCTCGCCTTCGATATGGGCGGCACGACCGCCAAGCTCTCGCTCGTCGACGGCGGCGAACCGCGCACCGCGTACAGCTTCGAGGCCGCGCGTCAGAAACGGTTCATCGAGGGCAGCGGCCTGCCGATCCGCATCTCGACCATCGAATTGATCGAGATCGGCGCCGGCGGCGGCTCGATCGCGCACGTCGACGAGATCGGGCTGCTCAAGGTCGGGCCGCGCAGCGCCGGCTCGCAGCCCGGTCCGGCCTGCTACGGCCTGGGAGGCCGGGAGCCGACCGTCACCGATGCCGATCTGCTCCTCGGCTATCTGAACCCCGAGTACTTCGCGGGCGGCACGATCGCGATCGACCTCGCGGCCGCGCGCGCGGCGCTGACCGGGCTCGCTGACGCCGTCCGCTTGCCGTTGATCTCGGTCGCGTGGGGCGTCCACGACATCGTCAACGAGAACATGGCCAGCGCCGCCCGGGTGCACATCGCCGAGCGCGGTCGCGATCCGCGCGACTACGCGCTCTTGTGCACCGGCGGTGCCGGCCCCGTCCACGCCGGCCACGTCGCGCGCAAGCTCGGCATCAGCCAGGTGATCTGCCCGCCGTCGGCCGGCGTCGCCTCGGCGCTCGGCCTGCTGGTGGCGCCGGCGCGCGTCGATCGCGTGGCCACCGTCGGGATCCGTCTCGACCGCGGCGACCTCGGTGCGCTCGAGACCGCATTCCGCGTCCTCGAGGACAAGGCACGCGCCGTCATGGGCGACACGAGTCTCAAGCTCGAGACGAGGCACGTCCAGCGGCTCGCCGACGGCCGGTTCCTGGGCCAGGGCTTCGATCTTGTGGTCGACCTCCCGGATGGCCCGTACGACGGCCGCGACCCCCACGTGGTGCGCCGCGCACTCACTCGAGCCTTCGAGGCCGCCTACCGCGAAAAGTTCTCGCTCACGCCGCCCGACGTGCCGGTCGAGTTCATCAACATCCGCGTCGCGGTCCGCGCGCCCGTCGCGGGAAGCGAGGTCGTCTTACAGGGGCGTGCGCGCGGGGCCGAGCCGGCCATCAAGGGGCGCCGCCCGGTGTGGTTTCCCGAGGCCGACGCCTTCGTCGACACGACCGTGTACGACCGCGCGCGCCTCGTCATTGGTAATCAGTTCGTCGGTCCGGCCGTAATCGAGGAAGAAGGCTCGACCCTCGTCGTGGGGCCCCGCGCACGCTTCATCGTGGCGCCGACCGGCAACGTGGTCGTGACCCTCGAGGCATGGACGCCGTGAGCCCACCATTCGACGCGATCACGCTCGAGGTGCTGTGGACGCGCCTCATCTCGGTCGTGGACGAGGCGGCCAAGGCGATCGTGCGCACGTCGTTCTCGACGCTCTCGAACGAGGCGAACGACTTCGCCTGCATGCTGACGGACGCCCGGGGCTACTCGCTGGCGCAGAACACCGGCAGCATCCCCTCGTTCATCGGCACCCTGCCCGCTACCGTCCGCCACTTCCTGCGGGCGATGGGGCCCACCGCGATGCGGCCCGGCGACGTCCTCATCACGAACGACGCGTGGATGGGCACCGGGCACATGAGCGACGTCAGCGTCCTCAAGCCGATCTTTCGCGCCGGGCGGCTCGTCGCGTTCTCGGCCACCACCTCGCACATGCCCGACATCGGCGGGCGCCTGCGCGCGATCGAGGCGCGCGAGGTGTTCGAGGAGGGCCTGCACATCCCCTTGATGAAGCTCATCCGCGAGGGCCGCGCCGACGACACCCTGATCGAGATGATCCGCGCCAACGTGCGCACGCCCGATCAGACCGTGGGCGACATCTGGGCGCAGGTGGGCGCCAACGAGCTGATGGAGAAGCGGCTGCTCGCGCTGATGGACGCCGCCCGGCTCGAGTCGCTGGACGCGCTCGGCGACGAGCTGTTCTCGCGCGCCGAGCGGGCGATGCGCGAGGCGATCCGCGCCGTCCCGGACGGCACCTACCGGTACGCGATGCGGACCGACGGCGTCGACGAGCCGCTCGACTACCGGGTGGCGCTCACGATCGCCGCCGACGAGATCACCGCCGACTACGCCGGCACCTCGCCCCAGCAGCCGCGCGCGATCAATTGCGTGCTCGCCTACACCTACGCGATGACCGCGTACGCGATCAAGTGCGCGCTCCTGCCCGGCCTGGCCAACAACGAGGGCATGTACCGTCCGATCCGCGTCACCGCGCCCGAGGGATGCCTGCTCAATCCGCGCTTCCCGGCCGCCGTCGTGAGCCGCGCCGTCACCGGCCACTACGTGCCGGTGCTCCTCTTCGGCGCGCTCCACCAGGTCGTCCCCGACCGCGTGATGGCGGGCGCGGGCTCACCGCTCTGGGCCGTTCAGCAGACCGGGCTCCGCGCCGACGGGCGCCCTTACACGAACATCTTCTTCTTCAACGGCGGCATGGGCGCCACGCCGACCAAGGACGGCGAGAGCGTGCTCTCGTGGCCGAGCAATATCTCGTCGACGCCCGTCGAGGTCGCCGAGCGCAACAGTCCGCTCTTTTTCAGAGAGAAGCGGCTGCGTCCCGGATCTGGCGGGCCCGGCCGCTTCCGCGGCGGGCTCGGCCAGGACATCGTCTTCGAGTGCGAGTCGGACGCGCCGATCGTCGCCTCGTTCATGGCCGAGCGCACGAAGTTCGCGGCGCCTGGCTTCGCGGGCGGTGGCGACGGCGGGCTCGGCGACGTCCAGATCAACGGGGTCTCGGTCGACAACCGCCGCCAGCACGTCCTCAAGCGCGGTGACGTCGTGCTGGTGCGCACGCCGGGCGCCGGCGGTTACGGCCCGGCCGCGCAGCGCGAACCCGCGCTCGCCGAGCGCGACCGCGCTCTCGGCTATACGGAGTGAACCATGAACACTCGCGAGCCCGGACGTCCCGACTCCTGGTAGCGGCCCTCGTCCTTTGCCTGAACCCGAGGATCTACCCCGGTGACCGTCAGGCCTTGCGGAACCGGTGGACGCCATCGGCGTCCACGAGGCGGACCGCGCGCCCCTCGTCCTCGAGGAAGCGCAGGTGCGCGAGCGCTTCGCCGAGGGCAAAGCTCAGCTGATGGCTGTCGAGCTCGCGCCGGAAGAGCACGGGCACCAGCTCGGCCGCCGTACGCGGCTCGACCAGCGCGTCCAGCGCCTCGCCCAGACGCGCCGCGTGATGGTCGCGCAGCTGGCCGAGCCGCGCGTGCAGGCCGCGAAACGGCAGGCCGTGCGACGGCAGCACCAGCGTGTCCGGCGACATCGGCTGGAAGCGGTCGAGCGAGTCGAGATAGAGCCGGAGTGGATTGAGCCAGGGCTGCTCGGACCAGACGCTGACGTTGGTCGTGATCTTCGGAAGCACCTGATCGCCGGCGATCAGCAGCCGGCCGGCCTCGTCCCAGAGGCACGCGTGCTCGGGCGCGTGACCGAGCGCGACCAGCACGCGAAACACGCGGCGGCCGATCGTGATCGAATCGCCCTCGCGGATGCGCCGGAACTCGGTCGGCACCTCGGGCACGAGGCTCGGATAGTGATTGCCGCGCCGGCCGAGCTGCACGAGCGCCTCGGGGCCGCAGCCGTGACGCCGGAAATGCGCGAGGCGCGGCTCGAAGTCGGCCGCCCCGCGGCTGCGCCAGGCGAACTGCGCGTAGAGCCACTCTGCCTGCGTGCACCAGAGCTCGGTCTTCCACCGCGCCGTGAGCCAGCCCGCGTTGCCGATGTGGTCCGGATGGAAATGCGTGACGAGCACGCGACGGACGGGCCGGCCGTCGAGGCGCGTCGCGAAGATGCGCTCCCACAGGGCGCGCGTGTCGTCGAGCCCGACACCCGTGTCCACGATGGTCCAGCCGTCGCCGTCCTTGAGCAGCCACAGGTTGATGTGGTTGAGCTGAAACGGCAGCGGCATGCGCAGCCAGCCGATGCCGGGCGCGACGATCACGACATCGGCGGGGGCGGGCGCAGTGGTCCACGGATGATCGAGAGTCATGCGGTGCAGTGTACCTTGCGTTCGTCGACGGAACCTGATCTTCTATCCGCCGCCCATCCCCAATTGGGAGGACACCTATGAATCCGCCGCGGCTCGCCACGGTCGTCGTCCTGCTCGCGGTGCTCGTCCTCGTCCCCGCCGCGCATGGACAGCTCTTGCTCTCGACCAACGACAACAAGGTGACGCTCGTCAACGGCGTCGCGACGGTCGTGAAGAGCCCGCCGCCCGACACGTTGACGGTCATCGACATCAAGAGCTGGCCGCCGAAGGTGATGGCCGAGGTGGACGTTCCCGGCAGCGTGGTGGGCCCGCCCTTCAGCGTCGCGGTGACACCCGACGAGTCGCTGGCGCTGGTGACGGCCAACGAGAAGCTCGACCCGAGCGATCCGACCAAGCGGATCCCCAACAACACGATGTCGGTGGTCGATCTCACGTCGACGCCGCCGAAGGTCATCGCCACGCTCGAGACCGGCAAGAACCCGGCCGGCGTCTCGATCACCCGCCAGGGCACCCTCGCGCTCGTGGCCAATCGCGGCGAGGGGACGGTCTCGGTCTACACCGTCCAGGGCAAGACCGTGACGCCCACCGGCAAGGTGACGGTCGCCGACGACAAGTCCGGCACGAGCCACGCGACGATTTCGCCCGACGGCAAGCTGGCGCTGGTGAGCCGCGACGGCGACGATCGGATCTCCGTCCTTTCCATCGACGGCACCAAGGTGGACTACACGAAGCGCGACATCTCCGCCGGGCTGCGACCCTACGGAATCGATATCGCGTCGAACGGCGCCTTCGCGGCCGTCGCCAACTTCGGCCGGGGCGGCGGTGACGCCGACACGGTGAGCCTCATCGATCTCAAGGCGCGGCCGCCGCGGGTCGTGAGCACCGTGACCGTCGGTCAGACGCCCGAGGGCATCAAGATCTCGCCGGACGGCTCGATCGTCGCCGTCGTGGTGATGAACGGCAGCAACAAGCCCAAGGACTCGCCCTTCTTCGCCGACGCCGGCAAGCTCGTGCTCCTGCGCGTGAGCGGCATAGACCTCTCGCCCTTCGCCGAGGCGCCCATCGGCCACTGGTCGCAGGGCGCGGCGTTCTCGCCCGACGGCAAGCGCGTGTTCGTTGGCAATATGGTCGAGAAGGACATCCAGGTGTTCAGCCTGGACGGCGGCACCCTGCGGGACACCGGGGTGCGCATCGCGGTCAAGGGAGGCCCGGCGGCGATTCGCACCGCCGACAGGTAGAGGCTCCCGAGCCGCCGCGTCTAGCGCGGCTTCACCCACGTCTCCGACCACGCCAGGCACGCGCTCGAAGCCTGCCGATCACCGCGCGTCTCCGCCCAGGGCTGGCCGGTCGCGAAGCGCCCATTCCACTCGACCTGAGCCGAGCGCGCCGGGAAAAACGTGCTGAAGACGCCGATCGGGCGGTTGTTGAAGCCGGGCGGTGCGTTGAGCACGAACGGCTCGATGCAGTCGTACCAGGTCAGGCGGATCCGGTCGGTGCCCGAGACCACGGTCTCGACCGCGGTCGAGCGCGGGTCGCCCGAGCGCCCGAACTCGGCGGTGATCACCGGCGCATTGGTGTCGGCGAACGCGGGGAACAGCAACGTCTCGATCGTGCGCTGGAGCCAGCGCGCGACCGCGGCGTTATCGCTGAAGACGCGCAGCTGGCCGGAGCTGAGCTCGCTCTGCGCGAAGAGCACGTGGCCGGCGCCCGACGGACACCACAGGACCCGCCAGTGGCTGAAGCGGTCCGACTGGGTCTTGCCGCCGTCGTGGCTCAGGCGGATGAAGGAGTTCTCGCCGGTCATCAGGACCGCGTTCGGATCGACGGGAGGAGTCATGGTCTCGTCCTCAGAGGGCCGCCACCTCGACGCGCGCGTCGTTGTAGCACGCGCCCTCGGAAATGTCGGCGTGGTCGGCCGGGCACAGCGCGGAGACGGTCTGGCCGTTGTCGCTCGTCGCCATCCAGGCGCCCTTGAGCGTGCAGACGACGCCGCGCGGGATCACGTCGGTCACCAGGAGCGGCAACCGGACCTCGCCGAGGTCGTTCCACACGCGCACCCGCATACCGTCGCGCAGGTTCCGCGCCCGCGCGTCGTCCGGGTGCATCTCGAGCGGCGGCGGCCCCTCGCCGACGTGGAGCCCGCCGAAGGTCGACGTGATGCGCTGGTCCGAAGCCGGTGAGATCAAGATCAGCGGATAGGACGACGTGACCGGCCGCCAGCTCGGCAGGCGCGCGCCGTATTTCTTCTCGAGGTATGGCGACGACAGCTCGACCTTGCCCGACGCCGTCTTCGGAAACACGTTCTTGAACAGGATCGCTTCCTCGCCGCCGACCGTCATCGGCGTCGCGCTGTCGAGAGGGATCGCGCTCGGCCGCTTGCCAGCCAGGCGCGCGTCGGCCCCATCGAGCGCGTCGTCCATCAGCTCGGCGTCGCTGGCGCGGAACGCGGGGTCGTCGAACCCGAAGCGCGCCGCCAGGCGTCGGAAGATCTCGGTGTTGGGCAAGGCCTCGCCCTGCGGCGGAATCACCGGATCGGCGCGCTGCAGCCAGTGCGTGCCGTACGCCGCGAAGAGGTCGGCGTGTTCGAAGTGGCTGCAGGCCGGCAGCACGACGTCCGCGTAGGCGAGGCTGTCGGTCATCACCACGTCCGAACCGACCACGAACAGATCCTCGCGCTCGAGACCGCGGCGCAGGCGGTTCTGCTCGGGATGTACGACGACGGGATTGTGGTTGTAGATGAAGAGCGCCTTGATCGGCGGCGACATGGTCGGGTCGTTCAGGTGCCGACCGACATCGATGATGTTGATCAGGCGCGTGCCGGCCGGGACGAAGTCGGGGCGCGCCAGGCGCGCCGGCGTCTTCGGGAACGCGAACCCGGCGCCGTTGATCAGCCCACCGCCCGGCACGCCGAACTTTCCGGCGAGCGCGGGAAGCGCGAAGACCGCGCGAATGCCGCTGCCGCCGTTGCGGTTGCGCTCGAGCCCATTGCCCACGGTGATCACCGCGGGGTTCATGGTCCGGTACCACTCGGCGAACTCGCGCACGAGGCGCTCGTCCACGCCGCAGATCCGCGCCGCGTCCGCCAGACTGTAGCGGCGCGCCAGCGCCATGTAGTCCTCGAATCCGTCCACGTGCCGCGCGATGAACTCGCGATCGAGGCCGCCCTGCCGCTCGAGATCCGCGGCCATCGCCCACGCGAGGACAACGTCCGTGCCGGGCCGGAGCGCGATGTGCAGATCGGCCTGCTCGGCGATCTTCGTGCGCCGCGTGTCGACGATGACGAGCTTGGCGCCCCCGCGCCGGGCGCGGTTGATGATCGGCACGACATGTAAGTTTGACCACGTCACGTTGCTGCCCCAGGCCACGATCAGCTTCGAGTGCTCGGCCTGCTCGGGCCGGATGCCCGGCGTCGGACCGAAGGTGCCGACCCAGGCCTCCGTGCGGATGCCCCCGCAGAGCGGACGGCGGTCGAGCAGGCTGGCGCCGAGCCGGTGAAAGAACCGGAGATCCATCGAGCCACCGGCGAGCATGCCATGCGGGCCGGCATAGTTCAGCGGCAGGATCGCCTGCGGTCCGTGCGCGGCGATGATGTGCGTGAAACGCTCGTGGACGATGTCGAGCGCCTGGGACCAGGAGATGCGCTCGAAGCGTCCCTCACCCTTGGCGCCCTTGCGCCGAAGGGGCGTCTTGAGGCGCCCTTCGCCGTGCACGAAGCCCGGATAGGCCTGCGGCACTTTCGCGCAGAGCACACCAGCCGTGTAGGGGTTGGCGCGCGAGCCCCGGATCGAGACGATGCGCTCGTCCTCGACCGTCACGGTCAGGCTGCAGGTGTCGGGACAATCGAGCGGACAAACACTCGGATGCTCGACTTTCATTCGTTGCCTCCCGGCGCCTTGCTCACGTCAATTCATAAGCGCGCCTCGGCCGGCGGGGCCCCAGCCCCGCGACGGCCTGCAGCGCGCACCCCCTGTCACAGGCGCGCCCATTTCTGATGTACACGGAGTGGTCGACCGGGGGAAGAGCCATTGAACCCGGTGCCGACAGAGCCAATTTGGGCTATGGCGACGGCACCGGCGGCAGGGTCGCCATGTAATGGGCCAGGTTCTCGATGTCCGACTCGCTGAGCGGCTGGGCCGCCGTGGTCATCGTGCCGTCCAGGTCTCCTGCCGTCTGCGCCTTGAAGCCCCGAAGGAGCTTCTCGAGGTAGGCGAGATCCTGACCGGCCAATCGCGGAATCTGCTCGTGACCGACGAGGCCGGGCCGGTGGCAGGACACGCAGTGGTGCTGCTGGGCGAGCCCGCGGCCGGCGGCGACTTTCGTCGGATCGGTCGTGGCCGGACGCGGCGTCGGGCGCTGCGTGGCATAGAAGGCCGCCAGGTCCGCCATGTCGGTATCGCTGAGGTTGGCGGCCAAGGCAGACATCTGCGGATCCTTCCGACGGCCGTCGCGATACTTGATGAGCTGCCAGTGCGTGAAGTAAACGGGCTGCCCGGCGATCGACGGCGTGCCCGGAATCGAGGCGTTACCGTCGGCGCCATGGCATGCCGTGCACGGCTCTGATTTTCGCCGCCCGGCTTCGGGATCGGCGGCTCGCGCGGGCGCCGCGGCCGTCACCGCCAGGGCGGCGGCAGCGACCGAGGCGCCGACGAGTGCCTGGAGTGACTTCAGCGCTGGTAGGTGACGCGGTAGATCGCGCCCGCGTAGTCGTCGGCGATCAGGAGCGAGCCATCCTTCATCAACTGCGTGTAGACCGGACGGCCCCAGACCTGGTCGCCCTGCAGCCAGCCCTCGGCGAACGGCTCGTACTTGGGCACGTCACCCGGGCGGAGCGTGACCATCATCACGCGGAAGCCGATCTTTTGCGTCCGGTTCCAGGAGCCCCGCTGGGCGAGAAACACACGGTTCTGGTACTCCGGCGGGAACATCGAGCCCGTGTAGAACTGCACGCCGTTGCCGGCCACGTGCGGCCCGGTCTTCAGGAGCGGCGGCGCGAACTCGCCGCACGAGCGCCCCTTGCCGAACTCGGGATCGAGGATGTCGCCTTGATGGCAGTAGGGGAAGCCGAAGTGCAGGCCCTTCTTCTGCGCGACGTCGAAGCGATCGCTCGGCACGTCCTCGCCCAGCCAGTCGCGGGCGTGCGTGGCGAAGTAGAGATCCTTCGTCACCGGATGCCAGTCGAAGCCCACGCTATTGCGCACGCCGTGCGCGACGTACTCGAAGCCGGTGCCGTCCGGATTGACGCGCGAGATGTTCGCGTGGGTATCGGGCGGGATGCAGATGTTGCACGGCGCGCCGATGTTGAAGTAGAGCTTGCCGTCGGGCCCGAAGGCCAGGTACTTCCAGCCGTGCGGCAAGTCACGCGGCAGGATGTCGTAGACCACTTCCATCGCAGGCGGGTTGTCGAGCTTGTCCTCGATCCCGACCATCTTGGTGATCCGCGAGACCTCGGCGATGTAGAGGGTGCCGTTCTTGAACGCGACGCCGTTGGGCAGGTTGAGGCCCTTGGCGATCACCTTGACCTCACGAGTGGCGCCCTTGTCGAGGACGGCGTAGACGTTGCCGGCGACGCGGCTCGACACGAACAACGTGCCCTTGTCGCCCCAGGTCATCACTCGCGCGTTGTTGATCCCGTGCGCCCAGAGCGAGACTTTGAATCCGGCCGGGACCTTGATCTTGTCGATCGGGATCTCGCCGGGCGCCTTCGGCGCGGGCGGCTGCGCGATGGGCGCCAGCGGAGAGTCCGCCATCGACGACGGCTGGCCTTGTTTCCAGGTGGGCGGCGGCTGCGGAGGCTGCTGAGCCTGGACCAGCGGCCCGAAGGCGAGCACGAGGGCCACGGCGACCACGAGCGACGTCAGGGTGATGCGCAGCATGACGGGCCTCCCTATGGTCAGCGAACGGTCGGGAACGGATTCGGCTTCGCGGCCGGACGATACGTCCCGCGCCGCGCCTTGTCAAGACCGCGCGGCGTGTGTAGCATGCTGGCCCGACGATGCCGACGACGCTCGCGACGCTCGTTCTCGGAGCCCGGTGACGCGGCGGCTCGCGGCGTTGCTCCTCGGCCTCGTCGCGGTCTCGCCGGCCGCGGCGCAGGCGCCCGACGACGCGACCCGGCTCGAGCCGGTCGTGGTCACGGTGACCCGCATGGAACAGAAGGCCGGCGAGGCGCCGGCGAGTGTGACGGTCCTCACGCGCGACGACATCGAGCACTCGGCCAGCCAGACCGTCGACGATCTCCTCCGGCAGGTGCCCGGCTTCAGCCTGTTCCGACGGTCCTCGAGCCTCGTCACGCACCCGACCACGCAGGGGCTCTCGCTGCGCGGCATCGGGCCGAGCGGTACGAGCCGCGCGCTGGTGCTGGTCGACGGCGTGCCCGCCAACGATCCGTTCGGTGGCTGGGTTTACTGGGGCCGCATACCGATGCTGGGCATCGAGCAGATCGAGGTCGTCCGGGGCGGCGGCTCGAGCGCCTGGGGCAACTATGCCCTCGGCGGCGTCGTGCAGATCCTCACGCGTCGGCCCACCGAGCGCGCGCTGTACTTCGACGCGAGCTACGGCACCCGCGAGACCATGAACTTCGACCTCTTGCTCCACGATGTCGAGGGACCGTTTCGAATCTCGCTCGAGGGCAACTACTTCAGCACCGGCGGGTACGATGTCGTCAAGAAGTCACGCCGCGGCTCGATCGATATCGAAGCCGATTCGAATCATTCGACGTTCAACGGACGGGTCGAGCTCCTCGCGACACGAGAGGCGTCGGTGTTCGTCTCCGGCAGCTACTTCTACGAGGCACGCAACAACGGTACGCCGCTCCAGATCAACCACACCGAAACGGGCTCCGGGGCGATCGGGGGCCGGCTCGGCACGCCTGACGAGGGCGAGTGGCGGCTCGTCGTCTTCGCCGACACGCAGCAATTCCGCAGCACCTTCTCCACCCAGGCGGCCGACCGCAACTCCGAGACCCTGGCGCTCGATCAGCGCGTGCCGACGACCTCGGCGGGCGGCTGGCTGCAGTGGAGTCATCGGTTCGGTGACCACCTGCTCTCCGCCGGCGGCGACGCGCGCTGGGTACAGGGCGAGACCGACGAGCGCGTCTACAACGCCGGCGCGTTCGCCCGCACCCGCGACGCCGGCGGCCAGCAATTCATCGGCGGCGTCTTCGTCCAGGACGTGTACACGCCCATCCCTTCCCTGGAGATCGTCGGCGGCCTCCGCGGCGACTACTGGTACAGCTACGACGGCACGCGGCACGACACCCCGCCCGCGGCCGGCGTCCCCGCCGAGCAGACCTTCAACGACGTCGAGCGCATCATCCCCAGCGGCCGCGTGGCGCTGCTCTATCACGCGACACCCACGACCGACCTGCGTGCCTCCGCCTATCAGGGCTTCCGCGTGCCGACCCTCAACGAGCAGTACCGGGTCTTCCGCGTGCGCAACGACGTGACCGTCGCCAACGAGTCGCTGCGCCCCGAGAAGCTCGTGGGAGGCGAGCTCGGCGTGCAGCAGCGGTGGGGACCGCTCCTCGGACGGATCACGGGCTACTGGAACGAGGTCCACAACCTCGTCGCGAACGTGACGCTCGCCTCGCGCCTCGCCGACTGCCCGGTCGGGACGACCTGCCGGCAGCGCCAGAACCTCGACCTCGCGCGCATCCGCGGCTTCGAGACCGAGCTCGAGCTGCGCCCGGCCCGGGACTGGCGGTTCCTGGTGAGCTATCTCTTCGCGGACGCGCGGGTGGTGCATGCCCCGCAGCAGCCCGGCCTCGAGGGCAAGCGGCTGGCGCAGGTTCCCGAGCACGGCGCCACCGCCACCGTGCGCTTCTCGCGCCCCTCCTGGTTCGACGCCTCGGTGACGGCGCGCTACGTTGGAGGCCAGTACGAGGACGACCTGAACACCTTGCCGCTCGGCGGCTACATCGTCGTTGACGTGGCGGTGTCGCGCGCGATCACCAAGAACGTCGAGCTCTACGCCGCCGCCGAGAACATCTTCGACCGGACCTACTCGACCGGGCGGACGACCGACGGTGTCATCTCGATCGGCGAGCCGTTCATGGCCCGCGGCGGTATCCGGCTGCGCTTCTGACGGCGCGCGGTCAGGAGATGAGGTCGAGCCCGAGCAGCGCCCCGAGCTCGCGCAGCGCCTGATCGGGATCGTCGACCTTGATCGTCGCCATCCCGAGCTCGCGCGCCGGCTTGAGATTGCGGCCGATGTCGTCGAGGAACGCGACGCGTGGCGGCGCCAACCCGAGCTTCTCGCAGACCAGCGCGTAGATCCGCGGATCCGGTTTGCGGAGTCCGACGACCGCGGACTCGACGAAGACGTCGAAGTGCGCGGCCAGGCGCGATCTGGTCGCCGCCTCACGCGGCGAGGCCGGCCCCGGCGCATCGGTGACCCAGTTGTTCGTGAGGGCGGCGACGGGGAGACCGCGCGCGCGGATCCGGCGGATTGCTTCGAGCATGCGTGGTCGGGGTGCGCTCGCCTCGGCGATCTTCGCCATGAGCTGCCGGCCGTCCACCGTGATGCCGCGGGCGCGGCAGTCGTCCTCGAAGGGCGCGTAGAAGGTCTGGACCGTCAGCTCGCCCCGCTCGAGCCGCGCCCAGGCGCCCTGCTCCCCCGCGGCGACCACGACGCGGTTGATCGCGTTCGTCTCGAGGCCTCGCTCGCGCTCGTATCGCGCGATCGCGTGCAGTGGGGAGTCCTGCACGACGCCGCCGATGTCGAACACCACCGCCGCGATCGCGCTCATGGCCGGGCCCCTTGGAACATAGCAAATTCGCGGCGACCCTACCGCGGCGCGCAGATGAATTACTATGGACAACGTGCGACCGTTCGCCGGCATCGAGGTCGTCGAGTTCGGCCAGTTCATCGCCGTCCCCTTCTGCGCGCAGGTCCTCTCGGAGGGCGGCGCTCACGTCATCAAGATCGAGTCGCTCGAGGGCGATCCCGTGCGCCAGCTGGCGCCGCTGGCCCCCGGCGAGACCCGTCACTTCCTCTCGCGCAACCGCGGCAAGCACTCGCTGCCGCTCGACCTCCGTCATCCCTCGGCCGCGCGCGTCGTCGAGCGCCTCCTCGCTCGCGCCGACGTGGTGCTGACGAACTTTCGCCCAGGGCTGGCCGCCGAGCTCGGCCTCGACTGGCCGAGCCTCGCGCCACGCTTCCCGCGCCTCGTGGTGGGCAACGTCAGCGCGTTCGGTCGCCGCGGGCCGGCCGCTCGCCTGGCGGGCATGGACCTGGTCGTGCAGGCGCGCAGCGGGCTCCTGGCCGCGGGCGGGAGCGTCAACGACGGCGTGCCGACCGGCGGCGAGAATCCGGTCGTCGACTACATGTGCGCGATGACGCTCGCGTTCGGCATCGCCTCGGCGCTGTTCCGCCGCGCGAATACCGGACGCGGCGGCGAAGTGGACGCCTCGCTCCTGATGTCGTCGCTCGTGCTCCAGAACAACAACATGGTGCGCATCGATTCGGCGGACGCGACGACGCACGCCGCGCTCCGATCCCGGCTCGCCGAGCTACGCTCCGCCGGGCGGCCCTACGCGGAGCAGGCGGCTCTCACGCCCCAAATCCGCCCACCGGCGACGGTCAACGTCTACTACCGCACCTACGCGACGCGAGACGCCGCGCTCGCGATCGCGTGCGGGAGCCCCGCGCTCCGGCGCGCCTTCATCCGGGCGGTGGGGCTCACCGACGACGCCCTGGATCTGCCGATTGCCGACCGCGCGAAAGAGATCGCGCACTACATGGCACTTCGCCATCGTGTCGAGGGGATCGTGGCCACACGCACCACGGCCGAATGGCAGGCGACGTTGGAAGCCGCCGGCGTCCCGGCCGCCGGAGTCAAGCTGCCGCTCGAGCTCCTCGACGACGAGCAGCCTCTCGCCAACGGCATGCTTCACGACCTGACTCATCCGGTGCTCGGCCCCGTGCGCGTCCTGGCGCCACCGGTCTCGATGGACGGCGGCGGATTCGTCCCGGCGCCGGCGACGCCGCCGTTCGGATCGGAGACGCGGGCGATACTCGGCGAGCTCGGCTTCGTGGACGCGGAAGTAGAGGGCTTCCTGGCCGAAGGTGTGACGCGCGACCGGCCGGCGCGGCGCCGCGCTCGCTGACCGGCCTCAGTTGCGTGCGGGGTCGGTCGCGATGCGCGCGGGGTCGGCCGTGGCGGCCTGGAGATCGGTGATCGCCACGCGCCGCTCGATCTTCGGGTTGCGCAGATCGATGGCGATCCGGAGCGCCCGGAGCCCGTGCACGCCCTGCAGCTCGTCGAGCTCGACGTCCTCGACCTCGCCGGTGAAGTAACCGAGCGAGGTGAGGTAGTCGATGTAGGCGCGGTACTCGTTCGCCTCGGCGGGGTGCGAGTAGATGATCGCGACCTTTCCGGGCTGGGTGATCCGCTCCTGGGAGCCCCTGATGACCGCCTTGTCGATCCGCTTCTTGACGATCTCGTACCGGATGTCGTACGCGCCGTCCACGTCGAAGCGCTTCTCATCGAAGCGGAAGCGGATCGAGAGCGGGGTGTGCTGGACCAGTACCAGGTGCGTGACCTCGAGCGGAACCGGAAGCTTTTCCTTGAGGCGATTGACCCGCAGCGCGACCCCGCACGTGACCATGAGCTGCCAGAGCCTGAGGCTTTTGAGGTAGAGCGGGTCGAAGCGGCCGTCCTCGAGCAGGGAAGAGCCGACGTAGATCTGATGGTCGACGCCGTCCGTCTTCTGCTTCTCGAAGTAGTGCGGGAAGATCGTCTGGGCCGTCTGCTCCTCGAGGTCGAGGTAGGACGAGATGCCGTCGGCGATCCGCGTCACGCTTTCCTCGAACAGCCGCCGCCGGTCGTACACCGTCCCGATCCGAGGATCGAGCGCGGTCCGGTACGCCTCGATGCGCTCCCGCACGCTGGGGCCGAACGTCTGGAGGTGGTCGAAGAGTCCCTCGACGTTGGACCGGAGAAACGCGATGATCGACACCTCGTCGCCCGAGTGCAGGTGCGTCTGGATCTTGGCCGCGTGCTTGTCCACGCGATAGAGCAGCTCGTGCAGGCCGGGCAGCGGCCGGGCGTCGTGCGCGAAGCGGATCACGTCGCGGGCGAGCCGGAGCTGCGTCAAGAGATCCGTCTGGATCGCGAGGCTCCGCTGGGTCGAGGACCCGCGGATGTCGGACAGCGCGTAGAGCGGGTAGATGCGCTCGAACACGATCGGCTCGAGCTCCATGCCGCGGTCGTCGGAGTCCTCGGCGTGCTGCTCGATGCCCTTGAGCACGGCCTTGCGGAAGCGCCACTCCACCACCGGGTGGATCGCCGTGCACTTCTCCTTGATGAAGGCCTGGATGCGCGAGTTCAGCTCTTCCATGCTGCGCTGCACGGCCATGGAGAAGAGCGGGAGGATCTGGTGGAGCTTCGGCAGGAGCGTGGCGTCCAGGTCGCCGGGCGTCGGCGAGCCGAGCTCGAGCGTGCCGATGACACGGTCCTGGTAGAGGAGCGGCGCCACGATGATGTTGCGCAGCCCCCACTCGATGATCTCGTCGTCCGCCGGCGTCCGGTCGGGCATCTCGGCCAGGTCCTCGACGATCAGCGGGCTCCCCTGCACCACCGCGCGCTCGTAGACCGAGCCGCGGAACTCCTCCACCGTGTGGTGCCGCGAGTCGGCGAAGATGCACGCGTGCTCGCACTCGGCGCCGTCGGCGCCATAGTTGAGGACGAGGACCTGGTCGCCGTCGAGGGCGGCGAGACCGAAGCGCAGGTCCGGCCGCCGGAAGAGCGTCCGCAGCTTGTCCTGGAGCGCCTGGAACCGCGTGTGGGACACGATCGACTCTTTGTCGATCAGGTCGCGCTCGAGCGAGGACAGCACTTCCTGGTCGGTGACCTCGATGGCCTTGAAGATCGTGAAGCCGCGGAAGGCGAACCGGTCCGGCGGCAGCACGTCGCGGAGCATCTCGGGATCGAGGAAGTCGCGCCGCAGGCGCTTGCGGACCTCGTCGCTGAGCGGCGGCACGGGGCCGACGGTCTCGACTTCCACGAACCGCCAGTCGAAGTCCATCCGGAAGTGACGGTCGAGCCCGGTGTCGGGATCGGACACCGTCAGGATGAGCGGGTAGTCCACGACGAGCTTGATCCCGTAGACTCGCTCCAGGATCAGCGCGTACGCGAAGAAGGTCCGCATCTCGCTCACCATCGGCGCGTCGAGGTTCACGCGGCCGCGGAGGGTGCCGTCCTCGGCGCGAAGATACCGCTCGAAGGGCGGGGTGGCGTAGAAGCTCTTCAGCTGGAACGGCACAAGGACGGCTGAGAACTCCTGCTCGAAGAAGGCTGGCGCGAAGATACCGGACATGAGCACCTGGATCAGGTTGCGATGGCGCTCGACCACGCTCAGATCACCGATCGGCCCGATGAGCTCCGGCACCTGCCGGACCTGCTCCCGGACAGTCCGCATGAACACCCCTTTGGCGGAGGTGTCGTCGCCGTACTTCTTCTGCCAGAACTCGAACAGGGGCGCCAGGCTCAGCTCGCTCTTGAACGGAAAGCCGCTCGGACCAGACTTGATCGCCAGGCTGAGATCGGCCGAACGCGGCGTCTGACTCATACGGAACATGCAGCTATTGTAGCAGGGCGCGCCAGCGGGACCTGCCGGCCCGTGGTGTAGAATTCCGCGAGATCCAACAGGGAGGCGTCAATGGAACACCGCCAGCTCGGCCACAGCTCGCTCTCGGTGCCGGCGCTCGGCCTGGGATGCATGTCGATGTCGGGCACGTATGGCAAGCACGACGACGCCCAGTCGATCGACGTCGTCCACCGCGCGATCGACCTGGGCGTGAATTTCCTCGATTCCTCGGACATGTACGGCTTCGGCCACAATGAGGAGCTCCTGGGGCGCGCCATTCGCGGGCGGCGGAACCAGGTCGTGATGGCCACCAAGTTCGGTCAGGTACGGACGCCCGAGGGCAAGGCGACGGTCAACGGCCGGCCGGACTACGTCATCCAGGCCTGTGACGCGAGCCTCAAGCGCCTCGGGATCGACATGATCGACCTTTACTACCAGCATCGCGTCGATCCGACGGTGCCGATCGAGGATACGGTGGGCGCCATGAAGCGCCTGATCGAGCAGGGCAAGGTCCGGTACATCGGACTCTGCGAAGCGGCACCCGCGACCGTGCGGCGCGCGCATCGGATCCATCCGCTCACCGCGCTGCAGAGCGAGTTCTCGCTGCTCTACCGGGTCGAGGCGGAGGAGATGCTCCCGACCCTGCGCGAGCTGGGCATCTCGTTCGTCGCCTATTCGCCGCTCGGGCGCAGCTGGCTCACCGGCCGCATCGAGAGCCTTGCCGACATCCCGGCGGACGATCGGCGGCGCGATCATCCTCGCTTCCAGGACGCTCACTTCGCCAGGAACCTCGAGCTGGTGCAGCGGATCGAGCCGATCGCGAAGGAGAAGAACTGCACGCCCGGCCAGCTGGCCCTCGCGTGGCTCCTGGCGCAGGGGCAGGACATCGTCCCGATTCCGGGCACGAAGCGGAAGGAGCGGCTCGAGGAGAACGTGCAGGCCGCTTCCATGCGGCTGGACGCGCGCGATGTCGAGCGGATCGCGGGGGCGATCCCGTCCGGGGCTGCGGCCGGAACCCGCTACCCGGAGGCGCAGATGAAGGGCGTGCACATCTAAGAGGCCCGCTCGGGGTCGTCGGCCGGCGGCTCCGGACCGCCGCTCGACTTCTCGAGGTCGAGCATTTCCGGAAGGTGTCGCTGGCGCTCCGCGGGCTCGAGCCGGGTGATCTGGTTCATCCGCATGACGACTTCCTGGATGCGTTCGAGCGCTTCGAGTATCGACGCGATCCGCCCGCCCCAGCGGGCGCCGGCCTCGCGGGCGAGGAGCTGCAGCTCACCCGACACGACGGTCAAGGGGTTGTTGATCTCGTGGGCGGCCGCCACGGCCAGGCTCGCGACCGAGCGGAGGGTCGCCGCTTCTCGCAGCGCCGCGTCGGCGCGCTTCTTCTCGGTGACATCGCGGCCGATCGCGGACGCCCCGATGATGATGCCCGACGAGCTCCGGAGCGGCGACACCGTGACCGATACCTGAACGCGCGAGCCGTCCTTCCGGATCCGGGTGGCCTCGTAAGGCTGGATGTGCTCGCCCCGCCTGACCCGGGCCAGAACACGGAGCAGCTCGTTGGGACGATCGGGCGGGATGATGATCGAGATCGGGCGGCCGACGGCCTCCGCGGCCGAGTAGCCGTAGAGCCGCTCGGCGCCGGAGTTCCAGCTGGTGACGACGCCGTCGAGCGTCTTGCTCACGATGGCGTCGTCGGAGAACTCCACGATGGACGCCAGGTGCGCCACCGCCGCTTCGTCCCCCTTCCGCTCCGCCACCACGGCGGCGATCAAGATGCTCATCACCGCCATCGTGCCGAGAAACGCCTGCAGGAGTAGCAACGACTGGTTCGGCAGGCCGTCGGCGAAGGGGCCGAGGCCGTGGACCGTGCCCCAGATCGCCAGCCCTGACATGATCGCGATCGCGGCCGCCGTCTCGCGCTGACCGAAACGAAATGCCGCCCAGACCAGGGGCGGGAAGCAGAGGAACGTGAGCGGCTGACCGACGAATCCGTAGAACACGAGGATGCCGACGGCGATCACCGTCGCGAACAGACCCACGCCCTCCAGCTGCCGCGTTCGGCTCCGCGGCACGGCGATGCGAGCGCTCCACAGCACGAGGACCGGCCCGACGACCAGCGCGCCCACGGCGTCCCCGAGCCACCACGTGAACCAGATCGCGGGATACTCACGCCAGTTGGCGTTTCCGCCGAGCGTCAGGATGCTCGCGCCGATCGTCGCGCTCACGGTCGTGCTGAAGAGCCCGCCCAGCACCACGAACTTGAAGACGTCCCGCGAGCGATTGAAGACGTCGCGGCCGTTCGCGAAGATTCTGACGAGGTCCGCGCCCAGCCGGCCCTCGAAGGTGTTGCCGAGCGCGATGCCGATCGAGGTGGCGATCGATCCGGTGGTCGTGACGTTCACGAGAAAGGCGCCGGCGAAAATGGCGGGCCAGATCCGCGGGCCGAGCAGCAGGAACGAGGCGAACGCGATTCCGGTGGGCGGCCAGACCGGCGAGACGCTCTCGTTGACGACGGCCAGGCTCAGGCCCAGCTTGCCCGCGAGGAAGTAGGCCAGCGTCAGCAGGCCCAGCCACCAGAGCGCTACCGGTTTTCGAGATTCGGTCATCGCCCGACCCGCTCCGGCATCGCTGTCGGGCCCCCGCAGCCCGGTCGCTCGATCGATTCCGATATGACCAGCTTAACACCCGGCGCCCGAGCCCGGCCGACTCGTGTAGGCTTACTCGGATCGCGAAGCCTTGTGCCCCGTCGAGTCGAGGAGGATGACACCGTGAACGGCTGGCTCGAGACGTACCGCGGGATCGTGTTCCGCTGGGAAGTCGATCACAACGACCACCTGACGGTCGCGTTTTATTTCGCCCATCTCGGCGACGCCACGCTCTGCCTGCTGGACGCGCTGGGGCTCGGCCCCGCCTACACGCGGCGTCGCCGGAACATCTGCGTGACCGCCGATTGCTACGTGCGGTACGTCCGCGAGCTTCGCGTCGGCGATATCCTGCACGTCGTCAGCGGGGTGATCGCCGTCGAGCGTGATGCCCTCGTGCTCGGGCACAAGGTGTTCAACTCCGAGACGGGCGAGGTGTGCACGACGGTCGAGCACCGCCTCCGCCACGTGGACACGCAGCGCCGCGCCGCGCGGCCCTTCCCGGCGGCGCAGCGGCGAGCGGCGGAGCAGCGGCGTGTCGAGTGGGACGTGCCGGCGCGCGAGCGCCGCGCGCGGCCGAGCGGGCTCGAGGGCTTTCACGAAAGCTCACGGGACACCGTCAAGCCGGACGAGGTCGATGTCCTCGGCCAGGTTGCCCTGACCCACTACGTCCACCGCTTCTCGGCCGCCAACAGCCACGCGACCGCGGTGTTCGGGGTTACGCCCGGTTACATGCGCGCCGAGCGACGGGGCTTCTCGACGTTCGAGTTCCAGCTGGAGTTCGCGGGCGTGCTCCGGCCGGGCGATCCGGTGCGCATCCGCTCGGCCCTCGTCCACGTCGGTAACTCTTCGATGCGCCTCTTCCACGTCATGACGAACGAGCGCACCGGGGAGCGTGTGGCCACGCTCGAACAGCTGGGCGTGCACCTCGACATGGACGCGCGGCGCCCGACCCCGCTGCCCGACGCGATCCGCGACCGGGCGAAGGCAATTCTGGTGTCCTGAAACGATGCGGCGACTAGGCCCCTGCGGCGGGGCTGGCGCGCCGGCGACCGCGGCCGCCACGCCGGGAGCGCCGCCGGCCTCGTCTCGGGGCCGGCGCCGGAGCCGCCGCGACCTCGGCCACCTCCTCGAAGGGCTGCTCGGGCGGTGGCATTGCCTCGACGGGAATCGACGACGCCAACGGTGCCGGCGCCCCGTGGACCGCCGCGCCGTGGACCAGCGAGATCATCCCCGTCGGGCTCACCGACAGCTCCCTGATGCGACGCAGCCGGGTGACGAGCCGCGGTGAGCCCGGCGGCCGGCTGAAGCCACGCGCCTTGAGCGTTCGCGCGACAGTGTCGATGAGAACGGCGCCGTTCGGTGAGCGGTCGGCGAGCTCGCGGACCACGAGCACGAGCTCGTCATGCGGCGCGGTGTGCCCCTCGTCGGACTGCTCCTCGATGGGAGGCGGCGCGGGGCGGACAGGCTCGAGCCGGCGCGGCTCGGACTCGAGACCGACCGGTCGCCCACCGCGTCGTCCTCGGCGCCCGCGGCGGCGGCTCCGGTCCCCTCCCGATGCGGGACGGCCCGGCTCCGCGGTCGGCGCGCCGGTGAGCGTCCGAGCGGTCAGCCGGTGGAAGGCGATCCCGAGAGCCGCGGCCACGTCACCCACCGCGTCGAAGGCTCGATCGTCCGACACGATTTCGAGCACGTCGCCCGGGCGTGCGCCGGCGAGCCACACGCCGGCGCTCACGGCGATCCGGAGGTCGCTCCAGTCGCGGACGCCGGTGGACGGGGCGCTATGAAGGAGCTGGGCGCCGAAGCGGGCGAGGACGCGCCCCGTCTCGTGGCCGATCACGCGCCAGTTGCCGACGGCGAAGAACTCGGTGCTCCGGCCGACGTGATCGATGGCCAGACGGCCGACCACGCGCTCGATGTGCGCGGGGTTGCTCGTGTTCTCGACGTCGAAGAATATCGCGTGGCGGGTCGCCGGCCGCAGACGTTCCGGGCCTGACGGGGGCACCCGCGCGGCGAACACGGGCTCCGGTGTGACGAGGGACAGCGCGGGTCCGGGCTCGGGCTCGGCGACCGGCAACGACACGGGGATCTCGGGGCTGGCGGCGACGACCGCGGCGGAGACGGCCGCCTTCGCGGTACGGCGTCGGCGTTTGCGAGCGGTCGTCGTTCGTTCCATGCCCGCATCATACGGGACGCGACGCCGACCGGCCAGGCGCGAGACCGGCGTGGCGGACGAGTCGATCGACGAAGAAGACAGCGGCGTGCCCCTAGGGATGCCGACGAACCTGTCGGTCACGCCGGCCCGCCGCCCCGCGACCGGGCGGCGGGACCGGCGCGATCACTAGTCCTGCTGCGAGACGGGAACAGGCGGCGTCGTTTGCAAGCGCCGCGCGATATCCGCCAGGGGCCGATGCATCTGCCCGAGCATGTCCACGACGCCGCCGAAGGCCTCGGCCACCGCCGTGCGCTCGCCTCTCAATGCGTCGAGCTCGCCCTGGAGGGCCCCATGGATCCGGCGAAGCTCTCCGAGCTCCCCGCCGAGCCGCTCGCACTCCTGTTCCCGAGATTCGAGCGCACGACGCAGGCGGTCGCGCTCCTCGACCAGCGACGGAATCACGTGGCTGAGCTGGTACTGGCTTTCCGCCAGCCACCGGGTAGTCCGCTGCGCGTCGTCGACGGTCTCGATCTGACTCATCTGGCGTGGTGCCTCCTCGTAGTGAGCGCGAAGTTGCGGGTTAGGCGTGGGGGACTCAGCGGGCACCTCGGGCACAATGGCGACGAGCTCGTGCGATGCGCCGGTCATCAGCGACGACCGACGGCGGCGGCGGTCGACCGGCGGAGGGTTCTCGGACGATTCGTACTCGACGGCGCCGCGCCGGTCGAGCATCACTCGGACCTTCGGGTCACCGAGGTGACGATTGCGGAGGTGCTCATAGACCGCCGGCTCCGTCCGCGCGACCACGATGAGATAACGCGTCATGCCGCCTCGGTTCGGTTCCTCCGCCGTGGGCGCGGATCCGACGAGGTCTGAGATCATCTCGCGGAACAGCGAACGGAGGAGCAAGAGGTGCATTGCGGTGTCGCTACGTTCTCCTCGCTTCGTCGAGCCTCGTGATTGAAGCGGACTCTACACTCAGCGTCGTGAACATTCAAGAGTGAATTCGATTTTCACGTCGCGCGCGCGGCACGAACGCGTCTGAGCACGAGAAAATATTGGTGCGGCAGCAAGTCTCGGGCGTGAATCAGCGTCAGACCGGCGCTTCGTGCCGCCCGCAGGAACGTTTCGGGCGCGACGCGGCGCTCGAGCGGCGGGCCCACCGGAGTCTCGCGTGCATCCCAGTCGATGTTCACGACGCGTCCGCGCGGGTGGAGTGAGCGGGCGAGGCGACGCAGGAGCGCGGGGCCGTCCGCGAAGTGGTGATACGCGTTCACGATCAGCGCGAGGCGACAGGCCCCCGACGGGAGCAGCGGGTCGTCGGGAAGCCCGAGGATCGGCGTGACGTTGCGAACGCCGTCGCGGCGCAGCCGCTCGCGGAGCGCGTCGAGCATCGCCGGCTCCGGATCGACCGCGTAGACGCGCCCGGACGGACCCACGGCGCGCGCGAGCCGTAAGGTGAAATAGCCCGGACCCGATCCGATCTCGGCGACCACCTGCCCACGCCGCAGCCCGAGCGCCTCGACGACCCGGTCCGGCTTTTGCCACGCGGCGCGCGCCGGATCGAGCTGGCGCTTGACCATGAGGGCGAGATCGGCGGGATTTCCGTGACGTCCGTGGCGATGGTGATCGTGCGCCATGGGCCTGGATCATACTCCGGGTCCGATCGACCGTCCGCTTGACACCGGCCGGCCCCGCCGACTAGCCTCGATTGGCGTCCGTCATGGATTTCGAATTCGCTGCCGAGCACGAAAGCTTCCGGAAAGAATTCCGCGATTGGCTCGCCACGAATCTCCCGCCCGAGCTGTGCCTCGACGATGCGTCCGACGATCGCGTCGCGTCCGATCGCGAAACCTTCGAGCGCCGTCGCGTCTGGCAAAGGAAGATGCACGCGGCCGGGTGGGTCGGCATCACCTGGCCGAAGGACTACGGAGGCCGCGACGCCGGGTTGATCGAGCGGGTCATCTGGGACGAGGAATACACGGCGGCGCGCGCGCCGGTACTGCCCGGCAACATGGGTCTGAGCCTCGTGGGCCCCACCATCATTCACTGGGGCACCGACGCGCAGAAGCGCCGGCACCTGCCCGCGATCCTCAACGCCGACGAGATCTGGTGCCAGGGCTTTTCCGAGCCGGGCGCCGGCTCCGATCTGGCGAGCCTCCGCACGCGCGCGGTCGACCAGGGCGACCACTTCGTCGTCAACGGCCAGAAGGTGTGGACTTCGGGCGCCCACTTCGCGCACTGGATCATCCTGCTCGTCCGCACGAACCCCGATGTGCCCAAGCACCAGGGGATCAACTGCCTTCTCGTTCCGATGACGACACCCGGGATCACGGTCCGTCCGCTGGTCCTGATGACCGGGCACCATCACTTCAACGAGGTTTTCTTCACCGACGTTGCCGTGCCGAAGGCCAACCTGCTCGGGCCGGTCAATCAGGGATGGAAGGTCTCGACGACCACGCTCATGTACGAGCGTCACTCGGCCGGCGGCCGGAGCCATACCGCGCAGATCGCCCGGCTGATCGCGCTGGCGCGCCGGGTGCCGATCGACGGGCGGCCGGCGTGGGATCATCCGACGATCCGGCAGCGATTGGCTCAGCTCGCCATCGAGTCCGAGGCGCTGAAGTACACGCGGCTCCGGAGCCTGACCCGCCAGCTGCGTGGCGAGCCGCCGGGGCCCGAGGGATCCGTGCTGAAGCTCAGCGGCTCGGAGCTCGGCGTGCGCATCGCCGACGCGGCCGGCGAGCTCCTGGGCATGCACGTCCTGGTGAACCAGACTTCGCCGACCGTCCCGGACGCGCCGCGCTGGTTCAACCGCGTGCTTGCCGCGCGGCAATACACGATCTCGGCCGGAACCAGCGAGATCCAGCGCAACATCATCGGCGAGCGCGTGCTCGGGCTGCCGCGCGGCTGAGCCGCCTGGCTCAGGCCGGCAGCGAGTCGAGGAAGCTCAGCAGGACGCGATCGAAGGCCTCGGGTTGATCCAGGTTGGAGGCGTGGCCCGCCCCGGCGATGACCTCGAGCCGAGCGCCTGGGATCTTCTTCGCCATGTACTCGCACGGCGCCAGGAACGGTGTGTCCTGGTCGCCGACGATGACGAGCGTCGGCACCCGGATCGACGCCAGCCCATCGATCACCCGCGAATCTTGCTGAGCCAGCATGCCCCGCGCGGCGTGCGCGAGCCCCTGAGCGCTCTTGTGGTGGCCGAGCGCGTCGCGCACTTCGCGACTGCGGCCGCCGAGCGCTTCGAGCCCGCGAGCCTCAAGGGTCGCGGCGCGCTCGTTGGCGCGCTGGTTCCACGCGTTGCGAGCCTCGGCGTTCCGGTAGCCCGGTCCCGAATCGCAGATGATCAGCGCATCGACCATCTCGGGGTGCGCCAGGTAGAACGCGAGCGCCATGTAGCCGCCCAGCGAAAGCCCGCCGACTACCGCGCGACTCACGCCGAGTGAGGCGAGGAGCGCGCGCATGTCGGCCACCGTCAGCTCCGTCGAGTAGCGCGCCCCGTCGTTCGGGCTCTCGGTCCGACCGTGACCGCGCATATCCCAGGTGATCAGCCGATACCGGTCGCCGAGCGTCCGGCGCTGGCCGTCCCACATGCGGCCGGTCGCGCCGTAGCCGTGACTCAGGATCACCGGGCGACCGCGCCCGCTCACCGCGTAGTCGATCTCGATGCCGTTCAGGGTCGCCTGCGCCATGGGGTGGACCTCGGTTCTCTCGCGCTATCCTCTAGTATCGGTTGGCGATCGGAAGCTCGTCGGCCGGGAAGAGCGTGATGATCTGGGCGCCGCTCGGCGTCACGATGACTTCTTCCTCGATGCGAGCCGCGGACACGCCGTCGGTCGCCGGGCAATAGGTCTCGACGGCGAACATCATGCCCGCCTGCAGCTCCATCGGATCGTCGAAGGAGTTCAGGCGGCTGATGATCGGCCGTTCGTGGAGCCCCAGACCGATGCCGTGACAGAAATTGAGCCCGAACGCGGCCATCTCGCTGTCGAAGCCGATCTCTTGCGCCTTGGGGAACGCGCGCGCGATCTTGTCGGTGGCCACACCGGGCTTGATGAGCGCGATCGCCTCGTCCATCCACTCGCGCGCCTTCTTGTAGGCGGCGATCTGTGGCTTCGTCGCCCGTCCCACGCTGAAGGTGCGGTAGTAGCAGGTCCGGTAGCCGACGAACGACATGATGATGTCGAAGAACGCCTGATCGCCCGGCCGGATGATCCGATCGGTGAAGTTGTGCGGGTGTGGGCTGCAGCGCTCGCCCGAGATCGCGTTGATCGCCTCGACGCAGTCCGAGCCCATCTCGTACAGGCGTTTCGTCGCGAGCCCGACGATCTCGTTCTCGCGCGCGCCGGGCTTGAGCGCCTCGAAGATGTCCTGGTAGACCCCGTCGACCATCGCCGCCGCCATGTTGAGCAGGGTCAGCTCGTCCTGGCTCTTCAGCATCCGCGCTTCGAGCATCACCTGCTGCCCGTCGCGCACCTCGACGCCGAAGTCCTGCAGCGCGAACAGAAACGGCGGTTCCACCAGATCGATGCCGAGCGGCATCCCGGCGACGCCTTCGGCACGCAGGACGTCGCGGATCTCGGCGGCCGCCTTCTGGAAGAGCCCGGCTTTCGGCGAGACCGCGCCGCGCATGCCGACCATCCCCGCGAGTGATTGGCGCGCCGGGATCTGCGGCGTGTAGAGCCGATGGTGTCG
>Ga0209160_1000289_pt1 | contig 39620 bp, 36 predicted proteins | sample GraSoiAngelo_153_FD_186167 | JGI IMG/M metagenome (GOLD analysis project Ga0209160, IMG submission 186167) | Grasslands soil microbial communities from the Angelo Coastal Reserve, California, USA - 14_1009_12_40cm (SPAdes) (version 2) | ecosystem: Environmental > Terrestrial > Soil > Grasslands ...
GTGTCCTCCTCCTGGAGGTGTCTCGGCCGCCCTCGCGAGTTTCTCGCTGGTTGATCCAGACCCACTTCCAGCGCGTGCTGCCGATGCTGACGCGTCTGAGCACGGGGAGCGAGCCGGCTGAGCTCCTGATGAAGTACTACTGGGACACGATCGACCGGTGCGTACCGCCCGAGACGATCCTGGACGTCCTGCGGCGCAACGGCTTCGTCGACGTGGATCGGCGCGTGTTCTTCGGCTGTCTCAGCGAGTACGTCGCCGCCAAGCCCGGCCGATCGACGCCGTCACCGGCGTAACGCGCACGCGACCGTCACCGGATGGCGAGGTCTTCCGGATTGACGCCGCGCAAGCCGTAGCGCCCGAGGAAACGCAGGAGGCCTCGGCTGTACCGCGACGTCGTGGCGGCGCCGCTGGCCAGCAGGCCCACGTGCCGGGCGATGTGCCGCTGCATCGCTCGCTTGAGCAACCCCGGGTTGGCCGGCATCCATGTGCGTCCGGCCTGGATCAACGCGGCCAGCCGCCCGTCGTAGAGATAGGCCACCAGCTCGAGCCACGCCGACAGCATCTCGTTCTGCACCGCGGCGTACGAGGCCAGCACCGAATCGAGCTCGGCCGGCGACGGGGTCGCGCGTCGGCGTAGCCAGGGCGCAAGGTCGTCGGCGAGCTGCTCGGCGGACCGCAGCGCCAGGAACACGCCCGGCGACAGCATCGGGTCGATGAAGCCGAAGGCGTCGCCGATCATCACCCAGCCGCGTCCGTGGCCGCGCTCGGAGATCAGCTGGTAGTTGGCGTAGGTCGCCACGTCCGTCACCCGCCGCCCGCTGCCCACGATGAACGCGAGCCCGGGATCGGTCGCGATCGCGCGCTCGAGCCGTTCTTCCGGCGTCCGGCCAAGCTTCGCCGCGTCGTCTTGTCCGAGCACGATGCCTATCGAGAGCCGCTCCTGGAGCGGAATGCACCAGCTCCAGCCCGCCTCGCCGCGCGCGATCCGCACCTGTCCCGGCACATCGTCCCAGCTGAAGCCCTCGAAGTGCGCGAAGTGCGCGACGTCCTTGCGGGGCCCGAGCCGCGCGGCAATTCCGAGCACGCGGGCCGTAAGGCGAGCGCGTCCAGTGGCGTCGACGATGAGATCCGGCTTTTGGCCGGAGAGACCCGGCGCCGACGCGATCGTCTCGGGAGCCAGGGCGAGCTCCGCACGCGTTTCGCCCGAGGTGTTCGGCTGAAGCTGGGCCCGAGTGGTCACATAGTCGACGCCGGAGGCGATTGCCTTGGCGAGCAGCACGTCGTCGAAGTGCGGGCGCGGGACGTTGTAGGCGTACGGGAAGACCGCGGGCGCAAAGCGGTTGAAGGTGACGCTCACCCGGTCGGCCTGAGACCAGATGAACGAGACGCCGGGTTTGACTCGGCTGAAGCTCGCCGTCTCTTTTTCCAGGTCGAGCCGCTTGAGGATCGGCACCACGGCCGGGACGAGCGATTCGCCGACGAGCAGCGCGGGACGGCGCCCGTCGTCGAAGAGCGTCACGTGCGCGCCCTCGCGAGCGAGCAGGATCGCCAGCGCGGAGCCCGCGGGCCCGGCGCCTACGATCGCGACCCGCATGCGTCGAGCCCCGTCGACGCCGGATTTCAATTCGCCCCGCTCCATCCCATTCCCTCGCGAATGACCTCGACGATCCTCGCCGCCTCGATGTCGGTCACGACGCCCTCGATCCAGGACACGACGAGATTGTTCCGCCCCCCACAGCGATTGAAGAATACGCCGATTCCCGGCCTCGGGGGAACGACCGGCACGTGAAAAGCGTTCACGACCTTGCGTCCGAAACACTCGGCGAGCGTGGCGGGCCAGTCCGCGAGGTCGGCGCAGTTGAAGGAGAAGAGCTCTCCGCTTTCCGTCCACGGCAGCACGCGGAGCATTCGCGAGAGCGGCTGGTAGTGGAGGAACTCCATGGCCACTTCGTTGGCCTCGATCTGTCCGTCGCGGACGGCGTCGGCCATCTGGCGACGCAGTGCCCGCGCCAGCCCGGGCACATCCGCAGTGTCGGATGGCTTGAACCGCGCGAAGTGGAACCCGAGCTGATTGCCGAAGGTCGCGCCCAGCTCTCCCTTCGGGCGCATGTCGACAGAGATCGGAAGCAGGCAGGGCACCTCCGCGAGGTCTCGCCGGCGCCAGAGCTCGGTCATCGCCTTGCCGACCAGGGCCACGCGCCAGCAGATCTCCCGCGTGGCGCGCTGGTCGGTCGATGGGGAAGCGACGAAGCTCTCGTGCTTGAAGCACGCTCGACCCGGCGGCACGGGCGGACCTCCCGGCGAGACCGGCGGCACGGGCGCGAGCGTCCGAAGATATTTCAGGCTCGCCCCGGCGATGCGGCCGCGCTCGAGGAGCGGGCGCGGAGCCCGATCGGGCACGAACGCCGGCGGAGCCTCGCCCCAGGGCATCGCACTCTCGTGACGGTCGAGATGGTTGAGGTGCGTCAGCAAGTTTTCTCCACCGCGGGCGTCCATGAGCGGATGAAACCACGTCAGGACCAGCAAGCGCGTCGGGCTCGGCCGCGCGGATTCGTCGTCCACGAGCAGCACGCGTAGCGGCGCCTCGCGTCTCGGCTCGATGCCGAGATTGAGCTCGCTCGCCAGCTCTCCGTGGAGCTGATCGCGCGTGGTGATCGTCGCCCGGCGCAGCGGCGGGCGGCTCAGGGTCTCGCGCGAGCCCGCCGCCCAGTGAAGCTTGCCCCACGGAAACGGACGGCGTAGCCGAGCCGCTGGCCAGGGGCAAACGTCGAGAAACCGGTCCCACGCGCGAGTGATGCGGTCGGGGTCGATGGGGCCATCGCACTCGACCACGAGCATGGTGTTGTGGTCGAGCCCAAGGCCCTTCCAGCGCGGGTGGCGCGCCAGCAGCACGAGATCGGCGCCGCGCAGCGGTAGTCGGCGCACATCTCGCTTCAGGGCGGGCACGTGATTTCGTCCAGCGGATTCGTCTCCAATTTAGAAGCGCACCTCGGCCGGCGGGGCCCCAGCCCCGCGACGGCCTGTGGCGCGCACTACAGGTTCAGAGGCGCGCCTCGGCCGGCGGGGCCCCAGCCCCGCGACGGCCTGTGGCGCGCACTACAGGTTCAGAGGCGCGCCTCGGCCGGCGGGGCCTCAGCCCCGCGACGGCCGGCCGCGCGCACTACAGGTCGCCGTATCGGCCAGGACTCTGACGCGGCTCTTCGGGCATGTCAAGCGGCCCGGCCGACCGCTGGTACACTCTGCGCCGAGGAGCGAGCGATGGGTGACGTGGGCCTCATGGGCATGCACGTGCCGGGCATGTCGTGGCGGGAAATGCGGGAGGCTGCGGTCCTGGCCGAGGAGCTCGGCTACAGCTGCCTCACGATGGGCGAGTCGTGGGGCGAAGACGCGCTGACGTCCCTGGCGCAGCTCGCGGCCGTGACCTCGCGGGTCCGCATCGGGACCAGCATCGTGCCGGTCTTCGCGCGCTCGCCCGCGAATCTCGCGATGACGGCGCTGAACATGGACCGCATGACCGGCGGGCGGTTCTTCCTGGGTCTCGGCACCAGCGGCCGCCTCGTGATCGAGGACTTTCACGGCGAACAGTTCGCCAAGCCGCTGACGCGGATGCGGGAATACATCGACATCATCCGCAAGGCCGCGCGCGGCGAGCGCCTCGACCACGACGGTGAGTTCTTCCACACCAAGCGCTTCCAGCTCCGCTTCACGCCGCACCGGGCGAGCCTGCCCATCTACATCGCCGCGCTGAGCCCGCCGAGCCTGCGGCTCACCGGGGAGCTCGCCGACGGCTGGCTCCCCATCTTCCTGGCCCCCTCGCGCATGGCGCCCGCCGTGGTCGAGCTGAAAGCCGGCGCGGAGGCCGCGGGCCGGAGCCTTCGCGACATCGCCATCTCGCCCCAGGTGTCGATCTACGTCACCGACGACGTGGCGGCGGCCCGCGACCGCGAGCGGCCGCACATCGCCTTCTACATCGGCGGCATGGGCGTGTTCTATCACCAGTACATGCACCGCATCGGCTTCGGCGCCGACGCCGACCGCGTGCGCGAGGCGTTTCAGGCGCGCGAGCGCGACCGGGCCGCGAAGCTGGTCTCTGACGAGATGGTGGACGCCATGACGATCCTCGGCCCGCCCAAGCAATGCCGGGATCAGATCCAGCAGTTCTTCGACGCCGGCGCGCAGGAGGTCAGGCTCGTCTTCAACGAGCCGAACAAAGACGCGTACCTCAAAGCGCTCCGGGCGGTGGCTCCCCGAGGATAGAACTCAGGGATTTACCTCGGCCCCGGCTCGGCGCCTTCCCGATTGGCCTTCGCACAGGGCCTCGCTAGCCTTTTTCTAATGTTAGCTCCCGCGCGGAACGATGACTCGGGTTCATCGGGTCACGCGCCCTTCGACGACGTGACTCGAGCGCTCCCGGGCGAGGACACCTCGGGGCTCGCCAGGCCCTATGAAATGCGTCCGCTCGGCGAGCGTCTTCGCCAGGCGCTCGAGCAGGGGGGCGTGCGGCAGCTTCTGCGGCGGAGCGTGAACCACCTGGCTTCCCCGTGGTTCGAGTTCGGCAGCGTGACCTTCTTCCGCCGCCACCTGGATCGCGCCCCGGAGGTGGCCCGTCTCCGGCCCGGGCTCGCGATCTTCCACGCTACGCTCGACGATGTCCCCCTGGTGCTCCAGGCCTCTGATCCGCGACGGACAGGCGAGATCGTGAGGGAGCGGCTTCGCCGGGGCGATCTGTGTTTTCTGGCCCTGGACGCGGCGGCCGTCCGATCCACTCGGGGTGGGCCACCACCGTGGGTGCGCACGTCCCGGAGCTCGAGCGCGACATCGTCCTGCGAACGCGCGAGGCCTACCTGTACGACGCCTTTACGCCGCCATCGCGACGCGGGACCGGGGCGTTCGGGTTCGTCCTCGATCACCTCTTCACGAAGCTCCAGTTGTTCGGCGCGCGCGTCGTCTATTCGTACGTCCGCAGGACGATCCCAAGGGGCAGCGTGCGGCTTGCGTGCGGTTGCGTCCGATCGGGGCGCTCACCCACATCCGGCTCAACGGCAGAGCCCCGCTGGTGTTCGGCGGCCCTAGAAACGGGCTGCCGACCTTGGTCAGGCGCCTGCTCGACGACGAGGGCCGCTCACTTCGCTGAGCGCTCGCGACGCTCTTACGCAGCCATCGCTGGCGAGGTGATCCATGAAATTCGGTCTCTATAGCTCGATCGCGAATCCCCCACGGGGTGAGCATCTCGATCGCTGCATCGACGAAGTCATCGCCGAGGCGCAGCTCGCGGAGGCGAGCGGCTTCGACTCGTGCTTCTTCGGCGAGCATCATCAGGACCCCGACGGCTTTCTGCCCTCGCCGCTCATCGTCGCCACCGCCGTCGCCGCACGCACGCAGCGTCTGCGCGTCGGCACCTCGGTGATCCTGTTGCCGCTGCACCATCCGGTGCACGTGGCCGAGGACGCGATCACCCTGGATCTGGTCTCCAGGGGCCGCCTCATCCTCGGCGTCGGCATCGGTTATCAGCCGGCCGACTTTCGCGCCTTCTCGGTGCCGATGGAGCACCGCATGGGTCTGTTCGAGGAGAGCGTCGAGATCCTGCGCCTGTGCTGGGCGGGCGACACGTTCTCGTACCGGGGCAAGCACTACACCCTCGAGGACGTGCAGATTCGCCCGCGGCCGTACCGGGCGTCCGGTCCGCCGCTCTGGTTCGGCGCCAGCGTGCCGGCGGCGGCCCGCCGCGCGGGTCGGCTCGCCGATGGGTTCGTGGGGACACCCAGCACCGGCCTCACGAACGCGACGGAGCTCGCCGACATCTACAAGGCCGCAGCCGCGAGGGCCGGGCGAACGGCCGACGTCATCCAGATGCGGGACGCGTGGGTGGCGCCCACCCGGGCGGAGGCCGACCTCGTGTACGGCCCGCACGTGATGGCCGCCTATCGGTACTATTGGGAGGCCCGGCTGGCGGAGTTTCAGAACATGCCCGCCGACACGAAGTTCAGCCTGGAGAATCTGGCGCCCGACCGCCTGATCCTCGGCGATCCCGAGACGTGCGTGCGGGAATTCGCGCGCTGGCAGAAGGCCACGGGCGCGAGCACGTTCCTGCTGCGGCTGCGCCACGCCCATTCGGGCGGGCCCCCGCACGAGAAGATCATGGAGGCCATCCGGCTCTTCGGCGAGCGTGTGTTGCCGCACTGCCACGAGGGCTGAAAACCCGCTCGCTCCGAAGTTGACTGTCGTCTCGGCGCTTTGCTAGTGTCGTGACAGTGGGTGCGCGCGAGTGCGGCCCACGGCGTTTCTCGAGCTCACACGCATGATCTCTCCGCGGGACCCGCTCGACGTAACCCTCGAGCTGGCGGCTCGAGCCCGCTTCGAGATCGTCGACCTGCGTACGCGCTTCTCGAGCGAGCACGTCGATGCCTTCGCGTCGTATCCGCGCTGCCTCTACTGGTCGGCCCACACGACGGCCGGCTTCCTCGATCGCAGCCTGGTCGTGCGCCTCGGTCCCGGTCGCGTCTCGACGTACCTCGAGACCTTGCGCCGGATCTTTCCCGAGGGCGCGGGCTACGCGCACGATCGACTCGAGCGCCGGCGCGATCTCGACGCCGCGCAGCGCGCCGTCGAGCCGCGCAACGGCGACTCGCATCTGGCGTTCATCGCCGGCGGGCTCCGGCCGTGCGTGACACATCCGAACCGGGCGGACGAGCCGGTGTGCTTCGTCGATCTGGACGGCGTCAACGAGGGCCGGCCCCGCCGTCGCCAGACGCGCGTGATCGGCTTCCATCGCGAGGTGGTGGCCGCGCAGACGCGACTGCGCGTGCCGCTGTCGGGGCATCCGATCGACTCCATCAATCTGAAGGATCCCACGCTCGGCCTCTCCGAGGAGCTCGCCGAGTTCGTCGCGAAGGCCGACGTCGGCAAGGGCCGGCTCCACATCGCGCTCGGCCACGGTGAGCGCGACGCCGCGCTGACGATCAACGAGTTCGAGACCTTGCTGATGAAGTACGACCTGGCGGCGGTGCTGCGCAACCCGTTTCGATTCATGGCCGAGGAGACGCGGCAGGCGCTGGCCAACCCGCGCGCCGTGCCGGGCAAGGCGCTCGGTTATGCGCGCTACGACCTGGTCCGCGTGCTCAACACCGGGCTCAGCACCCTGGGATTGCGTGGCTCGTTGCTGGAGCGGATCCTCGCCGCGACCCTGGCCGTCCCGGCCGCGCGCGTGTTCAGGGTCCGACGGTCCATCAGCCTGCTGATCGCGGAGACGGACGACGGGCGCCCGGCGCCGGTGGAGGGCGTCTACCAGAGCCCGATCCTGATCCAGTGGCGACGCGCGGCCCGCGACGTCCGCGAGCTCGACGTCACCCTGTACCGGCTGGAATAAGCGGCTCAGACGCCAGTGCCGAAGCCTCCGGCGGTGCGGACCGTCGCCGCCTCGCCGATGTGACCCGCCGAATGGAACAGCGCGATGCCGCTCAGCATCGCCGAGCGCGGCCGGCCCGGGAAAGCCTTCACGATCTGCTCGGTTCGCACGCCGAACGCGCCCTGATCGGCGGCGCGCTGGACGGCGTCGACCGAGACGGTGCCCTCCCAATCTTGAGGTCTGAAGCCTCCGACCACCTCGCGCGTGCGGCGACCCACCGCGTCGCGATACTCGCGCAGCGCGCCGAGTTCGATCTGGCGCGTCAGCTCGGTCACTTCGGCGCTGGTCATGCCGATGCCGAAGTCGCGCCGCGTGACGGTCAGACGCTTGGCCCAGCCTTCGTCGTCGAGGAGCTGCGCGCGCGCGCCCAGGATCGTGTTGATGAAGATGTCCTCGGCGCGGGCGATATGCCACACGAGCCACGCCAGCGAGTTGAGATCCTCGCGCGGGCGGACGCGCATCTGCTCGTCGCTCAGGTTGGCGAACGTGCGCTCCGACGCCGACATCTTGTTGCCGCCGACGGCGGCCGAGTGCATCGCGGCGTGCTGGTCCAGGAACATGTCACGAACGTCCATAGCTTCTCCCGATGGGGTCAGGCCACGTCGCGCTGGCGCGTGGCGTTGTAGTTGGCGTCGTACCACCAATCGAGGTATGCCGCGTAAGTGATGGGGGGATGCCGCGGAGGGTTGCTCGGTCCGTGGCACGTGGGCAGGCACGCGATCTCCGTGTCGAGGTGTGGCCCCATGAAGTAGGGGATCGCATAGCGCGGCCGGTCCACCGGCGGCAGCGCGCGATGCGGCGTCGACTTGAACCGGTGATTCGTCCAGCGTTGCATCATGTCGCCCGAGTTCACCGCGAACGAGCCGGGAACGTACGGCACGTCGGTCCAGGTCCCATCCGGCATGCGCACCTGGAGCCCGGGCACCTCGCTCTGGGCGAGGAACGTCATGAAGTTCGCGTCGGTATGCGGCGCGATGCCGAACTGATTCACCTCGGCGGCCACCGGCGGATAGTGGGTGAGCCGGAAGCTGAACTGGCTCTCGGCGAAGGCGTCGTCGAAGGTGTCCGCCGGCAGGTCGAGGGCCGTCGCGCAGAGGGGCAAGAGCTTCCGCCCCAGCGCGTCCACGGCGTCGGTGTAGGCGAGCACCGCTTCGCGAAAGCCCGGCAGATCCGCCGGCCACCGGTTGGGCCCGGCGAAGCGCCGACCGGCGCACACGAGCGGATCGTCCGCCGGGCGCTCGCGCTTCACGAAGAACGCCTCGTTCAGGTCGGGTTTGTCGTTGGCGTTCACGTCCGACGTCCACACCGCGTAGCGCCCGAGCATCATGTAGCCGTTGTTGTGCTCGTTCATGCGCAGCGCGAGCTTCGCGTCCATGGGCTGGGCGTGGAAGCGGCGGGCCTCGGCGAACGTAGCGTCGATCAGACTCTGCGGGACTCGATGGCCCACGACGACGAAGAACCCGACGGTTTCGAGCGCGCGCCCGAGCTCGGCCGCAGTGGCCGCGAACGCGCGCGGCCGCCCGGCCAGGTACGGGCCGAGGTCGATCACCGGGATCATGACGATGAGATAGCATCCTCCGGCGCCTTTGACAACGCGCCGAGAGGGAGTTACGGTCCGGCGCACGGGAGGTGTGAGCCATGGTTCAGGGTAAATTCAAGGTCCTCGATAGCGACATCCACATCATCGAGCCGCCCGACCTGTGGCCGCGGTACATCGATCCGGCATTTCGGGACCGCGCGCCGATCGGCCTCACGGAGGACGAAGGCGACTTGCGACTGGCCTACAACGGCAAAGGCTGGGGCCGGGTCGCCATCGACGCCGACCGCAGCCGGCGCCGGCAAGGGCGGAACTACGCCCTGAACCAGGAGCGCTGGCGACCGTACGCCGAGCGGGGCTGGACCTCGAAGGTTCAGCTCGAGGCGATGGACATCGAGGGCATCGACGTCGCGGTGGTCTACCCGTCCCGCGGACTCTTCGCCCTCACGATCCCCGACATGGACCCGCCGCTCGCCGCGGCCATGGCGCGCGCCTACAACGACTGGCTCCACGACTTCTGCCAGGAGAATCCGGAGCGCTTGCTCGGGGCCGGCATGATCTCGCCGTTCGACGTCAACGATGCGGTGGCCGAAGCCCGGCGCTGCGTCCGCGAGTTCGGCTTCCGGGCGATGTTCCTCAGACCGAACGAGGTCAACGGACGGAACTGGCACGATCCGTACTACGAGCCGCTCTGGGCCGCGCTCGAAGAGCTCGAGGTTCCGCTCGGGTTCCACGAGGGGTCGGGCTCGCAGCTCCGCCAGGTGGGCGAGCAGTTCGGCGCCAACACGATGCTGAAGCACATCTACTCGCACCCGGTCGAGCAGATGCTGACCGCCGGCGCCTTCTGCGCGGGCGGTATCCTCGAGCGCCATCCGCGGCTGCGCGTGGCCTTTCTCGAGGGCAACTGCAGCTGGGTGCCGTTCCTGCTCTGGCGCATGGACGAGCACTGGGAGTGGCTGGGCGACATCTACGCCAGCGAGCTGACGATGGCGCCCAGCGCCTACTTCAAGCGGCAGTGCTTCGTGTCGGTCGAGTGCGACGAGGAGCCGGTCAAGCACGTCATCGATGCCATCGGTGACGATCGGATCGTCTTCTCGACGGACTTCCCGCACGGCGACTCGAAGTTCCCCCGGGCGGTCGAGTCGTTCCTCCGGTTGCCGATCTCCGACGAGAGCAAGCGCAAGATCCTCTGGGACAACTGCGCCGCGTACTACGGGCTCCGGTAGTGCGCGCTGCAGGCCGTCGCGGGGCTGGGGCCCCGCCGGCCGAGGCGCGCCTATAAAGCAGTGCGCGCTGCAGGCCGTCGCGGGGCTGGGGCCCCGCCGGCCGAGGCGTGCCTATAAAAGTTGAGGAGGGTGCGATGACCTCGTACAAGCTCATCTCGGCCGATTCGCACATCGTCGAGCCGCCAGACCTCTATACCAATCGCATCGAGCCCAGATTCAGAGACCGCGCGCCGCGCCTGGAGCGGCTGGAAACACCGACGGGGCGCAAGTTCGACGCGTGGGTGATCGGCGGGCAGCAGGTGGGTACGCTGGGTGCCGTGATGCAGGCCGGACAGCGGTTCGAGGATCCTTCCCAGATCGACTTCCTGGGGATGTGGGAAGACGTCCGGCTCGGCGCGTACGATCCCCAGGCGATGGTGAAAGAAAACGAGATGGACGGCGTGTGGGGCTCCTGCCTGCAGCCGAGTCAGGGCCTCTTCTGGTACCGCATCCCCGATAGCGAGCTCCTCACCGCCATCTGCCGCGTCTACAACGACTGGATTGCCGACTTCTGCAAGCCGTTTCCCGATCGGCTCAAGGGCATCGCGATGCTCAACGTCGACGACGTCGAGGAGGCTTCGCAGGAGCTCGAGCGCTGCGCGAGGCTCGGGCTGGTCGGCGCATTCATTCCGGTCTCGCCGCTGGCCGACCGGCCGTATCGCCACGCGATCTACGACCGCCTCTGGTGGACGGCGCAGGACGTGGGGCTGCCGCTGCTCCTGCACATCGGCACGCCGCGCGGCGGCATTCCGGGCTGCGAGTTCACGATGAACCTCGGCGAGCTCACCGGGGCGGGCCGCTCGACTACCGACTACTGGGTGCGCTACTCGCTGTCGGCGATGATCTTCGCGGGCGTCTTCGACCGCTATCCGCGGCTCAAGGTCGGCTCGGTCGAGCACGAAGCCGCGTGGATTCCTCACTGGCTCAAGCAGATGGACTTCACGTATCGCGAGCGCCCAGTGTTCACGAAGGGCTGGCGGTCGAAGGAAGGGCTGTTGCCGAGCGACTATTGGCGCCGCAACATGTTCGTGGAGTTCATGGAAGACGATCTCGGCATCCAGATGCGCGACATCATCGGCGTCGACAACATGCTCTGGGGCAGCGACTTCCCGCATGCGGAGTCGACGTGGCCGAAGTCGCGCGATTTCCTGACCCGCATCTTCGCCGGCGTTCCCGAGCAAGATCTGAAGAAGGTCACCTCGGAGAATGCCGCACGCCTGTTCGGCTTCAAGCTGAACTAGGCCCGCGGCTCGAGCGCGAGAGCGGCATGCTCGAAGGCTTCGTGGCGGTCACTGCGGCCTCCGAGCTGCCGCCCGGCGCAATGAAGTGGGTCGTCGTCGATCGCGAGCGCGTGCTGATCGCGAATGTCGCCGGGTCCTTCTATGCGCTTCGGGACGTCTGCGGCCATGCGGGCGCCCCGCTCTCGACCGGCGAGCTCGTGGGTTACGTGATCGAGTGCCCGCTGCACTACGCCTGCTTCGACGTTCGCAGCGGTAAGCTCCTGAGCGGACCCGTCTCCGGCGACGTGCCCACCTACCAGACGCGCGTCGAAGACGGCACCGTGTACGTGAAGCGCTAGCGCCGACCTGCCGAGCGAATACGCAGCGACGACCGCGACGACGATCGCGGGCATTCCGAACGCCAAGGATCTCGCCTCACGCTTGAGGGGCGCGTCGCGGTCGGTTGACAGCTTCGATCGGTCAGGCGACCCTGACCTCGATGGCGAGACAGCTCGTGCTCGCGTCGATGCTCATCGCGCTGGTCGGCGGCGCCGGCGTCTTGCGCGTCCGCGCCGCCGACGACCCGCTGGCCCGAGGGCTCGGCGCCGTTGAGAGTATGGCGGGCTGCTACCTCGTCGACTACAGCTACGTCGAGGTCGAGAGCCTCAAGCCCGGCTACGCGCGTGACGCGCGCGTCTACGACGTCAACCGGGACAAGTCCGCCAAGGAGTGGATCACCGCCGAAGTCCTGTCCCCGCACCGTATTCGCCTGCAGCGCATCCTGTTCCTCGCCGATCTCGGCGGCACCATCCGCGAGGGGACCCTGATCAAGCACCAGTCCGAGGACTGGGAGTACGACGCGCCGTTCCTGTACGAGTTCGTCGCACCCCGGAGCTGGCAGGTGCGCGACCTGAAGGCGACGCCGGGAGTCTGGACCCGGCGGGTCACGAATCTCGACGACGGGCCGCGCTATCAGTGTGCGGCGCGCTGGACGGCGGACACGGCCTATCCGGAGTGGACGTGCTCGAGCTACGCGCCGATTCCAGGCCGCGAGACCCGCGACATGCGGCGCGCCGACTACGACACGCTCGACCGGACCACCCGCATCGTCGCGTACGGCCAGAGCTGGCTGGAACGGCAGGACAACGTCAAGACCATCCACCGCGACGGCGCGCGGTCGCCGCTGGCCCGTGAGGTCGGCAAGAACTGGTCGATACGGCTCCCGGAATCCGAGTGCGAGGCCGCTCGAGCCTTCGCCGCTCCGCGCCGAGCGCTCTGGGATGTGGTGCGTGAAGTGTGGGACGGCGTGCTGACCGGGACCGCGCCATTCGTCGAGACGGCGCCGCCGGGCCAGCCGCCCCGGTTCGTGAAGATGCACGAGGTCGAGGACGACTACGTCGGTCGCGACCTCTCCGACCCGGCGCTGAGAACCGCTGCCCGAGACCGCATCCGCAAGGTCATCGAAGCCTATCGCGAGCCGGCCCCGGCGGGCCGCTGAGCTAGCGGGCGGCCAGGAGGTTCCGGGTCTTCAGCGCGTCGATCACGGTGTCGACGTAGCGCGCGATCTCTTTCCTGATGTCCCGCGGCTCTTCCGTCTCCACCGTGCCGCTCCACACGAGCTGGTTCTTCTTCACGTCGTAAAGGCTCGTCTCGGAGACGTAGACGTCGTACTGGTAGTAAGTCGGGGGCTCGTAGTAGCCGAACCATGCCCCGGCATAGCCGGGGTAGAAGCCGAAGGCGGCCGGAGCCGGCTGGTAGATGCCCGGACTCACGCGCGTTTTCTTCTCGACCTTGACCAGCCGAGTCATGATGGTGGCGTCGGCCCCCGCTTGCTTCACGGCTCCGGTCAGTCGCGCCTCCTCGACCGGCCCGTCTTCGGGGATGAAGCGATAGCTCGGCACGGCGTCGACGCCCGTCGCCTTGAGCCTGGCGACGAACTCGTCCTCGAAGGAGCGGCGGATGCTCGGTTGGCGGGTGATGCCGATGACCATGATCTTCTCGAACCGAGGCGCCGCATATTCGGGGCTGCTCCACTGACTGACGATGCGCGTCGTGGCACACCCGGTGGCGACGACCAGCCAGGTCAGGGCGAATCCGAGCAGTCTCAGTCGCGAGGCACGCATGAGTCGTCCGGATTCGAGTATACCGGCGAGCGACCTCGCGGGCAGGACTACGTCGGTCGCGACCGCTCCGATCCGGCGCTGGGGCCGCGGCCCGCGCCCGTATCCGCAAGGTCAGCGGTGCGGTCTCGCTCCGGACACCCGCGGCACTTCGAAACGTCACGGGCTCAGGGATCGGGGCCGGAGCGCGGGCAACACTCCGCCCGGCGCGCATCCGGCGTGAGAGCGGATGCGCGCCGGGCGGCTCGGGCTAGCGGATCTGCTTGTGCGTGAACTCCGCGATCATCTCGAGGGCGCGATTGGACGCCGGCGAGCCGACCTTGCGCATGATGAAGCCCTGACCCTCGCCCTCGAACAGCTCGAGATCGACCACGCCGCCGGCCTTGCGATAGGCCGCCACGAAGCGGTCGAGATGGGGCCGCGGATGCGCATGATCGTCGGTGCCCTGCAGGTACAGCACGGGCGGGAGCTGCACTTTCTCACCGCGCTCGAGCGCCGATGCCGGCGCGCCCTCGTCCATCGCCTCCTCGGTTTTCCAGTAGGCGTCGTGGCACGGCAGGAGCTCGTCGACCGCCACCGGGTATGGCTTCCCCTTGGCCATGACGTCCTTCGCGTAGCGGTAGCGGCCGAGCGGATCGATGACGGGCGAGGTCATGATCACGCACCGCACGGTCGCATCGATCGCCGGCGCCGCCGCCAGGGGCAGCGCGCTATAGCGCGGATCGAGCGGCCGCATCGCCAGCAGCATCGCCTGGTGCCCACCGCTCGAGTTGCCCATCGAGCCCACCATGTCGGGCCGGCCACCGAGCTCGATCGCCCGCGATTTGAGCCAGCGGATACCGTAGTGGATGTCCTGGAACGATGCGGGATAGGGCGCCGTCGGGGGCTGCCGCCAGTCGAGCGCGGCCACGATCACGCCGGTCTTCGCCAGCGCCTCGTGGATCACCTTGTCGCCGTGGCGATCCGAGCGACACCAGGCGCCGCCGTGGAGCTCGACCATGATCGGGAAGGGTCCCGAGCCCTGCGGCCGGTAGAGGGTGGCCAGATACGGCGTGTTGCCGTGACGGAGGTACTCGATGTCCTCGACCTTGACCTGGTAGCTCATGCTGGTCTCCTTGTCGATTCGCGCGTCTATGGCGGCGACCATCCCGTAGCCCGGGTCCGGAGTCAAGCGCCCGCCGGTGGGTAGAGTATCCTGCCCGGTATGGCGAAGCCAAGACGGATCGACGGGATCGGCGCGTCGGTCAAGCGCCGCGAGGATGTCCGTTTGCTGACGGGGCAGGGGCGCTACGCCGAAGACGTCGACGCGCCGGGACAAGCCTACGCGGCGTTCGTCCGCTCGCCGCACGCTCACGCCGAGGTGATCTCGCTCGACGCGAAGCCTGCGCTGGCGATCGCCGGCACGCTCGGCGTCTTTGCCGGGCGCGATCTCGTCGCCGACGGTGTCGGGCCCATCCCGACGTTGATCGCCGAGCGCGGCGGCGGCATCCGGAGCCGCGACGGATCGGCGTTCGCCGAGCCGCTCTGGTATCCGCTGGCGACCGATCGCGTGCGTCACGTCGGCGAGCCGGTCGCGATCGTCGTCGCCGTCACACACGCCGCGGCGTGGGACGCCGCCGCGGCCGTGCGAGTGAGCTATACCGAGCACCCTCCGGTGGTTGACGCCGTCGCGGCGCTCGCCGCGGGCGCGCCGCGGCTGCACGCCGGTGTCGTGGAGAATCGCGCGTACGACTGGGAATGCGGCGATCCGGACGCCACCGCGCGCGCGATCGCGGCCGCGGCGCACGTCACGCGCCTGACCCTCGTCGACAACCGGCTCGTCACCTGCTTTCTCGAGCCGCGCGCGGCGCTCGCCGAGTGGGATGGCGGCACCGGACGCTACACGCTCCACGCCGGGCTTCAGAGCGTGCACCAGCTGGCGGCCAATCTCGCGCGCGTCCTGGGCGTCGCGCCCGAGCGCGTGCGCTGCGTGACCGGCGACGTCGGCGGCGGCTTCGGCTCGAAGATCCAGGTGTATCCCGAGTACGTGGCGCTCGCGTGGGCGGCGCGCCGTCTCGGCCATCCCGTGAAGTGGGTCTCGAGCCGGTCGGAGGGGTTCGTCAGCGACGTGCAGTCGCGCGATCATCTGCTCCGAGGCGAGCTCGCGCTCGACTCGACCGGGCGGATCAGCGCGCTGCGCGTGCACTCGACCTCGAGCCTCGGCGCCTACGTCGCGCCGAGCATCCCGATCTCGACCCTCTCCAACATGGAGCGGATGATCTCCGGGCTCTACGCGATCCCGGCGATCCATCTGCGCGTCGAGGGCGCGCTCACCAACACCGTGCCGATCAACGTCTATCGAGGCGTCGGGCGGCTGGAGTGCGTGTATACCGTGGAGCGGCTGGTCGAGCGGGCCGCGCGCGAGACCGGACGGGACCGCGTGGCGCTCAGACGCGCCAACATGGTGCGGACGTTTCCGTATCGCACGGCGACCGGCGCGATCTATGACTCTGGCGACTACGTGGCGCGTCTGGACGAGGCGATCGAGCTCGCCGACACGACCGGCTTCGCCGCACGCCGCGCCGATTCGGCGAAGCGCGGCAAGCTGCGCGGGCTCGGCGTCGGGCCGTACATCGAAGGTACCGGCGGCGTGCCGCAGGAGTTCGCCGAGGTGCGCGTGCTGCCGGACGGCGTGGTCGAGGTGCCGATCGGCGCGATGTCGCAGGGCCAGGGCCACGAGACGGTCTTCGCCCAGGTGGTGGCCGAGCGGCTCGGCGTGCCCTTCGAGTCGGTGCGGATCGTTGCGGGCGACACCGATCGTGTCGCGAAGGGCGTAGGCACGTTCGCCTCGCGTTCGATGGTGAGGGCCGGGAGCGCGGCGGTCGAGGCCTCGGACGGCGTGGTCGCCGCGGGGCGGACGATGGCGGCGCATCTTCTCGAAGCCGCCGCGGGCGACATCGAGTACCGGGACGGCGCGTTCCGCGTGGTCGGGACCGATCGCGCGATCGGCATCTTCGAGCTCGCGCGCGCGGCCGCCGCCGGCCGGCTGCCGCCCGCGCTCGGCACCACGCTGGGCGCCGCGACGATGCACGAGAATCCGGCGTTCGCGTTCGCCAACGGCTGCGAGGTGTGCGAGCTCGAGGTCGACCCCGAGACGGGCGCGGTCGAGATCGTCGCGCTCACGATGGTCGACGACTCCGGCCGTTCCGTGAACCCGATGATCGTGCACGGCCAGATGCACGGCGCGGTGGCCCAGGGGATTGGCCAGGCGCTGACCGAGCGGTGCTTTTACGATCCGGCGAGCGGGCAGCTGCTCTCGGGCTCGTTCCTCGACTACGCGATCCCGCGCGCCGACGATCTGCCGTCGATCTCCGTCACGAGCCGCGACGTGCCGAGCCCGACGAACGCGCTCGGCGTCAAGGGCGCCGGCGAGGGAGGCACGGTCGGCGCGCCGGGCGCCGTGATCCACGCGATCCTCGACGCGCTGGCGCCGCTCGGCGTGACCCACATCGACATGCCCGCGACGCCCGAGCTAGTGTGGCGGGCGATCCAGGAGGCGCGCCAGGTTGCTGAAAAATGTCGATCTGCTTCGTTGCCGCCCTCGGCCCCGCGCTCGACGTACAGCTAGTACGCCTCGCGCGAGGCCTTCGGGCGGCGCCTCGCATCTCGACCTTTTTCAGCAACCTGGAGTTCCTCGAGCGCCGGCGGGTGCCCCGACGCGCGCCGGCGTCGGTTAGGGCTCGGCGCGGAATTCGCGCAGGCGCCGCCACACCACTTTGAGGCCGGCGATCACCGGCACCGAAAGGAACATCCCCGCCACGCCGGCCAGCTCGCCGCCGGCGAGCACGCCGAAGATCACGAGCCCCGGATGGAGCTCGACGCCACGCCCCATGATCAGCGGGCTCGAAACGTAGTCCTGCACGAGCCGCCAGATCAGGACGAAGAGCGCGAGCAGCCACGGGTGTCCGAATCCGCTGAACAAGGCGACCGAGACCACGGTGACGCCGGCAGCGAGCGGGCCGACCACCGGGAGGAACTCGAGCGCGCCGCCGATCGCCGCGAGCACGAGCGCGTACGGGACTCGGGCAATGAGGAACAGGATGGTCCACACGACGAACGTCACGGCGCAGAGCAGCACCAGCGCGCGGACGTACCCGCCGAGCACCGTGTGCAGATCCTGGGCGATCCTCTCCGACAGCTCGCGCCGTCCACCGCGCTCGGTGATCATGCCGGTCACCGCCTCCGCGATCCGCTCGGCGTCGCGCAGGAAGAAGAACGCGAAGATCGGAATCATGATGACGACCCAGGCGCCCGACAACCAGCCGAGCGCGCCGGTGAGGCCATGCTGCGCATACTCGACCACCTGGGGCAGATAGGCGCGGACCAGATCGTCCAGGATCTCCGCGCCTGCCCAGCGCGGGAAGATGTTGCTGATCACTCGCCCGCTCCGGATCTGTTCGGACATCTCCGGGAACTTCTGGCCGAGGGCGGCAAGCTCGCGCCCGAGCGGAGGACCGACCAGCGCGACGAGCGTGCTGAGGGCCGCCACGAGTACCAGATAGACCACGCCGATTGCGAGCGGACGCCGCGTCGAGCGGGGCAGGCCGCGCTCGACGAGCTTCACGAGCGGAAAGATCAGATACGCGAACACCACCGAGAAGGCGAGCACGAACAAGACGGTGCGCAGGAGATAGACGAGCGCGAAGGCGCCCCCGACGACGAGGATCGTCCACACGACTCGCAGCGTCTTGGCATCGAGGATGCGCGGCATGGACCGTGACGGCATCGGCGCGATTCTAGACCAATACGCGGGTCAACCCCGCTGCGGGAGCGTCGTCGCGGTCGGCCGGCGCCGTCGCTGCCACAGGCTGGCGCGCCACCTGATCCCGATCAGCAGGGTGAACACGAGCCCGACCGCCGCGAATGTGCTGATGGTCGACGGATAGCCGACGCGCTCGATGAGAACGCCCGAGGCCATCAGGCCGAGGGGCATGCCGTAGATCGCGAGCGTCCGCACGCCCATCACGCGGGCCCGGAAGCGCTCGTCCGAGGCGTTGAGCAGATTGGCGGTCATCGCGATCATCGCGATGCTCTGGACGAAGCCGGCGACGAGGAGCGCCACCAGGCCCGGGCCCATGCCCCGGAGATGGCCGAAGCCGAACAGGATCGCGTACCAGATCGCGGTGTAGACGAGCACGGACCGCGCGAGTCGGCGTGGCCCGCCCGTCGCGACCGTGGCGATCGACCCGAGGAGGCTGCCGAGCGCGAAACTGGCGGTGAGCCACCCCAGCCCCGTCGCGCCCACGAAAAAGATCTGCCTGGCGACGTAGGGCAGCAGGCCGCTCGAGATCGGGTAGGCGGTGAGGTTGATCAGGAACGCGAGCCACATCATCGCCAGGAGCTCCGGCGTCCTCAGGACGTACAGGAGGCCGTCCTTGAGCTCGCGGCGTCGCGACGGGACCAGCGCGACGTCGTGGCCCTCCGCCGACGCTTCGCCGAGCGATCGGCCCGGATCAGGGACCGGGCGTCTTCGCGCAACCTCCCAGGTCAGCGCGAGGCTGGCGGCGTAGAGGCTCGTGACCAGGACGTACGCTCGCTCGATACCGAGCGCCGTGGAGAGCTCGGCGCCGGCGAGCGCGCCGACGACGCGCGCGCTGTCCATTGTGGCGCGCGACAGCCCGACGGCTCCCATCAGATGTCGCGACGGAATGGTCTCGCCGATGAGCGTGTTGCGCATCACCTGTTCGTTGGGGCGCACGATGCCGGCGAGCGTCGCGATGACGAGCACCCAGCTCGGTGTCAGGGTGCCGGTCAGGGTCAGCACCAGGACGAAGGCGGCGAGCGAGGCGTAGATCGCGCGCATCGAGACGAGCATCACCCGGGCCCCGAGCCGGTCGCCCAGCACGCCGAACATCGGGGAGACGAGCGTGCCGAGGAGCAGCAGCGAGCCGAACGCGGTGAGCCACAGCACCGAGCCGGTCTCGACCATCACGTACCAGCCGAGGATGACCGTCTCCATCTCGAACGCCAGCGACGTGAGAAGGTCGGCCGGCCACTGGAAACGGAAACTGCGGACGCGGAACGCGGCGGGGGTCAGGGCCGAAACGTGCCGTCAGCCGGCCATTCCCTCGATCGCCGACACCTCGTCGGCGGCGAGGGTCAAGTTGCGGCTCGCCAGGTCCTGCCTCATGTGGGCGGCGTCGGAGGTCCCGGTCAGCGGCAGCATGCCCACCGCGAGCGCGAACCGGAACGCGACCTGAGCGGGCGTCGCCTCGCGTCGTGCGGCGATGTCGGCGATCAGACGATGGCGGAGCACCTCGAGGTTGGCGGTGAGCAGCGAGAAGCCCTGATAGACGATCTTACGCTCACGGCAGAACGCGCGGACGTCCCGATCCCAGCCGAGGCGAGCGAAGCACCGGTTCTGCACGAACGCGGGAGCTTCGGCGCCGGTCGCCACCATCTGGTGGAGATGGCGCAGGGAGACGTTGCTCACGCCGAGAAGCCGCGTGCGGCCGCCGTCGCGCTCCTTCACCATCGCGGCCCATACCTCGACGTCGTGCTCGGTCCAGCCGTAGCTCGAGGCCGGCCCGTGCAGCACGTAGCTGTCGACGTGGTCGGTCCCGAGGTGCTCGAGCGAGCTGGCCATCGACTGCGAGACCTGCGTGGAAAGGCTGGCCGCCGGATCGTAGGGCAGCCGGTGGTCCTGGCCGCCCTCATAGGTGAATTTTGTCTGGAGGAACACGTCCGCGCGGGTGACGACGCCCGCGCGATACGCGGCGGCGAGCGCCTGACCGACCCCCGCCTCGAAGTAGTGCCGCCGCTGATTCGCGGTATCGATCCCCCGGAAGCCCGTGCGGAGTGCGAGCTCGGTCAGGGCCGGCGTCCGCTCCTCCTTCCAAGCCGTGCCGTACAGAAAAGCGGGGACGCGCGCGGGCTCCGTTGCCGGCATGGCGTTATTCTGCCACGAGAAGGCCGGCGTGCCGTAGCCTTCGCGCCCGGCTCGTGTTAACTTCCAGCGCGAGGAGCGACCAGGCCATGAAGGTCTCGTTCTTCGAAACCGTGCGCTACCAGGCGCCGGGGCCGCTGCCGTCGGAGTGGCCGGTGCCGTCCGGCTCGTACGATCCCGACGCGGGCGCCCGCGCCTATCGCGGCATGATCGAGCGGCTCGAGTTCGTCGAGGAGCTCGGCTTCGACTGGGTGAGCGTCTCCGAGCACCACTACTCCCCGCGGATCTTGACGCCGTCCCCGATCGTCTCGGCGGCGTTCCTCGCCGCGCATCTCAAAAAGATCAAGATCGCGCTGCTCGGCCCGATCGTCCCGCAGAGCAATCCGGTGCGCGTGGCCGAGGAGCTCGCGATGCTCGACACGATGGCCCAAGGGCGTCTGGTCGTCGGGCTCTTGCGGGGGACGTCGAACGAGTCGCTGACCTACGACCTCAACCCGGCGGAGTCCCGGGAGCGAACCGACGAGGGGATGGAGCTCATCCTCAAGGCGTGGACGGAGCCGCAGCCGTTCGGGTGGCAGGGCCGCCACTTCCGCTACCGGACCATTTCCATCTGGCCGCGCCCGCTCCAGCAGCCCTATCCGGCGACGTACGCGCTCGGAACGAGCCGCGAGGCCTGCGAGTTCGCCGCCCGCCACCACCTCGGCTGCGGCGTCTCCTACGGATCGTTCGAGGGCGTGGGAAGAGCCACGCGCTACTACCGCGAGGAGTGCGCGCGCTACGGGTGGGAGCCGACCCCGGAGCAGATCATCTATCGGGCGAACATGCTCCTGGCGGACACCGACGAGGAAGCTCACGAGGCGCTGCGCAAGCTTCCGGGGCAAGCGCCCTTCTCGATGCGGCCCGGTGTCCGCGACGCGATGATGACCGTGGATTCCCGCAACATCGCGGGCGAAGCGCGCTCACCGATCGTGAGCGGCGCGCTGCCTACGACCTTCATCGGGAGCCCGGACACGGTCGTCGAACAGGTCCGGCGCTGTCGCGAGGTGGTCGGAGCCGGCGTCATCGACCTGTCGCTGCACCCGCCCGGGTCCACCGAGCTCGAGCCGCTCATGCGCGCGCTCGAGCTGTTCGGCAAGAAAGTGCTCCCGCGCATCCGCGACATCTAGGGAGCCTCGAGCATGGCAGAGACGGCGTTCCGAGAAGACCATGTCGACGCCGACGGCTTCCGCATCCGTTACATGCAGGCCGGCGAGGGCGTAGCGCTCGTGCACCTGCACGGTGCCGGAGGATTGCGCCTCACGCCGTCGCACGAGCTCCTGGCGCGCCGCTTCCGGGTGGTGGCGTTCGAGATGCCGGGGTTCGGGGGTTCGCCGGTGAACACGCGGACCGAGAGCATGCCCGAGCTGGCCTCGACGATGGCGCGAGCGATCGACAAGATCGGCCTCGACAACTTCAACCTCATAGGCACCTCGTTCGGCGGAAAGGCGGCGCTGTGGCTCGCGCTCCAGGCGACGCAGCGCGTGCTCGGCCTCGTCCTCGAGGCCCCGGCCGCGATCCGTCAAGAGGGCGCCGCGCCGCCGTCGGGGACTCCCGAGGAGATCGCGCGGCGCCTCTACGCTCACCCCGAGCGGATGGCGTCGATCCCGCCGATCGACCCCGTCGCGCGAGCCAAGACGCAGCCCCTGGTCCAGCGGCTTCTCGGGCCCCACCGCGATGCGGATCTCGAGAGCCGGCTGCAAGACCTGGCGACGCCGACCCTCGTGCTGTTCGGCACCCTGGATCGCGTCATCGCGCCGGCGATGGGCAGGATCTACAAGGACCTGATGCCCAATTGCCACCTCGTTTTCGTCTACGACGCGGGGCACGCGATCAGCACCGATCGCCCGGAGGCCTTCACCGAGGTCGTGGTCGACTTCCTCGAGCGCCACGAGGCGTTCGTCATCAGCCGCGCGGAGACAGTGATCCACCCTTAGAAAGTCCACCTCACGCTCGATCAGCGCCTTCCACACAACCCGTCGCGAACGATTCGTGGCACCCGTTCTCTACATGGTCCATGAACTCACCCGTGCGCGCCCGCAAGTCGAAGTTGCGGCGGTCGGCGGTCAGGGGTTTGCGGGAGCGTGTCGCCCATGGAGCCTGCGTAGGCGGAAGGCCAGGACCAAGAGCGTAGCGCCAAAGATTACTGCATACACCCCGATCATCCACAGGAGAGTGATGAGTCCAGCGCCCGGCCAAACGACGATGAGGAGACCGAACAAGATGGACAAGACGCCGTTGATGATCAGCAGCCACTCGCCGTGCGCACGATGGAGGTGGACCGCTGCCACGACTTCCAGGACGCCGGTCACGATCGCCCACCCAGCAATCAAGTAGAGCAAAGCCAACGCCGTGAGCGCTGGCCAGATGAAGGCCATGACCCCGGCGGCAATCCCTGCGAGCCCTTTCAGGACCGGAGACCACCAGCGCTCATGTCGCTCGGCAGCGCGGACGCCCGCAATGATCGCCAGCACTCCGTCGACGACCGCGTAGGCTCCGAAGAGTGTGATCAGTACGGCCAGCGTGACTCCCGGGAGAACAATCGCCGCGAGACCCAAAAGGATTGCGAGAATTCCGCGCAACGCGAGCGCCCACCAGTTTCGCGTCAGCACCGAAGTCATACGCTGCCTCCTCACCTACGGAATGGTCAGGCTACGAGGACCACACCCTATGACGGGAACTTAAGAGGGCGCGGCAGCCCCGTCAAGCGGCGAACTACCGCGGAATTTCGTCCGGTTGGACCTCCGCGCCTTCCTTCAGGGGAGCCACGCTTGCGCGATCAGACTTCCGAATCGCGCGATCGGTGTATGCTCGCGCGTAGTTGCGGGTCTCAAGACCGGCCCTCACGCTCGATGAGGAGGCTCGATATGGCTCGCTGCTTGTCGCTGGTATCGGCGACCGCGCTGGTCCTGACCCTCGCGCTTCCCGCATGGGCCCAGCTCGGCGCGCCCGGGCGCTCGGGAACGCCCGCAGGGCAGGTCATGTTCGCCGTCACCGTGACGCTCGCGCCGACCTGGTTCGATCCAGCCGAGACCCCGGGCGTGATCACGCCCTTCCTCACGCTCTACGCGCTCCACGACGCGCTGGTGAAGCCGATGCCCGGCAACCCGTGGGCGCCCAGCCTGGCCGAGTCGTGGACGATGTCGAAGGACGGGCTCACCTACGAGTTCGTGCTCCGCAAGGGCGTCAAATTCCACAACGGCGATTTGCTGACCGCCGAGGACGTGAAATTCTCCTTCGAGCGCTACAAGGGCGGCGGCGCCACGACCTTGAGGTCGCGCGTGGCGTCGGTCGAGATCCTCGATCCGCAACGCGTGCGATTCCGGATGAAGCAGCCTTGGCCCGACTTCATGACGTTCTACGCGACGCCGGCCACCAGCGCCGCCTGGATCGTCCCGAAGAAGTACGTCGAGCGCGTCGGCGACGACGGTTTCAAGAAGGCGCCGGTCGGCGCTGGGCCGTACCGCTTCGTGTCGTTCAATCCGGGTGTCGAGCTGGTGGTCGAGGCCTACGACGGCTACTGGCGCAAGACGCCATCGGTGAAGCGCGTGGTCCTCAGGTCGGTGCCGGACGAATCGACCCGCATGGTGATGGTCAAGCGCGGCGAGACCGACATCGCCTACGGGCTCCGTGGCCCGGACGCCGAGGAGGTGAGGCGCGCACCAGGCCTCGCGCTCAAGGTCGTGCTCCCGACCGTCAGCCAGTGGCTCGTGTTCACCCAGCAGTGGGACCCGAAGTCGCCGTGGGCCGACCAGCGCGTGCGGCTCGCCGCGAACCTCGGCATCGATCGCAAGACCTTCAGCGACGCCGAATATCTCGGCTACGGCAGACCGGCGCCCAGCATCATTCCGCGCGACTTCGAGTTCTACTGGGCGCCGCCCGCGTATCCGTACGATCCGGCGCGGGCGAAGCGGCTGCTGGCCGAGGCCGGGTATCCGAAAGGGTTCGACGCGGTCGAGGTCGCGACCGACGCCGTGTTCGCGCCGGAGGCCGAGGCCGTGCTGAACGGGCTCCAGGCGATCGGCATACGCGCGCGGCTACGCCCGATGGAGCGCGCGAGCTTCTACAAGGCAGACCAGGAAAAGCAGTTCAAGTACCTCGTGCGCGTTGGCAGTGGCGCCGCCGGCAACGCGGCGACGCGGATCGAGGCCTTCGTGATCTCCGGCGGGATTCGCGCCTACGGCGGCTATCCCGACATCGACGCGCTCTTTCGCGATCAGGCGTCCGAGATGGACGCCAAACGTCGCGAGGCACTCTTGCATAAGATCCAGCAGCTCATGCACGAACGCACGATGTTCGCGCCAATCGTGGAGCAGGCGGGGCTGATCGGCGTCGGCCCCCGGCTCGCGGAGGTACCGACGATCACCGGCCACCCGTTCATCGCGCCCTACGAGGACCTCAAGCTGAAGTAAGCCGGGCACGGACGACCGCGGGACGCGGCGCTATCGGGAAACCACATGGTCCTCAGAGCCGATAGACGCGCGCGGCCGTATCGTGGAAGAGCTTGGCCTTATCAGCGGCCGAGTAGCCCGCCGTCAGGCGCTTGAACGAGTTCCAGAGGACCGTATAGCTGCAGCTCGCCATGTCGACCGGGAAGTTAGACTCGAACATGCAGCGGTCGGCGCCGAACTTCTCGATGGTGAACTCGTAGTAGTGCCGCGTGGCGTCGCAGAGCTCCTGGCTTCCCGGCGGGCGCGAGCGCTCGTGCCAGCCGAAGCCGTTGATCTCCATGTTGATCCCTCCGAGCTTGGCGACGACGTTGGGACAGGTGGCGAGCTCCGTGATGGATTTGCGCCACTCCGCGTAGATGTCCTTCGCGTGGCCGGCGTAGGGACCGATGCCCAGCGGCCCGCCGAAGTGATTGAGGATGATCGTGGTGCCGGGAAACGCGCGGGCCAGCGAGGTGACGTCCGGGATCTGGTGGTGGTAGAGCCACGCCTCGAACGTGAGCTTGCGCGGCGCCAGGTGCTTGAATCCTACCCGGAAGTCGTCGCGCAGCAACAGACCCTGCCCGGGCTTGGTACGGTGACTCGGCACCGAGTCGTTCGGGTCCCAGGCCGCTCCGAGGCGAATGCCACGGAACCGGCCGCCGCCGGCGGCGATCTGCGCGTCGAGCACGGCGACCACCCCGTCGCCGAGGCGGAGGTTGGCCGTGCCGATGATCCCGGCGGCGATCCGCGTCTTGCCGTAGAGCCCCGACGCGCTCATCGCCGCGATCCCGTTCACGAACTCGGTCTCGCCGACCGGCCGCATCGCCTCCGGTCCGTCCTGCTTGAACATCGCGCCGCACTCGATGAACACAGTCGACACGATGTTGTGGCCGGCGCTCACATCGGCAACGATCTCGTCGATCAGATAGCGCGAGGCAGTGCGGGCGGTGTTCTGGTCCCAGAGATGGTGATGCGGGTCGCAGATCGTCAGGTCGGGTTCGAGCGCGGTCTCGACGGTCTGCGCGAGCCAGTCGTGGTTCTTCGAGCGTGCCGTCATGGTGAGTCGTCTCCCTGCGTCGCGCCATGCTTGGGCGCCCACGCGTGCCCATGATGCGCCACGGGCGCGCCGACCGCAAACGCCCGGGATGTCGCGGTGCACGTCCTCGACCACGTATAATCCTGACGCGCGCATGAGATGCGGTGGTTCGCACTGCAGGCCGTCGGGGCTCCCCCGCAGGCCGAGGCGCGACTCCAAATTGAGGAGGCCGACGATGGCGGTGGAGACCTCACGAGAGCCGATTCGACCGGTGACGGGAACGCACGTGGTCCGCGTCCAGCACGAGGGCATCGCGACCGCCGATGCGGAGCGGTCGAAGGACTTCTATTGCCGGGTGCTTGGATTCCAGGTGCTGCCGCGCCCGGCGTTCACGTCGGGTGGCTATTGGCTCGGTACGCCCGGTATCTTTCCCCAGATCCACATCATCCAGTCGCAGATGCAGCCGCCCGGGTCCAGCGCGCCCATCAGCCCGCTCGGTCGCCACACCTGCTTCGAGGTGGCCGACTACGAGGCGATGAAGGCCACGCTCGAGCGCGAGGGGATCAAGTACGTCGAGAACACGCAGCCGGGCGGGCGCGTCCAGATGCTGTGCAACGATCCGGACGGCAACACGCTCGAGTTCCAGCCCGCGACCGTCTGAGCGCGCGGCAGACGCCGGGCCTGCCTCCTCGCGTCACCCCTCAGAGGCCTGACGCGTCGACCAGGCCCGCCACGTCATTGACGTTGACCCAGCCGCCCCGACCATAGACGACCCGCACGGGGTGCCCGGCGGCGAGCACACGGGCCAGCAGGTCTCTGAGGGCCGCGGTGCGCAGACTGCCGTCGGCGCGCGCCGCGCGAATCGCCTCGGCGAGCCAGCCCGCGCCCTCGCGGCCGAGGTGCATGAGCCCGATCCAGACGCCGTGGTCTTCCGCCGGCGCCACCGCATCGCCGATGGCGCGCAGGCGTATCTCGTCGAAGCTGAAGCGGCCGGTCTCGGCACGATCGGCGAGGATGCGGTCGGTATCGGCAGTGCCGGCGAGCGCGCTGTCGACGGCGAGCGTGATCCCGTCTCCCGCCTCCTCGAGCAGCGCCTGGATGATGTGGCGCTTCAGCACGATGTCGCCGAACGCGACCAGCGTCCCGGGGCGCACGTCGCCCTCGGCGAGCGACAGCGAAAACGCCTCGCCCGTCGACGCGAAGTCTGGATTGTCCACGAAGCGGGCGCCCGGAACGTCGATGGCCTCCGCGCGATGGCCGCGCACGACGAGGGCGTCGTGGGCTTCCATCAGGAATGCGATTTCGGGGCGTGTGACCAGGCGCCGGAGCTGGGTGGTCGTGCGCATCGAGTGGTGACCTCCGTTACCCACGAACGCTCGCGCGGAAGCGATCGCGCAGCTCGTGCGGCGTGTAGGGAATGCGAGGGACCGAGGCTTCCGCGGTGGTCACCTTTACCAGGATGAAGTGCGGGCCGAAACTGCCGAGCGCGGTCCGCACCGCCTGAGTGATCTCGTCGGCGGCGGTCACGGCGGCCACGGTCCGATATCCGGCCGCCTCGGCCAGCCGGTCGAGGCGAATCTCGGCGCTGATCGATCGCTGGCTGCCCGTGGACCCGTAGACTTCGTTGTCGAAGACGATGTGGACGAAGCGCCTGGGCTGAAGCGCCGCGACGAGCGGAAGGATGCCGAGGTTCATGAGGAGGTTGCCATCGCCGTCGAGCACGACCGTCGGCGTGTCGCGGTCCGCGAGCGACAGCCCGAGGCCGATCGCCGAGGCCAGCCCCATGGAGCCGATCATGTAGAAATTCTCCGGCCGGTCGCCCAGGGAGAAGGATTCGCGGCACATGTAGCCGTTGGCGTGGATCACGGGCTCGCGTCCGAGCGCCTTCCGCGCGGCGGCGATCGCGTCCAGCCTCGAGAGACGGGGCGTGAGCACCGGCGGCGTTCCGACCGGCCGCGACTCCGCGTGAGTGATCGTGTCGCTCGCGATGAGGCGAGTCCGGCCGGTCGCTCCGTGCCCGGCTTTGCCGATCTCGACGACATCAGGGCGCACCAGGAGGGCGACGGGCTGCATCGCCTTGTCCATCGTCTCGACTGTCCAGGCGAGATCGGCTTCGAGCGTGTCGGCAGCAAGCACTCTGTGCGGGATCCTGAGCAGCTCGAGAAGCCCGGGCGAGATCTCGCCGGTCAGGATGTGCTCCGGCGCGTCCTTGCCGCGATGACCGCGCCAGGTCACCATCAGCAGAGCCGGGAGACCGTACATGAGCGCGAGCGAGGCGAGCGCATTGAGGCTCGTGCCGAGGCCGGAGTTCTGCATCAGGACCGCGGGTCGTCGGCCGCCGAACCACGCGCCGGCCGCCAGTCCGACCGCAACGTCCTCACGCGGCGCCGGAATGTAGGGCAGGGTGGGGTGAGCCTCGAGCACCGCGATCAGATCCTCGATCAGCGAGCAAGGCACGCCGGCGAAGAAGTCGAATCCCTGCCGCTCGAGGAGCAGCGCGAGCTCTCGCCCGGACATCGCCATCGCGTCAAGTCTAGCGCAGCGTGTCGGAGCGAGGTTCATTTTGAGTCCTGGCATACTGATCTCGTGCGAGCTGATCGGCTGACGATCGCCCGGGCCCTGCGCGAGATGGCCGGGCTCCTCGCGGTGTCCGGTCAGGAGCCGTTCAAGGCGCGAGCCTACGCTCGCGGCGCGGAGGTTCTCGAGCGCCTCGACGCCGACCTGGGCGAGCTCGTCGAGGCGCGCCGGCTCACCACCTTGCCCGGCATCGGCGCGGCGCTGGCCGCGATGATCACGGAGCTCTACCAGACCGGGCGCTCGCAGGCGCTCGAGGAGCAGCGCCAGCGCGTGCCCGCCGTCGCACTCGAGCTCTCCCGCATCCCCCGCCTGGGGCTCGACAAGATCGCCGTGCTCCACGAAACGCTCGGCATCGAGACGCTCGACGACCTCGAAGCCGCCTGCGTGGCGGGCCGCGTGCGAACGATCAAGGGCATGGGCGAGAAGACCGAGCGCCGAATCCTCGAGGCTATTCGCCGCTTGCGAGAGCCCGAGGCGCAGCGCGTGCTTCTGCCCGAGGCGCTCGCGGCCGCCGATGCGCTGCGCATCTTCCTCGCGAAGACGTCGGGCGCGGCGACCGCCGAGGTGGCCGGAGAGCTGCGTCGCTGGGAAGAATCGGTCGACGAGATCTCGCTGGTCGTGGCCTCGGACCGGCCCGTGGACACGATGCGAGACGCGCTCAAGGCGCCGGTGCTGGCCGAGGTGACCTCGCGCGACAAGGCGGCCTTCGAAGGGCGCCTGGCGACCGGCCTCCCGGTGCGGGTGCACGTCGCTCCACGCTCGTCGTACGCGACCGCGCTCTTACGGGCGACGGGCTCGGAGGCCCACGTGCAACATCTCGAGCAGTTGGCGGCAGCGCGCGGCGTTCGCCTCGCCGGCGAGAGCGAAGAGGCGATTTACCGCCGGCTCGGGCTGCCCTTCATCCCGCCCGAGCTCCGGGAAGGCGAGGGCGAGATCGAGGCGGCCCTATCCGGTGATATGCCCGCCGATCTCGTCACCGCGGCGGATCTCAGAGGGTTCGTGCACTGTCACACCGTGTTCAGCGACGGCCAGCACACGGTCGAGCAGATGGCGCGGGCGGCCGATGCGCTGGGGATGGAGTACATGACGATCACCGATCATTCACCGTCCGCCGCCTACGCCGGCGGCCTCACCGTCGACCGGCTCAAAGCCCAGTGGGAAGAGATCGCGCGCGTGCAAGAGACGGTGTCGGTGCGCCTCCTGCGAGGCACGGAGTCGGATATCCTCGCCGACGGACGCCTGGACTACCCCGATGCGATTCTGGAGCGGCTCGACGTGGTCATCGCGAGCATTCACCGCCGCCATCGCATGGACGCGAACCAGATGACCGACCGTCTCGTCCGCACGATGACACTGCCTTGCTTCAAGATCTGGGGCCACGCGCTCGGGAGGCTCATTCTTTCGCGGCCGCCGGTCGAGTGCCGCGTGGAGGAGGTGCTGGACGCGGCAAGGGCCGGCCGCGCGGCCATCGAGATCAACGGCGATCCCAGACGTCTCGACCTGGCGCCGCGCTGGCTCCGGGCCGCTCGCGAGCGCGGTCTCAGCTTCGTCGTCTCGACCGACGCCCACTCGATGGCGGAGCTCGACAACGTCCGCTATGGTGTGGCCATGGCGCGGCGAGGCTGGGTGCGGCGCGACGAAGTGCTGAACACGCGGACGGCCCAGGAGTTCGCCCGCGCCGTGGCGCCGACGGGCCGGGCGTGAGCCGGATCTTCTTGCTCTCTCCCGCCCATTGCGGGGGACAGCGCGCCCAGCTGGTCATGAGCGAGCGGGCGTCATTCGATCTCGCCCAGCGCGTTCGGGTGGGCGCCGGCGCGCCGCTCGGCGAGGTCTTCTCGTTCCTGAGCGGCCTCTATTTTCGCGGCAAGCTGACCTACGCGCGCGCGTTCGCGCGGCCGCCGGACGGGCGCGCGGGCGTCTTCGTCATCACGCCGACCGACGGCCTGCGGCCGGCCGACGAGCCGGTGGACGTGGCGCGGCTTCGACGCTTCGCGACCGTCGACATCGAGGGCGACGATCCGCGCTACCGCGAGCCGCTCGACCGCGACGCGCGCCGGCTGGCGCGGCGCATCGGAGCGCGCGGCGAGGTCGTCCTGCTCGGCAGCATCGCCACCGGCAAGTACATCGATCCGCTGCTGGCCGTCCTGGGCGAGCGGCTGCGGTTTCCGGCCGAGTTCGTCGGCCGCGGCGACATGAGCCGCGGCGGGCTGCTGCTCCGGTGCGCGCGGACCGGCGCCGAGCTCACCTACGTGGGCGTTCGCGACGTCGTGCGCCGCGGTCCCCGGCCGCCCCGTCTGCCGCCGCCGGTCCGAGTGCCGCCGCTGGTCCGATGAGCCCGGCCCGAGCGAAGCGGGCTCGCGCGACAGGAGCGAGCCGCCGCGTGATCCCGACCGACGTCGACACCGTCGAGATGCGCGCCGGACCGCGCGCGGTTCACCTGACGAATCTGCGGAAGCCGTTCTGGCCCGAGCTCGGCATCACGAAGGGCGATCTCCTCCAGTACTACGTCGACGTCTCGGTGGCGCTCCTGCCGCACCTGCGGGACCGCGCCATGGTGATGAAGCGCTATCCGAACGGCGCCGCCGGCGACTTCTTCTTCATGAAGCGCGCGCCGTCGCCCCGGCCCGACTGGATCGAGACGTGCTCGATCGAGCACGAGTCGGGCAACGTGATCGACTTCCCGATCATTCAGGACCTTCCGGCATTGCTCTGGGTCGTGAACCTCGGCTGCATCGACCTGAACCAGTGGTACGCGCGATGTGACGACCCGGATCGGCCCGACTATCTACACTTCGATCTCGATCCGGTGAAGGGCGCCACGTTCGCGCGGGTGAGGGAGGCCGCGCTCATCCTGAAGGAGACACTCGATTCCCTGAAGATGCCGAGCTATCCGAAGACGACGGGCTCGCGCGGGATTCACGTCTACGTGCCGATCGTGCGCGGGCCGACGCAGAAGGACGTGTGGTCGATCGCGAAGACCCTCGCGGTCTCGCTGGCGGGCGCTCACCCGCGCTTGCTCACAGCCGAATACCGCGTGGCCAAGCGCCCGACCGAGCGCGTGCTGGTCGACTACAACCAGAACGCGTGGGGCCGCACCTTGGCGTCCGTCTACTCGGTGCGGCCGCACCCCGCGGCCGCGGTCTCGACGCCAGTCGAGTGGTCGGAGATCGAGCGGGGCCTCGCCATCGAGGATTTTCGGATCGACAACGTGCCGGCGCGCGTGGCCGAGCTCGGCGATCTGTACGCGCCTCTCCTGGCCCGTCAGCACCGCGTCCGGCTCGACGCCTTCGCGTGAAGCTGGGGCCTCGGGTGTCCGAGGCCCCACCGAGAGCGCTACAGCATCTGCTTGCGCGCCTTCTTGGCGCGCGCCGCCCCGATCGCGGTCTTCACTTCCTGCTCTTCCTCGGGCGGCGGCAGCACGGCCGGCATGCCGAGCGACTCGATCCACAGCTCGCGGCACCAGCCGGTCGTGTGGTACAGGTGCTCGTCCTCCTCGTCCTCCACCTGGTCGTAGGCGTTCATCAGCGTCTGCTTCAGATCGCCCTTCGCCTTCTCGGCGACCTCATGGATCAGCTCCCAGTTCAGGTGGTCCTTGGTCTCGGCCTCGACCACGCACTCGCACGCGACGAGCTGCGCGGCCTCCGGGGGACCGTCGTCCTGCGCCATCTCCATGGCCTCGACCAGCGACTCCCCGATATGGCGCACGATCAGCCGACCCGGCGTTTCCATATCCGGGTCGAGCGCCAGCGCGTTCATCACCTCGAGGACGATGCGCTCGTGGTTGCGGGTCTGCTCGAGGTATTCTTCCCACTCCTTCTTGAGGTCGGCATTGATGACGCACGTGAGTGCGGTCTCATAAACCTGGATGCCGCCCTTCTCGGTCTCCAGCGCCTGATACAGAAGCTCGGCGACCTGTTCGTTTTTCATAGTTCCTCCTGAGTCGGCGACTTCGTGTGAACCGACCCGCATGGCTTGAGGCAAGGGTCATGCCGTCTAGATCGAGGTATGTTGCGCGGTCATCATCGCTTCGGCTTTTCGTGCGCTCTCGACGCGGTGGGGCGGGAAGTCGGCGAGGTCTGACCGCGTGTCGAGCGCGCGCGGTCTACCTGATTCGGCAAACTTACCCGGTAATCGTTACGCCCTTCGCTGAGCGCCGATCCAGCGGACGACGAGATCCGCCAGCTCGCGCTCGTGACTCTGAAAGCCGTGGCGCGCCCGTGGAACGACGATGCCGGTGAACGAGCGGGCGCGCACCGCGTTTCGGCGAAAGGCTTCGATTACCTCCCGCGCCGGGCGGTCGAGATACTCGTCGCGGCTTCCGAGGATCGCGGCGAGCGGCAGTCGCACCGACCGGAACGCCGTCCAGCGGGCGTTCGGCCGATAGTAGGGGAACACGTCCTCGTCCTCGCCGGGCCGGTAGAGGCTGATGTACCGGTGCGCGCTCCAGAAGCCCCAGGCCCGCGGGACGAGGGCCTGGGGATCGCGCGCGGCGATTCGTTCAGCTGCGGCCACCCGACGCTGTAGCTCGCGCGGGCCGAGTCGCTTGGCCTCGGCCGCCACGTCGGAGACCGGGCCGACCAGGATGATCCCACCGACCCGTCGGTCGCGGACGCGGGCGCCATAGAACAGCACCTTGTTGGCGCCGGTGGAGTGCCCGGCCAGGAAAACGCGGCGGTATCCGCGCTTGCGGACGAAGGCGACCATCGCCCGGACATCTTCGACGCTCTGCCGGAAGCGCTCGAACGCCGCGCCAGCGAGGTGCCGGCCCCGGCCGGCGACGACGTCGTGGCCGCGGTTGTTGAACTTGAAGTACGCGATGCCGGCCGCATTCAGGCGCGCCGCGAGCTCCCGGTTGAGCGGCTGGCCCGAGGAGAACACCGATCCCAGGCCGTGCACCCAGACGAGCGCCGCCCCCCGGCCCCTGTTCGGCTCGGCGACGAGGCCGTCGAGCCAGACGCCGTCGCGAGTCGAAATGCGTGCGAGCGAGAACGGGACATCGGTCGGCCTGGGCATCACCGGACAATGGCGGGGTTCGAAACGGCGGTCAAGGGCAAATGGTCGCCCGGCGGCGGTGGCGCGGACCGCAGTATAATCGGGCAGGTTCTGGCGGGCGCTCGACCCTGAAGCGTTCAGCGGGGAGGGACACCATGCTGACCCACGAAGAAAACGAGCTCATCACTCGCATCGGTGCCGGCACGCCGATGGGGAACACGTTGCGGCGTTACTGGATCCCGGCGCTGCTCGCCTGGGAATTGCCGCAGCCCGACTGCCCGCCCGTCCGGGTGAAGCTCTTGGGCGAGGATCTCGTGGCCTTCCGCGACACCGAGGGACGCATCGGGCTCCTCGAGGAGCTGTGCCCGCATCGGCGCGCGTCCTTGTTCTTCGGGCGCAACGAAGAATGCGGCCTGCGCTGCGTCTACCACGGCTGGAAGTTCGACGTCACCGGCCGGTGCGTGGACATGATGAACGAGCCCGAAGAGCTCTCCTTCAAGAACAAGATCCGCCAGCCGTCGTATCCCACGGTCGAGGTGGGCGGCGTCATCTGGGCGTACATGGGACCGCCCGATCTGCAGCCGCCGCTGCCCAAGTTTGCCTGGACGCAGGCCGCGCCGACGCATCGGCACGTGTCCAAGGTGATCGAGGAGTGCAACTGGCTGCAGGCGCTCGAGGGCGGCATCGACACCTCGCACGCGCCGATCCTGCATCGGCTCCTCGTTCCGAATTCCAAGCGCGGCGGGCTCAATCCCACGACCGCGTTCGTTCGCGGCAAGGCGCCGTCCCTGGTCGTCGACCTGACGGACTGGGGCTATCAGTACTCGGGCATCCGGCCGCTCGGTGAGAGCGAGATTCACATCCGCACCTATCACTTCGTGATGCCGTTCCATCAGATCCGGCCTCATCAGACGCACAACGGCTTGCCCGCGGTCGCCGGCCACATCTGGGTTCCAATGGATGACGGCAACACGATGGTCTACAACTGGCACCACAGCACCACCGAGGAGGCGCTCGATGAGGAAGATCGGCTCGAGCGTCGCTCGGGCAACGGCCCGGACCACGTCGATCGGACGACCTTCCGCTCGAAGGCCAACCGGCAGAACAACTATCTGCTGGACCGGCAGGTGCAGAAGACCGAGACGTTCACCGGGATCGATGGCATCAACACCCAGGACCGCGGAATCCAGGAAAGCATGGGGCGCGTCGTCGATCGCAGCAAGGAGCACCTCGGGCCGGCCGACAAAGCGATCATCCAGGCTCGTCGCCTGCTCCTCGCGGCCGTGAAGACGGTTCGGGAGGGCGGCACGCCGCGCGGGATCAACCCGACGTACTATCCGCTGCGGGCCTCAGAGGGCGTGGTGCCGCGCGATGCCGACTGGCGGGAGATCCTGACGCCGGAGATGGCGACGGCCGAGATTCTCCAGACGGTCTAGTTGACCGCGATCGCTGGGCCGGGGCGAAGGTCCAGAACGATCGCGACGGTCGCAACGGTCGTCGGCGTGTCTCTCGCGGGGTGCGCGATGAGTCCGCTCAAGCCGTTGCCCTACCACTTCGTCGATAGCTCCTCGACGGCCGCCGGTCCGTCGCGCGTCTCCGCGAACGCGGACAGCGTGGCGGCGGCGGTCGACGTCTCGACCATCGAGACCGACGTTCGTTACCTCGCCGCGCCGGAGCTCCAGGGGCGACTCCGTGGCACCGAGGGCAACGCCCGTGCTCGCGCGCAGATCGTCGCGCGCCTCGAGGCGGCGGGACTCGCGCCGCTCTTCAGTGACAGCTTCGAGCAACCCACATATCCCAACGGCGGTGACCGTGAGCCGTACGCGATCAACGTCGGCGCGATCTATCGCGCGCCCGACCGTGACGCGCGCTGGATCGTCCTGGTCGCCCACTACGATCACCGGGGCGTGATCGACGGCAAGGTTCAGGCCGGCGCCGACGACAACGCGAGCTCGGTCGCGCTGGTTCTGGCGCTCGGGCATGCGCTGGGCCGAGCGCGGCCGGCGCTGCGGCGCCACGTGGTCTTGCTCTTTCCCGACGCCGAGGAGCCCCCGGATGTCCGCACGGAGCGGATGGGATCGTCGTGGTTCTGGCGCAACCCGCCGCTACCGGCCGACCGACTCGACCTGGCGCTCGTCTTCGATCTCATGGGCGGACGCGCATCGCCTGAGATTCGATCAGCAGGGCTGGCGGATGCGCTGTTCGTCCTCGGCGCCGAAGCGGATCCGGGCCTGGTCTCGCTCGTGCGCGATCTCGCGCCGGCGCCGCGCGTGGAGCCCCTTAGACTGAGCCTGCCGATGATCGAAGTGATGCCCTACCGGCCGGGCTCTCGCTTCGCGCGCAGCGACTATCACGGCTTGCGCGAGCAGGGGCAGCGGCCGTTTCTCTTCCTCACGACCGGCCGCACGGAGACCTACCACACCGCGGGCGACACGCCCGACACCGTGGATTACGATCGCCTGCGCGCGCTCGCGCCCTGGGTAGCACGCCTGGCCGTTCACGCCGCGGATCTCGACACCGAGCTCGGCTGGCGCGACCTGTGCGCCGACGCACGGGCGGACGCACGGGCCGTGCTGAGGCTCTACGGGGCGATCGACGCGAATGGACGCGCCCCGTGGCTTCTGCGCCGGGCGCTGGCCGCGGATCGCCGGCGCGTGGAGAAGCTGCTCCAGAGCTGGGACCAGGGCGTGAGCCCGACGCCCAAGAGCTATCGGGTGTTGCAGCTCGCCTCGATCCGGATCCAGGCGGCGCTGTGGCATCCCTCAGGATGGTGGTTCGCGCTGTGGTAGAGCTGCTTCGACTGCCGGGTGTCTATTCAGACACCCGTAGCACCGAGCCCCTCAAGATATAGCAATGAGTGTTCTAGATTGCGACGCGCCTGCGCTTCGTAGCGCTCTCGAAAGTGGGCGGTGCAATATAGGTAAGGCCGGCCCAGGAACTCCTTCAGGATCTTGGCTCGAGCGGGCCGAAATATTTCGTCCGGAACCCACCCATACTCGCCCCGGACCTGTGCCTCATACTCGCGGAACCGCGCAGGGTGCGCACCCAGGATCGACAGGTCTGCGTCAACGAGAACTTGGGCATCGATACCGACTGGCTCCACGGCATGGCGTGTGAACATGATGAGATCGTAGATCCTCTGTGCGCTTTCAGCACTGGCGCCCAATTCTCGCGCCGCGGAGCGTGCCCAATCAGCGCTCCGCTCCTCATTGTCGTGACGTTGAGTGTCGTAGATCGCATCGTGAAACCAGAGGCCAGCGTTGACCTCGGCCTGATGTTCGGCCAAAGAGATAATGTCTTGGACCTTCTCGAAGCACTCAACAAGGTGCTGACGCGTGTGGTAGTGGCGATGTGGCTCGGAGTAGCGACCGAGAACATCGCCATAGAGGCGCCTGAGCTCCGCGGAATCGTCGACCCCTAACTCGCGCCAGGTTTCAACCCAGTGGCTAATCTCGGTCATTGTCCTAGCGGGGTCTGAGGCTCAGCTTGACCCGTCGACGTCTCGCTCCTCTTCGCGAGCACTGATACCTCGGCTGTGATCATCGCGTTCGGCGGGATCCGATCGGGGATCCCGGTTTCACCAAAAGCGAACGCGGGAGGAATGCGGAGCCTTCGTGTGCCACCGATTCGCATCCCCTCCAGCCCGTAGAACAAGCCGGGAATCAGGCAGACACGATCCATGCGCACGTCTGTGACGAGCGTGGCTCCATCGTCCTCGAGGTATGCATGAGTGAGAGGGCCCCAGGGGCTCTCCCATCGAACAGGATCGCCCCGGTTCAGCCACATCTTCACGCGAATGCGGTAAGACTCGTGGCGTTCGACGGCTGGTCCGTCGCCCCGTTGCTCACTGAGTAACTCGATGCCGTACTTCATCCGGCTCCGTCTAACGTCGGTATCAGCCGGGGCCGCAGGCCATCGGCTGCATGCCGAAGTTATCCCGTTGCGCGACGTCTTGCGCGTGGCGAGGATTTTCCCTTGGAACTCTTCCTCGCTACCTCTTGGAGCAAGCGTAGGGCTCGGTTCACCGAACTACTGTCCGGGAACGCCTGCGCCACATCAGGCTCCAGCAGGACCAGGTTCGTTCCTGTGGTTGCCTGCTTGTAGTACTTGCTCCGTACGCTGCCCCGCAAGGTGGAGAGATCGTACTCGGGACGGAGATCGTCACTGCGTCGCTTCGACACTTGGTTCCTCATATTGTCTCTGCTCCCGGCGCGTCGCCCGCCGCGCGCTTTGTGATTCGGATACGTCCCTCGCGGACAGCGTGTGCCACGAACAGCACGCGCTGCCGAGCAGAACGGCTTATCGTGATCTCGCGCTCTTCCTCCTGGGAGTGATCGGGATCCCAGAACGTAAGCGCCACCGGATCGAGGATACCGATGCTGCTGCCTCCTCGAAGGTGACGCGATGTTTCTTGGCGTTCGCTGCGGCCTTGATCACCGAGGCTCCAGGGTCACAACCAAATCAGGATAACGATAGTGGCATTGAGCTGCGGGCGCGAGAGGGAGCGCAGCGACCGACGCGCCCGTCAGCTGCAAATGCCGGGTTAGCCAGAGATCCACCACCTATCAGCCTCGGCCAGATGATCGATGAGGGACTTCGATACTGCTGGGATCGGCGTACCGTCATCGAACCGGAACCACCGTCCATCAATACCCGGGCCCGGCGATCCCAGACGGTGCCGCTTGTCTGGATGAAGGTCGTGGGCCGTCACCTTGGTAGCGGGGATGTGCTTTCCCCACGCCGTCGTGACCCCCGTCGAGCCGCAGCGGGATATCTCCACGATGAAGCCGCCGCCGTGACGATCAAACTGCACGGTGAGAAGGTCGACTCGCTCCTCACCGATACGACGGAAGTGAGGAAGCGATCCCTTGAACCCTCGTGCACGGAGCGCTGGAACCAAGGTCTCTTTCAGCGCGGCTGTCATGGCATCTCGGTTCATATCTCTTCTGGCTAACGACTGCGTTCACTTGTCCGGCCGGCTGCAAGGAACTGGATGTCTCGGAAGACCGCAATGCGGGCCCGGTCAGGTGCAACGCTTTGTTCGGCGGTGGACGCACCCCCGCTCATATATGTTCATTCTGATCCGGCGTGTACCTCGCCAACACCTTCCCTGCAACAAGGTCGAAGCTGTGACAGCCGCTGTCCATCGCCTCACGATATTCCGGGGTCAGCTTGGCAATACGCGCAATGTGCTGTCCGCCCAAGTCGTCAATGTTGTAAATGAACCATTCCTTCGCCTTCACCCCGAGTCGATACTCATTAGTCGCCTTGGCGTACTTGTTGCGCCAGAACGGCGATACATCCTCGTAACGATGCAATCGAGTAACACGGTCTTCCCGCTTCGGCAGGAGCAGATCAGCGCATATGTTGAAGCCGCTGCAGTCTGACGTAAGGCTGCTGACCTCCCGTCTTTGTCCTTCATTGTGGAAGGCAAAAAGGATGTTGCCGCCGAACATGACCACCTTGCTCAGGACGACGACGTAGAAGTACTTGCCGCCCTCGTCAATCTCCAACAGGTCGCCGATTCGTTGCTGGATCATGCCGCCGCCGAACGACTCTTGCTGCTCACCCGCCGCAAGCGAGCTGCGGTCGGGTGCAGCAGCGAGTTGTGCGGCCGCGCGCGCGCGGACGTCACTCCGCTGCGTCTCCCATGTCGTACCAGTAGCCGTCGAAACGCTCGCAGTAGACGCGCATGGTGTGAGATGGCTCGGTGTCGATGATCACGTGAACGAACGAATCGTTCAGGCGTTCGACGCGAAGCACGCGAGCACGAGCTACCGGCGAGTAGCCGGCAAGGGCCGCTTCTTCGGGAGTTGGGAACCCGGGATTGTTATCTCGCATAGGCCGTTGAACCGGATCGTCCATCAGTCCGCACAACGGCTTGCGGTTGAGCGGCCGACGCTCCGGCGCCCAGCCCTTCGCCGCCGAGGTGAGCCGGTCCGCTCCAACCGCTTGTTAGCGTCGTACGTGATCGAATCACGAGACATCAGTCCAGAAACTGAGTGTTGGCCGACACGCTGCGTACAATGACCGGGCATCCGGGGACTGTGGCCGAACCGCCAATGGTGCTGCTGCTG
>Ga0209160_1000290_pt1 | contig 39581 bp, 40 predicted proteins | sample GraSoiAngelo_153_FD_186167 | JGI IMG/M metagenome (GOLD analysis project Ga0209160, IMG submission 186167) | Grasslands soil microbial communities from the Angelo Coastal Reserve, California, USA - 14_1009_12_40cm (SPAdes) (version 2) | ecosystem: Environmental > Terrestrial > Soil > Grasslands ...
GGATGCTGCAACATCATTCTCGGAAGCGCTCAAGTAGCCAACTACCTGATCGAAGCCAATACCGTAGCCATCTCATTCACGGGCAGCGTAAACGCGGGACGAACGGTCGCTCAATCGGCGAGCGGTCAGCTGAAGAAATTCGTTCTAGAGCTGGGAGGCAGCGACCCCTTCATAGTTCTTGAAGACGCGGACATTGAGGCAGCCTCAACAGGCGCAGTTGCAGGCCGTTTCATTAACAACGGCCAAAGCTGCATCGCCACCAAGAGGATCTTTGTTGTTAAGCGAGTTCTAGACGAGTTCTTGGAAAAATTTGTGAAGAAGACGAAATCTTTGAGAGTCGGAGATCCTCTTAGCCCGGAGACAGATATCGGACCGATGGTCAGAGAAGAAGCGCTCAAGACGCTAGACGCACAGGTCCAAGAAGCAATAACACATGGGGCCCATTTGGAGCTTGGTGGCGAGAGATTGAAGCGGAAAGGCTCATTTTACTCTCCAACCATCCTTACAAACATAACACCGGAAATGAGGATCATGAAGGAAGAGACGTTCGGACCGGCCGCACCTGTCATGGCCGTCAAAGATGAAAACGAGGCGATAAGACTTGCCAACAAGAGCGAATTCGGGCTGGGAGCAACCGTTTGGGGAACGGACACGAGAAGGGCAGAAAAAGTCGCGCGAGAGATCTCAGCGGGACTGGTAACAATTAACAATGTTGTCGTCTCAGACCCCCGCATGCCCTTCGGCGGAGTTCGACACAGTGGAATCGGTCGGGAACTCTCAAGATACGGAATGCTAGAATTCACGAACATAAAATCTGTCCGAATATACGAAAAATCGCCGCTAGCTCACGCCCACGTAGAATGATAACCATCTGGCGATATTTCTTGGGAGGCAGAACCACCCTTCTCTACTCCGAGAGATTTCTGGACTACAACCTCGGACCCTCTCACCCTCTCCGTCCAGTGAGAGTCAAGCTGACCCATGACCTGATCCTGTCGAAAGGATTACTCAAGGAAGACGAGATCATGATTACCGTGCCACGAGTCGCATCTGAAGAAGAAATTCTTCTCTTTCACGAGAAGGAGTATGTTCGGTTGGTTCAAATGTATAGCGAGAGGGGCTCAGGGCTCTTGGACGCAGGGGATACTCCCGCTTTCAAAGGATGCTTCGAAGCCACCAGTCTGGTCGTAGGTGCTTCTCTAGAAGCCTGCGATAACATAATGGGCGGAAAATTTACTCACGCCTTTAACCCTTCTGGGGGACTGCACCACGCACATCCTGAACGCGCTTCAGGGTTCTGCATATTCAACGATCCCGCAATCAGTGTCAATTACCTGAAGACGAAATACAAGATCAGACGACTGGTCTACATGGACATCGATGCGCATCATGGAGACGGTGTCATGTACGGGTATTACAACGATCCATCACTATTGGATATCGATTTCCACGAGAACGGCAAATACATCTTCCCCGGAACTGGGTTCCCCGATGAGACCGGAGAGAAGGAGGCGAAGGGCCTCAAGCTAAACATCCCACTTCTCCCTGGCACAGGGGACGAGGCCTATCTGAAGGCGTTTCACAAGCTTATCCCAGATATTGTAAGAAAATTCCGACCCGAGATTATTCTCGTCCAGTGTGGCGCAGATGGCCACGCGAACGACCGTCTCGCCCATCTTCGAATGACTACAAACACATACGAGGAAGTTGTTTCTGAGATGCATAACCTCGCGCACGAGCTTTGTGAAGGCCGATTCCTACTATTCGGCGGAGGAGGGTATACCATTGCCAACGTCCCGAGGGTCTGGACCGTCGCCCTCGCAACTCTTGCGGGAAAAACGCTGGATAACGAGATTCCTGAACGCTGGTCCAGAGAGTTCAGAGAGCTCACAGGAGAGGATCCTCCGAACGCATTACGCGATAGGCTTACGAACGACGATTCGAAGACGATTAGCGAAGTGGATAATGTGTTGGAGGAGCTGGCAGGCTACCTCGCAAAGTAGCGCCCTGATAGTGCAACGTTTATCTTTCAAGGCCTGGAGCGCTCGCGGCAAGGACCTTAGATGGGTAGCAAAGGAACCACATCGCTAGGCAAGATGGGTGGAAAGGGTACACACATCAGATGCAGGAGATGTGGCCGACACTCGTACCATGTTCGCAAGAAACGTTGCGCAGCCTGCGGCTTCGGAGAGATTACGACGCTGCGACGCTACTCATGGCAGAACAAGAAGATCAATCGAACACGAATAGTGTAAAAATCCACAGTTTTAGCTCTACTCCTCGTTTGGACATTCCAATCTTCGGGTCGAATTGACTGGAGAAGTTGCCTTTGGTCGAAGTTAGGTGTCCGCGTTGCAACCGCCCGATGCACTGGAACGGCAGACTGAAGATATTCATCTGCGACACAGACGGATTCATCTTAGGTCCTAACGACCCGTATGTGAAACGCTTGGAGTACGAGATCAGCCAGAATCTCCCGCACTCTTCAAGTCACTGAGGACACATTTGGCTCGTGTGTAAGAGTGGGCTCGGCAGGATTCGAACCTGCGACCTTCGCCGTGTCAGGGCGACGTCCTAACCAGGCTTCGCCGACGCGTCAACGGCGTCTTAGACGACGAGCCCCGGAGGGCTTGGCCGAACGCTGATAGCGTATCAAGCTTTTCCCACAGCCATATTCGAGCGAGTTATCGAGAGTAGTTATACAGCTTATACCAGTTCCATGGAAAGCACCCTGTTTCATGATGAAAAAATTCAGCGCTCGGGACTTGCGATCTCCCTTCTGGCACTAGTGCCCGCCGCCGTGAGCTTACCTGTCCACGCCCAGCCGACTGTAAACACGCGCGCCGATAAGTCAGCCTACGCACCCGGCGACTCAGGGACCATGACAATCTCAATAATCAATACTATTGGAAACCCGCTGCTGGTTCGCAACATCACAATATACTATCCATGGGCCGGTTACGATACCAACGGAAAATGGTTCACCGCTAATTACACCTACCCTGTTTCTCCACCCGCGGCCTTAGCCACCAAAGGAGCCAACAATTACTCCTACACAACACAAACGTTCAACATTCCGACCTGGTGGGGAATCAGCAGCCGATCACAGTTTGGCTGCCCGGGGAACACGAACACGAAATTCGGTTTGTACTCTGGCTGCGTCCTTCTCGGAACGAACTCTACAACACGTTATGAGGGCTTCGATTTTGGAATAGCCATGGCACTAGCGGTTTACAATCCATCGACTCTGTCAGCTATTCAGGAGTGGATACCAGTTGCAACTCTCATCGTTCTTGTGATCGCGACAGCCATCCTGGCCATGGTCATGATGAGGCTCGGCAATCTTTCAAAGAAACCGTAGACCTAGCGCTTTCTCTCTTTCTCTTCCCATCTTCTCTTCTTTTTTTCGTGCCTAGAAAATTCTCCGTTGTTCTCAGTGTGGGAAGGCATTTTACCGAAGAGCTTGTGGGCTCCTGCTGGGCCCGTAGCTCAGTACGGACAGTAGCGTCGGCCCTCTATTAATCAGGGGAGAGCCGAAGGTCGCGGGTTCAAATCCCGCCGGGCCCGCCAGAAACTAGCCGTGATCTCTTTCTTTCTGCCGACCTACAATCAGGTGCTCAATCGCCCTCAACTGTGGATGAAGCCGGTGGGGCAATGCGTCCTTCAAGATTGCAAAGTCGGACGGTCTGAAGATCCTGAAGGCTCGGCTGATGGCGAGAAAGGCTAAGACAAACACGACGATCAGGATTGGTAACCTACGAAAAGGGCTAAGGTGTCCTATGAGAAGGTCATCGACGATGGCAAGGGGAACTCCTACTCCAACTGCAAGAAGAACTGCGATGGGTAGCGCATTCTCCGTGTGCGTTTTCACTGAGGACCCCAAGCTCCACCGAGCCAAGATGACGGTGCCTGCAGCGAGCACCATTCTCCCTATGGCACCGCCTAGAGTTCCCAAGACTGCGACAGTGGAGGCGACTGTGAGCAAGCCGACGACAGTTGAGACTAGGGTAACGGTGAGAACTTGTCTTGTTCGGCCAATTGCCTGAAGGGATATTGTTAGAATGGCTCCTTGCGCTGTGAAAATTGTGGCGAGAGCTAGGATGGCGAATATTCCCGCCTGGCTAGTGTAAGTAGGTCCGTACACAAGCTCGATTGCGGTCGGCGCTATAGCGGCCAGGGCTGCTCCCAATGGTAGGACTGCGAGGTTGGTAAGTCTGAAGGCTACGGCCAGCCGTTCCGATACTGCCTCTGTTCCTCCGGTAGCGTGGCTTGCGGAGAGAGCAGGATAGAGTGCTTGGGTTACCGGGATCCAGAGGACGGAGAGGAAGCTTACGCTGGAGACTATGAGGTAGTAGGCGCCGGTGGTTGAGAGTTGGCCGATGATACCTTGCAGAATGGTAATATCACCGTATTGTTGGCCGAAGGCGATCAGGGCGGATCCGAATACTGGTAAGCTAAACGCTAAGAGTGGTTTTATGGGATGTGAGCTTCGCTCGGGTAGCTGGTCGTGCCAGAGATACGTGGAGAGGAGTACCGCTACGAGCCCGCCTATGACCCATCCGGAGACGATTCCTGTTACGCGATAGCCTAGATAGGCCAGGATGAGTCCGAGACCGCGGCTGAAGGGAATGTATAACGCGTTCTGGTAGAGGTTTCGTGCATAAGCTCCAACGCCAATGAAGTAAGCGCCGTAGACGAGGATGAGGTCGAGCAGGAAGCCGGAGAAAAAGGTCAAGATCAGGAGAGTTCCAGCATCGGACCTACCGATTACCGAGGGCCCGATTAGTGGAGAGATTAGCGTGGCGACCGCGAAACCGGTGGCTCCGACCAAGATGGAAAGTCTCAGGACCGTTCTTGCTACGGCGCCTGCGGTCTGGCGGTCGCCCTTTCCAATGTTACCGGAAATGTAGCGGGTTGCTGCCGATGGTAGTCCTAGCTGTGTCAAGGCTGTAAATGCAGTTTGGGCGGCGAGGAGTAGGGAAATCTGACCGACCTCGTCTGGTCTCAGGATTCTCGCGAGAGCAACGTAGAAGACCAGATAGGTTGTGTATGTGATGATCTGCTGAGTTGTAAGGTAGGCTGTGCCTCTTGGAACATTGTAGACTTCGCCTGCCTTCGACATGAACTTGTTATCCGTGCCGTCATTGGCGGAGTTCTTCTAGATTACGGTCGAAACTGACTACATAGTTCAAGGAGCGCTTGACGATATCCGAGGATAAGTATCCTCAGAATGAGTCAGGTAAAGTGCTGCCAGCCTCGCGCTTCAACCGTAACCTGTTTTCCTCTGATTTGAGCCGCGACTCCGAAACGTTTCTTCTCGACTGTCCCTATCTTCTTCAGCGATGGAACACGTCTTTTCAGCTTGTTGAAGCTCTGCGGTTTGATCGTCACTACAAGTTCGTATTCTTCTCCTCCGTAGAGCGCGAGTTCCAAGGCGGACAATCGATGTTCTTTCGCGAAGCTCTCTACTTCGGTAGCGACAGGAATAGTGTGGAGACTGATGCCGACCTTGCTCGACTGTGCAATCTGGTGGAGGCTCCAGGCTAGGCCATCGCTCGAGTCAATGGAGCTTGTAGTTGCATGGCTTTTGGCCAGAGCAATTCCTTCTGCCAGCCTGGCCGTTGGCCGGCGCACAGCTTTGACAAGGGACGGGTATTTCACGAAATCAATCTCCCTCTTTGAGATGAGAATCCTCAGGCCTGCGCTTGTTCTTCCGAAGGGTCCTGTCACGGCGACGATGTCCTCTGGTCTTGCTCCATCTCGTCGAACCAGGGTCTTCGGATCCGCGAACCCAACTCCCGCGATGTCTATTATGAGATCGTCTGCTTGATTGGTGTCTCCACCGATGATCTTGCAGTGGTATTCTCGTGCTGCTTGGCCGAGACCGCGGGCTATGTCTTGAACTGTCGTCTTTTTGGCGGGTGCTGGAAGTCCGAGTGAGACCATCAGGGCTTGTGGTTTGACGCCTTTTGCTGCGAAGTCGCTGATGGTGGCGAGGACGGCTTTTCTTGCCGCTTCCTGAACTGTCATTCCTGGTGGGACGTCGGTGCTGCCGACGAGCATGTCTGTCTTCACGATGATCCATGTTTTCCTTGAGAACGGGATTGCGGAGACGTCATCGTCGAAGCCGAGGGGGACGCTTGGCTGGTCGATGTATTGGTTCGTTAGGATCTGGATGATTTCTCTCTCTGTGGGATCTTTCATCGACTGGCGAGCTGGTTGAATGTGGTAGGAGCTTTAAGTCAAAGCGTTGTCGAGCGTTGGCTTGGTGCCTCGGTGGCTCAGCCTGGTAGATGTTTCTCGACACCGGAGAGCATCCGCCTCGTAAGCGGAAAGGCAAGTCGATCGCTTGCCCCGCAGGGTCGCGGGTTCAAACCCCGCCCGAGGCTCCAGATTTAGGTCAAGGTTCTTGTCTTTTCGTAGAGACTTTAACGACATCAACCCCGTCATTTTCCCCTGATGGCTCCCCCTTAGAGGCTGCCTGAGGAGCTCGAGAGATGGAGGTCTGGTTATTCCAGAGGTTTCCCGATACACTGGTGGAAGACGATCGACCGATTTGAGCACATCGCTCGTTTCATAGCTGGCTTTAGCGAGGCCAATCTAGAATCGTCGACTCGCTCTTTTTATGGTTAGACTGATTGATCGAAGAGAGAGCGATACTGTTATTATGATCCTATGTTCGTAGTAGGATGATATGTTACGACTGAGAACGCTGCTGGTTGCTCTAGGAATAGTCCTATTGTTGGGCATCGGGACCCATGCAACTTCACTAAACTTGCTCCCCTCGATTCCACGGGCTCACGCTGCGAGTGTCTCTATGGTCTTAACAGGTTGCGCTTTCGTTACGGGCAGCTGCCGGGCCGCGGGCTGGAACGGCACGACGACACGCCCTAATCCTACGATAACAGTTCAGCAGGGGGACGTTGTCTCGGTGACGTTGAGCAGCGCTGATACTCTATCGCATCAATTCCTCGTTGATGCAGACGTGGATGGTGCGGCTGACGTTGCCGACTGTCCAACCACGGATCCTTGTTCAAAAATGTTTTTCTCCGCTACACCGTTTACCTACACCTTTACTGTTAGTTTCCCACCCGGCACATATTCGTATTTCTGCGTAGTTCATCCGGCGAGTATGCTTGGAAGCTTCGTGGTGGTTTCTACTCCAGTGGGCAGCACACCTCTCGTTGTGAACAAACTGGGCTTACTGGCTCCTTACATCGGATTTGCCACCGTGCTGATGGGACTGATTGGCGTAACGCTCTTCCACGTCAGGAGGGAGGCTCGCAAAACCTAGCCATAGTCTGCCGGCGTCCAGCTCTATCCGTCGAGGAAAACGAAGACGTCCTTACGGCCCACTCCGAACTTGAACATAACTCAGCCTTGCTGGAAGGAGCGAGGGTAGAGCTTGTCCCACTGTGCGAGTTGATGATCCCAAATTGAATCTGGAAATGGGGTGTGGTTGTTGAATCTTCGCCTAAGTATCCGATACCAACGCGCTAGGAAGTAGTCCTGATTGCGCGAGAATGACAGGTTTCAGGCTTATACGTATGGAAGGACAGGTGATTCCCTTGTCTTCGGTTCGAATAGGCGGTGACTAGGTGGCGAGAGATTCGGATAGAGCGGAGTCTAGCCATAGAGGAAGACAGTTAGACCAGCTCATAGATTCACTGATATCAGAACTGCCTACAACGCCGTCTATCCTGTGTCGACACTCCAGCCGTTCGAGGAACGGTAGGCTAAAGGCCGCCCTGCTCTTGTCTCTAGCAATAACCTTATCGCTAGTCACGTTATTGGGAGTTATTCCACTGTGGGGTTCTGGTTGCAGTCCAAATCCAACCAGGTCTGCGGGTTCTAAGAGTATAGCACTGATAGACTCCCTTGCCGTAGACTCTCCAAACCCGGGTCTTGTAGAGAACATCTCATCACTGACAAACGTGGCGGGTTACTCTCTTGACTATTATCCGGCCGTTGCAGTAACGGTTGATTTGTTTCAGCATCTTCCGGAGAAGGGATATTCTATGATCATTCTGAGGACTCATAGTACGTGGGATGGGAACGTGGTCGTCACCTCTGAGCCTTACGACCCTCATCAAAGGGTCATCGGTCAAGTTCTGGACAGGGTGGGGGACGCCAATGTTGGAGGCCGTCAGTACTTCAGCGTGACACCTGGCTACATTGGAAGCACGATGTGTGGACGACTTCAAGGGGCGATGGTTCTGTCAATGGGGTGTACCACTGGCAGCGGGCAGCTTGCGAAAGCCTTCATGGAGAAGGGAGCACGTATGTTCGTAGGCTGGGATGGCGTGGTCACTGTTGCCCAGACGGACTCTACTTTTCAGGCGTTGGTGGGGCTCTTGCTGAAAGGTGAATCCGCGCACGAGGCGATTCAAACTGTAACGCCTGGTCGCGGTGTGGACCCAACAACTGGTCCGAACCTTGTACTCTACGGACAATAGGTCGATGTTGGTTGGTTGGATTCTTTCGCTTCACGTCTTGGCACAAACTTAAGCCGGCGAATGCGAGCGACTCTCTAAGTCAGTGTGATGTTCTGGTTCTCCTCGTAGAACGATGGGGTTCCGGTCACCATATCGAGAAGCGAGGAGACGGTGACCACAAAGAAGGTTTTGGCCGTGACGAATCCGTTGTGGGTGTTGGAGAAGACTGAAAGAGACGTGGCGTCTTGAGAGTTCAGCGTGACAGCGAAGGCCCACACTGTCATCATGTGCGGCGCTAGGGTCTGATTGATCATCCAACTGCGCGTCACGGGGATGCGGTCGAACAGGGAAGAGTTGCCGGATACAAAATGGGTGGAGATGTTGACCAGCATCGGCCTTAAACCACCATAATCCACAGGGTTATCAGCTCCTACTTCCACCAGAATGCTTGTCTGGTTTGCGATAGCGCCTTGCAAGGTCATTCTGGAAATTGTGAATTGTAGTTGGCCGAGGGAGGCGTACAAGAGGAGATAATCTCTGCCACCCAGTACGAGGTTGACGGCTGAAGTTGCCGACAACAGGACAAAGACCCAGGGAATAAGTCGTCTGGTGTTGAGCTGAAGCTTCATCTGGGTCCGTACTCGGATATGTCCGCGTTGGGTTTGTTTGACGTTAAGGGTATCGGTCCGAAGCTGGTCCGGGCGAAGTCAGGTTTGGTCGTCTTGGGCTGGGGGGTTTCCATCGCTAGCTTGGCTTTGACAGGTATTCTCCAAGGCATTATCATTCCCCACTCTGCTCAATATGTTCCCCAAGCGGGTGTCGGAATCTTGAGAGTTGCTCTCTATTACGGGGGGATATTTGGCTTGTCGATCTTGGCAGGGTGGGTGCTGGCAGATATCTCGAAAGCGGTGCTTGGGTTCTTCGTCTCCTACGGTGTTGGAGTGTTCTTGACGTTTCTGGCTCTCGCTGGGCCTGGTTTTGCGGGGGTAATTCCTGAGTCGGTCGCAGAGCTATCGGCTATTGTGTTCGCTTTTACCGCGCTCTTTCCCCTTGCATTTCTCGCGGGGTTGGTTGGCGGGCTTCTGGGTGCCGCTTCCTCAGAGACTTAGCGCTCGGCTCGGGCCGGGTTGACGGGCGGTTTCCCCCAAATCAATGGCTCGCGCTAGAGTGGAAGACCTGCTGGGAATCGTTGCTTTCCATCTCGGTGCGTATGGCTTTCATCGTTGAAGCCTGTCTGAGGCTTGATGAAGCTGAGGAAGTTGGGTTCGCATCCGGATCGGGTCGGGATTAGGGGAGGCTTATGGTACTCGTATCTGAGCGACCAGTGCTAGAACATAGAGTATCATCAGGGTAATGATGAGAGCGCTGAGCCAGTACTTGCTATTCATTTCTTGTATGTCTCTGGGCAGTACTTCCGTTGTATCATTGACCTCTCTCCTGATCCGCTTATTTCAGTGTGACTGCCCAGGGATTGAAGGTTCCCGAGACGCATCCTCATCTCTATGGATTGCGAGTAATCGAAATAGTCCCACAACGGATCTGTCGCTGAGCGTTCTTGTCGACCTTTCCGCGCAAGTGTTGCGTCTATGGAACAACAAGTCGTCCTAGGGGTTAGGTCGGGGGTTCAAATCCCGGCCGAGGCTCCAAAAACCCAAAAGCCATAGATCTTTCGCGTCCGTTCTCTTCCGGATGGGCACTCATGCGACGCGAGACAGAGTCGCTAAGACCCCTATTTTTCTGGAATCATTTGCTGTCTGGCGGTGATAATGGGCGAGTCGGGCCGTTCAAACCACAATCTGGGCTTTGGTCGGTAAGGAATTACCCGCGTTTTCAACGTGGATTGTCCCTTGTTCTAGAAGTGCCTGTTCACATGTTGAATCGGGGCTGACAATAGGCGATTTCGTGAATCAGAATGTTCCCTCAACCTCTCTTGTGTCGCGAGACGCGTTCGCTAAGACTCCCCCTCCTTTTAGCGAGGGAATTTGCTGTCTGGCAGGGTTTCCGGGCGAGACAGGTTGATCAAGGTACAATCCATGTTTTGATGGCAGGACGAAACTTGTGGTTTTATCGCCGTGTCACGAACGGTTTCCAGGGCAGTCTAGGGAAGGGGTCCCAGATTCGTGATCAGGGCTTATTCTGGGCGAGTCTTGGACCCTTTTTCTCAGGAAACACCTCTCTGGTCTTTTTGAACAATCACCCTTGGAGCAACCCTGGGCAGAGACAGTGGCGTCGAGTTTCCGCGACAATCCAACACTAGGGGCTCGAGAACTGGCTCCAAACCGGTTTTCTGGAAGATGCTATTAGTACGTTATCCAAGCATAGTTTTGTGAAAGAGCAGAGCCTGAGACAGGCCTTCGATTACATCCAGAAAAACAAGGAGCCATTCCTCAGAGATTTCCGCACCCTTCTCCGACAACCCAGCGTATCTGCCCAGGGAAAGGGCATTCAGGACTGTGCCCGGATCGTCAAGAAGAATATGGATGCTGCCGGAATAAAGACCCAGATTCTTCCAGAGAAAAATGGCAACCCAATCGTCTACGGTGAAGTAAGATCGAAGTCTTCTAGCAAAACCCTGCTAATCTACGGGCACTACGACGTTCAACCTGTAGAGCCATTGGAAGAATGGGATTCTGGACCCTTCGATGCAAAATTGCAGGGCAAGAAGATAGTCTCGAGAGGCGCCGCTGACAGCAAGAACAATGTTACCAGTTGTATCAAAGCGACTGAGAGCTTTCTGAAAGCGACCGGTGATGTGCCGCTCAACCTGAAATTTCTTTTCGAAGGAGAAGAAGAGATCGGCAGCCCGCACCTTCCAGGATTTATCGACGAGAACAAGGAACGGTTGAAGGCCGACAGTGTAGTCTGCTACGATGGAGATTTCGACGAGACAGGCCGACCAAAGATCAGTCTAGGTGTCAAGGGACTACTCTACGTCGAACTAAGATGCAAGAAGGCTAGAGAGGATCTTCACTCATCCTACGCGCCACTAGTCGACAACCCTGCTTGGCGGCTGGTCTGGGCGTTGAACACGATGAAAGGCCCAGACGGAAAAATCCTGATCAAAGGATGGTACGATGACGTAGAACCATTCACTCCCGCCCAGTCAAAGCTCGTAGGCAAGATTCCATTCCGAGGAGAAAACTATCTCAAAGAATGGGGCCTGAAAAAATTCCTCAACGCAAAAACCAACAGAGAAGCGTTGAAGAAATACCTGATGGAGCCTACGTGCACAATCTGCGGCTTCAAAACAGGTTACATTGGACAAGGATCCAAAACCGTTTTGCCCGGAAGCGCGATGTTGAAGATCGACTTTCGCCTCGTATACAACCAGAACCCGAAAAAACTACTCTCCTCCTTGAAAGATCACCTGCACCAACATGGTTTCGATGACATCCAGGTCAAAGCTCTAGGATTCTTGGAACCCTCCCGGACGAAACCTTCTGCACCAATCGCCCGGGCGGCCGCCAAAGCCGCAAAGATAGCCTACGGGCGCGGCCCGGTGGTTCTACCGAGAAACCCGGCATCAGGCCCGGATTACCTGTTCACCAAACGACTAGGCTTAGACAGTATCTGGACGGGAAGCGGGCCGCCCTCGGCTTACAGCCACGCCCACGCGCCAAACGAGTATACAACGACAGACGACTTCATAGCAGGAATACGATACATTAGCGCGATCATGCAAGAATACGCCGGGACAAGCTAGCACTGGAGTAGTCTACGGCCCATTCTTTCTCTAAAGAATCTCTGTCGTGACAAGACCCATCTCCTGATGCCTGCTCATTACAAGCTTCCCGTGGGACCTTCTAAGAACAAGAATCACGAATAGATAGCATATCGTTGTTCCCAGCCCGAACCAGAATAGATCTCCATAAACACCGGAAACATTTACACCGCCTGTTTCGAGGACCCCTATCCAGCCGAGAGCATTCAGAAACTTGCCACCGAGATGGTATGCAAGATAGGTGGAAATGAACACGCCGGTCAGAACATACTGCCACCCCCAGCCCCTTCGAGATGAAGCAGACCACGGTAGGCCTATCACTAGAACTGCCATGACTCCCTGAAAGACGAGACCCGATCGGAGAAAGTCGAGAAAGAGGCCCGTGCTGGAGCCATACTGAGTGATCAAACTGGCCGTCGTTCCATTTGGATTGATGCCCAGCTCAAGGGCACTATTGACTGCGAGATATTGCGGGATGGACAAGAGAAAATTCGCCAGGGTCGCGAGAGCGTAAATTGCGAGATGTTCGCGGGCATTGACTCTCAACACCTCACGCCATGACAAGGTATTCTAGATACTACGTTTCTTGCCGACTTCTAAAAGCTGGCGCTGAAGAATCTGCCAATGGATCGAGTAATGTAATAAGCAACCCGAACCGGTTTGATTATCTCTTGCCCTCCCGTCTCATCACGCTAGAAGGTATTGACCAAGCAGGGAAGAAGACTCAGACCAGACTCTTGTCGGCCAGCTTGCGCCGTGAAGGATTCAAGGTCGGCACTCTAAGCTTTCCAATCTACTCTACCAGTTCAGGACGACTTATCCGATCCTTCCTAGCTGGGAGAGCAAACACCTCACCACACGCATTGCATATGCTCTATTCCCTTAACCGTTGGGAGAATATGGAAACGATCAATGGCGCTCTGAAAAAGAACGATTTTGTCATATGTAACCGGTACACACCCTCCAACCTGGCTTACGGGGAAGCTAGGGGCTTGAGCGTACAGTGGCTCGCAGACCTTGACGCTGGTCTCCCGGAGGCTCGCGCAGTTTTCGTGCTGGATGTTCCTATTCCCAGGTCGTTCTCGAGAAAGACAAGGCGTCGGGACGTCAACGAGAAAGACCGTGCTTTCCTAGAAAAAGTGCGGAGAAACTATCGTTCGCTGGCTCACAAATTTGGATGGCATCTCGTGGATGGCACAAGGCCTCCTGTCGAGGTTCACCATCGAATACTTCTTGGTCTGCGAAGCGCTTTCCTCTAGGGACCCACTTTCTTCCGATAGTATGGACCTGAACTCTAGGCGGGCTAGTCTCTCGGCCTTCTTGATAATTCTCCGAATTTTGTGATCTCTTCTGCCATTTCAGCCAGTCGTTTGTTGACCTTGAAATGGACCGTGCCCGCCTCATAGTTTCCATCGTTTTTCAACGCTCCAGCCTTTACGCCTGTTAGAATCTCAATACCTTCATCTATCGTACTTACCGGATAGATGTGGAACCGTCCCTGCTTGACAGCTTCCACCACTTCTTCGCTGAGCATTAGATGTTGGACATTGCTCCTTGGAATGAGGACTCCCTCGTCGCCCTTCAGGCCTTTGGCCTTGCATGTATGGTAGAAGCCTTCGATCTTCTCGTTTACTCCTCCGATGGCTTGAACCTCTCCCTTCTGGTTTACGGATCCGGTAACCGCGAAGTTCTGCTTGATGGGGAGGTCCCCCAGGGCTGAGAGGATTGCGTAGAGCTCTGTGCTGGACGCGCTGTCACCGTCCACTCCGCCGTAGCTTTGTTCGAAGACCAGTCTACAGGAGACGCTCAAGGGTTTGTCCCGGGCGTACTTGTTCTCTAGATAGCCGCATATTATCAGGACTCCTTTCGTGTGTATTTGTCCGCCGAGCTTGGCTTGGCGTTCGATGTCTATGACTCCTTCTCGTCCGAGGCCGACGCTCACGGTTATCCTGGAGGGTTGGCCGAAGTCGAAGTCGCCTAGGCTGATGACCGAAAGACCATTCACCTGGCCTATTTTCGTCCCTGAGGTGTCGATGAGTATGACGCCTCTCTCGATCATTTCTTTGGTTTTTTCGTCGAGGAGGTTGGATCGGTAGATCTTTTCCTGTAAAGCCTTCAGGATGTGGCTGTCCTTGATGTATTTTGAATCGTCTTGGGATGCGTAGAGGTTGGCTTCTCTAACTAGGTCAGCGATCTCAGGGAATTTCGTGGAGAGCTTGGTCTGGTCCTCTGCTAGTCTTGATCCGTATTCCACGACCTTTGCTATGGCAGGTGCTTCAAGATGGTTCAGATTCTCTTTCTCGCAGAGAGTGTGGACGAACTTTCCGTAGGTTTTCATGTTCTCGTCATTCCTGTCGATAGTGTCGTCGAAGTGGGCTTTGACCTTGAAGAGCAGGCCAAAGTCAGGGTCGGCAACGTAGAGAGCCTGGTATATCTGATGGTCGCCCGCCAAGACAATTTTCACGTTCAACGGTATCGCTTGAGGGGTGAGACTCTTTGTGCTCGCAACGCCGAGCCTCTGGCCCGTTTCTTCGATGGCAATGTTTCCGCTCTGAAGTGCTCTCTTGAGACCCTCGTATGATAACTGGCTCGTTAGAAGCTCCCTAGCTCCGAGTATCAGAAAGCCACCGTTAGCTTTGTGGATCGATCCCCCTTTGATCAGGGTGAAGTCTGTTGAGAGAGTTCCAAACTTGGCCTCGTTCTCGATTCTGCCAAGCAGGTTCGTTACCGTCGGATTGTCCTCAGCGATCACCGGTGCGCCCTTCAGTTCGGAATTGTCGACGATGACGTTGACCTGGTACCTTCTGAATAGAATGTCAGGCAAACCACTCTCTGATAGACTCGGTGGCGCGTCAGGATCCTTCTTCTGTTGTTCCGTCCCACTCAGAGTGAACAGTTCGGTGTTTTCTAGAACGTCGTCTCTCATATCGTCGAGATATTGTATTACGTCTGGCTGGTCCTGATAGCGAGAGGTTAGGGTGCTGATTAGGCCGCCCATTGCATAGTGGACTGTATCGTCTCTGAGTTTCTTCAGTTCATCGAGTGTCTTTGCTTCGAGTTCGTTGACTTGTTTCCCGGCTTTGTCCAGCGCGTTTCTTACCGTCTCTCTACTCTGCTCGAATTTCTTCTTAACAGTCGGTGGTAAGGCGTCAAATTCCTCTTGGCTGAGAGGCTTTCCCGCGCGGATAGGGACTATTCCGATGCCCAGCTGATTCATTCGGACGGCGTAACTGGACTGTTTGGCCTCATCGTTGAGCTCGTTGAGAATCTTGTCTCTCTCTTCTACCGATTTTTTCGTAATACTGTTTGTTCGGGCCACAAATTCTTCGCTCTGAAGAGCCGCGGGAACTGCTCTCTTGACCTGGTCAATGAGATTCTTCAGGTCTTTCTGGAAGATCTTGGCTTTGCCAGCTGGGAGTTTGAGGGCTTTCGGCTCGTAAGGATTCTGGAAATTATTTACGTAACACCAGTCAGGCGGAGTAGGTTTGGTTTTCGCGATTTTTTCCAGGTAACTTCTGGTGGCAGGCCTCTTACCCGTGACGGGGGGACCAGCGGCGAAGATGTTGAATCCTTTTCCCTTCATCTCCACGCCGAATATGAGAGCTTTGAGGGCGCGATCTTGTCCGACTATTCCTTCGAGAGGAGTTAGTTCTTCACTGGTCTTGCATTCAGCCTTTCCAGGCGGACATTCCAGCCGCAATTTTTCCGGAGGAAGCTCACTAATCACCAATTAGGGTTCCAAGGCGTATTGACTACGAGCAGTATCTAAAGAAAACCTGCAGGGGATGGAGGGTTCTTGCTTGTTTTCATGCCGGACCTTATACGGCCTTTTGTCGACATCTCGATCTGAAATGCGTTGAGCGACATCTTGGAAAGGTCTCCTCCGCCTTTCAATCAACGCGTCCGGTACGGCCGGGATCCGCAGCACTTTGCAGATTTGCGGTTTCCTTCTGGCCGGGGGCCCTTTCCGTTCCTGTTCGTGATCCATGGCGGTTTCTGGCAATCTGCATATGACTTATCGCACATTGGCCACCTCTGCGCCGCCCTTACCCGCAAAGGAATCATCACCTGCAACCTCGATTACAGACGGATCGGAGATCACGGTGGCGGTTGGCCTGGAACGTTTCAGGATGTCAGTCTCGCGACTGATCACATTCTGGGATTGTTCTCTTCAGACTCACGGGTTGACTTGACTCGAACAGCTGTCCTTGGACACTCTGCTGGAGGGCACCTTGCACTATGGCTGGCAAGCAGACACCGCATATCCAAAGCCTCACCACTACACAGCGCTCAGAAGTACAGTCTCGGTAGTGCGGTTTCGCTCGCAGGCGTGTGCGACCTTCGGACAGCCTGGAAGCAGCGACTGGGAAACGGCATTGTTGCAAAGTTCATGGGCGGGACACCCGACCAGCATCCGGACCGATACGACGCTGGCAGCCCCATCGAACTGCTACCCACCGGAACAAGACAGGTCCTGGTCCACGGAACAGCCGACAACGTAGTCCCCGTCTCTCAGTCCGAAAATTTCGTCAAGAGAGCTGAACAGATAGGCGAACCCGCCACCCTGGACAAACTCGACGGTGTTGGCCATTTCGAGCTGATTGACCCGGAATCAGACGCATGGTCCGCCGTCGTTGGAGCTGTTCTGTCCCTATGGGCCTGAGCTAGACGGTCAGAGTGTTCTGTTGCGCAGGCCTGATTTTGTTTCTGCCGTATGTCGAGATTTTGGTTGGTTGGTTGCTCTCGGTTATTTTACGTACGTTTCGACTTCGATATTGCGTGGCTCGTAGTCGGTGAGTTTTCCCGCTAGGAAGTCTTCGTAGGCTTTGATGTCGAGTAGACCATGGCCGCAGTTGTTGAAGGCAAGTACTTTCTCCTCGCCGGTCTTCTTGCACTGGATAGCTTGGTCTATGATGAATTTGATGCAGTGGGCGGTTTCGGGGGCTGGGATGACTCCTTCTGTCTGGGCGAAAGTCCTCGCGGCTTGGAACACTTCGTTCTGGTGATAGGCTACCGAGCGCAAGTGGCCTTTGTTGATGAGGTAGGATAGGGATGGGGCCTTTCCGTGGTATCTCAGGCCTCCTGAATGGATGGGAGGTGACTGGTACTTGTGGCCGACGGTGTACATCTTCAGGAGCGGTGTCATTTCGGCGGTGTCTCCAAAATCATATGTGAAGGTTCCACGTGTAGTAGATGGGACCGCTTTCGGTTCGCAGGCCACGAACTCCGCATCTAGCTTCCCATGGAGTTTGTCAGCGAGAAATGGGTAGGCGAAGCCTGCGAAGTTGGAACCTCCGCCGATGCAACCCGCTATTACATCTGGTTGTACGTCAATGGACTCGAACTGTTTCTTCGCTTCAAGGCCAATGATCGACTGATGGGTTAGGACATGGTTCATGACCGAGCCTAGACAGTATCTCGTGTCATCGTGGGTCACAGTGTCTTCAAGCGCTTCGCTTATTGCGATCCCGAGGGTTCCGGGGTGGTTCTTGTCCTGGGCTAGCAAAGACCTTCCATAGTTCGTGTCCTCACTGGGGGAAGGCCGGACTTCCGATCCATATGTCTCCATCATTACGCGTCTGCCAGGTTTCTGCTGATAGCTAACTCGAACCATGTACACTTTGCATTTCAATCCGAACATCGCAGCGCCTAGAGCTAGAGCGGACCCCCACTGGCCCGCGCCACTCTCTGTTGCTAGCCTCTCGGTCCCCTGTTCCTTGTTGTAGTATGCTTGGGCTATGGCTGTGTTGGGCTTGTGGCTGCCAGTCGGGCTGAGGTATTCTGCCTTGTAGAATATCTTGGCGGGGGTCTTCAGGACTCTCTCTAGTCGGGTTGCACGAACTAGCGGGGTGGGACGCCCGATCTCAAGGTAGGCCTGTAGGACGTCGTCTGGTATGGTGATGAAGCGTTCTGAGCTGATCTCTTGGCGTATTAGTTCCTTGGCGAAGATTCTTTCGAGATTCGCGGGATTGACTGGTTCCTTGGTCTTCGGGTCAAGGGGAGGGGGGAGACGTTCGCTAAGGTCGGCCTGTATGTTGTAGTATCGTGTCGGGAGCTCATCTTCGTCGAGGTTAATTCGGTTCTCCGGGAGAATTTTCTGTTCCGCCTCGACCATGTAGGTAATCGAGGTTACACGCAACATTTTAGGCTTACTCGTACAGTTTAGTACGTGCAGCCATGTGGAACAAAATCCAGGAACTAATGGGACAGCATCATCCTGAACGATTGAGAGTAGCTCGGCTTTGCATAGAAAACGGCTTGGCAGTTCGGGACGACGGAATCTATCTGAACCGGATCGAGATACCGACAGCCAGAATCGCTAGAGCCGCTGGAGTAGACAGGAGAACTGTGGCTGAGACTGTGCGGATGATCCAGAGCGACACCGGTCTTCGAGATATCTTTGAACGGTTTCAGTCGGCAGGGCTATCTCTCAAGGGCGTCGCGAAGCAGTTGAGTCTTGGTGTTGTCGAAATAAGTGCTCGGGACCCGAAGGATATTGGAATACTCGCGAGTGCGTCCAAACTCTTGGCTGACGCAGGCATCAGCATACGGCAAGCACAGGTCGACGACCCGGAACTTTCTCCCGAACCGAAACTTACTCTCATCGGAGACAAGAGTGTGCCAGGCCACCTGATCCCGGAGATGTTGAAGATTAGAGGCGTAGCCAGAGTCTCAGTCTACTAGCTAACGTGTACGATGTAACGTTGAGGTTTGTTCGTGCCACGGGCAGAATCTATACGCGGACCTGTGGTTCTCGAGTTTTCAAACCGGTTTCGAGGCGGATCTGGACTTTGAAGGGTTCGCAGAAAGAAACCGGCGTTCATGAACTAACTTCGGTGGTCCATACGGACTATTATTTTCGCGTAAGGTAAATACCGTCAAGCGGCGCGAAAGCGCTCAAGTAATACAACCCCTGAAGTCGCTTCTGGTCCTACGGACGGGTATATGCCCGCGATCACCGACTACGAATCACTTTTCGCATCATCCATTTACTTGTACCGAGGGCACCGAGCGGACGAAATCCGAGCTCGGCGAACATTGCTTCAGTTCCACCCCACAAGAACGAACTCGAGTACGGTTTCCCTCGAGTGTCGATCGGATATCCGTCAACCGTCCCACCCCCCTTGGCACCGATGATCCGAAGCGCTCCTTCCAGGGCTGCCTTCGCGACTCCCTCCCGCCTGTGATCGCGATCGACGAAGAAGCACGTAATCCTCCAGTCGGGCGGAGCCGCATCCAACCTACCGTACCCGCTCATTCGGCCCGGGAGCTCGACTGGGGGCCCGAACTGACACCAACCAACAACATCCGCACCGTCATAGACGAGAGCCGCGTGGGACTGATTCGCTCGAACAAGCTTCTCTTTCAACGCCCTGTGCTTTCCAGTCCACTGTTTCTCCTCGCTGCGCTTGAGGTGGAAGGCGACGCACCAGCAGCCACCCCACACGCCTTTATGCTTCTCAACAATTCGCGCAAAGTCAAGCCAGGTCTTCTGTCCGAGTTCCCTTATCAGAAATCGAGTCTTGGGTTGTTTCCCGCGCTTCGTGTGAGATGGGAGGTCGCTTTTCGAGTCTGAACTTGGGCTAGGCAGCTTTTTCATAGTTCAGATATCCGCCCTTCGTTGCAATCCGCAAATCATCCAGGGGTCCGCTTTAGGAGCGGCGAGGCCTGGCTTTAAAATAGAAAGACCCAATATTCCGAACCAATACGTTTCAACCAATGGTTCTCTCCACCTCAGAGCAACAGTTTTCCTTCAGGGAAGAGTGGTTGAAGAATGGAAGCGTCCGTCTCCACTACGTTGAGAGCGGCTGGGATTCTCCCTCCAGCCTCACACCTGTAGTCTACCCGCACATCGGGTTTGGTACGGCTGAGGTCTTCATTCCGGAGATGAAGGCGCTCTCACCTCGGAGGTGCGTTGCATGCAGCCTGAGAGGACGCGGCAACAGCGACGCTCCCGAGGCGGGCTACTCCTTCGAGGAGAACGTCTCGGACATTGACGCGGTCGTCAACCATCTGACTTTCGATAGGATTTGCGTCATGGGTTTCTCTCTCGGAGTAACCTACTCAATAGCCTACGCCGCTCAGCATCCAGAACTTGTATCAGGACTGGTCCTCCTGGATTATCCCGCCCGGTATCCCAAGTTCTCGGCAGGATGGGCGGAGAGATGGTCATCCGAGCCATCAATTAAGGACAACCCAGACCGGATGAGAGGAATGCGCGGGCTGGAACGAGAGTCCACAGAGGTCCTCCTCTGGGACAAACTGGACGCGATAGAATCTCCAATTCTTCTAATAGGCGGTTGTGCCGAGGGAGCCCTTCTCAAACCAGAACACGTCGAAAAGTACCGACAACACTGCCGAAACTTGGAAGTCGCCATCTTTCCTAACTCTGGGCATATGGTCTGGCAACCCGACTACGATAGGTTCATCAGCAGAGTAAACAAGTTCCTCGATTACATAGACGATCAGCGTAGATAGCTGTGCCGAGGGCAGAATCTGTAGGTGGATTGTGGATCCCTGGTTTTCCAAACCACTTTCTTGCAGTCCTCGCCATTGGACCTAGCCTATTGAGACAACTTGGCGTAGCTCGTACTCGTTACCATCCGGGTCTCGGAACCTCGCCTCTCTAGCTGTGACAAACTCGTCAGGGCGAAAGTCCACATTGCGCAGCCTTCCAACAGTTCCACCGTACTTCCTAATCATCAGGATGCTCTTCTCAATGTCCTTGGTTAGGAAGTGCAATGCCAGGGGTTTCTGGCGTCGGGGCGTTCCCCTGTAACCTCCGTGGATTGATAGTACGAAGCCTGTAGCGTCAAGTTCTGCCCAGTCGGACCGCTTGTGGAGAACGGGCAGGTTGAAGACCATACGATAAAACCGAAGGCACTTCTCAAAGTTTGAAACGAACACGATGATGGGGCTGATCAGCGTATCCCTGGTGTAAGCACGCCGGTACCTGTTCTTCTTGGTCAGACGCTTCGAGCGTCTCATTCTTCACGTCACGTGGAAGAGGGAAACTGAGACGGTAGTTCAAGCTTTTTTTGGTGCCGAGGGCAGGATTTGAACCTGCGACTGGGCCGGTCTCTGTTAAGGGACCGTCAGCCCGGTATCAGATGTTACCATCTTCAGCCGGGTGCTCTCCCTCGCCTCCTCTTCCGAGAGGATCAGGCTGAGCTACCTCGGCGGGCCTCGGCAAAGACGACACTTTTCTAGAGCAGAATTAAGCTTTCTAGATGATAAGTGAGAGATTGGGGACGAGGGGACGAAACAAACCTGAGGTATCGAAAGGTCTTAACCGCTCGCCCCTGCGAGCTTGTCGAGCCATAGAAACGTGTCTACCTGTTGACTGTTGACTCTCAAGAGCAAGGCTCCGGTCCAAGTCCCGGCTGGCTAGCCAAGCTAGGAACATTGTCCATTCTGTATCTTGCGGTCTTTCTCACGCGGATAGGGTTTGGTGTCATCTTGGTCCTCTTTCCTCTCTACCTTCCGATTCCAAAAACCGAATCCGCACTCGCGGCTGCTGTAACGGCAATCTATCCAGTTGTCGAGGGAGTTTCAGCTCTCCCTGTCGGTGCTTACGTGGATCGCAAGGGGCGAAGAAAGGTGTTCGTGGCGGGATTGGGGCTGATCGCAATCCTGAGTCTACTCATCGGGCTATCCAACAACCTCGTGCTAGTCGGCGGTGCCCACGGATTGGAGGGCTTGGCGGCGGCTATGGTAACGGTTGCCTCTCTCACGATGATTACCGACCTGACAGTTGTAACGAACCGCGGCGTCGGGATGGGTGGATTTGACCTTGCGAACCTCGGAGGCTACGGAGTAGGCATAGTTCTCGGGGTTGCGTTCAGCAGCGTCTTCGCCGCGGACCTCGGCGCGAGCTTCCTAGTCGTCTCCGCTATCCTCGGGGTTTCTGCTGTTGCCGTATATTTCATCCTTCGAGAACCAGTGCATATCACTCAAGCACGAAGAAGTTTGAAGGAGATGTATTCTAGCCTCACTAGCGATGTCGCGGCCATTCTTCCGGTATGGTTTGCTCTCACGGTGGTACTGGGGTTTTACATATTCTTGCCTAGGCTTGCGGCGAGGATGGGAAAGACTGATCTTTCCCAGGCTGCACTCCCCATACTTCTCGGGCTGGCGCTGCTTGGGGCCGGAGCTCTCTTGTTCGGTCGGTTGTCTGACAAGATCGGCCGAACCAGGACAATGGCTGTTGGGGCTTTAGGTGAGATAGGGTTCCTTCTGGTTCTCCCAGAGGTTTTCGGGCCACTGATCAGCATTCCTCCCGGCACGCCTTGGCTCGACTCCTACAACATGGTCGGACCCATCATCATCGTTGCAGGGTCTCTGTTCTTTCTCGGGTCAGCACTGGTCCCTTCTATCCTCGCGTTCATCGGCGACAAGGCAGCCAAGGAGTTTCGGGGCTCAGCTATGGGATTGTACAGTCTCATGCTAAGCGCAGGAATAGCCGCCGGCCTCGTACTAGCTGGAATAGCTGACGACCTGGGTGGTGTCCAGGCGGTCTTCTACTCTGCGGCCATAATTTTCTCAGGTCTGAGCCTGACTAGCGGATACCTTCTATACCGCAACAAGCAATTTGAGAACTCAGCTAGTATCGTTAGCAAGGCTCCCAACAATCCAGCCTAGGGTCGCCCCGAAAGGAATCTCGTAAGAGATAAGTCTCTTAGTTTCTAACCGCCATCCTGGTCCTCTTGGCAGAGTATACCGTCCACACTGCTCGGGTGGCAAAGAAGTTCGAATGGTTTGGAATGACGGTAGTCAAACGTTACTTGACGAGGGACAAAGATAGCAGGGATCTTCGGGACGTGCATTCCAACCCGGAGTTCTATGACAAGGGCATCGATCTTGTCCTCAACCTGCCAAACGCCCAGAAGAGGACAATCGATCTCAAGGTCGACTCATACATCGGATCTGATCCATCGCGCAAGATAAGAGGTCTATGCAATCCAGACAGTGGTTTCATTCTACTTGAAACAATCAGCCAGCTCCAATATGATAGATCGAGAAAGGTTTCAACAAATGGTACTCTGCCCGTTAGACAAAAAGCAGATGTCCCTGGCTGGTTCTTTACAAGCTCTGCCGATGAGGTGTATTATTACTTCCTCGCTCTGCTCAACACAGAAAACGAGCTAAACCTACTCTACGCGGAATACGTGGAACTTGTAAAGGGTAATCAACCAACAGATGAAGTTGAAAATCGTCTTTTACGAGAACTGCGCGTAGATAGGGACTTGTTGGTGAGTTTTTCACTATTAGAGGCGAGAGCCTGGTATGATACCGCCCCTGAGACAGTGTTTCATGGGTACGCTCCCGCTCCTAACCCGAGTTATCTTACGCTGAGTAAGCGAGTTAGGCGTGATCTGTTCATATCAAACGGTATCGGGAAAAGCCATGGTTCTATCTTCTCCTTGGTCAAACCGAAATCGGTTTCCCGGTAACTCAAAGGCGTAAGCCTTTTCATCCGATTACCACCATTTCTTGCTGTACTTTAGCGGTGCTGTTTTTTCGTCGAGCGCTGGCTTTCTGAACACGTAGAGATGTTCGTGAGCGATCTTATAGAAGTCGTAGCTATGTCCACGCCATCTCTGTCGAGTTGTCATCGTCTTGTGTTGAAGCTTGATTATGTCCTCTTTGAGGATGAAGCCGACGCTTAGAAATGCCTGCAAAACTCCAAGCGAGATCGGAATGTAATGTCGTCCCTTTCGCGTATCTCCGATAAGTACCCCACAGTATCGGTTGTTTTTCAAGACCCTATATGATTCGGCCGCGACTTTCCGCATCGCATCAATATAGGCCGGAAGCTTCAGACGCGAGAGGTCGTCCAATATCCGTTTTCCACTGTATGATATGATTCCAGCGTAGGGAGGATGAGTGGCAATAAGGTCGACAGCCTCGTCACCGATCAAATCCAGGTTTCGTGCATCGCCTACAAAGGTTCGAGTCTCTACGCGGCGCGGTCTATCAAGCGTATTGTAATCAAAACTCAACCTGTCTTGTGCTACCATTATGGCGTCAGGGTTGACGTCGACTCCGATCACGTCGCGGCCTAGGAGTTTGCTCTCTACGAGAGTGGTTCCGCTTCCACACATCTGGTCGAGAACAAGCTCTCCAGGTTTGGAATATTTCGTGATCAGGTTTCGCGGTATGTAGGGACTCCAATTTCCCCGATAATTTCCAGAATGGGTCGCCCAGTCGCCTCTACTAGGAAAGCTCCACACCGTGAATTCTTCCGACTTGTAATCCTTCGGGGGCCCGAATTCCTTGATTCGCCACGGTCTACCTATCTCTACGTCAACATTTTCTATTTTCACCCGTTGCTTCTCAGCGACGAACCTACGGTAGTCCTCTTCTGTTACGATTTGCATTCCCATCAGTTTCTGGGGGTTCGCCATCTCTTGTACTTGCAAAATACCAGCCCCAGCCTATTTGCCAGCCTAGATTAAACTTGATCAGACCATCGGAGCGTTACAGAGCCGCTCTTCACGGGATGGTTTTCTTGAGGCCGGGTATGACCTCTCCTGTGACCCATTGGACTCCGGCGCCAGATAGCACGTAGGAGCCTTTCTCGGCGATCAGTTTGCCTTCGCGTTTCAGTTCACTCGCTCGCGCTCTCACAACGGCTCCGCTGGTTGTCTTCCATGACGCTCCAAGGAGAGTGCTCAGTTCGTCGTCCCCGAAAGTCTTCGGGTGAGTGGCGTAAAGTACGAGTGCGAGAGCTTCTTTTGCTGACAGGGAATCCGCCGGGACGGTGAGATAGGGTCGTCCCTCTCCGCTAAACTGTACTATTCCCTTTAGCAAGTCTGAGGGTTCAGAGGTTTCTGGGGTCTGGACTGGTTCCGTTTTTGCTTGTACTATTCCATCTTTGAGTCGCAAGTTCTCGACAAGGTTCTCGAACTTGTCGCGGACGTATTCGAAGTCTCCTTCGAGCTCTATTTCCTGGTCCCTTGTCTTGATTCGGAACCTAAGTCGCTTCTCCTGTGACATGACTGTGCGTCTGAGTGTGCAACTGGCGGTCTATTTCGAGCTTTCCAATCGGAAGGCTGAGATGGGTGAGACTAAGGCTGGCAGAATGTAGAAATTCCTACACCCATTTCCCGAGAATCTTCTTGCACTCTGGACACAGTCCATGCCTCGAAACCACCGTTACTTTGCCACACCTCGCGCACTTTCGAGGACCGCTCGCTCGAGTGCGAGAAGGTTGGTAAAATCTTCCCCTGAATCCCGGCGGTTTTACCGTACGTCTTCTGGTCCTTGACAATTCGTGAGTTCCATCGGTATCCTCTGTGGCATTTCTTCGACTTGCTCCCGGGGGTAGCATGGTCTGGGAATCGTCTTTCCCCTATCGATATGGATGACCCGGCTGATTCTAGGAACGAGATAGGGGTCGTTAGGGTTGCGGTCAAATGATCGCAGCTATTTCTCATGTTGATGAGAAAACCGTTAGGGATACGGAAAGAAATATTGGAGGTTGGACCTTCAGCGGGTCGTTGCCTTGGTCGTATTTCGTTAGCTGGACTTAGAATTGGTCCCTGGTGACGGTTTGTTTGTGGGCGTTCTGGCCTTCCAGTGCATGTACAACTGTTACTACTACTCTGACGGTCGGTATGAGAGCCATAGCGAGGAAGATCAGTGGGTACGCCCATGGCGTGCTGGCGAAGAAGCCGTTGACTAATGTCTTGCTGACGGTGTAGAGAATGTACAGAGCCATTAGCTGGAAGACCCAAGCGAGAATGGGTGCGTAAGCCCTGTAAGCCTTGTAAGTGTCTGAAACTGCGCTGGCCAGTTGGGTCCCGTATTTCAACACGACCGCTGCAACTACCAGCCCGACTGTAAAGAGTGCAAGGCTCACGACACTGTACGAGGTTCCCGGCACTGTTTGGGTAATTCCTGGGAAGCCCAGGATGATGCTCTGGACCACTACAAGGACGATGATTCCCGCGAGCAATCGTATGAGTGACGGCATTAAAGGCCGAAAGTCGCCGAACGAGTCATGAGTATTGGTCGGCATCTCAAGACCACTTTTCCAAGGACCAACTAGCCAAGCCGCCGATTAGCCGGTGGCGGAACTCTCCGCCGACACTCAGCGTTACACTTGATGCTTAGCCATGTCCCTTTGTCCCCACGGTGAGAAGGAGATGATTGCCCGATGGCCGAACTGAAAGTCTACCTGTCCGAAGAGCTTGACAAGAGATTCAGGATGCTTGCTATGAGCGTCTTTGGCTATGGTCGGGGTTCTCTGAGCGAGGCCGCCGTGGACGCGCTCACCAAATGGTGTGAGGAGCATGAGGCTCGAAAGCTGGACCAGGAACCGAAGGAAGGGCCTTTACATTCGAACTCGGATCCTGTCTCGCGCGCGGAAGAGCGGCCCGGAGCCGTCTCATCTGGAACGTGAGAAAACTCTAGCTCTGCTCTCCCGGTTAGCTAAGCCATATTTCAAGACATTCGGACCTCTATTCTGGGGAGACTGGACGCATGCCTGCCAAGATTCAGAGATTGGATTTTTCCTCTCGAAGAAAGTGGCGAGCTTGGCTTGCAAAGAATCACCGACTTGACAGGGATGTCTGGCTAGTCTATGATAAGATGCTCTTCCAAACGCGTGCAATCTCATACAGAGATTTCCTCGGCGATGCGGTCGAAGAAGCGATATGCTATGGCTGGATTGACAGTAGAGTCAAGCGAATCGGCAAGTCGAGACTTGCAATACGCTTCACCCCGCGCAGGTCAACCGGCAATTGGTCGAAGTACAATAGAGTACGTGCGCTGATGCTTCTTCACAACGGTAAGATGACGAAAGCAGGTATAGACGTTCTACCGGCAGAATGGGCAACCAAGATCGTTGACAGAGGCCAAGGTCAAAGCAGGAAGGTCGCCGATGTAGTGGATGGAATATTGATGGATGGGAAGAGGCTGCTGGTAGAGAAAAGGCGAGATGATGACGATGCAGATCCGGGATTCACTGAGATCCCTGGTGGCCATGTGGACAAAGACGAAACGTTGGAGGATGCGCTGAGAAGAGAGATGAGGGAAGAGCTTGAGATCGACATCGAGAAGGCGAAGCTCGTACAGAGGAGCCTTTACACCGCGACCAATGGCGAGAGGCAGAAAATTCACTACTTTCACGTGGAGAGGTGGAACGGCAGAATCGTGTCCAAGGAAGCAGAGCGGGTGTACTGGGAATCTGATTTTTCCAATCTCAGCATTATTCCGGATAGGAGAGCCGTTCGGAGGATTCTGAGAGTTCAACCCAAGGATGACAAATAGACAGGCTCAGGCCTTCGAAACCGGCGCCTGCCACAGCGAATCTGGTTCATAGCCGCTGAGAAGCTCTTGGGGCTCAGAGAGGACAACCGTTTAGACGGGTACTAGTGAACACCGGTTTAGAGGCTCAGTTGGTTTATGAGGCCCGATAGATGAAAATCCTCTTTCCCGACGTTCCCAGGGCAACCAATGGTTAGAGGAGCTGCGATATCTGAGAAGCCAGGTTAGGGCCGAAATTCGGTACTACATAGATGCTCACAAGGCTCAGAGATTCAAGCTCAGCCTCTTTGAGCTAATGAGCCTGAACAGTTTTCCCAACCCCGTCAACCAAACACTATACTTCAACAATGACGAGCACGAAGTCCCCTTCACGTACTCGATCAGAGGACGCAGATACGAGCAAAAGCCGTTCAAAGAACGGTTCAAGCTCAAGCTGAGCGACAAGTGGATTTTCGAGTTAAAGAACACCCGGTCAGAACACGGCCGCTTCATCAGACACAAACGACGGAACGAGATGCTACCTCTACGAGGAATCTTGTCGAGAGTAAAACGAATGGGCCGTCTAGGTCGGGTCCGAATTCCACACAAACTGGGCATCTATGCTGCAGCTAGTTATTCTAGAAATCACTTTCTGGAAAGCGATCGAGGAGTGCGCGTTACAATGGATGAAGACGTCCGGTACTTCACGTTTGATGGACTCGCGGGGAAAATGCTCGGGGCCTCGAACCGTGCAATTGTCGAGCTGAAAATTCCGCCAGGGAGAACACGTTCTCCACTGGTCAGAAAAATCCACGGTCTGCTCAGGAAAGAGAACGCGGAACAGGGAATTTCCAAGAAGGCCACGATCTTCAATCTCATCGAGGACCGAGCAAGGAAGTCAGGCGAAGCCTACAAGGAACCGAGCCACAACACAGAGATCAAAGCAAAAGTTGCGCTTGACGCAGAGGATCAGGACATTTTCCCCCGGATAAGGAGCGATCTATCCAAGGGGAAAATCGAAGGGTTCAGACTCTCTGACTCCTTCCCGAATGTTATGGAGACTGGCAAGCTCTACCACTACGTTCAGATGCCCATGCACGAGTACGTCAGGTTCGAAAGCAGTGGTCTGTCGAGGTCCGCGACGATCAAGGAGAACTTTCAGGTCGTAGAGGATCCCTACAGACTGGGTAATGTGATAAAGAGACGGGAAATTGAGGAGCCTATTCAGCCGGACATGTTGAAGATGCCCTACAAGATTCTCACCAGGAGGAGGAAGTACTTCATGGTTGAACGGGACGGTGGGAGCAGGGAGTACGCGGTGATGATGGATAGGAGCACACATCGAGGCCACGAACTCTACCAGTTGGAGGTAGAGGACGTTCTGAACTCGCCTTCACCTAGGACCGAGACCCGAAGCATCAACGACGTAGCATCCATGACCAACTATCTAATAGAAGAGTACTCACTGGAACCTACGACGTTGACGAAAAATCAGTGGCTGATGAGTCTACCGAACTAGGGTATCTTCAGGGTTTGGCAGCAAACCGAGAAACCGGATTCTCTCTGGAGACCTCGACGAATTTTCGATAGTTCTTATTCCGATTCTCTATCTCAATGTTCAGCGCTACCTGAAGCTCCGTGGATCTTTTTAGCCCCTGAAGATACTCAATCATAACATCGTGATCACGTATGGTGCCAAGTAGATCTTGCCATGATCGGAGGGTCACTAGCGGTTTCGGGGGTCTTGAGAACTCGGACATTTCCAAAATGTAACGGAGTTGTTTACAGTCTCTTCTGACCACGTGCAACTCCTCCACCTTAGACGGGTCCTCCCTTACAAGCGGGAGTTCGCTTGTGATCTTCGAGCTCAGGTTTCTCACAACTTTGTTGTATCTTCTCTGGAGTACAGAGTCGGAAAGGTCTCTCGATTTCAAACGAGGTCCCGGGTCTTTCTGAACGGACAACGCTAGCTGTTTCGCTTGGTCCAGATGGGATTTACGTGATTTCCTCATGTTCTCTATGAGCCGTTCGTGTGTGGGATGCTTGTTCATTGACAGTTTCGAGAGAATAATATCCTGGTCTCTCACACTGGCGTTTACTTTCATCAGTTTCTTGATGCGAGCCATGGCTTTCTGTGCATTGTTCTGGTTCCTAGTGGCCTTTGGAAGCAATGCGAAAGCGGCCTGCAGTCGACGGGTCGCTGTCCGAAGCCGGTGAACGTTTTCGGCGTTTGGGTCTCTGAGGTAGGCCTTGACTCTCCGAGTCAGCGCTTTCGCGAATCTGTCGTACTCTTTCGCGAAAGAGTCGCGGGTAATCAAGGGAAGGCTGGGTTCGAGAAGTGAGACTACTTAGGTTTTCTTCGGCGTCTACAGGGCGAGCTGAAGATTGAAAGCGCCTTCAAGGTCTTCGAGGTCTCTAAGAATATCTTTCATGAGCACTTTTGGAATGTGTTGCTTGCCTTGGGCTATGCGAAGGCGAGGGATTCCGCGCTCAGAACGCATGGATAGATGGATGTCCGTCTTCTGTTGGAGTTGGGCTAGTTGTATCAGTACTGAGATTTTCTTCACCATCTCCATGCTTTTCTTGTCCAGCAGGCGCTTGTAGCTTGTCTGAGCCCAATCCGTCCTCCTCATTCCATTCGCTCTTGCCACAGACAAGGCCATGATGAGCTGGTCTTGGTGTGGTAGTAGGCTGTCAGCCTCCAATACTATGTAGAACAGGGTCTCCGGATTGTATATGGGGAGGTCTGGCAAGACGTGATCCAAGGCTTCGGAGAGGATGGCATATTCCTTCTTCGTCAAGTTTCTGTGTGATAAGAGGGATTTGGCCAGTTTTTCTTGGGCGGAGGCTTTCGTCTGTGTTGGTGTTCCTTCGCGGATCAAAACCCTGTCTGCGAGTCCACGGCGGTACAAGCTGGGGCTTTCGAGGAAAGCTGAGAGCACTCCGTCTCTGAGACCGTGGGTACTGACGATGAGTTTGCGGAATCCAATCTTCTTCATCATGAGGTGAACTACTAAGGACCCGGCGATGATTGATTGGCTTCTTTCCTGGCCTATAGCTGGATTCTTTCTGATAGCTCTTAGACTCATTCTGCGAAGGGCGCTGTGCACTGATTCCACGGCGTTCCTCTTCATCGAATAATTGTGCAGCTTGTTGAGAGGGTACTTGCGGCGCATCTGGTCGTACCTAGCTAATGCGCGCACGGAGCCTCCGACCCCTACGAGGTCGAGGCTTTTCGAAGTTGGAAGATTTTTCTTGTCCGGCAAGAGTTCGAGTATTCGTTTTCTCATTCGTGCATAGTTTTTCTTTGCGTAAGATCCATTTGCCTTAGCATAGAGGTCGGTCAGCCTCAATCCTCCTAGGGGGACTGAGAGGATTTTTCTGACAGTCGGCTCTGAGTAGATGACCATCTCCAGGCTTCCTCCTCCAAGGTCGAAGAACAAGCCGGAATGAACGCTCGTGGCGCTCTTGGCTCCTTCGAACGCGTACACCGCTTCTTCCTTTTCGGATAGAACTTTGAACTTGAACCCGGTTTCCTGATCCGCTTGTTTGAGGAATTCCTCTCTGTTCCCAGCTTCCCTGACAGCGCTGGTCGCGACCGGGAGGACGTGGTCTGGTCTCTCTAAGTCCACTATGGCGCGGAACTGTTTCAGAGCTTTGAGAGTACGTCGGATGGGTTTGTCTCCGAGAAAGCCAGTTTGATCAAGCCCTTCTCCAACCTTAGCGAGGACCGAATGCTGTCCATACGCGACGAACGACTTGTCCCGCCTAACTTCGTAGTTCACCAGTTTTAGCGAGTTGTAACCTAGGTCTATCACGGAGACTTTCAAACTTGGCTAGGCCCGCCCGTCGCTTACGTTTCACTTCGGCGGGTTCAAGGGTATTCGTCTTGGGCATATCAAGACATCTTAGCGATAATTTTCGGCGTGAGAAGCCAACGGAGTTCGCCGGAGACGCGAGGAGTAAACGATGTTATTCGGACTTTTGCGACCCCTCCCTTTTTCAGAACTATCTTAGCGCTCGTGGTCCCCATGATCTCTCCTATCATGGAAGTGAGGTAAGGTTCGTGGCCTACCAGGATCGGTCTGGAGTTTTGTCCGAGTCGTGCAAGTTTGCGATAGAGTCCTGTTTTGCTTCCGTCAGGTTTCAATTCGTCCCATTCTTCCAATGTCGGGATCTCAAGGATCTTAGCCGCAATTTCAGCGGTCTCTCGAGCTCTTCTCAACGGACTTGTATAGATCCGGTCCGTTTGGAGTCCGATTGCCTTCAATGACTTTGCTATTTTCTCCATCTCAGTTCGGCCTTCTGGTGTTAGGGGTCGTTCGGAATCCTTCTCCACAACTGTCATTCGGTTCCCAGCCTCTCCATGCCTTAGTATGAAGAGGTCGATTTTCGCAGAGCCCGCCGTCTTTGATAGAGTCCGAACGGGCGTTGGTGGAATTGCCTTCTTGATCTCGACCTCCTTGTTGTCCGAGAAAGCGCGCCGTTGTCTCCTCGCTCTCCTAGGCTCTGTCAATTGTCCCTATGGCAAGGTTCGGTGAGTCAGATAAAGTTCAGTAACCACACCTTCTCCGTTCAAAACCATGAGTTGGACCAGGATGGTCAAGCTACCGCGGGCTCTCGGTTTCGGCCGAGAGATCGAATCGATCCTTCTCATACTGTCAGACCATCCTGAGGAAATTGTCAGAAAGATTGCTGATAAGAAAAGCGTCGGAGATTATCTATTGGTTGGGGAGAAGAAGAAGTCTCTTGCCGACACATACTTCGACACTCCCGGCCACTTTCTTTCGCATCGCAAGCTGAATTTGAGAATACGGACAGATAGCCAGGATCGTTGGATCACCATGAAGACACATCCTAGACGAACCCTCTGGGGTGGAATGGTCCGATCTGAGATGGAGGTTCCCTGGTCACAGGAGACTGTTGAAAAAGTGGTTTCCGAGTTGAAAATCCCGCATCAGCCTCCTAGTCATGCCGGCCAGACAAATCTTTCAGACCCAATTGAGCTACTCAAGAGCAAAGGCCTTGTTCCTATCCAGCATCGAGAGACCCAACGGCAGGTACGAGATGTTACGTCTAGCCCCGAAGGGTCCCCCGTCCTAGCCGAACTAGACATTGACTCAGTGCTTTACGACTTCGACGATCAAAAGATACGCCTTTTCGAGGTCGAAGTGGAGAGTAAGTCCGAAAAAGGTCAGAACGCGGTCAAGAGCGTTACCAGGAGCCTGAGGGGAGAGTACGGCTCTATCTTACGAAGCTGGCGTCACGGAAAACTCGCGACTGGAACGGGGATCGCTAAGCTGTTGAAATCGGGAGAGCTGAAACCTCTGATCGATGCTGAAAACCGGCTTCTACCGGCCGCTTACGACAGGCTCAACCGAATACTCTGACGCCCGTATCGGGCAAGATCCGTCCAGGTAATCTTCTTAGCATCGAGGGCCCACGTCATAGTGGGGAGTGTATTGCTCCGCCCTAAGAGAGGCGAGGCTATCGCGTCCGTTCTGTTCGCTTTCACAGCCACCGGCTTGATCGCCCTCTTGTACAACCTTAACCCATTCAATAGCTGGGCGCTCTTGGCCGGAGTCTGGGCGAGCTCGGAAGCACTCATTCTCTATCTCCTTCAGAACCAGCGTAGGAATGAAAAAGAATTCCAAAAACGTCCAGTCAGCTTTCCCAACCCCGAAGGGGGCGGAATTCTCGGCGAATACGTGAACCGTCCCTGGCAGAACGAGCTCGCCGAGCTTGGCCGACGATACCCGAGCAAGAAGGCGAAGAAACAGAAGAGGGACTAGATGATCGTCTCCCACGAGACCAAGAGGATTTTAGGTATCTCAAGCCTGGTGCTAATACTTCTCCTTCTTCTGGCCAGAGGCCTGCCCTTCCCTTTTCCCGGTTCACAACCATCAGTATCTCCCCGTATCCGGAATGCGCCGAGTCTAATCTTCAGTGACAATGTTTCGTTCAACGGTCCGGCTCCAACTTTCAATTTGACTCTGATTCAATTCCACTCCTACATGTGGAAGTTTAACGTCACCGCCGGTTCTGTTAAGATCGATTTGACTGACCCTAAGACCGGTAGTATCTTTTGGACGGTCGGGCCTAGTTCGTTGGGGGAATGGCACCTGAATGGTACTGGTTCTGTCAGTTTCAACTGGACAGTCCCGGCCTCGACATACTATTCGATGGTTCTCGAAAACTTGAACATCTCGTCATCCCTATGGTCATCGAGTTGGTTTTCGAGCGGCTCTCCATATTTTTCGTGCGACATACACGTATGGGACTTAGATGCCCTCGAGGTCCACTTCTTATAGTCTGATGACCTGCGCGGCGGCTCCGGCGAGCGAATAGCTCTATTAGGCTCATTAGCCATTATGAACTTTGGCCGAAGCGTTTGAGCGAGGGTCTTTCCGTCGACCGAGTAATGGATGTGCTCAGGAACTGCTACGATCCCGAGATTCCCGTCAACATTGTTGATCTTGGTCTGGTCTACGGCGTTGCCATAGACAACGACACGGTGAAGGTTCGAATGACCCTTACGGCCATGGGCTGTCCCGCCAGTGCCTACCTGAGTCATCAAGTCAAGGAACTGATCGAGAAGATACCGGGCGTCACTCACGCTGATGTCGACATCGTCTGGGACCCGCCTTGGACCCCTGACAAGATGAGTGCGGCAGCTCGAGAACGTCTCCAGGCAAACCAGGAACCAGTGACGATCGAATTTGACCCCGCCAGTTTCAAGCCTAGAAAGAAGGGGCACATCGCTAGGAACCCTGACGGGACTATTGTCCTGATTAATGAGTCGAATTCACGGTATCTGGGGAACGATGACATTGCCAGCCTCTGGGAGAAGAGCGACGGAAGCAAGACCATTGACGAGTTAACGTCAGAACTCGCGGTGGAAAAGAAGGTCTCGCCCGCTGAGATTCGGATGCAGATACTCGAAGTCGTTACTCAGCTAGTCGCGATCGGATTGATATCTCCTGAGGACTCGATGGTTCTGCCCCTGCAGCCATAAACGATCGACCCAAGCCATATCTGTTCCCGAGGATTCATCCGCCTTCATCGGCAATTGTACGATCGTCTAGCGGAACTCTACGATGCCATCTACTCTTTTAAGAGCTACGAGAAGGAGACAGCAAAACTCCACGAGCTCATCCAGCGACACAAGCGGTCACCCGGTAACGAACTGCTCGATGTCGCCTGCGGAACGGGCGGCCACATCGCTTACCTGAAAGGAAACTATTCGGTTGAGGGCCTGGATATCAGTGCGCCAATGCTGAGACTAGCTAGGAAGAAACACCCGAATGTCGTCTTCTATCGTGGTGACATGACTAACTTCAAGATAAGGAAACAATTTGATGTCGTCACCTGCCTGTTCAGCGCCATAGGCCATGTAAAGACAAAGCGCAGATTGGATCTCGCAGTTCGAAGCATGGCCTGCCACCTCAAGCCCGGCGGGGTATTAGTCGTGGAGCCCTGGCCCACTCCCAAACAGTACCAAATCGGACGGCTAGGCGCCAACTTTGTAGACGAGCCCAACCTCAAAGTTGCACGGTTCAGCATTAGCAAGGCTCGGGGGAAGCTTTCGGTTCAAGACCTCCACCACCTAGTAGCTACATCCAATCGCATCGAACATTTTGTGGAAAGATTGGAAATGGGGCTCTTCACTAAAGACGAATATCTAGAAGCGTTTCGCCAGGCGCGGCTCGAAGTGACGCACGATGAGGAGGGGCTTATGGGAAGAGGTCTCTACTTGGGAATCAGGTCGTTAGTTTAGCCTTGGGCCGGAATGTCTAGTGATTTTGAAGCTTCTCGAGCCTCTGACGCGCGGTTATCCCAATCCTGAGTAAGCTTTCAAGTCGTGTCTTATCCATTCCCATCTTGTCAATCTTCTCAAGAACCCGTAGAAAGGCCTCCATCTCGACAATATTCTTAGCCTCCTTGTCCGCCCTGAACTGAAGTTCCTTAGTGTTTACGAATAGGAAACGCCTCATCATCGGCACTTCAAAGGCTATCCACCCTGCCAAGCCTCCAAAAAGCAGCGCAGATTTGTAGACGAACTCATTCACTCTGAAAGACAGGAGAATAACGCCAACGAGAAGCAGATTCGCAACGAGATTCTGGAGGAAGAAAGTCAATAGGCGTTTCTTGTCATTCAGTTTTCGGTGGCGGGCGTTCGCCACCAAGCCTTCGTAAATCAGGGCGGAAGCGATTAGCGGTTTCCATTCATCCGGGGTCAAATGACCCATCATTCGCCTTGGAAGTCGGACGCTATTGTAAAATACAAGGATCCGATTCAACGGACTCCAAGATACCTTCTGAGGGTTCAGCTCTGGTACGCCTAGTTGTTGGCAGAGGTCTCGAGCGTAACGGGTAATCGCCTCTTCATCTGAGGAAAGAGAAGCGCTGCCCAAAGAGCCCATACTACGCTCCCGCAGTCGTCGATTCATTAGAGAAGGATGCCCATTTCTACCTCGTCGTGATAGCGATGGTCGTCTCCGTAGAAAGTCTCTCTCGCAATCCCTTCCTTCTTGAAGCCGACTTTCTCATAGACCTTGATGGCGCTGTGGTTATCTGCTACGACGGTCAGCCCGATCCGATGGAACCCCTGCTCCTTCGCTAGCTCGATCGCTTTCCTCATCATCCTGGTTCCCAGACCTAGGTTCTGAAAATCTTGGTGGACATAGATGAGCACCTCCCCGACTCCCTTGCGCCGTTCAAATGGTATTCTGAACAATCGTAGATGTCCAACAATTCTTTCCTCTAGTCGGGCGATTAGAGTGATATTGTTTGTTAGGTCGGAGTTCCAATACTCTATCCTAGCGCGGTCATAGGGAGGCAGTCCCCACTTGAGGGCCTCTGGCGACATGTTAGCGTACATGGACACGAGTGCTTCCTTATCTTCGGGACGGTACAATGTGAGAATTATCCTGCGTCCGTCTTTGAGCAGGGCATGCCCTTTAACAGGAATCATATCGCGTCCCACAGACGTGTGCTCGTATGAGTCCTCCATCCGATAAGAAGTTAAGCACGATTGCCTCACTCAGGATTATTCAATTATCAAGCGAGATCGAGCGAATGCCACGACGGCTGATGTGGAGTGACCTGGATCGTCCCTTGAAAATCTCCGCTCTGTCAGGCATTTTTTGGGGAAGCGTTGGATTGACCTATGTGACCTACTCAATGCTTTCTGGCAATCTCTTCTTCTTCCTCGAAGGGACACCCGAATGGTTATCTCTGTCCATCGCGTTGTCGCTATTCCCTATTTGGTTGGCTTTCGCCTCTGCCTTTGGTTTGATTGTCGCAAACACGGTGCTGCTCCTCTATCCGTTGTTCCTTGTATCCGGAGGTCTTTCACTGTTGGGCTTGTCTATGCAGAGGGAGAGGAGGGGAATCTTAGGATTCCTGGTGTTCATGGGGTCGGTTCCATTTCTGCTAGGGCTGTTCTTTGGGGTCCTAACTGTAATAATGAGCCTTGTTGGGATACCAGTGTTCAGAAACTGAGAAAATGATCCTCTGAAGACTCTCCAGACTCGTGAGGATTTGGCGGGGGCCGAGGTGCCTTGCCTCAGTCGAAGGAAATATTTTGCGTGATGCATGGTTTATCCGATCCTTTCCCTGCGCCGGAGCTCTAAGCGAGGCGTTGGCTCTGCCCGTGTTGACACTGCGACTGCGCATCGCACTTGCGTTCCTCTCGATCTACACGATTTGGGGCTCCACCTACCTGGCCATACGGTTCGCAATCGAAACACTTCCGCCGTTTCTGATGGCCGCAATTCGATTTCTAATTGCGGGAGGAGTGCTCTACGCTTGGATGCGTTTGAGAGGGGCCCCGCCTCCAACATGGGCAAATTGGAAGGCCGCGACCATCGTCGGGGGATTACTCTTGCTCGGCGGAAACGGTGGGGTGACGAAGGCCGAACTGGTGATTCCGTCCAGCTTGGCTGCGGTATTGATCACGACTGTTCCAATCTGGATGGCTCTTTTGGAGCTGTTGCGAAAGGACCGCATAGTCCCAACTCTACATGTCGTTATTGGTCTAGTTCTGGGCCTCGGAGGAGTTGTTCTGCTGGTAGGACCGGGTGACCTCGGTGGTAGTGGTGGGTTGAATCCTCTCTGGGCTGGAGTTCTGATATTCGCCGCGCTCTCATGGGCAATCGGTTCAGTCTATTCTAGAAACGCACCTCTCCCAAGGACGCCGTTGCTAGGTAGTGGAATGGAGATGTTAGCCGGCGGAGCTCTCCTCCTCTTGGTCTCGTTAGTCTCCCTAGAGTGGGTTGGTTTTCAGCCCGGTAACGTATCGTTTCTATCTCTTGTCTCGTTCATCTATTTGATAGTATTCGGTTCCCTGATAGGCTTCTCATCCTACGTCTGGCTCCTAACAAAGACGACAACTGCAAGAGTCTCCACTTACGCTTACGTCAACCCGGTCGTTGCCGTCTTCCTTGGCTACTTCCTGGCGGGCGAACAGTTGACGCTTCGGACGCTCCTCGCTTCCTCGGTGATAGTCATCGCGGTAGTTGTGATTACGACCTTCAAATCAAGACGGACTGGTCCAGACTACGATTCATCGCCGAGTTGATCCCTGTTTCTCTAACAAGTCCTCAAAGAAGACCCTTATTCTCTCATACAGGACCATGAGTGGTTTGTGAGCCACGCAGTGAAGGTTGAAGTTCGAGAGCTATCACCGGAACTGCTCGATGACTACCTCCGGTTCTTTGACAAGGACGCCTTCACCGATTTTCCAGAATGGTCCGGGTGCTACTGCGGATTCTACGACACGCCCGGGGATAATTGGGACTCAACCGCCAAAGCTGGGCCTGCTCATCGAGAAGCTCGGGCCGAACGAATCAGATCAGGCAGAGCCCACGGCTTGCTAGCCATCGCAGGTGGAAGAGTGGTTGGTTGGTGCAACGCACAGTCTCGGTCTAACTTCCTAAACATGCGGAGGTATGCTACCGTCGTAGACGATCCCTCCGAGCCAGTCGGCTCGATCATGTGCTTTCTCGTAGCCCCCGGACATCGAGGAAAGGGTGTAGGCACAGCACTCCTGAACGCTGCTTGCGATAAGTTCCGCCGAGACAAGTTACACGTCGCAGAGGGTTATCCTACAACCAACCCTGTCAAGCGAGCTTGGGAGACTCCTTGGGCCGAAGAGAATTACAAGGGACCCTTGAGTATGTATCTCAAAGCTAGCTTCAAGATCCATCGCCAGCTAGAACGCTTTGCAATTGTAAGAAAGCAGCTCTGAGCCTTACAGTTCACTGGCCATCACTATACTATCAATGAACTTGCCATTCCTTAGCATCTTCTTCGGTATCCTCCCTGCCTCTTTGAAGCCAGTTTTCTCGTACACGTGAATCGCGCGTTGGTTGTTCGCGAAAACCTCCAATTCGATGGTTTTTAGTCCGGCTTTCCGAGATTCCTTGACCAGTGTGCGCATCATCTCCAAGCCCAGTCCCTGATCCCTATGTTTCCTTGAGATTGCTATCCCAAGGTATCCATGATGCTTTGTGTCCTCGTAAGACCCTCTCGTCACTGAACCGTTTCCCGCTAATCTTCCACCTAATTCCGCGACAACGCTTACGATGCTCCCCCTTTCGATTCCAGTTAGCTGGTTGGCGAGCCACTTCGCCTCTTCCTCGCGTGTCTGTTTTCTGTCAGCGATTATTCCGAGGTTTGGCTCAGTATTCTTTTCACCGACCAGATCGTTGATGAAAGCTACGCAATCGTCTAGGTCTTCCCACTTCAACGCTCGCAGAGTCACGCCCTCCCCGTTGGACGCTTTGAAACGTCGGTAGATTCTGCCCGTTTTCATGCTCGGTCTGGGCGCTTTTCTATTCCACCGTCCACGTGGATCCCTTGATAGGCTGGTGCACCTTGCAGAGGTCTTTGATGAAGAGTTCGTAGAGGTGCGGCTGCTCTGTATGGATCGGGACAAGTGTCTTGGGACTGATCTTTGCGATCGTCTCTCGCAGTTCCGTGGGCATCATGTGTCCCGAGCTATGAATCTGGTACATTGGCAGTCCGAAATGGTTGAGCCAGTTGACAAAGCGTTCACGGTCGATCTCCATCTCCTCGTTGAACGGTTCCGAGCTACTGTTGATGAACGCCCCACCTGCGTCAGGCTTGATGTCCAAGACCTCGTTCATGTCATATGAGCTAGCAGCTAG
>Ga0209160_1000292_pt1 | contig 39512 bp, 36 predicted proteins | sample GraSoiAngelo_153_FD_186167 | JGI IMG/M metagenome (GOLD analysis project Ga0209160, IMG submission 186167) | Grasslands soil microbial communities from the Angelo Coastal Reserve, California, USA - 14_1009_12_40cm (SPAdes) (version 2) | ecosystem: Environmental > Terrestrial > Soil > Grasslands ...
CATCACGGAGATCCGGCTGATGCCGACGGTCTATACGGCGCGAGGGTGAGAACAAGTGCGGAATGCGGAGTGCGGAATGCGGAGTATGCGTGACGAGCCGCAGCTACCTGGCCACCGGCTGGTCGCCCGCGATCACTCCGCATTCCGCATTCCGCACTCCGCACTTCTCTCCCTGCTGGCCGTGGCTCCACTCGGCACCGCCACCGCCCAGGCGCTCCCGCCCTTGCCCGACACGACCGGTTTCGGCGTCCACGTGCTCGCGCTCGCCCGGGCGCCCGACGGCGCGGTCTGGGTCGGGACCTACGGCCAGGGGATCTATGTCCTGCGGCCGGGCGCGGCGACCTGGGAGCACATCGGCAAGAGCGCGGATACTGCGGCCCACTCCATCTCTTGGGACTTCGTCCACGCGTTCGGATTCGGGCCGTCGGGCGCGATCTGGTACGGCACCGTCGGGAACGGCTGGGGCCTCTCCACGGACGGCGGGAAGACCTGGACCAATTGGGAGTTGACTGCGCTCGGCCCCGAGTGGCAGTACGTGACGCCCAACGGCATCGTCACGCGGGGCGACACCGTCTACATCGCCACGGCGGACGGGATCAAGCTGTCGGGAGACCGCGGCGCCACCTGGGCGGAGATCACGGACTCGACCGGTGGGACGACGGCGCCGCACGTCGTCGGCCGGATCGCGAGCCAGTACGTCCTCGCCCTCGCCGCGAGCCCGGATGGGAGCCTGTGGGCGGCCCACCTGCGCGGGCTGGCGCGCTCGGCCGACGGCGGGCGCACGTGGAGCGAGTTCCCGGCGCCGTCGCCCTGCGATCCCGCCCGTTGCACGAACCGGATCCGTGCCCTCGCGTCCGACTCGGCCGGGGTCTGGGTGGGTACCGAACGGGGCCTGTACCGCTTCGACCCGGCGCGCGGCCTCTGGATGGACCGGCGGGGGCGCGCGAATTGCGGGCGCGGGCCGATCGTCAAGAAGTGCCGCGCCGACATTCCGCCCGTCCAGCGGCTGGACCGCGCGCCATACGGCGACGTGTACGCCGCCACCGCTGGGGGTGTGTTCCGCTACGACGACCCCCTGAGCATCTGCGATCCCGTGAAGATCGCCACCGCGTTCCTGCCCCTCTCGGCCGGCTGGTACGCGGTGGGTCGCCCCTCAGGCGTCGCCAGCTGCCGCTTCGACCAGGGGTTGACGCTCGTGGGCGTGACGTACCGCCCCCCGGCGGACACGAGCACGCAGGGGCTCAAGCACACGTGGTTCCAGCGGCCCATCGCCCTCGAGGACCAGGCGTACATCGATCAGACCTACCGCTACGGCTCGACCATGGGCGGGGCCTTCCAAGAGCATCAGGGCGTCGAGTTCAACGCTCCCGACGGCACCCCGGTGCACGCCATCGGCGACGGCGTCGTGGTGTTCGCCGGTCCGGCCGAAGCGGGGGCGCTGACGGTGGCCATCCGACATGACCGCACGCTGAAGGCGGACGGCGGACAGCGCTTTGTCTTCTCGACGTACTACCACAACTCCAAACTGCTCGCGGCGGTCGGCAGACGCGTCAAGGCGGGTGACGTGATCGCGCTGGTCGGCAATACGGGCCGGGCCACGAACGACCACCTGCACCTCGAGGTGCACGCGGCGCCGACGGACTCGGTGCCCCTCATCGTGGATCCGGGCGAGCGGTTCCCCCGCTACACGACGAACGCGGAGTTGTGGATCGCTCCGCTGCCCGGGACGGGCGTGGTCGCGGGTCAGGTGTGGGACGGCCGCGGGCAGCCCGCCCGACAGGTCCGCATCTTCGGCCTGACCAAGGCCGAGCCCCAGGAGACGCCGTTCTCCTACGTCGAGACCTACGGCGAGCGCGCCCACTCCGATCCGGCGTACCGGGAGCACTTCGCCGTCGGCGACGTGCCGCCCGGGGACTACACGCTGGCGGTCGTGGTGGACGGGGAGCGATCGAGCCAGCGCGTGCGCGTCGAGGCCAACAGCCTCACCTGGGTGGTGTTCGGCGGCCATGCACATTGAGCTGACGGAGCTGCTGCGCTGCCCGGAGCCGCACGAGCAGGATCCGCTCGTGCTCTCCACGGGCGAGATGGTGGGACGCATGGTGCGGACCGGGCTGGTCGGCTGCCCCGTCTGCCACAAAGAGTACCCGATCGTCAAGGGCGTGGTGCGGTTTTCGGGACGCGGGACGCGGGAAACGGGAAACGTGGGCGGGGTGGGGGGAACGCCTCCCGTTTCCCGTTTCCCGTCTCCCGCCGATCCCCAGACGATCCAGGCACTGCTCGATCTCTCGGGCCCGGGTGGCTACGTGGTGCTCGTGGGCAGTGCGACGCGGCACGCGGAAGGATTGGCCGGCCTGATGGGTGGCATCCACTTCGTGGGCACGAACCCGCCGCCGGACGCGGAGGAGCTGCCGGTGCTCAGCCTGGTCGAGTGCGCCACCATCGTCCCGCTGCGACAGTCCATCGCCCGCGGCGTCGTGGTGGGGGCAGAGCTGGCGCGGGCTCCGTGGATCGCGGAGGCGCAGCGGGTGCTGCTGCGGGGGAGGCGGCTCGTCATCGAGGACGCGGGCGCGGCGCTCCCCGACGGCGTCACCAAGCTGGCCGCCGGCCACGGCCTGCTGGTGGGCGAAAAGCGCTAGCCAACGGGGCTAGCCTTCGATGGTTGCGGCCGTGGGATCGACCGCCGCGTACACCCGGTCGATTAGCGCCTTGTAGTTCTGCTCCACCGCCCGGCGCTTGACCTTGAGGGTCGGGGTGAGCTCGCCGGAGTCGATCGTGAAGTCGCGCTCGATCAGGGCGACCTTCTTCGGCATCTCGAACTTCGCGAGGTCGCGCAGCATCCCCATGACCTCGCGCTCCACCTTCGCCTGCACGTCGGGTAGCGCGATCAACTCGCCACGCGACCGGGAGGCGAGCTTCCGCTCGCGCGCCCAGGGCTCGAGCTGGTCGTAGTTCGGCACCACGAGGATGATCGGGAACTTGCGCCGATCGCCGAGCACCACGGCGTTTGCCACGAACTTGTTGAGCTTCACCCGGTTCTCGATCGGCTGCGGGGCGACGTACTTGCCGCCCGCGGTCTTGATCAGGTCCTTCTTGCGGTCCGTGATCTTCAGGTAGCCCTCGCCGTCGAGCTCGCCGATGTCCCCGGTGTGGAACCACCCGTCGGAGTCGATCGCCTCCCGCGTGGCCTCGGGCTTGTTGTAATAGCCGCGCATCACGTTCGGCCCCTTGGCGAGGATCTCGCCGTCTGCCGCGATCTTGAGCTGCACGCCGGGAATGGCCGTGCCGACGCTGCCGAGCTTCGGGCGATCGGCGGGGTTCGTGGTGAGGACGGGCGACGTCTCCGTGAGCCCATACCCCTCGTAGACGGGCAGGCCCGCCGCGAAGAAGAACTTCGCGACCTCCGCCGAGAGCGGTGCGCTCCCCGACAGGAAGTACTTGATCCGCCCCCCGGTGCGCGCCCGCAGCTTCGAGAATACGAGCCGGTCCGCCAGCGCCCGCTTGAGCCGCAGCACCGCGGGAACGGGCAGCCCGGAGAGGGCGTAGCTCACGCACTCCTCGCCCGTCTTTTTCGCCCAGAAGAAGATCCGGCGCTTGAGTCCGCTCCCCGACAACGCGTTTTCCAGCACGCGGGCATACACCTTCTCGAACAGCCGCGGCACGGTGACCACGATCGTCGGGCGCACCTCGGCGAGATTCGTCGGCACGGCCTCGAACGACTCGGCGTAGTTCAGGATCACACCCGCCTTGAAGAGCGTGTAGTCCACCATTCGCTCGAAGATGTGCGCCAGCGGCAGCATCGCGAGGCACTCGTCCTGGGACGAGATGGGGATGACCTGCAGCGCGGCGTCGATGTTCGAGCAGATGTTGGCGTGGCTGAGCATGACGCCCTTGGGCTCGCCGGTGGTGCCGGAGGTATAGATCAGCGTCGCGAGATCCTCCGGCTGTGCGGCCAGGGCGTCGTGCCCGAACGTGGGATACCTCCCCTCCGCGGCCCGGCCCCGCTGCTCCAGCTCGGCGAGCGACATTGCCTGGCCCCGCTTCGCCTTCGGATCGAAGACGATGAGGTGCCTGAGCGTGGGCAGGGACGCCTGCACGGCGACGAGCTTCCCGGCCTGGTCGGCGGTCGAGCAGAAGGCCGCGACCGCTCCGGAGTCCCGCAGGATGTACTCGATCTGCCCCGCGGGGAGGGTGGGGTAGACCGGGACATCGGTGCACTGGGCGCACAGGCAGGCGAAGTCGGCCAGCATCCACTCGGGCCGGGACTCCGACACGATCGCCACCCGGTCTCCGGCGCGGATCCCGAGCTCCCGCAAACCGACGGCGATAGCCCGCACGCGCGCCTCCGCGTCCCGATGCGTGATGGATGTCCACACGCCGCCCACCTTGGACCGGAAGGCGGCGGGGCGTCCAGCGTGCCGCTCGACGGCGTCGAAGAACAGGCGCGGCAGCGTCCCCGTGCTCATGGCTGAACCACCACGACGAAGCTGACCGGAGAGCCGCGCACGGGGGTTCCCACGGCACGCGTGGCCGCCGCCTGCACCACCACGCTGTCCGGTGGCGTGCCGGGGAGGATCCGCACCTTCACCGCCGCGAGCCCCGCGCTCGTGACCACCGTGTCGGTCGTGACGAGCGCGTAGGCGGCATCGCTCGTGACCAGCGTGACCCGCCCGGCGCCCGAGGGATAGGTAGCGGTCAGGGCGAAGACGATGGGTCGGCCGGTGAGATTCACCGCGCCGGTGGCGGTCGTATCCTGCAGGAGCACGCCGAGGGAGTCGGAGAGGGAGTCTGGGGTGGAGAGGATCACGGTGTCGCGAACGAGTCCCGGCGGGAACACGGTATCGGCGGCGGCACGCACGCGAATCGTGAGCAGGTTGCTGCGCAGCGCGCCGGCCCGGGCCTGGAGGTGTCCGGTACCCGGTTGCGCGGCGGCGGTCACTCCGGTCGTGCTGTCCACGACCTCGAGTACCGCCGCGACGTCCACGGTGGCCCAGACGATGTCGGCGGACACGGCGTGGCCCCGGCCGTCGAGGGCGCGCGCCTGGGGGCGGAGCGTGTCGAGCTCTTCCACGCTGTCCGGCGCGGCCACCTCGATCGCGACAAGCTGGTTGAAGTCGGGCCCGAGCTTCCCGCACGCCGCGGCCACCGCCAGGGCGAGCGCCACCGCGCCCGCCCCGCGCGGGGCCCACCGGGTCACGGCGCCTCCGCCGACACCGCCTCCGGGGGCCCGCCGGACGAGCCGAGGTCGCGCAGGGCCTGCGTGGCGTGCTCGATCCACTTCTGCGCGTCGGGCCCCCGGGGCGGATGTGCCAGGAAGGCCCGGAGGTGCTGGGTTGCGCCGTCGGGGTCGCCGCGCTTCAAGAGCAGGAAGGCGAGCCCGTAGTGGGCGCCCGCCAGCCCGTTGTCGAGCTCCAGGGCCCGCCGGTAGTGCCGGATCGCCTCGTCGAGGCGCCGCGTCTTCGTGAACGCGATCGCCATGTTCTGCAGAATACGGGCGTCGTTGGGATGGTCGCGCAGCGCCAGCCGGTAGGAGGTGAGCGCCGCCTCGTAGTCGCCCTGGCGCTCGAGCGCGAGCGCCTCGTTCAGGTAGTCGAGGCGCTGGGGTTTGAGCTCATCGCCCGATGAGCCGCCGAAGAGGCGGCGCCAGAAACCCATGCGCCGAAAATAGCTTGCGGCTGCGGACGTTCGCAATGTAGCTTCTCAGCCATGTCCCCCGCACCGCTCCGTCCCACGCCGCAGAACGTGCGCACGACTCGGAAGCCCCCCCGCGGCGTGCTCCAAGTGGATTGGCCGTTCTTCGGCGAGCTGTGCCGGGCGCTGGCCCTGAAGATCTTCCGCGACTACGACCCCGAGCTCGTGATCGGGATCGCCAAGGCCGGGGCGATCCCGGGCTCCGTGGTCGCGAGCATCCTGCAGCGTGACTTCGCGTCCATGACCATCACCCGCGAGGCGGGCGGGTCGCGGCCCGTCGTGATCGCGGGCCCGCCGCGCCTCGTGGCCGGGCGGCGCGTGCTGATCGTGGACGAGACGTGCGACACGGGCGACACGATGAAGCTCGCGCTCGCGGCGGTGCGCGAGCTCCAGCCCGCGGCCGTCAAGACCGCCGTCTCATTCCGCACCGGCGACTTCAAGCCGGACTTCTACGCCCTCGAAAGCGAGAACTTCATCATCCTTCCCTGGGACCGCGAGGTGATCGTGGGCGGGGAGATCGTGATGCGGCCCGACTACGCGGAGAAGTTGCGGGACCTCGCGGAGTGAAGGACCGTTTGCTCGACGCGCTGCGGGCCTCGCGCGCCGACTACACCGAAATCCGCGTCGAACGCACCTGGACCTCGTCGGTCACGTACCGCGGGCGGCGGCTCGAGTCCGCCACGGCGAGCGAGGACCAGGGCGGCTGCGTGCGCGCGCTGCACCGGGGATGCGGCTGGGGCGTCGCCTCCTTCACCTCGCTGGAGCGACTCCCCGCGATGGTCGGCCGCGCGAGCGAGCTGTCGCGCGCGATCCGGGTGGACGACCCTATCCGTCTGGCCGACGTGCCGCCCCACGAGGCTGACGCCCTGCTCGACTTGGACGGGGACGTGCGCGGCGTGCCGCTCGCCGAGAAGAAGCGGCTCATCGAGGCCTACAACGGCGAGATGCTCGCGGTCAGCGACCGTGTCGTGGACACCCTCGCGACCTACGGCGACGAAGTCACCGAGTACTGGTTCGTGAGCTCCGCGGGAACGGTGCTGCACGAGGTGCGGCCCGAGATCACGCTGTCCGGGACGGCGGTGGCGCGCCGCAACGGAACGATCGAAAAGGGACTCGAGTCCATCGGACTGCGTCGCGGCTGGCGCGGGGCCCAGGACCGGGGCGCGGGCTTCCGCGCGGCCGCGGAGCGCGCGGTCGCGCTGCTCGACGCGCCCGGGGTGAAGGGAGGCCGCTACCCGGTCGTGCTCGATCCCGAGCTCGCCGGCGTGTTCATCCACGAGGCGTTCGGCCATCTCTCGGAAGCGGACTTCATCTACGAGAATCCGCAGGCGCGGGAGATGATGACGCTGGGCCGGCGCTTCGGCCGGCCCGTGCTCAACGTGGGCGATAACGGCGCCGCGCCCGGCCTGCGCGGCACGCTGCCGTTCGACGACGAGGGCACGCCCACGCAGGATACGCCGCTCATCCGCGAGGGGGTGCTGGTCGGCCGCCTGCACTCGCGGGAGACCGCGGCCCGGCTGGGCGAGCGACCGACGGGGAACGCGCGCGCACTGTCGTTCCGCCACGCGCCGATCGTGCGCATGACCAACACGTACATCGGGAACGGGCGGGGGACGTTCGAGGATCTGATCCGGGACGTCAAGCTCGGCGTCTACGCCTGCAGCGCCTTCGGCGGTCAGACGCTGCTCGAGAACTTCTCCTTCACCGCAGCCTACGGGCGCATGATCCGCGACGGCCATCCGGCGGAGCTGGTCAAGGACGTCGTGCTCGCGGGGAACCTCTTCCAGACGCTCGACCGAATCGAGCGCATCGCCGGCGACTTCCGCTGGAACCAGATGGGCGGCGGCTGCGGCAAGGCCGGCCAGGGGCCGCTCCCCGTGACCGAGGGTGCGCCCCACGTCCGCATCGAGGAGGCGTTGGTCGGGGGCGACGTCCCGGCGTGATCGAGCGGCTGCTCGACGAGGCCCGGCGCCGCGCTCGCGGCGCGGACGCGATTTGGCGCCGCGTCGAGAGTACCTCCGTGTCGTTCGACTGGGGCCGCCTCAAGGCGGCAGGGGCGACGGAGGAGGCGGGCATCGGCCTCCGCGTGGTGAAGGACGGTCGCGTGGGCACCGCGGGGACGACGGCCGTCGTGGCCGCGGGCGAGCTGGTCGACCGCGCCCTCGCGTCGGCCGATCTCGGTGCCACGGTCGAGCTGGCGCTGCCCGCGGCCGCCCCCCTCCCCGACGTCCCCACGCACTCGGACCGCGCCGCCGGCGCCTCGCTCGACGACCTGATCGCGATCGGCCGCGCGCTGCTCGAGCGCCTCACGCGCGACGGGTGCCAAGTGAGCGTCGCGATCGGGCGCGACGTCTCCGAGACGCGCGTCGCGAACACGGCGGGCGCCCACGCTGCCTACCGGACGACCGCCGTGAGCGTGAGCGCCGAGATCTGGCGCTTCGCCGGCGACGACGTGCTGATGATCGGGGACGGCTGGGACGGCTGCGACCTGCCGCCCGAGGACCGCCTCGACGCGCTCGTGCGGTCGATCACGGACCGCCTGGAGCGCGCACTGCGCATCGTCGAGCCGCCCGAGGGCGCGCTGCCCGTGGTGTTCACGCCGCCGGGACTCGCCGCCATCCTCCTGCCCGTCACTCAGGCGCTCTCCGGGAAGGCCGTGCTGCAGGGGATCTCGCCGCTCGTCGGGAGGGTCGGGGAGGAGGTGTTCGATCCCCGGTTCTCGGTCACGGACGACCCGCTCCGGTCCGGGCGCGCCGCGTCGCGGCCCATCGACGACGAGTGCGTGCCGTCGGCCCCGTTGCCGCTCGTCACCCGCGGCAGCGTGCGCAGCTTCATCTACGATCTCGAGACCGCGGCGCGCGCCAACACGCAGAGCACGGGGCACGGGCAGCGCGGGATTTTCTCCAAACCGGTGCCGGGATACACGAACATCATCATCGGGGAAGAGGCAAGGGGGAAAGGGGAAGCGGTGGGCGAGCTCGGGGGTGGCCTGCTCGGCGACATGCAGGACGGCTTGGTCGTGGACGAGCTGATCGGCGTGGGGCAGGGGAACGTGATCAGCGGGGCGTTCAGCCATCCGGTGGCCCTCGCGTATCGCGTCGAGCGCGGCGAGATCACCGGTCGCGTCAAGGACGCCGCCGTGGCGGGGAACACGTACGAGCTATTGAAGAAGATCGGCGGGTTCGGGAATGACGACCGGTGGTACGGGGCGCGCCACGCGCCGTCGCTGCTGCTCGAAGGCGTGTCCGTGGCGCGACGCTAGCGCGCTACCTCCCTCCCAGCACCTCCTCGTAGCCCCTACCCCGCATCATCTGATCGTAGACGAGGTTCAGCGTTTCCGGCGCCGCCGAAAGAAAGCGGCAGCGCGGGTCGTTGCGGCTGCGGCACTCCACCTCCATCACCGCGACCGTCTCTCCCGAAAGCCGGCCCAGGAAGTCGGCCAGCATCCCGGACGTGAAAAAGCACATCGGGGTCTCAGTCGTGCCGGGCTCGGCCTCGGCCCAGTCGCGCGAGTCCACGGCGAGCGCGGGGCCAAGCGCGGCAACCGTGACGGCGCCCCAGCCGGCCGCCTGGAAGAAGGCGGAGAGCACGTCGTTGAGCTGGGCGGCATCGAGGTCCTCGGGTCGGGCGACTCCGGCCTCCCCCGGGAGCCACGTTTGGAAGGCGCGGTAGACGCCCTCGCCGGCGGCGAACCCCGCTTGCTGGAGGATGGTGACCGCGTGGTCCGGGGCGTGGCGCAGCAGGCCTTCGCGCAGCTGCCGCAGCGCGCCGCGACCGATGGTCATTCCGTCTGCTGCGGCGCTCCGGATGGCGGTCATATGGGACGCCAACTTAGGGTTGCGCCTGCACGCGGCGCAAGAGTTCCGCCTCGTCGATCACCGGGACGCCAAGCGCCTTCGCCTTCGCGAGCTTCGAGCCGGCATCGGCGCCGGCCACCACCGCGGCGGTCTGCTTCGACACGCCGTCCGTGACGTGGCCCCCCGCGGCCTCGATCACCTCGGTCGCCCGGGCGCGCGACAGGGTCGGGAGCGTTCCGGTGATCACGTAGGTCCGCCCCGCGAGCGGCCCCCTTCCTTCGGTCGCGACCGGCTCCGTCATGTTGAGGCCAAGCTGCTCCAGCCGGTCGATCAGCCGGCGGTTCTTGGGCTCGGCGAAGAACCCGGCCACCGCGGCGGCGATCGCTTCGCCGATGCCGCGAATCTGATTGATCTCGTCGGCCGAGGCCTTGGCGAGCGCCTCCATCTTCCCGAAGTGGCGGGCGAGCGGCCTCGCCCCTTGCGCCCCGACGTGCCGGATCCCGAGGGCGAAGAGCAAGGTCGACAGCGGCTGCCGCTTGGACGCCTGGATCGCGGCGACGAGCTGCCCCGCCGACTTCTCCGCAAACCCTTCGAGCGTAAGCAGCTGCATCGGCGTGATCTCGTAGAGGTCGGCGACGTCCCTGATGAGCTTCGCATCCAGCAGCGCCTTCACCCGCTCGGGGCCGAGCCCCCGGATGTCCATGGCCCCGCGCGATGCGAAGTGGACGATGCTCTCGAACACGCGACCCGGGCAGGAGACGTTGGGACAGTACACCATCACTTCGTCCGGAGGGCGCTCGACTTTCGACCTGCAGACGGGGCACCGGTCGGGCGGCTGATACGGCTTGCCCCGCCGCGCGCCCTTCTTGATCACCGGGCCCAGCACCTGGGGGATCACCTCGCCCGCCCGGGTGACCTCGACGAGGTCGCCTTCCCTGATGTCCTTGGCCTTGATCAGCTCGAAGTTGTGGAGCGTGGCCGTCGACACCGTCACGCCCCCGATTTCGACCGGCTCGAGCACCGCGTAGGGGTTGAGCGCGCCGGTGCGGCCTACGTTGATACGGATTTCCTTGAGCGTCGTGACCTGGACCTCGGGGGCGAACTTGCGCGCGATGGCCCAGCGCGGCTCGCGGTCCCCCACCGTGCCCAGCTCGCGGTGCAGGGCGAGCGGATTCACCTTCACCACGACGCCGTCGGCGCCGTAGTCGAGCCCGTCGAGCAGCGGTTCGAGCTTCGCGATCTCCCGGTTGGCGGCGGCGAGGTCGGGCGTCAGCGTGTGGCGGGACTCGACGGGAAAGCCCCAGGCAGCGAGCTGCAGCAGCAGGTCGTGCTGGGTGGCAACCGGGAGCTTCTGGCCGGGTGCCTCGACGTGGAAGCAGAAGATCCGCAGGCCGCGACTGCGCGTGACTTTGGGATCGAGCTGGCGCAGCGCGCCCGCCGCGGCGTTCCGCGGGTTGGCGAACGGCGGGTCGCCGGCTTGCGCCCGCTCCGCGTTCAGCTTCTGGAACCGGGACTTCGAGAGATAGACCTCGCCGCGCACCTCCATGCGCTCCGGCCAGCCGCTCGCTTGGAGGCGCAGCGGCACGTCGAGGACGGTGCGCAGGTTGGCGGTGACGTCCTCGCCCTCCACACCGTTGCCCCGGGTCGCTCCCGTGACGAAGAGGCCGTGCTCGTAGGTAAGGCTCACGGCCGCGCCGTCGATTTTCACCTCGAGCGTGTAGCCCGCCTGCCGCACCTCGGGCACGAGGCGGGCGTTCCGCTCCTCCCACTCGCCGAGCTCGGCCTCGTTGAAGGCGTTGGCGAGGGACAACATGGGGACGACGTGGCGGTGCTTGCGGAAGGCCGGCGCGGGCTCGGCGCCCACGCGGCCGGTGGGACTGTCTGGCGTGCGGAGCTCGGGGTGCGCCGCTTCGAGGGCCTGCAGCTCGCGGAAGAGGCGGTCGTACTCGGCGTCCGAGATCTCGGGCTGGTCGAGCGCGTAGTAGGCGTGGTTCGCCCGCTCGATGAGCCGCCGCAGCTCGGCGGCCCGGGCCGCCGGGGTGGTCACCGGCCCTTGGCTTCTTCCTGAATGACGGCGAGCGCGACACCCACCAGCCGGTCCAGCTCCCCCGTGCTGGCGTGGGACAGCAGCCCCTCGGCCCAGGGCCCTTCTCTCTCCCCGAAGGCACCGAGCAGCCGCCGCAGGAAGGCGAGCAGCGCCACGCGCTCGAGCTCCATGCGCCGCATCGCCTCGTCGGTGTCGCGGTGGCGCTGCGCCAGGCGCTCGTAGCGGTGGGCGTTGCGGAGCGCCTGGGCCGTGAGCGAGGCGACGACCTGCACGAAGCCGACATCCTCGTCGGAAAAGGTGGGGCCGTCGCGGAACGTGCGGAGGAAGATCGCGCCGATGGCTGCCGAGCGCCACGTGATCGGGACGACGGTGATCGACTTCACACGGCGGTTGATGAGCTCGCCCTTCACGTGCTTCAAGCTCGGGTCGTTCGCCGCGTCCGGAATGAACACGGTCTCGCCGGTCTGCATCGCCCGCTTCAGCTCGGGATAGCGCTCGAGATCCACGACGTAGTTGCGGATGGTGGGGTCCTCGTACGAGGCGACGAGGCGCACGGACTTGCCGCCGCGTTCGGCGAGGAAGATCGAGCAGCGGTCGAGCCCGAAGGTCTCGCCGAGCTTGCGCGCGATCCCCTGCAGGATGTCGATGAAGTGCAGCGAGGTGGAGACTTCCTTCAGGATCTCGATCACGGCGAGGAGGTGCTTGCGCTCGCGTTCCAGCTCCGCCACCTGCGCGGCGAGACGCTCCGCCTCGGCGGCCGTGAGGGCCGTGGGGATGGTCATGGCATAGTTTGCCCGTGGACCGGACGGTGCGTCAAGCCGCACGGCGTTGCCGCCGTGTACGACGCGCGGTAGCTTCGGAGCCGATGCGTATGGGACTGCTCACGACGCTGCTCGTCCTCGCGGGCGGCGGACTCGCCGCGCAGGCCCGGGCCTCGGGCGCACCGCCGATCGGCGGCTGGCGCGTCGTGCCCGAGCTGCCGGGCATGGGCCGGGCCGTGGACACCGCGGCGGTCGCGGCGCGGCGACTGGCGCTGTGGCGATCCCTTGACCACGGCGTCGTCCTCATTCCGGCGGGGCACGAGCGCGACGTGGAGCGCGACTACATCCAGGACAACGACTTCCGCCAGAACAACACGTTCTTCTACTTCACGGAGCTCGAGACGCAGGACGCGTGGATCGTGATGACCGCGCGCGGGCCCGACTCGGTCGAGACCGCCCTGTTCCTGCCGCCGCGCAATCCCGCCCGCGAGCGCTGGACGGGACTGCGACTCGGCCCCGACAGCACGGCGGTGCGACTGTCCGGGATGCCGATCGTGTTGCCGACCGATTCGCTCGAGGGCCGGCTGCGACTGGTGCAATCGCGCGTGCCGGGGCCCGTGTACGTGCCGCTGGACGACGCGACGCGCGAGGAGCGCCGCGTCGTGGACCTGGTCTTCGCGGGCCGCGACGTGCGCAATCTCCGCCCCGTCGCCGACTCGCTGCGCATGGTGAAGGACGCCGACGAGCTGACACGCCTGCGCACGGCCGTCGACATCAGCGTCGCCGGCCACGTCGCGGCGATGCAGGCGGCCCGCCCGGGCATGTACGAATACGAGATCGAGGCCGTGCTCGAGGCCGGGTTCCGCAAGAACGGCGCCGACCGCGTGGGCTATCCGTCGATCGTCGGCAGCGGCCCGAACTCGACCACGCTGCACTACGACGTCAACCGCCGGCAGACGCGCGACGGGGACCTGGTCGTCATGGACGCCGGCGCCGAGTGGGGGCAGTACACCGCGGACGTCACGCGAACGTTCCCGGTGAACGGGAAATTCACACCGCGTCAGAAGGCGATCTACGACCTCGTGCTCGCCACCCAGCGGACCGCCTTCGACTCGGTGCGCCCCGGCGTCACGCTGCGCGACCTCGACCGGATCGCGCGGACGTACATGCGGGACCACTCGGGCACGCTGTGCGGAGACCGCACCTGCGACACGTACTTCATCCACGGCCTGGGGCACCACCTCGGCATGGACGTGCACGACGTGAACGTCCCCGGGCGCCAGCGGCTCGAGCCGGGCATGGTGTTCACGATCGAGCCCGGGATCTACCTGCCGCAGGAGAGCCTGGGGGTGCGGATCGAAGACGATGTGCTGCTCACCGCGGCGGGCGCCGAGTGGCTGTCGGACAAGGCGCCGCGCACCACCGACGAGATCGAGCGCCTGATGCGGCGGCGCTAGGTCCTGTCTTTCTCGCCCGCGATGTCCTTCAGATCCAGCACCGCGTCCTCTTTGTACTCGTGATCGAGCACGTCCGCGAGAGGCAGGGCGGCGATGGCGGTCAGCTGCCCCCGGGCGGCGGAGAACTTGCCCACGTCCATGTACACCTCCGCCAGCTCGAGCCGATGGAAGATGTTGCCGGGCTTCCAGGCGACCGCCTTCTCGAGGTAGCGCTGCGCGTCCGCCCAGTTGGCCTTGTCCATGAACCCGGCGCCGAACAGCGCCTTGGCGAAGAACCGCTGGATACCGGACAGCCGCTTGATCTCCGCGTTCCACGAGCCCAGCACGTGATAGGCGCCGTCGTGGGTCGAGTCGAGCTCCACCGCCTTGATCGCTTCGTCGTAGATGATGCGGGCGAAGCGGACTCGCTCTTTCCCGCCCCGCGTGAGCGACAGGCGGCCCAGCGCGTTCGCGATCATGAAGTGCCCGTCCGCGCCGTGGGGGTTGGCCCGCACCGCCGCTTCGGCGAGCGCACGCGCCTGCATGTACAAGCTGTCGCGTCGCTGCTTGAGCGAGTCCGCCTCGCTTTCGATCTGCTTCGCGATGTCGACGAGCGAGCGCGCCGCCTTCCACAGGCCCTCGTAGCTCGTGGAGTCGAGCGCCAGGGCGGCGCGATAGTGGCGCAGCGCGGTCTCGGGATCGAGCGCCCCCGTCGCCGTGTCCCCGAGCGCGATGTGGCGCGCCGCGGTCTCGCGGGTCTGGGCCGGCGAGGGTCGGGGCGCCGCGAGCAGGGCACACGCCAGCCAGAGGAGCGGCGGGCCAAGGCGCATCAAGGTCTCCACGAGGAGGGGGGCCGCTAATGTTCGTTGTACCCCTGATCGAACGCAAGCGCGACGGCGGCGCCCTGACCCCCGAAGAATGGTCCGCCCTCGTCGCGGCCTACACGGCAGGGCGCGTGCCCGATTACCAGATGTCGGCCCTGCTCATGGCGGTCTACTTCCGCGGGCTCGAGCGGCCGGAGCTCGCGGCCCTGACCGACGCGATGCTCGCGTCGGGGCAGCGCCTCGCGTTCGACGGGTGGGCCACGCCGCGCATCGACAAGCATTCCACGGGCGGGGTCGGGGACAAGGTGTCGCTCGTGCTCGCCCCGCTCATCTCCGCCTGCGGCGTCGCCGTGCCGATGATGTCCGGCCGGGGACTCGGGCACACGGGGGGGACGCTCGACAAGCTGGAGGCGATCCCCGGCTTCCGCACCCGCCTGTCCCTGGCCGAGACCAAGGCGCAGGTCATGAAGGTGTTATGCGCCATGATCGGCCAGACCCCGGAGATCGCGCCGGCCGACGGGAAGCTGTACGCCCTGCGCGACGTCACCGGGACGGTGGAGGCGATTCCACTCATCGCCGCCAGCATCATGTCCAAGAAGCTCGCGGAGGGGCTCACCGGCCTCGTGATCGACGTGAAGCGGGGCGGCGGCGCCTTCCTTCCCGCCCTCGAAGACGGCCTGGAGCTCGCGCGCACGATGATCGCGCTGGGGGAGGATCGCGGCTGCCCCACGGTCGCGCTGCTCACCGCGATGGACCGCCCGCTGGGCCGCGCCTGCGGCAACTCGCTCGAGACGGAAGAGGCAATCCTCGCGCTGCGCGGCGAAGGCCCGGCGGACCTGATGGAGGTGACCTACGCCCTCGGGGTCGAGATGCTCCTCGCCGCCGGCCTCGAGAAGAGCACCAAGCAGGCGCGCAACAAGCTCGAAGGCGTGCTCGGCGCGGGCCTGGCCGCCGAGAAGTTCGAGCAGGTGATCGAGGCGCAGGGTGGCAACCCCAGGGCGGTCGAGGACCCCTCGGTGCTGCCGCAGGCACAGGCGGTGGAGGTCTTCGCGGCCCGGGAGACCGGGGTGGTGACGCGGGTCGAGCCGCGCACCATCGGCCGGGCCATCGTCGCCATGGGCGGCGGGCGCCGCCAGGTGGACGACGTCATCGACCCGAGCGTCGGCTTCGTCATCACCGTGAAGCCGGGGGACAAGGTGCTCGCGGGCGAGCCCATCGCCTCCGTGTTCGCGAAAGACGCGGCAGGGGTGAAGCTCGGGTTCGAGGGACTGGAGCGCGCGATCGAAGTGGGGGACCGGCTCGCCGACAAGCCGCTGCCGCTCGTCTCTCATCGGGTGACGAAGGACGGGATCGAAGAACTAACGGCCGGTAGAAAGCCGGTGAAAGGCCGGGGAAGGGGGAAGGGGGAACGGTAAACCGGCCTCTTCCCGATCGTTTACTCGCCGGCGACGCGATCCAGGATCTCCCTCAGCTCTTCGAGATTGAACGGCTTGCGGAGCACCGGGCGCTCGGAGCGCTGCAGGGCGTCGCGGGTCCGGGCGGAGATCGAGTCCCCCGTGGTGAACACGACGTGGTGATCGAGGCCCCGGCCCTCGAGTCGCAGCGCCTCGAACAGGTCGAACCCCGTGTGCGCCTCGTCGAGGTGCACGTCCACGAGCAGCGCGTCGTAGCGCGCCCGCTCGGCGAGGTGGCGCAGCGCGTCCTCGAACCCGGCGGCGCTCGTGACCCGGTGGCCCAGGCGTTGGGCCATCAGCTCCATACCGCGGCGCACGCTCCCCTCGTCCTCGACGATGAGGACCGAGAGCGGCCGCGCCGGGCCGCGGAACCCCGCCCGGTCGGGCTCCGCTGGGGGCGCGGCCACCGTGGGTAGCTCTACGCTCAAGCGTGCCCCACCCCCCTCGAGGTTGTGCATGTACAGCCGGCCGCCCATCGCCTTCACGATCCCGAGGCTGATCGCGAGCCCCAGGCCGGTGCCCGCGTCTCCCTTCGTGGTGAAGAACGGCTCGAAGATCCGGTCGAGCAGCTCAGGAGGCACTCCCGGCCCTGTATCCTCGAACACGAGCCCGACGTGATCGTCGAGGCGGCGCGCGTAGACGGAGAGCTTGCCGGGGCGGCCGGTCTGCTCGATCGCCTGCTGGGCGTTGACCACGGCGTTGAGCACGACCTGCTGCAATTCCTGCGGATCACCCGTGACGTCCGGCAGGTCGGCCGGCAGGGTCACTTCGACCTTGACGCGGGCCTTCTTGAGGGCGTTGCGTTGCAGGGCGAGCACCCGCTCCACGACCTCGAGCAGGTCCACGGGCTGGCGCACGCGCGCCCGCTGGCGCGCGAAGTCGAGCAGCGTCTGCACCACCCGCCCCGCTCGCATCGCCTCCGTATGGATCAGCTGGCCGCTCTCCTTGAGGTCTGGATCCTGCGCGCCGGTCGCGAGTAGCTCCGCGAAGGCCGCGATCGCGGCGAGGGGGTTGTTCAGCTCGTGGGCGACGCCGGACACGAGCGCGCCGAGCTGCGCCAGCCGGTCCGCCTTGAAGAGCTTCTGCTGCAGCAGCACCTCGCGCGATACGTCGGTCGCGAAGAAGAGGAGCTTGGCCGCCGCGTCCTCGGGATCCACGTTGTCGATCACCGCCTCCACCTCACGCGCCGACTCCCCCGCGAACTCGAGGCTCAGCCGGAACTCCTGGCGGTGGGTGACGGCGTCGCGCAGCGCCTTCCCGAAGGCGGCGCGCTGATCCGGCATCGCCCAATCCGTGAGCGCCCGCCCGTGCAGGGCCGGCGGGTGCGGCACGCCGAGCAACGCTGCGGCTTCGGGATTCGCGTCGAGAATCTGGCCGTCCACGGTGAGCACCAATGCGGGCCCGGGAAGCGCCGTGAACAGCTGCTTGTAGAGCCGCCGCTCCGTCTCGACCGCCGTCAGAAGGTGTCCAGCATGGGAGTCCTGCGCCACGTCCGGCGGCATCTGTCGGAACAGCAGCACCAGGTGGTTGCGGGGCCCCCGCGTGGCGCGGGCGTCGAACACCATACCCTGGAGGTCGCTACCCCGCCCCGGGGCGACGAACGAGCGCGGCACGCCGTCCTGGAGGACCTCGTGGAGCACGCGCTCGACCGTGCCGGTGCGCGCCGCCGGGAACGCGACCCAGAAGTTCTGGCCCAACATCCGGTCGGGAGGGATGCCGGTGAGATGAGCGGCGGGCGCGCTCCATTCGGTGATCGTCCAATCGGGGGCGATCACCGCCACGCCTACATCCAGACCGTCGAGCAGCGCCCGCGGATCCAGGGCCACGTTCCCTCCTCCCGCAAAAACGAACGGCCCCGATGGCCGATCGCGGGCGCAACGGGGCCTAACACCTCAACTTAGTTCGGTTTGCTGAGTCCTACGTATAGAGCGGCGGCTGGGGAAGTCAATAGGGATGGGGTGTGGCGGGGACGCCACAAGTGATTGATATCACATAACTTCCGGACCGTTTCGGGCGGCGGTTCACACGTCGAGGTTGCGCACGAACTTCCGCGTTCTCCTCGATGAAGCGCCGGCGCGGCTCGACCTCATCGCCCATCAATGTTTCGAACAGTTGCGAGGCCTCGAGCGCGTCCTCCATCGTGACCTTGAGCAGTGTGCGCTTGGAGGGGTCCATCGTGGTGTCACGGAGCTGCTCGGGGTTCATCTCGCCCAGCCCCTTGTAGCGCTGCACCAGGATGTTGCCGCGCCCCTCACTGCCGTTCGAGAGGCGCTTGATGTAGGAGTCCCGCTCCTTCTCGTCGTACGCGTAGTACTCCTCTTTGCCTTTGGCCACGCGGTACAACGGCGGCTGGGCGATGTAGATGTAGCCCACGTCGATGAGCTCCTTCATCTGCCGATAGAAGAACGTCAGCAGCAGCGTGCGGATGTGGGCTCCGTCCACGTCGGCGTCGGTCATGATGATGACCTTGTGATAGCGGGCTTCGTCGATGGTGAAGTCCTCGCCCACGCCGGTCCCGATCGCCGTGATCATGGTCCGGATTTCCTCGTTGGAGAGGATCTTCTCGATCCGGGCCTTCTCGACGTTGAGGATCTTGCCGCGCAGCGGCAGGATCGCCTGGAAGCTGCGGTCGCGGCCCTGTTTCGCGGAGCCGCCCGCGGAGTCACCCTCGACGAGGAACAGCTCGCACAGCCTGGGGTCGTTGAGGGCGCAGTCGGCCAGCTTGCCGGGGAGCAGGCCGCCCTCGAGGCCGCTCCGTTTGCGCACCAGCTCGCGCGCCTTGCGGGCGGCCTCGCGGGCGCGCGCGGCGCTGAGCGCTTTGGCGATGACGGTGCGCGCCACGCTCGGGTTCTTGTCGAAGAACTCCGCCAGCGCGTCGTTCACGACGCTCTTGACGATGCCCTCGACCTCGGAGTTCCCGAGCTTGGTCTTCGTCTGTCCCTCGAACTGCGGCTGCTTCACCTTCACGTGCAGCACGCAGTTCAGGCCCTCGCGCACGTCGTCTCCCGTGAGGGTGAACTCTTCCTTCTTGAGGAGGCCGTCCTTCTTGGCCCACTCGTTGATCGTGCGGGTGAGCGCCGACTTGAAGCCGGTGAGATGCGTTCCGCCTTCGTGCGTGTTGATGTTGTTGACGAAGGTGAACGTGTTCTCGCTGTACTGGTCGTCGTACTGCAGGGCTCCTTCGACCTCGGTGCCGTCCCGCGCCGCCTCGAACACGATGGGCTTGGGATGCAGCACCTTGCGGTTGCCGAGCACCCACTTCACGAACTCCGCGAGCCCGCCCTTGTAGTGGAACGTCTCCTCGCGCTGCTGCCCCTTGCGCTCGTCCTTGAGCGTGATGGTGAGGCCCTTGTTCAGGAAGGCGAGCTCCCGCAGCCGGTTGGCGATGGTGCCGTAGTCGAAGCGCGTCTCCGTGAAGATCTCGGTGTCGGGCTTGAACCACACGGTGGTCCCCGTGCCCTTCGCCTTACCGACGATCTCGAGCCGCTTCTTGGTGTCGCCCCGCTCGAACGCCATGTGGTGGCGCTTCCCGTCCCGGTCCACCCACACCTCGAGTTGCTCCGAGAGCGCGTTCACCACCGATACGCCCACGCCGTGCAGCCCGCCCGAGACCTTGTAGGTCGTCTTGTCGAACTTGCCGCCGGCGTGCAGCAGCGTGAGCGCCACCTCGACCCCCGGCTTCTTCTCGGTCTTGTGGAGATCGACGGGGATGCCGCGCCCGTTGTCCACGACGGTGATCGAGTTGTCAGGATGGATCGTGACGTCGATGCGGGTGCAGTAACCCGCGAGCGCCTCGTCCACCGAGTTGTCCACGACCTCGTAGACGAGGTGATGCAGCCCCCGGCCCGAGACCGCGCCGATGTACATCGCCGGGCGGCGCCGCACCGCCTCCAGGCCCTTGAGGACCTGGATCGAGTCGGCCTGGTAGCCGCCGTTGGCCTTGTCCTTGGGTGCCGCCGGTTTTGCCTTGGCCATACGCCCTAACGTTGGAGAAGCCAGCGAATCGTCTTGATGCGTCCCGGACCGCGCCCCGCGTTGATGCGGGCCATGATCTCCGGGGTCATGAGCTGCAGCTCGTTCATCCACGCGCTCGTAACGACACGCACGAACAGGGTGCCGTCCGGGCTGACGCTTTCGGGGCTCGCCACCGCGGCGATCTGGGGGCCGACGAGGTCCGGCCACTCGGGGATGACCTGGGCCTGGCCCAGCCGTTTGCCGAGGCCCGACCGCGCCAGATAGCCGCGCAGTGCTTCGCCGACGGCGACCGGAAACCGCTGTTTGCGCTCGCTCATGGGGCCCTTCACTAGAAGCGCCACGGGACGTTCCGTGGCGCGCCGCGGCGGGGCCGCGAGAGCCTCAGACAACCCCCCCAAAATACCCAGAAGTTGTTGTCAGCGCAAGAGTTACTAAGTCGTTGTCGGGCCTCAGCGCCCCTCGAACCTGGGGGCCCGCTTCGCCAGAAACGCCCCCAATCCCTCCTTCATGTCGTGCGTGGCCGCGAGTAGGCCGAAGTGGTTCGCCTCGAGCAGCAAGCCCTCGTCGAGCGACATCTCGAGCCCCTGGTCCACGGCTTCCAGCGCCAGCCGGACCGCGAGCGGTCCCATGGCAAGGATGCCGCGCAGCAGCTTCTCCGCTTCCGGGAGCAGCTCGGCCGCGGGGACGACCTTGTTGACGAGGCCGATGCGGTGGGCCTCCCGGGCGTCGATCGTCTCGCCCGTGAGGATCAGCTGCAACGCGACGCCCTTGCCGACGAGGCGCGGCAGGCGCTGGGTCCCGCCATAGCCGGGTGCGATGCCGAGCTTCACCTCGGGCTGGCCGAACTTGGCGTGCTCACTCGCGATGCGCAGGTGGCAGGCCATCGCGAGCTCGCACCCGCCGCCCAGCGCGAAGCCGTTCACCGCCGCGATCACCGGCTTCCCACACGTCTCGAGCCGCCGCAGCACGGCCTGGCCGCGCAGCGCGCGGGCCTTACCGTCGAACGGGCCTTGCTGGGCGAGGTCTCCGATGTCGGCCCCCGCCACGAAGGCCTTGGGGCCGGCCCCGGTGAGGATCGCTCCGCGGATATCGTCGTCCGTGGCCAGGCGCTCGGCCACGTCGGCGAGCTCCGCCATCACCTGGTCGTTCAGCGCGTTGAGCTTGTCGGGACGGTTGATGGTGATCACCGCCACTCCGTCCCGAACCTCGAACAGCAGGGTTTGGTAGGTCATGGGCCAGAATCCTATACCAAGGCGTGGGGAGTGGGGAGTGGTTCTATCCGGCGCGCACCGGGCTCGCGGAGCGCACCGTCACGTACTACTCCCCACTCCCCACTCCCCACGTAGCTTAGAACGCATGCCCGTCCAAGCCATCGCCTGGACGCCGAGCGGTGCCGTGCGCATCGTGGACCAGCGCGCGCTCCCCGAGGCCCACATCGAGCGGGACCTGGAGAGTGTCGCAGCGATGGCGGAGGCGATCCGGACGCTGCAGGTGCGGGGGGCGCCGCTCATCGGGATCGCGGCGGCCATGGGGCTCGTCGCGGGGCTCCGGGACGAGCGTGGGGCTCCGCGGGAGCGGTTCCTCGCGCGGGTCGAGGAGCTGGCCGCGCCGCTCGCGGCCGCCCGTCCTACGGCGGTCAACCTGCGGTGGGCGCTCGATCGCATGCGCCGCGTGGCCGCGCAGGCGCCCGGCGACGGCGCCGCGCTGTGGGACCGGCTGAAGAGCGAGGCGACGGCGATCTGGGAGGAGGATCGCGCGATGTGCCGCCGCATCGGGGAAGCCGGTCTCGCGCTCGTGCCCGACGGCGCCACCGTTCTCACGCACTGCAACGCCGGGGCGCTCGCGACCGGCGGGATCGGCACCGCGCTCGCCCCGGTCTACCTCGCCCATGAGGCGGGGCGGCGGGTGCGTGTGTACGTGGGTGAGACGCGGCCCGTGCTGCAGGGCGCGCGGCTCACGGCCTGGGAGCTGACGCACGCGGGCATCCCGTGTACCGTGATCGCGGACGCGGCCGCGGGCGCGCTGATGCGGCAGGCGGAGGTCGACCTCGCGCTCGTGGGCGCGGATCGCATCGCCGCGAACGGCGACTTCGCGAACAAGATCGGCACCTACGCGCTCGCCGTGCTGGCGCTCCATCACGGGGTGCCGTTCTACTGTGCGGCGCCGTCGACCACGATCGACGCGACGCTCGCGGACGGCGACGGCATTCCCATCGAGCAGCGCCCGGTCGAGGAAGTGAAGACGCTGGCCGGCCGGCCCATCGCTCCCGCCGCGGCGGGCGCGCTCAACCCGGCGTTCGACGTCACGCCGGCGCGCTACGTGACGGGCTACCTCATGGAGCGGGGCATGGTGAAGCCGCCCTTCGGGGCCGACCCGTGAGCGCGGTGCTGGGGCTCGATCAGGGAACGACCGGCACGACCGCGCTCGTCGTGGCCGAGGACGGCCGCGTGCTGGGGCGGGGCTACCGCGAGTTCACCCAGCATTTTCCGGCGCCCGGCGAAGTGGAGCACGACGCGGAAGAGATCTTCCGCATCACGCTCGCTGCGGCGCGCGAGGCGCTGCAGCGGGCGCAGGTGGTGCCCGCGGCCCTCGGGATCACGAACCAGCGCGAGACCGTGTGCGTGTGGGAGCGGGACACGGGGCGCCCGCTGCACCGGGCGATCGTGTGGCAGGACCGGCGCACGGCGGCGCGGTGCCAGCAGCTCGTGAAACAGCGCCGGGCGGCGCTGGTGCGGGAGCGCACCGGGCTCGTCATCGATCCCTACTTCTCCGCGACCAAGATCGAGTGGCTGCTCGCCAATGTGCCCGGGCTGGAGCAACGCGTCGCCTCGGGCGACGCCGTGTTCGGGACGATCGACGCCTGGCTCCTCTTCCGGCTGACCAACGGCAAGAGCTTCGCCACGGACCACACCAACGCGTCGCGCACCATGCTCTACAACATCGCGGCGCGGTCATGGGACGACGACCTGCTGCGGCTCTTCGGGGTGCGCCGCGAGGCCCTCCCGGAGGTGCGGCGCTCGAACGGGTCGTTCGGCGTGTGCGCGTCCGAGCACCTCGGGGCCGAGCTGCCGGTCGCCGGCATCGCGGGCGACCAGCAGGCGGCGCTCTTCGGCCAGGGCTGCGTCGAGCCGGGGCAGGCGAAGAACACCTACGGCACCGGGGCGTTCCTGCTCTTGAACACCGGGAGGGAGCGGGCCGTGTCGAAGCACGGGCTGCTGACGACGCTCGCCTGCGGCGCGCGCGGAGAGCCGGTGTACGCGCTCGAGGGCAGCGTGTTCATCGCGGGCGCCGCGGTCCAATGGTTGCGCGACGGCCTGCGGATCATCCGCCACGCCGCCGAGACCGAGCAGCTGGCGCGCGAAGTCTCCGACACGGGCGGCCTGTCCTTCGTCCCGGCCTTCGTGGGGCTCGGCGCCCCGCACTGGGAGCCCCACGCGCGCGGCACGATCGTCGGCATCACCCGCGGCACGACGCGGGCGCACCTCGCCCGCGCGGCGCTCGAGGCGATGGCGTTCAGCACCAAGGACGTGCTCAAGGCGATGACGGGAGATGCGAAGCTTCAGCTCCATGCCCTGCAGGTCGACGGCGGCGCGGCCGCGAACGACTGGCTGATGCAGTTCCAGGCGGACCTCCTGGGGGTGCCGGTGGTGCGGCCGGACGTCGTCGAGACGACGGCGCTCGGCGCCGCCGCCCTCGCCGGGCTGGGCGTGGGCGTGTGGCGCTCGCCGCAGGAGTTCCTCGCCGGCCGGAAGTTCAGGCGCTTCCTCCCGGGCGACGGGGCGCCGGGGGCGCGCGCGCGGGAGGCGGAGTGGCGGCGGGCGGTCGAGACAGCGCTCCATTGGGCCGCGGCGGGCAGCCGGTGAGACCCCTCGTCGCCGTGATCGGCGGCAGCACGTGCACCTCTGAGGAGGCGGAATGGGCGGGAGTGGTCGGACGGCTCCTCGCCGAGCAGGAGGCGGTGCTCCTGTGCGGCGGCTTGGGCGGCGTGATGGAGGCGGCCGCGCGGGGCGCGAAACAGGCGCGCGGGCTCACCGTCGGGATCCTTCCGGGCAGCGACCGCGCCGACGCGAATCCCTTCATCGACGTCCCGCTCGCGACGGGAATGGGGGAGATGCGCAATGCCCTGATCGTGCGCGCGGCGCAGGCGGTGATCGCGATCGGGGGCGGGTGGGGGACGCTGTCGGAGATCGCCCTGGCGCAGCGGATCGGCACGCCGATCGTCGGCCTGCACGATGCCTTCCCGTCGGTGGTGGACATGCCGCGGGTGACCACCCCGGAGCAGGCCGTGCGGTGGGCGCTGGAGCAGGCGCGTGAGGGGCAGGTATAATTGGGCATGAACGCCGGGGCGAAGTTCGCCGCTGGGGCCGTGCTGATCGTCGGGGCGGTCGGGTATCTCATGGCATCGGGCGTGAAGCAGACCGGCCAGTTCTTCCTCACGCCGAGCGAACTCTCGCAGCGGGTCGCGGCGGACCCTTCCTTTTACAATCTGGGGATGAAGGTCGGGGCGCGGGTCGTGCCGGGGAGCGTGGCGCGCGACCCCGCGGCCCAGACCCTGCGCTTCCAGATCACGGACGGCAGCGCCCGCTACCCCGTGGTCTTCCATGGCCTGCCCCCCGACACGTTCACGGACAGCGTGGAGGTCGTCGTGGAAGGCCGCTTGCAGCGGGACGGCGTCATCTACGCCACCGACGTGCTCGCGAAATGCGGGTCCCGCTACGAAGCGGTCCCCAAAGCCGCATGACCGTCCTCGGCAACCTGGCGCTGTGGGTCGCCTTCCTCGTGGGAATCTGGGGGGCGCTGACGGGCTTCATGGGCGGGCTGCTCGGCCGCGCGGACCTCCAGCAGAGCGCGCGCCATGCCGTGTTCGCGATGTGCGCCGCCTTGCTCACGGCGGTGTTCGCGCTCGAGTGGGCGCTGTTCCACCACGACTTCAACGTCGAATACGTCGCCGCCTACACGAGCCGCAACCTGCCGATCTTCTACACCTGGTCGGCGCTGTACGCGGGTCAGAAGGGGAGCCTCCTCTTCTGGGCGAGCGTGCTGTCGGTGTTCGGCTCGCTCGCCCTGACGTTCACGTCGCGCCGCCACGCGCCGCTGCTGCCGTACGTCGCGGGCGTCGTGTGCGCGGTGGCCGCGTTCTTCGTGACGGTGATGCTCTTCGCCGCGAACCCGTTCGCCCGGCTCGCCTTCACGCCGCTCGACGGCAACGGGCTCAACCCCCAGCTGCAGAACCCGGGCATGGTGTTCCATCCGCCCATGCTCTACCTCGGCTACATCTCGATGACGATCCCGTACGCGTTCGCGATGGCGGCGCTGTTGTCGCGGCGGCTCGACACCGACTGGCTGGTCGCGATCCGCAAGTGGACGCTCGTGTCGTGGCTGTTCCTCTCGATCGGGCTGCTGCTCGGGATGTGGTGGGCGTACGTGGAGCTGGGCTGGGGCGGGTACTGGGCGTGGGACCCGGTGGAAAACGCGGCGCTGCTCCCTTGGCTCACCATGACCGCGTTCCTGCACTCCGTGATGATCCAGGAGAAGCGGGGAATGCTGAAGAAGTGGAACCTGGCGCTCGTGATCGGCTCGTGGCTGCTCTCGGTGATGGGAACCTTCATCACGCGCTCCGGCGTCATCTCGAGCGTCCACTCCTTCACGCAGTCGCCGGTCGGCTACTACTTCCTGGTGTTCCTCATCCTCGCGGCGGCGGCGAGCTTCACGCTGTACGCGCGGCGGCTCCCGCTGCTCGACGCGGAAGCGCGGCTCGAGTCCATGGTGAGCCGGGAGGCGAGCTTCCTGTTCAACAACCTGCTGCTCGTGGGGATCGCGTTTTCCGTGCTGTGGGGGACGCTGTTCCCGATCCTCTCCGAGCTCGTCCAGGGGACGAAGGTCACGGTCGGCCCGCCGTTCTTCAATCAGGTCAACATCCCGCTCGGCCTCGCGCTGCTGGCGCTCACGGGGATCGGTCCGCTCATCGCGTGGCGCCGGGCGTCGCTGCCGAACCTGAAACGTCAGTTCGCCGTGCCGCTGACCACCGGAGGCTTCGTGGGGCTGATCCTGCTCGTCGGGGGCATGCGCGACGGCTGGGCCTTGATGGCTATCGCGCTCGCCGGGTTCGTCGCAGCCACGGTGGGGCAGGAGTTCGCCCGCGGCGCGCGCGCGCGCCATCGCCAGTACGGCGAGCCGTACGCGCTCGCCCTGGCGCGGCTCGTCGGTCGCAACCGGCGCCGCTACGGCGGCTACATCGTGCATACCGGCATCCTCATCCTCTTCGTCGCCTTTGCCGGGATGGCGTTCAAGACGGAGACCCAGGTGACACTCCGCCCCGGCGAGCGGGCCACGATCCGGAGCCCCTACGGCTGGACCTACCGCCTCACCCACCTCGGGATCTCGCAGTACGACGCGCTGAACCGCCAGGTCACGGCGGCGACGCTCGAGGTGGAGCGTGACGGCAAGCGGCTCGGCGTCATGACGACCGAGAAGCGCCAACACGTGGACGGGTTGGGCCGGCCCACATTCCAGCCCTCGACCGAGGTCGGCATCCGGAGCGACCTGCGCGAGGACCTCTACATCGTGTTGGGCGGCGTGGTGAACGGCACCGAGCAAGCGGTGTTCCGGTTCACCATCAATCCGCTCGTGTGGTGGGTGTGGTACGGCGGCGTGGTCCTGGTGCTGGGCGGGCTCGTGGTGATGTGGCCGGGTGGCGGGTCGCCGGCGGTGAAACGCGTGCAGGCGGGGTATGCGGTGCGCCTGGTGGGGAAGCAATGATGGCGGACTGTACGCGCCGCGAATTCTTCGGGTTGGTCGGCGGACTCGCCTCTACCGCCCTCTACCGCCCTCTACCGCCCTCTGCCGCCCAGGACTCTCTTCCCGGCACCGGCCCCTCCGGGAAGCTGTGGGATCCGTCTCGCGCCGGCCGGCCCCTCCCGCCCGTCACGGCACGCGACAACGACGCCGCAATCCAGGCGATCGAGAAGCAGCTCAAGTGCACGTGCGGCTGCAACCAAGATGTCTACACCTGCCGCACCACCGATTTCAACTGCACCACGAGTCCCGCGATGCACCAGCGCGTGCTCCAGCTGGCCGACCGCGGGAAGACCGCCCAGGGGATCATCGACCAGTTCGTGCGCGAGAATGGCGTGCAGATACTCATGGCGCCTCCCAAGCGCGGGTTCAACCTGGCGGGCTATTTTCTGCCCTCCGCCCTGATCCTCGCCGCGGCGGCAGTGCTCGTGCTGGTGCTGCGCCGCTGGGCGCGCGCGGCGGCGGCCACCCCCGCCACCTCCGCCCCTGCCGCTTCCCCGGCGGCGCTCGACGCCACGGCTGCCGAGCTCGAGCGGCTGCGGCGCGAGCTGGACCGTCTCCCCGGCTGATTCCCGCCATGCTCGAGTTCGTGGCGGGCGTGCTGCTCGCCGTCGGGGCGGTCGCTTACGTGCTGCGGCCGATCTTCCGACCGGACCTCACTGACCGTGAACTGCCGGGGAACCCTAAAGGACTCCCTCACGGTCGGGGGGAAGGGGGAAGGGGCGGCGAGGGGGAGGATCCGGACGACGACCTGTCACCCCGCGCGGTGGCGCTTCGTGCCCTGAAGGAAATCGAGTTCGATCGAGCAACTGGAAAGCTCTCGGACGCTGACTACGACGCGCTGAAAGCGCAGTACACGGCCGAGGTGGTGACGGCGCTACGGGAGGAGAGCCGGGATGCGGGAGGCGAGATGCGGGATGCGATGGCGGCCGGGAGGACTCCGCATCCCGCATCCCGCATCTCGCATCCCGACTGTCCCACCCACGGTGCTCGCCCGGAACCGGATGCCGAGTTCTGTTCCGAGTGCGGCCGCCGCCTCGGGTCCGCGCCGGGCTACTGCGGGCGCTGCGGGGCGGCGTTGGAGCACGACGCGCGCTACTGCCACGCCTGCGGCGCGCGCGTCGCCGCCTAACCCTTGCGTTTCCGCGTGGCATCTCCTATCAGTGTCCGACCTTTCGACCGAGGGATGGGAGTGTGAGATCCGTCATCTTGCGGATGGTGGTGGCGCTCGTCGCGCTGGCGGCCGTGGCGTCGACCGCCGACGCGCAGCGACGCGCCCGGCGCGGGCTGGCGTTCGGGCCACCGCCACCCTCCGTCGGGTTCCGCGTCGGCTATGACTTCGACGCGGATCACACCTTTCTCGGCGGGCAGTTCAACCTGCCGGTCGGGCGTCGCTGGACGCTCGTGCCCTCCGCCGAGTTCTATCTCGGGGCGACGGGGACGCCCTACCGCCTCAACGCCGACCTGAAGTACCACCCGCCGACGGCGTTCGGTCTGTTCTACTTCGGCGGCGGGTTCGCGTACTTCCACGCCAGCGGCGTGGGCGACGCGGGCGGCAACGCGTTCGCGGGATGGGAGGGGCGGCGGGCGAGGCCGTTCAAGCCGTTCTTGGAGGCGAAGCTCGTGTTCCGGGACAACACATCCTTCAACGTGCTGGGCGGGCTCAGCTTCCCGCTCTAGAACTCGAAGCCTTCCATTTTCTTCAGCCCCACGCGCAGCGGAATGACCGTTGCCGCCGCGCACAGGGCGGCGGCGACGGTGAACCAGAACAGCATCCACGCGTCCACCACGACCGGCTGTCCCTCGAAGACCGCACGCACATACGCGTACACGGCCTGCCACAGCGCGCCGATCACGGCCGCGAGCAGGGCGATCGTCGCCATCATGTAGACGAGCCCGCCGAACGACGTCGGGATCTGCGCCGCGTTCTCGGTCTCGAACTGGGGGTACAGCGCGCCGAAGCCGAGCGCCATCGCGGCGATCGCGAGGGTCAAGGCGAAGATCGTGGCGAGGCTCAGGATCATCATGAACGGGGACACCTCGAGCAACACGTCCGTGAGCCCGGTGAGGAGCAGCGCCAGCAGGAGCAGCGGCACGGTCCCCACCCAGTACTTGGACCACAACAGCGCCCGCAGATCGAGCGGGCTCGAGCGCAGCAGCCACATCTGGCGGCCCTCGAGCGAGACCGCCGGGAAGATGAAGCGCGCGGCGATCGACGCGAGCACGAAGCCTGACAGGCCGAGGTTGAGGAACGAGACCAGGGTCACGTAGAAGAATCCCACCGGTTCGCCGCGATGCAACGGCAGCGCCTTGATGTTGAACAGGTACACGACGACCAGCACGGCGAGCAGGATCAGCTGGCTCCACTGCGTGGTGTCGCGGAAGAAGAGCTTCACGTCCTTCAGCACGAACTCGCGCTTCGCGACGGGGAGCGGCTGCAACAGTGCGCCCACGGTCCAGCGCCAGAAGGTGCCGCGCACGAACCGCTCCGCCCCCTCCTGCGCCTTGGTGTACCCCGTGGCGAACAGCTCCCGGTGCAGCAGCGCGCCGAGCGTGACGAAGGCCGCGGCCGTGGTCCACAGGAGCAGCAACGGCAGGGGGTCGAAGCTGTGCCGCAGGAAGCCCATGATCGCCTTCGCCGCCCACTCGCTCGGGAGGAACGGCGACGTGGGCGTGCGCAGCACCGTGATGAAGTCGAGCAGGTTGCGAAACCCCTCCGGGCGCGCGAGCTGCTCGGGGCGCATCAACCGGAACAGCAGGATCACGCCCGCGGCGGCCCCGAGCGCGACGATCGACAGCAGGTCGCGCGTGCGCCGCGCGGGGAAGACGTTCACGAGCACGAGGGTGATCGCGCTTCCCGCGACGGCCGGCAGCGCGAGCATCGGCACGAGGGTGAGCACGGCCACCGGCACGAAGACCAGGCCGCCGCGGTAGATCACGCCGTACGCGGTGAGGATGGGGACCGCCATCAGCGCCACCATCCATGAGGAGTGCAGCAGCGTCTCGCCCAGCTTCGCTAGATAGAGGCGCAGCCAGTCCACGGGCGCGGACACGAGCAGATCCAGGTCCTTGGCGAGAAAGAAGCTCGACAGCGCGGTGATGACGTTCGACAGCACGAGAATCGAGATGAAGGAGAGCAGCACCAGGCCGAGCAGCTTGCCGGCGAGCAGCGGTCCGAGGTCTTCGACGCCGCGGAAGTACTTGAGGATGCGGTACAGCACGCCGTACACACCGATCCAGAAGGCGAGCCCGACGACGCCGAGGATGAGGAGCTTGCCGCTGCCGCCTCGGGCCCGCTCCTCGCGGACGCGCTGCAGCGCGGTGCGCCACTTCGGCTGGAGCACGTGGCGCAGGGACGGCTGCTTCACCGACCCAGCACCTCGGCCAGCTCGCGCGCCTCGACGCCGCCGGTGAGCTTGAGGAACAGCTCCTCCAAGCTCGCGTCCCCCGCCTGGTGTTGCCGTCGCAGATCCGCGACCGTGCCCCTCGCCACGATCCGGCCGTGCTGAATGATGGCGACCTGATCGCACATCGCCTCGGCGACCTCCAGCGTGTGCGTGCTCATCAGCACGGTCCCGCCCTTGCCGACGAACTGGCGAAAGATGTTCTTGAGCAGGCGCGCGGCCTTGGGGTCGAGCCCGACCATCGGCTCGTCCACGACGATGCACTCCGGGCGGTGGATCAGGGCGCTCGAGATGATCAGCTTCTGACGCATGCCGTGGCTGTACGACTCGACCAGCTCGTCCTGCCAGCTCGTCAGCTCGAACACCTCGAGCAGCTCGGCGATGCGGCGCTCCACGACGTCGCCTTCCTGGCCGTACAGCCCCGCGACGAACCGGAGGAATTCCGCCCCGGTGAGCTTGTCGTAGACGAAGGGGCGGTCCGGGATGAAGCCGAGCCGCAGCTTCGCCGCGAGCGGGCTCTGGTGCACGTCGTCCCCGCCCAAGAGGACCCGGCCCTGGCTGGGCCGCAGGATGCCGGCGATCATGCGCAGCGTCGTCGTCTTCCCGGCACCGTTCGGCCCCAGGAAGCCGTACAGCACGCCCCGCGCGACGTGGAGCGTGATGTCGTCCACGGCGACGAAGCTGCCGTACAGCTTGGTGAGGTTCTCCAGGCGGATCATAGCACCTCGAGCTTCAGCTTCCCGATCATCCGGACCAGCTCGACCTGGCGGGCGAGCCCCCCGACGACGAAGCGCAGGTGCGTCGCGTCGGCGGGGAACTGGTCGAGGGTCGGGTCCACCGCGACCCAGTCCCTGAGCCACACTTCGGGCCAGGCGTGATAGTAGAAGCGGCCGTCGAGATAGACGAGACCCGCGGCCGCGCGGGCCGGGAGCCCCGCCGCGCGCGCCAGCGCCACGTACAGCACGGTGTGCTCGTTGCAATCGCCGCGCCGCTGCTCGAGCACCCGCACCGCGCTCGGCACGCTCACGGTGAGACGCTTCTCCACGTGGCCGTACACCCAGTGGGTGAGACGCTCCGCGACCCGCGCGGGGTCGCGCTCCCGCCCCGCGAGCTGGCGCGCCTGGGCGCGGATGCGGGCGTCGCCGCTCTGGATGAGCGGCTCGGGGAGGAGATAGGGCCGGAGCGCCGTGTCCGCGGCCGGGAGCCGGTACGCGGCCGTTACGACTTCCTGGCGGCGCACCTCCAGAGTGTCGCCGCGGAGACGCTGCGCTCCGCCCGCGAGATCGAGCCTCGCGAGCGACACGCCGGAGAGCCGGACCCGCAGCGCCCGCACCGCGGCAGGGGCGCTGCGGATGCGCGCCGCGATCGCCGTCGCGGCCACGATGTCGCCGGCACCGGGCTCGGCGCTGCCGCGCGCCACGCGGGCGGTGTCGCGGCGGCGGAAGTTCTCGTAGGCGATCTCGAACGCCGATCGCTCCATCGTGAACCCCACGGGGCTCGCCGCGCGCACCACCCGGCCCTGGGCGTCGATCCAGGCGCTCGTCTCGACGCCGTTCGTCTCCTCGTCGATGCGGAACGCCCGCACCGTGTCGAACCGCACGGGAACCCACGCCATCGCCGTGGAATCGTAGTCCGCGCTGTCCGCGACCACGAGCGTCGATTCCGCCGCGATCGTGACCACCACGTCTCGCTCGGCGAGCAGCAGGGGGTCGAACGTGCGGATCGTGTAGCGGCTCCCGGGCTTCAGGTCGCCGCCGAAGGCGAGGCGTAACGGCAGCAGCGTCGGCAGCACGATGGGGCGCGTGAGTCGCACGCGCGTCATCTGGGTGTCCCCGGCCGACACGAGCGTGACCACCAGCACGCTGTCGCCCAACACGTCGCCGTGCGCCGTGAAGCGACCGATGTCGCCGTCGAAGTCGGCGGTGACGGACTGCAGCCGCAGCGCGCGCGAGAGGGTCGCGTCGCTCTTCGCCGTGGTGCGGTGCAGCCTGCCGAGCGCCGGGACATCGAGTGTCAGCACGTCCTGCACGCGGATCGCGCTCGCCAGGGTGTCGACGGTGGACGAGGCGAAGCCGACCTGTTGGCCGCCAAGGTCGAGGCGGTAGTACACGGCGCCCGGCGGCACCGACAGCGCCGCCTCCGCGAGGCGCGCGCCGGTCGTGCGGAAGAACTCGCGCTTCACGAGCCACCCCAACGACGCGCTCCAGGCGGCGAAGATGGCGATCGCCCAGCCCCGGCGCGTCACGACTCGGCCGACCCCGCGCGCCGCAGCGCCCCCTCGAACGCCTCGCGGTCCTCGGGCGACTCCACCACGATCGAGACGCTGGACGGATAGGCGGCGTTCTCGGCGTGCACCTTGAGGACGGTGACCATGATCTCCGCGGCGGCTTCGATCGAGAGGTTGCCGGCCCCGGTGCCGAGCGGCGGGACCGTGAGGTGGGCGAACTCCCACTCCTGCGCCTGGTGCAGCGCCGAGAGCCAGGCGCGGGCCACGCCGGTGGGGGAGACCGGCTCCGTGTCGCTGCGAATGACGGCGTGGATCACGAACTCCGCCGGCAGGTCGCCGCCGCCGCCCGTGACGACCGCCGAACCGACCGCGAGATCCTTGTGCAGCTGCAGCCGGCCCACGAACTCCTTCCCGCCCACCTGCTCCAAGCGGCGCACCCCGGGTGTCGTGGGGTCGAGGCGCGTGGTGGCGGGGCGGACGATGGCGTCGGAGGCGAGACCCGCCAGATCGTCCACGACCACGCGGATCACCTGCCTGCTGCCTCCCGCGAGCGACGGTACATCTGCGTCGCCTCGACCGGGCGGTTCAGCCGGTCGAGCACGATCCCGCAGCCGTACAGCGCCTTCGGGTTTCCCGGCTCGAGCTCGGCCGCGCGCTCGAACGCGGTGAGGGCCCCGGCGAGATCGTCCACGTGATTCAGCGCCTCGCCCAGGTAATACCACGCCGCCGCGCGCCCCGGATCGAGCTCCACCACGCTCTTGAACTGGGCCGCCGCCTCGATCCACAGGCCCTTGCGGGACAGGACCAGGCCGAGTGTGGCCAGGGCGTCCAGGTTTCCCGGCTCCTGTCGCAGCACGCGCTCGAGGTCGCGCTGCGCGGCCGTGAGGTGCCGGCGCGCGCACAGCACTTCGGCCCGCTGCAGCAGCAGCCCCACGTTGTCGGGCTCGCGCGCCACCAGCTCGTCGAGGCCGGGTGCCGCCGTCGCCGGCGCGGCCGTCCCCGCGGGCGCCCCCTCGTCGGGCGCGGTTGGCGACGCGGGGTCCGGCAGCTCGGCGCGGATCGGCGGTGGCAGGCGCGCGCGCGCCACCTCGGCCGGCGTCGCGATCGTGCTGTTCTCGGAGAGCGACTCGGCCTCCTCGAGCAGCTCGGCCGCCACCCGCGCCCGGTCGGCCGCCGACTGCCACCGCGGCTCCCGCTTGCGGATCACCCGATCACCTCGCTCGTGAGCCACGCGAGGTAGCGGTCCAGCCCGCGCTCGACGGGCAGCGCCAACAGCTCCGGCACCTCGTAGGGGTGTCGCTGGCGCACGGCCGCGGCGAGCGCGTCCCACTTCGACGCATCGGTCTTCAGTACCACGAGCACCTCGTCCTCCTCCGTCAGCTCCCCCTCCCAGCGGTAGATCGACCGCGCTCGGGGCAGCAGCGTGCCACAGGCCACGAGCCGCTCGCCCACGAGCGCCGTCACCAGCCGGCGAGCGTCCTCCTCGGTGGCGAGGGTGGTCAGCACGACCAGCGCGGCCGGAGCCATGGGGGAGGGCTAACGTAGGAAACCGGCGGGGGTTAAGCAAGAGATTGGGGAGAGTTGACCGGGATGCCAGAACGCGAGTAGGCTCCGAGTCTATGTCCAGCGAGTCGTTGGTCGTCCGCGGGGCCCGCGAGCACAACCTCAAGAACATCACGGTCGAGATCCCTCGGAATGCCCTGACGGTCATCACGGGGCTCTCCGGGTCGGGCAAGTCCTCGCTCGCCTTCGACACGATCTACGCCGAGGGACAACGCCGCTACGTCGAGTCCCTCTCGGCCTACGCGCGCCAGTTCCTCGGCCTAATGGAGAAGCCCGACGTCGACGCGATCGAAGGCCTCTCGCCCGCCATCTCGATCGAGCAGAAGACGGCGGGCTCGAACCCGCGCTCCACCGTCGGTACCATCACCGAGGTCTACGACTATCTGCGCCTCCTGTGGGCGCGGGTGGGCACGCCGCACTGCCCCCGCGACGGCTCGCCGATCGAGCGGCAGAGCGCGTCGCAGATCACCGACCTCGTGCTCGCCTGGCCCGAGGGCACGAAGATCGAGGTGCTCGCTCCGCTGGTGCGCGGGCGCAAGGGCGAGTTCCGCGACGTGTTCGAGGCGGCCCGGAAGCAGGGATTCGTGCGGGTGCGCGTGGACGGCGAGACGTACGACCTCACGGAGGTCCCCAAGCTGCAGCGCCGCCAGAACCACGACGTCGCCGTCGTGGTCGACCGGCTGGTGGTGCGGCGGGCGGACCGCAGCCGGCTGGCGGATTCGATCGAGACGGCGCTGCGCGCCGCCGACGGCGTGGTGGAAGTCGTGCAGCATCGCGCGGGTGGGGGGGGCCCGAAGCCGACGCTGTTCTCGGAGCGCTACGCCTGCCCGACGTGCGGGCTCTCGCTCCCCGAGCTCGAGCCGCGGCAGTTCTCGTTCAATTCGCCGTTCGGCGCTTGCCCCGAGTGCTCCGGACTCGGCACCCGCCGGGAGGTGAACGCCGACCTGATCCTCGGCGACCCGAGCCTTTCCATCCTCGAGGGGGTGATCCTGCCGTGGGGGGAGCCCAGTGGCTACGTGCGGAAGGTGATTCTGCCGACGCTCGCCCACACCTTCAAGTTCGATCTCGACGCGCCCTGGAAGGACCTGCCGGCGGCGGCGCGCAAGGTGCTGCTGTACGGCGCGCCGGGCAGGACGCTCACCTACCAGTACGAGAGCGAGCGGTTCCAGGGCTCGTACCAGTCGAGCTGGGAAGGAGTGCTGAAGCACGTGGAGCGACGCTACCGTGAGACGGCGTCCGACGGCGTGCGCGAGCAGCTCGAAGAGTACATGGTGGAGCAGCCGTGCCCCGCCTGCGGCGGCAAGCGGCTGCGCCCCGAAAGCCTCTCGGTCCTGGTCCATGGTCGGAGCATCGGAGACGTCGTGGAGCTGTCCGTCGCCGACGCGCTGGCGTTCTTCGAGGGCGTCCCGCTGCGGCGCAACGGCCGCCCCGGGCTCGACCCCGACATCGCGGGGCCGATCCTCAAGGAGGTGAAGGACCGGCTGCGCTTCTTGCGGAACGTGGGCCTCGACTACCTCACCCTGGGCCGCTCGGCGGCGTCGCTGTCGGGTGGGGAGGCGCAGCGCATCCGTCTCGCCACGCAGATCGGCAGCCGCCTCGTCGGTGTGCTCTACATCCTGGACGAGCCGTCCATCGGCCTCCACCACCGCGACAACGCGCGGCTGCTCGACACGCTCAAGCAGCTGCGCGATCTCGGCAACAGCGTGCTCGTCGTGGAGCACGACGAGGAGACGATCCGTGCGGCGGACCACGTCGTGGACCTGGGGCCGCGCGCCGGCCGCCACGGCGGCGAGGTGGTCGTCGCCGGCCGGCTGCCAGACGTGCTGCAGCACCCCGACTCCCTCACGGCGCGCTATCTGCGCGGCGAGCTGCGGATCCCGGTGCCTCCGCGCCGCCGTCTCCCCGACTCCGAGCGGGCGCTTCGTGTCGTCGGTGCGCGGCAGCACAACCTCAAGTCCCTGACGGTCGAGTTTCCGCTCGGGCTGTTCGTCGCGGTGACGGGCGTGTCGGGGTCCGGGAAGTCGACCCTCGTCACCGACATCCTGTATCGCGCGCTGGCGCGGCAGTTTTACCGCGCCAGGGTGGTGCCGGGCGCGCATGACCGCATCGAGGGACTGGATCACATCGACAAAGTGATCGACGTCGACCAGAGCCCGATCGGCCGGACGCCGCGGTCCAACCCCGCGACCTACACGGGCCTGTTCACGCCGATCCGCGAGCTGTTCACTTATCTCCCGGAGTCGAAGATCCGGGGGTACGGTCCGGGCCGGTTTTCCTTCAACGTGAAAGGGGGGCGGTGCGAGGCGTGCCAGGGAGACGGCCTGGTGAAGGTCGAGATGCACTTCCTCCCGGACGTCTACGTCCCGTGCGAGGTGTGCAAGGGGCGGCGCTACAACCGCGAGACGCTCGAAGTGCGCTATAAAGGAAAGTCGATCGCGGACGTGCTGGACATGACGGTGGCCGACGCCCTCGAATTCTTCGAGAACCAGCCGCGCATTCACGCGAAACTCGAGCTGCTCAACGACGTAGGACTGGGATACATCCACTTGGGCCAGTCCGCCACGACGCTCTCGGGGGGCGAGGCGCAGCGCGTCAAACTGGCTACCGAGCTGGCCAAGCGCGACACGGGCCGCACCCTCTACATCCTCGACGAGCCGACGACGGGCCTCCACTTCGAGGACGTCCGCCTGCTCCTCGAGGTGTTGCATCGCCTGGTGGACAAGGGGAACACGGTCGTGGTGATCGAGCACAACTTGGACGTCGTGAAGACCGCCGACTGGGTGATCGACCTGGGGCCCGACGGTGGGGATGCCGGGGGCACGGTCGTGGCCGCGGGAAGCCCCGAGCAGGTGGCGCAGGTGAAGGGGTCGTACACGGGGCAGTTCCTGCGCACGGTGCTGGCGGTGGCGGACTAGCCGCATAAGTTGAACCGGGAATGGAAGACATCCTTCTGATCACGGAGCGCCTGCTCTCCAGGCATCGCGAGGCTGAGCGGCTCGCGCCGCCGCACTGAGCGGGGGGAGTCATGGAAGGCGTGGTCGCGCTGCTGATTCCCATCATCGCCGTGGGCGGCTTCTTCGCCTGGATGATCGCCCTCTCGCCGGTGGGCAAGGCGTTCGCCGAGCGGCTGCGGGGCGGCACCGGGCTCTCGACCCGCGGTGCGGGAGGCGACGCAGTGCTCCAGGAGCTGGAACAGCTGCGGCACGAGGTGGCGGAACTGGCGGAGCGGGTAGATTTTACGGAGCGGCTGCTCGCCAAGGGGCGGGACGGGGAGACCGGGAAACTGGCCCCCGGTGAAAGGCGTACGGCGTCCACGTGATGCAATATCCACCGGTGCTCCCGGGGCCCGACGTCAACTACCTCATCCACCAGGTGTCGCCGTTCGTCGGGCTCATTCTCATGTTCGTGGGGGTGCGTTGGTTGTTGCGCTCGCCGGTGGGTGAGGCGTTCGCCGAGCGCGTCCGGCAGCGCTCGCTCGGGCGCTGGGGCGTGGCGGGTGAAGACCCGCGGCGGGTGGCCGCGTTGGAGGAGCAAGTGTCACGGCTCGAAGGGCAGGTCTCCGAGCTCGCCGAGCGCTTAGATTTCGCCGAGCGCCTGCTCGCCGAGCGGCGGGAGCGCAAGTTGGGCGCGGGTCAATGAAGATCCGCCAGCACGTCGAGGGGCACCATGGGGATCTTTGACCGTCTCTCCACGCTGATCCGGTCGAACATCAGCGACCTGATCGCGCGCGCCGAGGACCCGGAGAAGATGCTGAACCAGCTGATCGTGGACATGCGGAGTCAGCTGGCGAAGGCCAAGCAGCAGGTGGCGGGCGCCATCGCGGACGAGAAGCGGCTCGCGGCGCAGGTGGACCAGGAGAAGCAGAGCGCCGGCGATTGGGAGAAGCGCGCGGTGCTGGCGGTGCAGGAGGGGCGCGACGACCTGGCGAAGCAGGCGCTGGTGCGGCACAACGAGCACGCGCAGGCGGCCGTGCAGCTGCACGAGACGTGGGTCAAGCACCGGGAGGAAACGGAGAAGCTGAAGCTGTCGCTGCGCCAGCTCAACGATCGGATCGAGGATGCGAAGCGCAAGAAGAACATCCTGATCGCGCGCGCCAAGCGCGCCGAGGCGCACAAGCGGATCCAGGAGACGATGTCCTCGATCGGCGACCAGGGCGTGTTCGAGACGTTCGAGCGGATGGCCGAGCAGATCGAGCACGAGGAGCGCAAGCTCATCGCCGCGGCCGAGGTGCACGAGGATCTCTCGGGCGACTCGCTGGTGAAGCAGTTCCAAGCGCTGGAGGGCCGCGCCGACACGGACCAGCAGCTGCTCGCGCTGAAGCGGAAGCTGGGACTGCTCCCCGCCGGCTCTCCCGCCGAGGCCAAGCAGCTCGGGAAGGGCGCGAAGGAAGCCGAGCTGGTCCAGGACGACGACGCCGAGCCCTCCCGCTGAGCACCGAGCCGTCTCCCGCGCGGTCCCCGGGCGCCACGTTCGTGGCGCTCTTCGTTGCCGCCCTGGTCATCTGGTTCGTCCTTCGGGTCGCGGAAGTCCTCATCCTCGTCTTCCTGGCGGCCCTCGCCGCCGTGTACTTCTCCGCGATCACGGACCAGCTCGAGCGCCGCTTCCTGATGCCCCGATGGGTAGGCCTGTTGTGCGCGGTCCTCGGCACGGTGGCGGTGCTCGCCGGGGCGGGCGTGTTGATCGTGCCGCCCGTCATCGACCAGACGCAGGCGCTCCTCTCCGGACTGCCGCAGACGCTGACTGACATCCAGAACGTGATCGCCCGCTGGGCGAGCGAGTATCCGGTGCTGCGGCGCACCGAGCTCGCGGACCCCCAGTCGGGCATCATCGCCCGAGTCGTCAACGACGCGGCCGACTTCCTGCGCGGCTCGCTCCTGCCCTACGTGCGGGCCGGCGGCAAGCTGTTCATCGAGGCGGCGAGCGTCGTGGTGATGGCGCTGTACCTCGCGCGCCAGCCCCGGCTCTACCGTGACGGCATCCTGTCGCTCGTCTCCCCCCAGCATCGCCACGTGGGCGAGCGCGTGCTCGACGACGCCGGCGCGACTCTCCGGGCCTGGGTCGTCGGCCAGCTGCTCGCGATGGTCGTGCTCGCCGTCTTCACCGCGGTCGGTCTGTGGGTGCTGCGCGTGCCGTACTGGCTCGCGTTCGGCATCTTCACCGGACTCGTCGCGATCGTGCCCTTCTTCGGGACCCTCGTGTCCACCCTGCTCCCCGCGCTGTTCGTGCTCGGGACCGGCAACTGGCTGCAGGCACTCGCGGTCGCCGCCTGGGGTGTGGCGGTGCACTTCTTCGAGGCGAACCTCATCGCCCCCCTCATCATGGAGAAGAAGGTCGCGCTGCCGCCGGTGCTCACGATCGCCAGCGTGCTCGTGATGGGCACGCTGCTCGGGGCCATCGGGCTCGTCGTGGCAGTCCCCGTGCTCGCCGTGTCGATCGTGTTGGTACGGCACGTCGTGCAGGGCGAGCTGTACGGCGACGTGACCCATCTCGAGCCCGCCGTGCTCCGGGCGAGCGGTGAGTTCCGAGGCCCGGGCACGCTGG
>Ga0209160_1000296_pt1 | contig 39339 bp, 46 predicted proteins | sample GraSoiAngelo_153_FD_186167 | JGI IMG/M metagenome (GOLD analysis project Ga0209160, IMG submission 186167) | Grasslands soil microbial communities from the Angelo Coastal Reserve, California, USA - 14_1009_12_40cm (SPAdes) (version 2) | ecosystem: Environmental > Terrestrial > Soil > Grasslands ...
GGCTCGGCTGGCGAAGCCCGACGGGAAGAAGCCGGCGGAAGTCGTGGTCGCGCAATCGGCGCGCAATCGGTTTCCCGGCATCGTCACCCGCGTGGTCAAGGATCGGGTCGCGGCGCAGGTGGAGATTCAGGCCGGGCCGCACCGGTTCGTATCTCTGCTGACGGCAGAGGCTGTCGACGAGCTCGACCTCAAGCCCGGCATGCCGGCGATCGCGGTGGTCAAGGCGACCAACGTCGGAGTGGAGCTGCCTCGTGACTAGAACCATGGTCGCGATCCTCGCGGCCGGAATCATGAGTGCCTGCGGCTCGGGCACGACCACGTGCGCCATTCAGACGTCGTGCGGTGTGGGACCGCCCCGCACGACCCTCACGGTGTTCGCGGCCGCATCGCTCCAGCCGGCGTTCGACAAGATCGGCGCCAAGCTGCTGAGCACCCAGAACTTGGCCACGACCTTCAGCTACGCGGGCACCCAGACGCTCACGACTCAGCTCACACAGGGCGCGCCCGCCGACGTATTCGCCTCGGCTGACGTCGCGCACATGACGACGATCCATTCGGCGGGCCTCCTCTACAGCCAGTCGGTGCTGTTCGCGCACAACCGACTCGAGATCGCGGTCGCGAAAGGCAACCCCAAGGGCGTCCATTCGCTCGCCGACCTCGCGAGATCAGGGTTGGTCGTGGTGCTGGCAGACCCGTCGGTGCCCGCGGGCAAGTACGCGGCCCAGGCGCTGGCCAAAGCCGGGGTCACCGTCCATCCCGCGAGCCTCGAGCAGCAGGTGACAGGAGTTCTGAGCAAGGTCGCGCTCGGCGAAGCTGATGCCGGCATCGTCTACCACAGCGACATCGTCAGCAGCGGCCAGGTCGATGGGGTAGTGATCCCCGACACTCAGAACGTCATCGCCGACTACCCGATCGCAGTCTTGATGTCGGCTCAGAACGTGGCGGGCGCGGTCGCCTTCGTCGACTTCGTGCTATCGACCGATGGCCAGTCGATCCTGACTGCCGCCGGCTTCCAGGGCATGTGAAAAGAACCAGAGTCCCACCAGCCATCGGGCTGCTAGCGGCACTGGGGCTCCTTCTCTTCCTTCTTCCTCTCGCCGGCCTGATCGTTCGCGCGCCATGGAACCAGGCGCTGCGCGAGCTCGCCGATCCCACAACCACGACAGCACTTGGGCTCTCGATCTTCTGCTCGTTGACCGCGACCGCGATCGCGCTCGTCCTGGGCATTCCACTGGCGATCATCCTGGCCCGCACGCGCGGAACGCTGCGCAACATCCTGCGCGCGCTGACAACACTGCCAATGGTCCTGCCGCCGGTCGTGGGTGGTGTCGCGCTGCTGCTCGCGTTCGGGCGACGCGGGCTGGTCGGCTCGCTCCTCAACCAGTGGTTCGGCATCCAGATCCCGTTTACGACCGCGGCCGCGGTCATGGCCGAGACATTCGTCGCCATGCCGTTTCTCGTGATCGCGGTCGAGGCCGGTCTCCGCTCGCTCGACCACCGCTACGAAGAGGCCGCGCGCTCGCTGGGCGCCGGCTACTGGCGCGTCTTCACCCGCGTCACCCTGCCCCTGCTACGGCCGGCCATCTTCTCGGGCGCCGTGCTCTGCTGGGCGCGGGCGCTCGGAGAGTTCGGTGCCACGATCACTTTCGCCGGCAACTTTCCCGGCCGCACGCAGACGGTGCCGATCGCGGTTTACCTCGCGCTCGAGACCAAGCCCGAGGCGGCGATCACGCTCAGCCTCATCCTGCTCGTGGTCTCCGTGGCGATCCTCGTCGGCATGCGTGACCGCTGGCTGGGGGCGCTGTGACCCTCGAGGCCTCGGTACGAGTCCGCCGCGACGGCTTCACGCTTGACGTCGAGCTGTCCGCCGCCGCTGACGAAACGGTCGCGGTGCTAGGTCCCAACGGGGCCGGGAAGACCACTCTGCTGCGAGCGCTGGCGGGCCTGGACGAGATGGAAGGCCGAGTGGTTCTCGATGGCGAGGTCCTGGACGACAGCGCAAGTGGGGTGCACATACCCGCGGAGCGCAGGAGAGCCGGCCTCGTGTTCCAGGACCATGTCCTCTTTCCGCACCTGAGCGCGGTCGAGAACGTCGCCTTCGGCCTGCGCGCGCAGGCCCGGCCGCACGCGGCCGCTATCGCTCGTAGGTGGCTCAACGAAGCCGGCCTCGGAGAGAGAGCGGACGCTTTGCCCCGAGCGCTGTCTGGCGGCCAAGCGCAGCGCGTCGCCCTTCTGCGCGCGCTCGCGACCGAGCCGAAGCTCCTTCTGCTGGACGAGCCGCTGTCGGCTCTCGACGTTTCCGTCCGCGCGGAGGTGCGCCGCGAGCTGAGCAAGCAACTCGCCTCCTTTCATGGCGTGCGCCTGCTCGTGACCCACGATCCCCTCGAGGCAATGGCGCTGGCGGACAAGCTCGTCGTGGTGGAACACGGCTTGGTGGTGCAGTCCGGCACGCCCGGTGATGTGACCGCCCGACCCCGATCGCGCTTTGTCGCCGACCTTGCCGGGGTCAACCTGCTCCGAGGCCGCGCCCACGGAGACCATGTCGCCCTACCAGCCGACGCCTCGCTGGCGGTGGTGGATGCGGGCACCGGCGACGTCTTCGCAGTCGTCCATCCGCGTGCTGTGGCGCTGTATCGATCGCGGCCGGATGGCACGCCCCGAAACGTTTGGCGCGGACAGGTCGACACCGTCGACCTGGAGGGCGAACGCGTTCGCGTCCGGGTCGTCGGCCCCGTCCCGCTGGTGGCCGAGGTCACCCGCGCCGCGGTTTTGGAGCTCGGCCTCATTGCCGGCGCCAGCGTCTGGATGGCGGTCAAGGCGACCGAGGTTTCCGTCTACCCGGCGTAGGGCATAAACGGGGCTCGCGCCACCCTTCCCGAATCGTCGTAATCTTGTAAGCACCATGAACGAAGCCCCTACTGCCGTATCCGAAACCGAGGCGCTCGACGCCTACTCGTCGACCGTGACCGCAGTTGCGCAGCGCGTGCTCCCATCGGTCGCAAGCCTCCGCGTCCGGCGCAGCAGCCGATCTTTCGACGGCGGCGCCGGCTCGGGTGTCGTGATCACGCCCGACGGGTTCCTGGTCACGTCCGCTCACGTGGTCGCGCAGGCCGGTGCAGCCACGGCTTCGTTCATCGACGGCTCCGAATATGAGCTTGATGTTGTTGGCGCCGATCCCCTCTCCGACCTCGCCGTCGCCCGAGCGCGGGCAGCCACGCTGGAGCCGGTCCAGATCGGCAACGCGGACAACCTGCGCGTCGGCCAGCTGGTGGTCGCGATCGGAAACCCGATGGGTTTTTCGGGATCCGTCACGTCGGGGGTCGTCAGCGGGTTAGGCCGCTCGCTGGCGACCGCAGACGGTAACGGGCACCGCCGTTTCATCGAAGACGTGATCCAGACCGACGCCGCCCTCAACCCGGGCAACTCCGGCGGCGCGCTGGCCGACTGGCGGGCGCGGCTGGTTGGTGTCAACACCGCGGTCGCAGGGATGGGACTTGGTCTGGCGGTGCCGATCAACAAGACGACGCAGGCCATCCTGGCCGCGCTGATGAAGAGCGGGCGCGTTCGCCGGGCCTTCCTCGGCATCGCCGGCGGCACCCGGCCTTTGCCTCCCGCCATGGCGCAGCGCCTCGGCCGCAAGGCGGGCGTGGAGGTGCAGGAGGTGGTCGCGGGCAGTCCCGCGGCTGCGGCCTCGCTTCGCGGCGGAGACATCATCGTCTCGGTCGGCGACGTGGCCGTCGGCAAGGCGGGCGATCTGCAGCGCTTGATGGTCGAGGCGCAGATCGGGTCGAAGCTCGGCCTGTCCATCCTGCGCGGCGGCAAGCTGATGACCGTGGAAGTCGTTCCGGTGGAGCTCGCTTAGACTCCCGATAGACTTGCGGCCATGGCGAAGCAGATTCGCGACCTGCTTCGTGCCGAAGTGCAGGACGGACGTTTTCGGCTCGCCGACGTCGATCCCGCATCGACTCCCGGCCTCAAGCACAAGAAACAGGCGCTGAAGGACCTCCCAAAGCAGCACGCGACACTGTTCAAGCTCCAGGACGAGCTCTACGCGGAGCACAGGCGCGCGCTCCTGATCGTGCTGCAAGGCATGGACACGAGCGGGAAGGACGGCACCATCACCCACGTGATTGGAAACCTGAACCCGCAAGCGGTCCAGATCACACCCTTCAAGCAGCCGACCCCCGAGGAAAAACGCCATAGCTTCCTGTGGCGGATCCGCCGTCGCCTCCCGGACGTCGGCGAGGTCGGCATCTTCAATCGCTCTCATTACGAGGACGTGCTCATCGTGCGGGTGCACGGTCTGGCTCCCCTGAACGTCATCGAGCGCCGTTACGAGCTCATCAACCGCTTCGAGAGGCAGGTCAACCAGCAACGAACGAAGATCGTCAAGATCTGCCTGCACATCTCATACGACGAGCAGCGGAACCGGCTCAGCGAGAGGCTCAAGGATCCCGACAAGCAGTGGAAGTTCAGTGAGCACGACATCGACGAGCGGGCGTACTGGGACGATTACCAGAGCGCCTACAGCATCGCACTCACGCGCTGCTCGACGAGATGGGCGCCCTGGTACGTGGTCCCCGCCAACGACAAGAATTACCGCAACTGGGCCGTGTCAAGGATCCTGATCGAGACCCTGAAGGAGATGGATCCCCAATACCCACACCGCAGGCTCGACGTTCCGCGGCTGCTGAAACGCCTGCAGGCGTGAGCTCTAACGGACGTGAAAGACTGTTGACGTGAACCGAGCACGCCTCGTCTCAGCATTGGTGGCCGCCGTCATGGTCGTCGCTTGCGATTCGAGCGGCGGAGGTGGCGGTGCGACCAACTCATATGCAGGCAAGACGATCAAGCTGGGCGCGGACCTCTCCGTGACGGGCGCCGGAATTCTCACCGGGGTCCAAAGCAGGAACGGCATGCAACTGGCAGTCGACCAGATCAACAAGGCCGGCGGGGTCCTCGGCGCCAAGATCGTTCTCCATGTCAACGACGACGCCTCCGACCCCGCACAGTCGGCAGCTGCGGCTCGGACCATGATCCAGCAGGATCAAGACCTGGCGCTTCTCGGCCCCACTCTTTCCAGCTCCGCAGTGATGGTCCATCCCGTCGCCGAGAGCCTGAAGACACCGATCCTTGCGGTGAGCACCCCCGGGACGCACATCGTTCCCGACTGCCTCTTCCCGCAGACCACTCCGTGCCGCTACGTCTTCCGCGACAGCCTCGGCGAGCAGGCCGCCATTCCGGACAACATCCAGTCTTACGCGGCCGATGCGCATCCGAGCACAGGTGTGCTCTTCGTCACGCAAGACGACAGGCTCTCCAGCGACGACGGCAAGATCGTCCAGGACACAGTCGGCACATACAAGATCACGCTGCTCAAGACGATCGCGTTCAGCACAACAGAAGCGCACCTGTCGTCCTTGGTGGCCCAGGGCGTGAAGCTGAAGCCCGACGTGATGTTCATATCTTCCCCAGGGGGCATCCCGGCCGAGATCATGGTCGACGCTCGCCAACAGGGCTGGCAAGGCCAGTTCCTGGGCGGCAGCGACTTCAACACAGCAGTGTCAGCGCAGGCGGGAACAGCCGGCACCGGCGCGCAGAGCGCAAGCGCGTGGTACCTCGGCAACTCCTTACCGTCCAATACAGAATTCGTGGCCGCTTACACGACCGCGTACAAGAGGCCGCCTGACCAGTTCGCCGCGCAGGGATACGCCGCGATCAAGATCCTGGCCGACTCAGCCAAGCGGGCCAAGCTCACATTCAAGGACCTCGCGGGCGACCGCGAGAAGCTTCGGACCGCGATGGAGACTGTGAACATTCAAACCCCGATGGGCCCGTTCCAGTTCACCTCCAACCACGACGTCAAGCAGACCGTCTGGATCACAAGGATGGACGGCCAGGGCGGCTTCACACTCGTCCACCAGATCGCGACCACGCTGAGGTTCGCGTGAGCTTCGACCTGGCCGTGCTGTCGGGTGCTAAACAGCTCAGTGCTGATCAGGCTCTTGACGCCTACAAGCGTCTCGCCTCCGGCGCCGAATGGTCTGAGGTCCTCCTGGCGGATGCCCGCGTTGCTCAATTCGTGGCGGCGCTCTCTGAGCAATGGCCCGATATCGGCGAAGTCGAAGCGTCTCCGGCCCATGTCTTCCTGTCGATCAGCGGAAGGGCGCCAGATGCCGCCGTCGAGTTTTGCGAGACAAAGGCCTCGGAGTTGGGACTCAACCTGTTCGACCCGCAGGATGGGACCCTCTATTCGCCTGGACAGGAGCCGCGGCGGGCGACACCGAGGCCACAGAAGGCGCTTATCTGCGAACGCTGCGGGAAATTGATCGAACCCGGCACGCCACACGCCGAGTCACCCAGGCTGCTGCACATGGAGTGCATGTTTCAGGAGCTCCCCTAAAAAAAAGAAACCCGGGTCTTTCGACCCGGGTCCCTATTGCTGTTTCGTCTGGTTAGACGGTGCGGACGCTGCGAGCGCGCGGGCCCTTGGGGCTCGCTTCGATCTCGAAGGTCACCTTCTCGCCACCGCGGAGGCTGTCGAAGTCGCCTTCGGTGCCACTCCTGTGGAAGAAGAATTCCTTACCGTCTTCGGCTGCGATAAAGCCAAAGCCACGGTCCGCGACCAGCTTCTTGATGGTGCCTGTAGGCATTTCCATCTCCTAATCTCTCGAACTCAAGGCCAACTCAACTCGGCGGGCCTGTTCGAGAAACGGAGCCTGCGGTGAGCGCCGGTACTCTACCGGCTACCGAGAGTATACCCGTTTCGGCCGGGACCTATTCCTGGGGCCGGTTTAGCGCCGGGTACCGGTCGATTCCGCAAGGCGACGGGCACGTGATTGGTCGACCTCCGTCAGGTGCCGCTTGCGCAGGCGGAGATGCTGCGGCGTGACCTCGAGGAGCTCGTCCTCGGCCAGGAAGTCGAGCGACTGTTCGAGGCTCAGCTTGCTGGCCGGGGTCAGCCGTACCGAGATGTCCGAGGTCGACGACCTGATGTTGGACTGCTTCTTCTCGCGGCACACGTTGACGCGGATATCGCCGGGCCGCTTCTGGATGCCCACGATCATTCCCTCATAGACCGCCTCGCCCGGCTCGATGAAGGTGGTGCCCCGCTCCTGCGCGCCGGCCAGGCCGAACGCAAGCGTGGTGCCCGCTGACGACGCGGTCAGGGCGCCATTCCGCTGCTCCCTGAAGTCGCCCGCCCAAGGCCGGTACCCGATCCCGATCGAGCCCATCAAGCCGGTGCCCGCGGTCAGAGTCAGGAACTGGTTCCGGAAGCCGATCAAGCCGCGCGTGGGAATCATGTACTCGAGGCGCACGCCGCCCTTCGAGTCGTAGCTGATCTCGATCATCTCTCCACGGCGCTTGCCGAGCGACTCCGTCACCGCGCCCAGGTGCTCCTCGCGGACGTCGACCGTCAGCCGCTCCACCGGCTCCATGAGCTGGCCGTTGATTCTCTTGACGATCGCCTCCGGGCGCGAGACTTCGAACTCGTACCCTTCGCGACGCATCGTTTCGATGAGAACGGCCAGATGCAGCTCGCCACGGCCGCTGACCAGGAAGCGCTCGGCCGCGTCGGTGTCCTCGACATGAAGGCCGAGGTTGACGTCGAGCTCCTTGTACAGGCGCGCGCGAAGCTGGCGCGTCGTCGAGAACTTGCCTTCCCGCCCGGTGAACGGCGACGTGTTGACGCCGAAGGTCATCCTGACGGTCGGCTCGTCGATCTCGATGCGCGGGAGCGGATCAGGCGACTCCGGGTCCGTGAGCGTGTCGCCGATCGCGACCTCTTCGAGCCCGGTCAGGACCACGATGTCGCCGGCGCTCGCTGTCGGCACCGCGACCCTGTCGAGACCTCGATAGAGGAGAACCTGCACCACTTTTACGCGCTTGGCCTCCCCGTCGGCGGTGAGCACCGCGACCGCATCCCCCGGCGCGACGCTTCCGCGGGAAATGCGCCCGATCGCCATCGGGCCCGTGTAGTCGTCGTACGCCCGGTTGGCGACCAGCATCTGGAAGCCTCCTGGTTCGATGACCGGTGCCGGGATGTGCTCGATGATCGTCTTGAACAGCGGTTCGAGATCGGGCGCCAGGTCGTCAGCGTCAACGCCGGCGCGGCCCTCCTTCGCGACCGCATAGATCACGGGCGCCTCGAGCTGGTCGGCGTCCTCTGCAAGCTCGAGGAACAGGTCGTGGACCTTGCTCAGCGCCGCCTTCGGGTCGGCGTTCTTGCGGTCGACCTTGTTGATCACGACGATGATCCGCAGTCCGACCTCGAACGCCTTGCGCAGTACGAAACGGGTCTGCGGCATCGGTCCTTCGGCGGCATCCACCAGCAACAGGCACCCGTCGGCCATGTTCAGGACCCGCTCCACCTCGCCGCCGAAGTCCGCGTGCCCAGGCGTGTCGATGATGTTGATCGTCACGTCGCCGTGGCGGATGGACGTGTTCTTGGCGAGGATGGTGATTCCCTTCTCGCGTTCAAGGTCGTTCGTGTCCATGATCAGCGTGCCGACGTCTTGGTTGTCGCGGAAGGTGTGGCTCTGCTTCAGGAGCGCGTCGACCAGCGTCGTCTTCCCGTGATCGACGTGGGCGATGATCGCAACGTTGCGAATGTCATGCCGAAGATTTGTCAGAGTCACAGCGCGGCCACTATACGTAAGATCGCAGCGCGAAATGAGGTCTGGTCGGTTTGCACTTGCTTTTCTTGCGGCTGGGTGGGTGATCGCCCTTACTTCTCCGGCGGCGCACGCCGATGAGGGCTGGGTCATCACCTCGTTTCACTCGGACATCTCAATCGCGCCCGATTCCGCGATCGTCGTCCAGGAGGACATCCGCGTCGACTTCCGCGGCCTGCAGAAACATGGGATTTTCAGGACGATTCCTCTGCGCTACCGATACGACGACACCCACGATCGCCTCTACAACTTCGAGAGTCGCGGAGTCACCGATGGCGCCAACCCTGTTCCGCACACCCAATCGGTGGTTCGTGACAGCGCTGAGATCAAGATCGGCGACCCCAACCGGCTGGTGAGCGGTGCCCAGCGTTACGTCATCACCTACGCGATTTTCGGTGCCATGAACTCCTTTGCCGACCATGACGAGCTGTTTTGGAATGTCGACGGCAATCTCTGGCCCGTGCCCAAACAGGCGGTCAGCGCCACGGTCCGCCTGCCGGCGCCCGCGTTTCGAAGGGCGGCTTGCTATGAGGGGCCGCCCGGTTCGACCGCCGCTTGCGAGAGCAGCGGAAGCGCCGGCCTGGCGACCTACTCAGCGACTCGCCAGCTCGATTCGGGCGAGGAGATGTCGGTCGTAACCGCGCTGACCAAGGGCGTTGTCACAATCCCGCCCCCAATGCTCGAGCCGCGGCTACGTCAGTTCCCACTGGATGCTTTCGACATCAACCCGCTGACGGTCGGCATATCCGCGCTCGTGGGCATCGCCGGGATCGGGTTCGTGGCCTGGAACTGGTGGACCCATGGGCGCGATCGCGCCTACTTGACGCATTACTACCTCACAAACGATCCGAAGGAGCATGCGGAGCCACTCTTCAGCCATGACCCGGTGGTGGTGGAGTTCGAGCCGCCACAAAACCTGCGCCCGGCCGAGCTTGGCCTGATCCTCGATGAGCGCGCCGACCCGAAGGATTTGACCGCGACCATCGTCGACCTGGCCGTGCGAGGCTTCCTCACGATCTCTGAGATACCAGGCAAGAAGGATTGGGTCTTGACCCAAATGCGGAGTTGGGATCCGGCTGAGATCATGCCGTACGAAAACACGATCCTCGCGGGCCTGTTCGCCGGGCGCCAGCAGGTGACGCTGTCCGACCTCAAAGGAACGTTCACGCTCGAGCTGAAGACGGCTGAAAGCCAGATGTACCAGGACGCTATGTCCCACAAGTGGTTTTCGAGCAACCCGACGCAGGCACGGGCGGCTTGGGGCTGCCTTGGCATCGGCCTCGTGAGCGCGGGCGCAGCCACCGCGTTCTTCCTCGGCATGCAGTTCGGCTGGGGATTGGTTGGGGCGGCAGTCGTGATCGTCGGCATCGCCATGACCATCAGCTTCCCGTTCATGACTCAGCGCACCCCCGCCGGACGCGATCTGTTGGAGCACACGCTGGGCTTCCGTCTGTACATGGCGACCGCGGAGAAATATCGGCAGCAGTTCGCGGCGAAGGCCGATATCTTCACTCAGCTTCTCCCCTACGCGATCGTGTTCGGCACGGTCACGCTGTGGGCGAAAGCATTCGAAGGCATCGACACCAGCGCCAACAACAACTGGTACGTGGGTCCGGGCCCGTTCCAGGCCGGACTCCTGGCGGGAAGCCTGCAGTCGATGAACAGCAGCATCTCGAGCGCGATAGCGTTTACTCCGAGCGGGGGCTCGGCCGGCGGATTCGGAGGAGGAGGTTTCTCAGGCGGCGGCGGCGGGGGCGGGGGCGGAGGAGCCTGGTGAAGCATGGCAAAGCTACGCGTCCATAACCTCACGATCTCCGTCGACGGCTACGCCGCCGGACCAGACCAGAACGTGGACAACCCGCTCGGGGTGGGTGGTGAACGCCTGCACGAGTGGATCTTCAAGACCCGGTACGGGCGTCGAATGATCGGCGAGGAGGGCGGCGACGAAGGCCTCGACGACCAGTTCCTCGCGCGGGGTGACGCCGGCATAGGCGCCACCATCATCGGCCGCAACATGTTCGGGCCCGCCCGGGGCCAATGGCCGGACGACGAGTGGAAAGGCTGGTGGGGTGACAACCCGCCATATCACCATCTGGTGTTCGTGCTCACCCATCACCCGCGGGCTTCGATTCCGATGCTGGGTGGCACGACATTCCATTTCGTCACCGAGGGCATCGAAACCGCCCTCTCGCGAGCGTTCGAGGCGGCAAACGGCCAGGACGTCAGGCTGGTGGGCGGCCCGGCCACGGTCCAGCAGTATTTGAAGGCCGGCTTGATCGACGAGATGCACATCGCGATCGTGCCGATCCTGCTCGGCGCCGGTGAGCGTCTGTTCGACCACCTCGATGGGGGCCCTTTCGGCTACGAGTGCGTCGAGCTGGTCAGCTCGCCCTACGTCACCCACGCCCGGTTCGTCCGGAACTCACGCTAGCGCCGCGACGGCAGGGTGGTGCCGAGAGCGGGAGTCGAACCCGCACGAGGTTGCCCTCATCGGTTTTTGAGACCGACGCGTCTGCCATTCCGCCACCTCGGCGCGGGCCTAATCGCCCACTTGGGGGAGGCTCGACAATATCATTCGCCGGTGCGACTTACCCTGGCGGCCCTGATGTGCTTGGTGCTGGTCGGCTGTACCCAGATCGGCCCATCGGCAACTCCGGCCGCCAACACGACCTCGACTCCGTCGGCTGTCTCGGTGGCTTCCGGCCCCCGTTTCTCTCAGCCGCCGGTCAGCCCGCCCACGCCTCCAACCACCACACTTCCCGCCTTCGCCTGCTCTGACTCGAGCGGCGGCCACACGGGCGTGGCCAACGTGACCGACGTGCGTGTCTCCGAGCAGGCCACGTACGACCGGTTTGTGCTCCAGTTCGACGGCCCCGTGCCTTCCTACACCGTGAAGCGCCAGGACCACCCGACCTTTCCGATGGGCGCCAGCGGCCAGACGATCACCCTCAGCGGCGTCGCCGGCGCTCTCCTCACCGTCCACTCGGCGACCGAGGCGAATACGTACACCGGGCCGACGGACATGACCCATGCCGAGTACCTCGTCATCAAAGAGGCTCGGATGACCCAGGACTTCGAAGGCTCCGTTTCGTGGGGCCTGGGCCTCGATCATGCGGCCTGCATGCGGACCTTCGTGCTCACAAGTCCTGCGCGCTTGGTGGTCGATTTTTCGACGGCCACAAGCTAGAGTCGGGGCCGCCGATGGCCATCCAACCGCCGCCGACTCCGATCGCTCCCGGCTACACGCCTGTGCCGCCGGCCAAGAAGGGCGGGTGTGCCGGATGCGGGCTCGGGTGCTTTGGCTGCCTCGGGGTTTTCGTCGTGGTTGCCCTTCTTCTCGTCGGCGGTGGCTGGTACTTCCTAGTGGTCCAGGCGCAGGCGGGCATTCCGGCGCCTGCGGCTCTGGTCGTCTTCAGCGCGCCGGTCGATGTGGGCCGCAATGACTCCGGGTACCGGACCGCCATCCCCGGCGAGCCGCTCACAGCCGGCAACTCTGTGCGCACCGGACATGGGGGACACGCCGCGATCCAGTTTCCGGACGGGTCGTTCATCAGGATGTCGCCCGACACCACCATCTCTGTGACCACCGCGCAGCTCAATAAGGACGGCACGCTCCAGTCCGCCGGCCTGCAGCAGAAGATCGGCCGCACGCTCAGCAACGTCCAGCATCTTGTCGGTGGGGCGAGCTACCACGTCGGCGGCCACTCGGTCAGCGCCGAGGTGCGTGGCACTGAGTTCGAGATTCTGGTCCGAGCCAACGGGACCAACCTGATCAAGGTGTTCGTGGGTTCGGTGCGAGTCGCGGGCGCGACGACGATCACTTTGACGTCGGGCCAGGAGGTGGACGCCGACGCGAACGGTAAGCTGTCCAGCGCCCGGCCGATCCAGCCCGAAACACAGGACCCCTACGCACAGGCCGTGCAGTGCGCCCAGATGACATCGACCGGAACGACAGCCGGCACCGCCCAGACGTCCAGCGGCGACAACGTCGCCACGGGTCAGACCGCCGAGCAGGACTACGACTCGCCGGGCGGAAACCTCAGCATCGCGTTCTGCTACCCGGGAAGCTTGATGAGCGTGACTGTGACCGACCCGAATGGCGGGGCGCATTCGGCGCAGGGCAAGTCGCCGCTCGTGATCAAGATCCCCAACGGTCCGCCAGGTCGCTACAAGGCGATCGTCCGCGGCCTCGACGTTCCGGGCGCAGGCGAACCCTACGCGCTCTCTTTCGCCACCGACGCCGGTTGCGTGGAAGGCAATGTCGACACAGGCACGGTCGTCCGCGAAACCTTGAGCAACGCCCAGATCACACAAGCGCTGTCGCAGTCCGGCGCCCCCGGCAGCATCACACTCGAAGTGCGGGGGACGTCCCCCACCTCAGCGCGGATCTTCTACTCGTCGGACCTCGGCGGCACGCCGGTCTCGTGGACGATCGACTTCTACGCGGCGACCCCGAACCTCGGCCTGGTGCTGACACAGCTGACCGTCCGAGGGGTCAACATCACGACCCAGATCGTGTCACGCCTCCCGCAGGCCACCGGACAGTCGGGCGTCTCGATCGATTTCATCGTCGACCGCGTGTACTCGTGCAAAGGCCCCGGCGGCGGCATGATGGTGATCGAGGGACACCGCTAAAGCGGCTCGGTTCGGGGCGCTAGGCGCTATCTTTTCCGGCCATGTCCGCGGTGGCCGCAAAACCAGTTCCTCGGCGCCGTCGCGGCTTGCGCTGGATCGTCGTGCTGGTCGTCATCGTGGTGCTCGTGGCGGGCGCGGCGTTCTGGCTGAACACCTCGGCATCGGCGGCCACGAACGCAGTTGCGACCTTGAATGTGTTCCTTCCCGTCACATCGGTCGCCCACAACGGAGGCGCTTACGCGGCAGCGACCACGGGCGCGACAGTCCAGCCCGGCGACGGCGTCAAGACCGACGGCAAAGGGCGCGCAGCGATTCAACTGCCAGACGGCACCTTGACCCGGCTCGCAAGCAACACCGAGATGACGCTCACGTCCGCGCACTTCGCCAAGGACGGCAACCTTCACGATGTTTCCATCGCGCAGAAGGTCGGGCGCACATTCACCAACGTGCAGCACCTCGTGGGCGGCGCGACCTACAAGGTCTCGGGACAGTCGGCAACCGCGACCGTCCGCGGCACCAAGTTCGAGGTCTACATCAAGGCCGACGGCACCATGGTGGTGAAGCTTTTCGAAGGCCAGCTCGATTTCGTCGGCAAGAACACCGTGCACCTCGTCGCGCCGCAGCAGGCGACGGCTGACGCCCAAGGTAACGTCGGCCCGGCAGGGCCGATCCAACCCGACCCCGATGATCCATTCGGCGCAGAGCTCGCCGCATCCGACGCATCTGCGCAGGGCACCACGCCGGGCACAGAGCAGGACTACATCGGACCGCCGCTTCACAATGGAGAGCAGCAGCAGACGAGTTACAGCTTTGCGGGCGGCGGCCTCGTCAAGGCCGCGCTGGGCTATCCCGGCAGCGCGATGAAGCTGCAGGTGAAGGCGCCCGACGGGCAGATGTACAGCGGGACTGGCGCGTCACCGATCGTCGTCGTGGTCAACAACGGGCCGGCGGGCATCTACATGATCTACGTCATCGGAGTGAGCGGTCTCGGCGCGGACGGCGAGACTCCTTTCGTCAGCGTGGCCGCCCTAGAGCCGTGCACCAGCGCCGACCTCAATCAGAACGGCGCCATCCGTCGAGGCCTGGCGTCGCAGGATCTGGCGGGCAACATCCAGGTCTCCGGGGTCTCGAACCTCAACCTGACCATCTCGGGCAATCTGCTCGCGGGCGCGATCATCACCGGCAACGGAACGTTCAATGGCGCGAGCTGGAACGGCACTGTGATCCTGGCGAAACACGGGACGACGCTGCAGGTGATGGCGGTCGGCGCCAGCGCGTTCGGGATCAACATCCCCGCCGAGCAGATCATGTCGCAGGTCGGGACTGCGGTCGGTCAGGATCCTTCGAACATCAGCGTCGGGTTCATCCTCGACCGGCTGTTCACGTGCAACAGCGTGATCATCATCGACGGAAGGGCCGCACTTTAGAACCCGACCCTGCGCTTAGTGCAGCCCGAAAACCGTGTGCGTGAATTTCACCAGGAGCGACAGCCCAGCCCCATCCAGCAGCCATGCCGCCTCGGCCGCGCCGACCAGGAGTACAAGCACAGCACTGAGTCCGATGCTGCCACGGTGCATCGCCGGCTGCAGCCACCCACCGTCGGGATCGGGTTTGGCGTGCGGGTGAACGAGGGCGTCCTCGAGGTGGTCGAGCAAAACGCCGGCCGTCGGCGGCCGCCGATTCGGGTCGCGATCCATCGCCTGCTGCAGGACGGCAGCGAAACGAGGTGAGAGATCCGGCGCGACGTCGTGGACAGTCGGCGGCGGTTCGTATAACCGCCGGCTCAACGTTTCGATCCAGCTCTTCGATGAGAAGGGACGGCGACCAGTCACCGCCTCGAAGATGACCGCCGCCATGGAGTAGACGTCAGCTCGTCCGTCGACCTCTCGGCCGACGAGTCGTTCGGGCGCCACGTAGTCGGGCGCCACCGGGCCGCCCGCGCCGGGGCCAGTGTTGAAAGACGCGACGGTGCCCAGCCCGAACCCCGTCAGCATCGTGCGGCCGTCGTTCGCTAGCAGGATGTTCGCCGGCTTGACGTCGCGATGGACGGTCGCGCGCGAGTGGGCGTAGTCGAGGGCGCTCGCGATCGGCCGCAGCAAACCAATCACGCCGAGCGCGTCATAGCGGACCCCTGAACCAAGCACCTCATCAAGCGTCTTGCCCGGGATCATCTCCGTCACCAGGTAAGGGCTGTCACCCGCGTATGCGAGCTCGTAGAGGCGCGGGATGGCCGGATGCTCCAGGGCGACGTAAGAGCGGAGCTCGAGCAGGAATCGCCGCGAAAAGCTCACATCGCGGGCGACAGCCGGCTCGATGGTGCGCAGCGCAACCCTCCTGTGCATGCGCGGATGCTCAGCCTCGTAGATCACCCCGAGGCTGTCGGTCTCGAGCTCGCGCAAAACGCGATAGCCGCCGACCTGGAGACCGTTCTTATGCGGTTCGGGTTTGGGCCTGGAGCCGTTCCGGCTCCGGCGCTCGGATGCCATCGAAACTTGAACTTTAGCCACAAAACGCGGCAGCCGCTCTTCTACGGCGGGTCACAAGGCCCGGCCGAGCCTCCCCAGGCCGTGGGGAGGCCTGGTGTCGGCGAGAGGATTTGAACCTCCACGCCCTTTCGGGCACCGGATCCTAAGTCCGGCGCGTCTGCCGTTCCGCCACGCCGACATTCACGGCCAAAGATAGCTACAGGAAGGGAGCCCGTCCCCTACGATCATGTGGCCATGAGGAACGCTCTTCTGGTCGTCGACATCCAGAACGACTTCGTGGAGGGTGGTGCCCTACCGATCAAAGGCGGCATGCAGGTGGCCGCGATGGTCTCGAGGCACCTTCGCCACTTCAAGCAGGAATACAACTTCGTGGTCGCCACCCGCGACTACCACGAGGACCCCGCCGGGCACTTCTCCGACCATCCCGACTTCGTCAACACCTGGCCGCCCCATTGCGTCATCGGCACGCCCGGCGCTGCCCTCTGCCCGCCCATCTTCAACCTGGTCCGCGAAAAGCTCATATCGGCCGTCGTCGACAAAGGCCGCCACGCTCCGGCCTACTCCGGCTTCGAGGGGCTGGACCCGCGCGGCCATCCGCTCCTCGACGTCCTGAGAGAGGCGCGCGTCGACCACATGGACATCTGCGGGCTCGCCACCGACTACTGCGTCCGCGCCACCGCGCTCGACGCTCGCAAGCATGACTTCCAGGTCCGGGTGCTGGTCAACCTGACCGCGGCGGTCAATGAGGAGACCGGGCTGCAGGCGCTGGAAGAGATGAAGGCCGCGGGTTGTTCGGTACAGGCGGCCACCGCTCCGTAAAAGGGGCGAGGCCGGTCCGCGAGAGGCCGGCCTCGTCTTCCAGCTTCTTGGCGGCGGCTAGCTCTTGGCTGTTGAGCCCTCGTACTTGAAGGAGACGTTCAGCCTGACGCGGTAGCTGCCTACCTTGCCGTCTTCGATGGTCACGTCCTGTCGCACGACCTCGGCGACGCGCAGGTCGCGGAGCGACTTGGCGGCGGTCTCGATTGCGCTTTTGGCGGCCGCCTCCCATGACGTGCTGCTGGTCCCGACCAGCTCGGTCACCCGGTAGACGCTGTCGGCCATGGCTGCCCTCCTAATCAATCCGGATCTCCCCACCGGCGCTTCGCGCCACCTCCCCATTGATGGGGAGGCGCAGTTATTGTCGCGCTCCCGCGCGATCCAGTTTGCGCAGGTCGGGCAGCGTCTCGCCAACCTTTGCTGCCAGCCCTGCGGGCTCCGCGCCACGAAGATAGATGACCTGCTCCGTGACACCCAGCTCGAGCAACTGTCCGCTCAGGTCGATGAGCTGATTGCGATCCTCGCCGTCCCAACCGAACTGCAGGGACCGTCGGATCTCGGACGGGTCCCGGCCGACAGCGCCGCATGCCTCTTCGAGCTTCGCCGTAAGCTCCCGCACGTTGTCAGGGTCTCCACCGGAGATGTTCCAAACATCGGCGTGCCTCGCGACCAGCCGGAGCGTGGTTGCGCCCGAGGCGCCGATCCATATCGGCGGGTAAGGCTTCTGGATCGGTTTGGGGTTCGCGATCGCGTCCTTGAGGTGGTAATAGCGGCCGTCGAAGTTGGTTCGCTCCTCCGTCCATAGCGATTTGATGATGCGCAACGACTCGCTCAGCATCCCGACGCGATGGTCGAGGCCTTCGATCCCGTACATCTCGTGCTCGATCTCCGCCCAGGCCGCCCCGATCCCAAACTCGAGCCGGCCGCCGGACAGGTGGTCGACGGTCATCGCCATCTTGGCGAGGAGAACCGGGTGGCGATACGTGTTGCCCGTCACCAGGCAACCGATCCGCACTCGTTTGGTCGCCTGGGCCATCGCGGCCTGCAGGGTCCAGCCCTCGTAGATTGGCCGGTCCGGGCCACCGCCACCTATCGATGCGAGGTGGTCGAAATCCCAGACGTGATCGAAGCCGCCTTCCTCGGCAATGCGCCAGACCGTGCGCAAGGACTCGATCGTGGTGTCCTGGCCTGAATGCTTGAGCCCGAAACGCAGTGGTTGCCTCATATCGACAGGCTAGCGAAAGCGGAGCCGCCGGACGCGGATCGGATAGGGGTACTGCTCCGCGAAGGTCTCTCCGGTCATTCCCAGGCCCTCGATGTGCCTTCGGTACTTGCGCATGTAGGCCGGCTCGCGGTGGGCAGGCGGCTGCGACTTGGGAATCGTCGCGTACCCCGATACGCGGACGAGGTCGTCGCCAACTTCGTCGCTGTTGAGGTGAAGCTCGACATAGGGGTTGGCTTTCACGTGCCGGACCTTGACGCCCGGCTGTGCGTAGATCAGAAAAGACTTGCCATCCCACAAGAACCAGACGGGCACGGCCTGCGGATGGCGATCGACGCCGGCGGTCACCAGCCAGATCACGAGCTCTTTTTTCAGCCGGCTCTGGACATGTCTGCCCGGCGCTACCACGTCGACAAGTATCCCAGCGACGCCTGCGTCATTCAACCTCAGCCGGCGGGGCTACGTGTCGGAGACCTAGCAGGTCGGCGACGGGCAACAGCAGCCCGCCCTGGATGAGAAGAGAGAGCACGACCATCCCGTACGCGATAACCGATACCCGTGGGTTGACGCCCGGGTTCGAGGCCACCGAAAGGGCCAGCGCAACGGAGAGGGCCCCTCGCATGCCGCCCCAGAACGTCATGTGCCGCCACCGCCACGGGATTGACGAGCCGCGAATGTCGGCGAGGCCGAGGAGTCCGTAAACCGGAATGGCTCGGGCTGCAAACATGATCACGTAAGCGCCCAGCGCCAAGCCCGCCACCGACAGAAGGCGAGTAGTCGGCAGCGCGACTCCAACCATCAAGAAGAGGATCGCGTTCAGGACGAAGGCGAGCAGGTTCCAGAATCCGATGAGCTGGGTGCCCTTGAGACGTCCTGTCTGGTCTCCATATCGCGCAACCACGATGCCGGCGGCCACGACCGAAACCACCCCGGACGCATGGACCACGTCGGCCGCCAGGTAAGCGCCATACGCGACGACAAGCGTGATCATGATCTCGAGCTCCGCCTCACGCACGAAACGGAGAAGAAGCACCCCGACGGCTCCCACTCCAAGGCCGATGGCCGTCCCTGCGCCCGCCACCAACAGGAAGCGCAAGCCGGCATCCAACGCCGAAGGATGGCCGCTCATGATGGTTCCGAGCACGGCGGAGAAAACCGCAAAGCCGGTTCCGTCGTTAAAGAGGCTCTCGCCCTCGAGGATCGCTTTCAGCCCGGCGGGAGCGCCAACCTGGCGAAGCAAGTTCACGACGGCGATCGGATCGGTGGCCGCGACAATGGAACCAAGCAGGATGCCGCTCGCCCAGTCGAGGCCAAGGCCGAAATGTGCGAGCACGCCGATCACGATCACGGTCAAGAACACGCCGAGCGTCGCCAGCAGGCTGATCGGCACCACCCGGCGCCATACCTCATCGAGGTCGAGCGTGAGCGAGGCTTCGAAGACCAGTCCCGGCACGAAGGCCAAGAGGATCAGGTCCGGGCCCAGAATGGGAAGCCGGACGCCGGGGATCAAACCGATCAGGATGCCGCCGATGGCCAGGAGCACCGCATACGGGACCGTCGGCGTGGTGCGCGAGACGAGGCGCAGCATGGTGGCGGCGCCACCCAGGACGATCAGAAATAGAAGGAAGCTCTGAGGGGTGCTCATCTTTCGGTTTGGGGCCGATCCCGAGCGGCAATACTAGAGGCGAGATGAAGAAGACCGATACCGACTGGAAGAGTGAATTGACCCCCATGCAGTTCCATGTCCTCCGCGAGAAGGGCACCGAGCGGCCGTTCACGGGCGAGTACTGGGACACCAACGTCGCCGGCGCCTACCTGTGCGCGGGCTGCGGCGCCAAGCTGTTCGAGTCGGAGACCAAGTTCGACGCTCACTGCGGCTGGCCGAGCTTCTACGCGCCCGCGGAAGGCGCCCCGGTCGAGGAGCATGTCGACCGCAGCCTGTTCATGGAGCGCACCGAGGTCACCTGCGCCAACTGCGGCGGCCACCTGGGCCACGTCTTCGATGACGGGCCCGACCCGACCGGCCTCCGCTACTGCATCAACTCGGCGTCGATCAAGCTCGACCCCAAGTAGCGAGGAGCTTCTTCACGATCGGGCTGGCCTCCTTCGGCTGCCAAGCCTTATAGGCGTCGCGCAGCGGAACCGGCCACTCGATGTCGATGTCGACACGAGTGCGAAAGGCGGCGGCGCCGGCCAGGACCCTGAGCGCCAGCTCGAGCACACGGCGCTGCATGGCTTTGTCGCCCGGCATGCCAAACGAATGACCGAACGGGAACTCGACACCGACGATTCGCGGAGCCCTCCGCTCCTCCGCCACCGCCGGCATCATCGTGACGACAACCGTGGGAATCCCGGCCGCTTCGATCCATCGTGCCAGCACGGGCACGTTCGAGCAGCAGTCGGGTCAAGCCGGCGCAAGGATCAGGCCGTCCGCTTGCCGGTCGCGCAGCACCCCGACCAGCGCGGGGAGAGTCAGCAGCCGCCAGTCTTCCAGGCCGCGGTCCTGGTAGCCCATCACAGACAGGTGCTCAGCGGTCGCGCCGCCGACCACGCCTTCTGACGCCAGCTCGCTGAGCATCCGTGCGGGCAGGGCGATCTCCGGATCGGCAAGGATGTCCTGGTCGTTGATGTGCAGGTGCGCCACGCCGATTTCGGCGGCATCGGCGCCGGCCGGGATGGAGCGCCACGACGGGTCTCCCCATTCCGGGTTGTCCTGCTCACGCACGACATCGAACTTCGGCTGCGACGCTTTTAGGTAGAGGCCGGCGGATGTCAGCAGGGCGATGCGCGAGGCCTGCAGCCGCTTTTCGAAAGGCGCCCACACCGGCGCCTCCTCGCCTGGAAATGGCCCCCGTCCTTCATAGAGAGGACGAAAGCTGCGCGGCAAGAACCGGTAGCTGTCGACGATCAACCGTCCGCGCCCACCAACGTACCCATCACCACCGGCATGACCGCGCCGCCGACTTCGATCCGCGTCGGGATTTCATGGTCGGTGCCGTACTCGAGCTTGATCTGAATGAAGCTCTGCCGGCCCATCTTGGTTCCCTGTTCGCTGGTGATCGCGACCTCGTGGGCCGTAGGAATAAGCCCATACCTGACGGCGAACGCACCTAGAGGACCGCTGCCTGATCCGGTCGCTGGATCCTCGTCGATGCCGATGATGTCGGGCGCGAACATGCGGCTGTAAAGCCTGTCGGGCCCGTCGGCCGTGAAGAGGAAGATCGGCAGCGCCTCGCGGCCGTCGTAAGCCTTCCTCATGCGCGCCTTGTCGGACACCGCGGAATCCACGGCCCGCCGATCCTTGAGTGCCATGAACAGGAACTCGTTGCCGGTGCTCGCCACCTGCAGCGGAACATCAGGCACCAGGTCACTTTCCTGAAGTCCGATGCTCTCCGCGAGGCGCCCGCGGTCGCGCATCACCTCGCCGAACGTGAGAGGCGGATGGGTCATCCAGAAGGTCAGGCCACTGGTCGTGCGCTCGCCGCGCACAGCGACGGGGCCGACGCCTTCCTCGAGGATGAACTCGAGGGCTCCGCGGGGCACAAGGCCTTGCGTCGCCAGCACCCAGGCCGTGCCGATGGTCGGGTGGCCGGCGAATGGCAGCTCGGTCCCGGGCGTGAAAATGCGGAGGCGAGCGGCGTGGTCCGGCTGCGATGGCGCCATGACGAAAGTGGTCTCGGAGAAGTTCATCTCCCGGGCCACGCGCTGCATGACGTCTGGTGGGATGTCGCCGGCGTCGAGCACCACCGCCAGCTGGTTGCCGGTCAGCGCTCGTTCCGTGAACACGTCGACGATGTGAATCGGGTAGCCCACGTTATGAAGAAAGCATGGCGGATGCGAATGCCGCCAGGCCCAACACGACGATCGCCAGCCCGCTGGCCGTGTTGATCACGCGGACGGCACGCGCGGTAATCCGCGTGGGAAGGCCGGACCCAAGAGCCGCCACGACGCACCACCAGGCCAGCGACCCGAGCAGCACGCCGAGCACGAGCAGCGAAGGTCGCAGATACCCGCCGGTGATTCCCGCGCTGAGGGTCGCGGCCAGCGCGGCGAAGGAGATGATGGTCGCCGGGTTGGTGATGGTCAGGCCGAGCGTCGATCCATAAGCCAACGCGAGGCCACCGCCAGTCGCGGATGGCGCCTCCGTCGTTCTCGGCTTGGCCAGGGCGATGCGAAGGCCGAGCACGACCAGAAGCGCGCCGCCACCGAGGGCGAGCCAGCGCCGTTCTCCCCGGATGGCAGTGGTGATCACACTGATCCCGAAAGCGGCGACCGCCGCGTAGAAACCGTCGGCGGTTGCGACGCCGAGACCCGAGACGAGGCCGTTGAGCCAGCCGCGGACGAGGGTGCGTCTAAGGCAGAGAAAGAAGATCGGACCTGGTGTCGCCGCCACCGCGAATCCGAGGACGAATCCTCTGAGCAGCAGGCTGGACACCAGGACCTCTCATCGCGTGCCACATTCTAATTAGGGAAAGTACGGGCAAGGTGGCAGCGATCCTCAACAGCCCTTAAGCGACGTTACCGGCGGTTAACTTGCACATAACCCGGGCTGGGGTATTCTCGATGCCCTCATGGAGATCCTTCGGAACGTCTGGCGGCGAAAATTGCGGAGCACGCTGACCATCTCCGGCATCGTCATCGGGGTGCTCGCGCTGACCACGATGGGCGCGCTTTCGGAGAATTTCAATGCCCTACTCGACGGGGGAGTCAAGTACTTCAGCTCGAGCATCCAGGTGGGCCCACCGGACGGGCAATCGGCCTCGCTGCTCCCGCTGTCGAAGATCGACGAGATAAAGCAAGTGCCCGGAGTGGCGGCAGCTTTTCCAAGCTATGGCTTCCTGGCCAAGCCGGGAGCCGTGACCACGGTCAGCTTCGGCGTACCTGATGAGATCATCGCCGGCGACCCAGGCGAGAACGACTGGGGATTGCTGAAGCTCTCCACCGCACAAGGCCACTACTTGAGCGGAGGCGCAGGTGAGGTTCTGCTGGGCGACACGATCAGCAAGGAGTTCAAGAAGAAGGTCGGCGACACGATCGACCTTCCGGTCAAGCCGGCTGACGCTAAGCCTGACTTCATCAACCACACCTTCACGGTTGTCGGCATCCTCAACGTGACCCGCACCGCGCCTGACTCCTTTGCGTACATCAACATCTCCGACGGTCAGATGCTGCTCAAGGACAGCCTGCCAGTTGCCATCCGCAGCCAGATCGACACATCGCAGATCACCGAGTCGATCGACGTCTACGGACAGCGCGGCAGCTCGATCAGCCAGCTCGACTCCATCGCCGATCGCATCAACGCCCAGGTTTCGGGCGTCAAGGCGACCAAGCCGAGCGTGATCGTGAACAGCTTCAAGTCAGGAGGCGCGATCTTCACGGCGATCACAACTGCTGCGGCGCTGCTCGCACTGATCATCGGCGGCCTTTCAGTGGTCAACACGATGTTCATGGCCGTCGCAGAACGCATCCGCGAGATCGGCCTCAAGAAGGCTGTCGGTGCGACGACGCTCGACATCATGCGCGAGTTCCTCATCGAAGCGACCCTGATCGGCGCGATAGGGGGCCTGATCGGCTACGGCCTCGGCGCGCTCATCACGATCATCGTCAACGGAACCACGCCGGCAGGCCAGTCCACCCTGTTCCTCATCACGGTCCGGCTCACTGTGCTCGCCCTGGGTTTCGCCGTCGCCCTGGGTGCCGTGGCTGGGATCCTCCCCGCTTTCCGCGCTGCCCGGCTCGACCCGGTCACCGCGCTGAGGAACGAGTAAGCCATGGCAGAGGTTCGGCTCGAAGATCTGCGCAAGCACTACAAGCGCGGCAGCGAGGTCATCCGAGCCCTCGATGGCGTCACGGTCGACATCGGCAAGGGCGAGTTCGTGGCCGTTGTCGGCCGCTCGGGCAGTGGCAAGACAACGATGCTGGACCTGGTCGGACTTCTACTCCGGCCTACGTCAGGACGCTTGCTCATCGACGGCGTGGATACCGCCAAGCTCAGCGATCGGGACCGGGCGCACATGAGGGCGCTCCAGGTCGGCTTCGTGTTCCAGGAATACAACCTGTTGCCCACGATGAACGTGCTCGAGAACGTGATGCTGCCTCTCCGGTATGTGAAGAAGCCCGCCGACGGAAGAGCCCATGCCCTCGAGCTGCTCGAGCGGGTTGACCTCACCGATCGCATCAAGCACCGGCCATCAGAGCTGTCAGGCGGACAACAGCAGCGAGTCGCCATCGCGCGCTCGATGATCAACCGACCCTCGCTGATCCTCCTCGACGAGCCGACCGGGGCGGTCGACACCGAAACGGCGGAGCAGCTGGTGGTGCTCCTGAAGCGTCTCAACACTGAAGACCAGGTGACCATCATCGTCGTCACGCACGACCTCGACGTGGCATCGCAGACAAGCCGCAACATCCGGCTCAAGGACGGAAAGGTGCTCGCCGACGAGCGCGTGGGGGCAGCCTCGGTCGCGTAGCGCTGTACGTTTAGGACCTGCGATGGGCAGTCGGCTTCTTCGTTACGGCGCGATCGCGGTAGCGGCGCTGGTGGTCCTGACCATTGCGGTGCTCGCCTACCGGTCGCTGCAACTGCCATACCAGGCGCCAAGCGTCGCCAGCCCGCTCCCCGCCGCCGGCGGCTGCACGCCCGCTCCCTGTGCCGACCTGCGGGGGTACACGCTCTGGGTGTCCAATCTCGACGCCAGGCCAGACCTCGTCACGATGCAGGTCACGTTCCGCAACTCGAGCAACTCCACGCATGCCTCCCCTGAGGATCTCGTGCTGATCGACTCGCAGCATCAAATGTTGCCCGCCGTGTTCGACGCCACCGGCTGTACGAGCTGGTCACGCCACGAGTTCGGCCGCGGTGCGACTTACGGGCCGGTGACCATGTGCTTTCGGGCCGCCTCCATCACGCCACCCCTCGTGCTGCGCTGGTCGCCGGACTTCGGCTTCGTCTGCTGCCAGACCGACATCAAGCTGACTTGATCCTCAGCGCCACGTCCGGTCGATCGGTGATCAGCACCGCGACCCGCGGATCGCGCATGAACGATTCGATGTCCGCCGGCTCATCAACGGTCCACACCCACGCCGGCATGTGGACGCGGGCGCAGTAGTCGAGAACCCGGAGGCGCGCGAGACGCTGGTGCACAGCCGCGAAGTCGGCGTGGCTCCGCTGTAGACGAGCACGCGGATAGAGCTCACTCAAACGCACCTGTAGGTAGCGCCACGGCGGGGCGCCGTCGAGGTCGTCTCCCAATGAAAGCCCGGTGCGCACGTTTGGAAACTGGTCCTTGATGACGCGGATTGGGGCGTCACCCGAAGTGAAGACGACCTCGCTGCGCGCGCAGCCCGACTGGATGAAGCGCACGATGTCGGCCTCGTAGCCTTCCTCCTTCACGTCGACGTGCAGCCCAACCTTTCCGTCGACCATGTCCATGACGTCATCCGCTTTCAGCAGCTCGTCTCCGAGCTCGCTCTCGAGCGCCGCGTATGACATGTCGCGCAGGACGCGGCCAGATGGGGTGCGATCGTCGTGGTAATTGACGAAGACGCCGTCAGTGGTGCGGCGGATGTCGATCTCGACAAAATCGACGCCTATGCCGATGGCACGGCTGTATCGCTCGCGTGCCGACAGGCCAGGAGTGCCGCATTCGCCGCGGTGTGCATCGATGAGAGGTCGCATCGTGGACTTGCAGCGACCAGCTTGATGCATCGACACGTAGTGTCCTGTTCCAGAAGCTCCTTGCATCTTCGCGGGACTAGGCGGCCGGGCGCCTGCGGCGCTGAAGCCGGCGCCGCCTTCTGCGCGCGCTCGGTCAGCAGCCCCGCACGACAATGCGGGGGCCCCAGCAGGTATGCGCTCCCTCGGGTGCTCGTCGGCTCCTTGGCTCCGGCCGCCGATTCCGCGAATATGCTGCGGACCTCTGGTACAGGACACTAGGGTGATGGCAGGGCTGCACCCGGTCGTGGTCATCACCGGCGCAACCGGCGCGATCGGCTCTGCGACAGCCGCGCTGCTCGCACGGCGGGGGGCGCGTCTCTTGCTGGTCGGCCGGGCCTCAGATCGCCTCGACGCAATCGTCGAACGGCTTGACAGCGACAACCGGGTGACTAGCGTCGAGGCAGATCTTTCGTCGCAAGCATCTGTGCGCATAGCGGCGCGCCAGATCTCGCGCGATGTGGCGCATGTGGACGCGCTCATCAATACGGCCGCGGTGTTCGCGTCCACATATGAGCAAACCAATGACGGCACCGAGCTCATGCTCGCCACCAATCACCTCGGACCTTTCCTACTGACCAATCTGCTGCGCGACCGGCTGGCGAGCAGCGGCCGGGTGATCACGGTAACGGCGCCGTCGTCGACCCACGTCGACATCGATCAGCTGATGTCAAAGGATCAGTTCCGTGCGTTGCGCACATTCGGTGCCACCAAGGCCGCCAACCTCATGTTCACGTTCGAGCTGGCGCGACGCGCCAAGAGATGGGACGTAGGCGCCTACGCGTACCACCCCGGTCTGGTCCGCTCAGAGCTGATGCGAGAAGCGCCGCGGCCCGTCCGCTTCGTGACCCGCCTGATTTCGAGGTCGCCGAATCGTGCCGGCGAAGACCTCGCGGAGCTGGCGACGTCGCCGGCATTCGGGAGCACGAGTGGCTGGTTCTTCAAAGGCGGCCGTCGCATAGATGCACCGAAGTCGACGCTGGACGTTGAAGCCCAACGCAATCTGTGGACCCGGTCCGCGGAGCTTGTTGAGCTGGGCGAATCAGGGTTCTAAACCTCCATGCCACGCTCTTCGGCCCTTCACAACGAGTTCACAACCTCGCCGAAGGATGAGAGGCATCAAACCTCTCGTGACAAAGGAGTAACGGCAATGAGACGCGGTTTCGGTCTTCTGTGGTTGGCGCTGACGACCATCTTCCTGGTCATCGTCGGCGTCGTGGCGTACCAGGTGGGCTGGTCGGACGGCGCCGCCACGCATGTGGCGGATGGAGCAGCGGCGGCGGTTCCGTATTACTACTACGGGCCGCACTTCTTCGGCTTCGGACTGTTCGGGTTCCTGTTCTTCCTGTTCCTGCTGTTCGTGATCTTCCGGATCGCGGCCTTCGGCCGTGGCTGGGGCTATCGCGGCGGCTGGGGCAAGGGAATGTACGGCCGTGGCTACGGTGGCGCCATCCCGCCCGCGATCGACGAGCGGATGCAGGAGTGGCACAAGCGCGCTCACGGCGAGCCCGCACCCGCACCACCGTCAGACACCAAGACCGTCTGACTTAAGGAACCAACAGCACCGGGGGCAACGAGTCCTCGGTGCTGTTCCGATCTCTACGATGGACCCGGTGACGACCATCCTGGTCGTGGACGACGAGCCACGCATCGTCCAGCTCGTCCGCGACTACCTCGTGCACGGTGGATTCAACGTGCTCGTTGCGTCTGACGGCCCCACCGCTCTTCGGACCGCACGCACCGGCCGTCCCGACCTCGTCATCCTCGACCTCGCGCTGCCTGAGCTCGACGGGCTGGACGTCACGCGAGCGCTCCGGCGCGATGGCGAGGTGCCGATCATCATGCTGACCGCGCGGACCGAGGAGTCGGACAAGCTCGTCGGCCTGGAGCTGGGCGCGGACGATTACATGACCAAGCCGTTCAGCCCCAAGGAGCTGGTCGCTCGAGTGCGGGCGGTGCTGAGGCGGGCGGAGGGCATGCGCCGGCCGTCGGACATGATCAGGATCGGCTCAGATGTCGAGCTCGACGCGGCGCGGATGGAGGTCAGAATCGCGGGTCGCCGTGTGGATCTCACGAAGACCGAGTTCCAGATCCTGTCGACCATGGCCAGGCAGCCAGGCCGGATCTTCACCCGATCGCAGCTGCTCGATGCGGTGAAAGGCGTTGCATTCGAGTCCTATGAGCGCGCAATCGACGCCCACATCAAGAACATCAGGCGAAAGATCGAGCCCCAACCAGGCCGGCCTCGGTACGTGCTGACCGTGTTCGGAGTCGGTTACCGTTTCGCCGAGCCACCCGATCGATGAGAACCGCATGGGGACCACCTCCCCGCCGCCGGCCGCCGTGGTGGCCGGAGAACCAACCGTGGCCGCCGGCCCGCCGGTGGGGGCGGCGCGGTCGCTTGCCCTTCTTCTGGCGGATGGGCTGTCTCATCCTTGGCGTGATCGGGCTGGTCGCAGCAATTGCCGCGATCGTCACTGCTTTGGCGGGCACGCTGCTGAGCTGGCTTTTGGGTCCGACCGCATTCCGCCCGGGAACGGCGCAGGTCGTACTCGTAATGACGGCCCTGCTGCTCGTGATATTCGCCGTGGTGGCACAGCGAGGTATCCGTCGCTTCTCGCAGCCGATGGACAACCTGATCGACGCCGCGGGAAAGATCGAGAAGGGTGACTACTCCGCTCGGTTGTCGGAGGAAGGCCCGGCAGAGCTGAGCTCCGTCGCGCGGGCGTTCAATGCGATGTCGGCTCGGCTCAAATCCAGCGACGAGCAGCGCCGCAGCTTCCTGGCGGACGTGGCCCATGAGCTGCGTACGCCGCTTTCGGTCATCCGCGGACAAGCGGAAGCAATCGCCGACGGTGTGTATCCGGGCGACGCCGAACACGTGACGCCGATCCTCGACGCGACCCGCTCGCTGGAGGTCCTCGTCGAAGACCTGCGCACGCTCGTGCTCACAGAAGCCGGCAGCCTGGTCCTCAACCGGGAGCATGTCGAGCCCGGCGCCCTGGTCCAGGACGTGCTCGCCTCGTTCGAGACGCAGAGCGAAGCGTTCGGCGTGAGCATGGCATCGGCGATCGCGGCCGCGGTGCCGAACGTCGACGTAGATCCGGCGCGACTCCGCAGCGCGCTCGCCAACGTGGTCTCGAACGCGATCCGGCACACGCCCTCGGGAGGGTCCATTCGTATCGACGTGCACCCCGCCGGCGAGAACGTGGAGATCACAGTGGCCGATACAGGCGAGGGAATCTCGCCCGAAATCCTCCCGCGTGTTTTTCAGCGCTTCGTCAAAGGCCCTGGATCTACAGGCTCAGGCCTTGGACTGGCGATCACGCACGACATCATCACCGCGCACGGGGGCACGATCGAGATTCAGAGCACGGTCGGGTCGGGCACCACGGTCCGCATCACCCTGCCGCCCGCGACGTGACAATGTAAAAATGCATTGCCCTGATCGGTTCCCCGTTCAAATCATCGCAAGGCGGCATTAGAGGTTAGAAGCACATGGGAATATTGATCTGGATCGTCGTCGGCGCCATCGCTGGGTTTGTGGCCAGCAAGGTGCTGACCGGCAGGGGCATGGGCCTGCTGTGGGACATCGTGGCCGGCATCCTGGGCGCGTTCCTGGGCGGTTGGCTTGCGGGTCTCGTCGGTATCTCGGTAAGTCCTGGCACGTTCACTATCGGCGGGCTCGTTTCCGCTTTCGTCGGGGCGGTCATCCTGCTGTTGGTGTTCCGAGCAGTGACCAGCCGCGGAAAGCTCACGCGTTAGAGACCCATCCTTTCCTAACCTCGCGGTCTACCCCCCGGGCTATCTACTTCTAGACCCGTTTCTTTCTGAGCATTCGATTCGTCCCGGAGTGTTTGCGTTCGCTGACGATGCGGACGGCCGACGCACGGTCGCGGGCGCTGTCCGCCGGCTTGCGGGGCCGCCCCGGAGGGCGACGCGTACGCCCGAATGCTTTCAGGTCGTCCGGAAAAATGGCCCACACCATGCCCACCTTGATTCCGTACAGTCGCTGCCTGAGCAGCAACCGGCGAACGTAGGCCTCCGATGCGTTGAGCTCGGCTGCAGCCTCGGCGACGGAAAGTAGGCGAGGGCGCACGATCGCGAAATATTAGCACGCGCGCGCAACCATTTCGTGGTAAGCTGACGGCTGTCCTGGACTGAGTCGAGGGCGGTGTGGTCCTCGCGGTTGCCGGCCTCCATTGGCAGTAGCCTTCTTGGCCCTTCGCTTCGCGGTCACTCCTTAGGAGGAGACGCAATGCCTGAAGTCAAAGACACGACCGACCGTTTCGTAGCCGCGTTCAACGCCCACGACGAGCGTGCGCTGCTTGCTCTTCATGCCGATGACATCAAGTTCAACGCGCCGGGCGGCTTCAAGGCCACCAACGCCAAGGACGCCACCGCGTTCGCGATGACATGGTTGAACGCATTCCCGAACGGCAAGATGACGGTCCGCACCGAAATCACGAGCGGCCCCTGGGTCGTCCAGGAAGTCGCGATGGAGGGAACCCACACGGCTCCCCTACAGAGCCCGAACGGCCCCATTCCCGCGACCCACAAGAAAGTGGTCGGCTACGGGGTCCAGCTCCTTCGCGTAGAGAACGGAAAGATCGCTGAGGCTCGTATCTACTTCGACCAGCTCGACCAGATGAGCCAGCTCGGCCTCATCCCCGCGCCGGCCGCCGCATAGCGCCCGATGTTTCTACGCCCGGCCCCGCCACGGGGCCGGGTCTTTTTGTGCCTCCCGAGAGGCTATTGCTCTTCTGTCAATTCCGCGGGTGGAGTTACGTGTGGACCCCTGTGCCTGGCTCGTCTCGCCACCAGCCGGAGCTGAAGAATCCTGAATCCTCCGAATGCCAGAACGACAACCGCCCCGAGGACCATTGCGAAAAGAAGCGCCACCGCAAGAGGAAGGTGGCCCTGAAAGATCAGAAAGTTCACCTCGGCGCTCTGTTGGTTTTGAAGGATGAAAACGAGGATCACGACCAGGACAACGACGCCGATGACAAGCGCCGTCCAGGCTCCACTGAGGCGAGTTTTTCGCTCGCCCGGGTACGCTTTTTCGGCTTCTGTGGCCTGGTTGGCGGGTCCATCAACCATGTGCGGAAATCCTACTCTCGCCTTTACCGGTCCGAATCAGCTGGCGCGATCGTCGTCAATACCGTCGCCGAGGCGGCAGCCGGCATCCGGTTGTCGTAAGTGACTACGCGGCCGACTCAGTCGCTGAATCTCTGTCGTCGGAACGTGAGGATGCCAACCAAGGCACCCACCAATGCGCCTGCCAAGGCCATGGCGGCGACCATGCGTATACGGACGGCCCGAGACGATCGAGGGCGCGGCGCATCCTCCGCAACTCCCCACACCCACGGCCGCACCTCTTTCATACGCGCTCGCCAGAAAATCTCAGCAACTTTCTGGGAGAGTTCGGGCGATGCCGGCCAAGGACGCAACTCGATAGCGTCGTCGGCGAGTAGGCGGGGACGGACAGCGCCCAGCTCAGCCAGCTCCCCCATGACCCGATTGCTTCGCTCGCTCAATCGTTCACTCAGTGCAACGATTGCTTCTGGCGTTTCCTTGCGTTGAATTGAGCAATATCACGGCGACGACGAGGGTTTCGGGTCAGGTGCGGACGTACGCCGCAAGGTGCTCGCCGGTGAGGGTCGAGCGGGCCAGCGCAACACGGCGTGCGAGTGCTAGAAAAAGAGGGGATCGCCTGCTTTTGAAAGCCGAGCGGCTGCACATTCGAACACCGCAAGGGGCGATCTCACGATCCGGGTTGTTTCGTACCGGCTGACAGTGCCCGTCGCACTAGATCCACGACCGAATCAGGAGCGGACAGCACATCTGCGGCTGTGAAGCGCAGGAGGCGATAGCCCGCATCGACCAATCGATTCTGACGCCGGTTGTCGCCCGTCAGGTTTTCGCGATGGCTGGCACCGTCGTACTCGAGCGCCAGGCGGTGAAGCGCGTAGTAGAAGTCTGGCCTCCCCAGGAAATGGCCTGCTCTGTCATGCAGCGGCACTTGAGCTTGCGGTCTTGGCAGCCGAGCCATCACCAGGAGTAATCGCAGCCTGGTCTCCATCACGGATTCGGTCGCCGGTTCAGCAAGCTCGATCGTTTGACGCAGGCGCCGTATTCCGGGATATCGCTGATGCGCACACACCCACGAACGCAAGTCGTCTGATTTGACCAGGCGCTTGTGCAGCGCCATGTCCAGAGCCGCAACTGCTTCCACCAACGGGAGACGCCTGCCAAGGTCGGCGAGCGTGCGAACCCCCGACGTTGTCGGATAGCCGCGTCGCGTCACCGTCTCGCTTGCGCTGATATCGGAACGCCGCACGGCGGTGCCCGTGAGTCGCGAGCTCTGGCCGGCGGATGGGACGGTCACCTCAACCGGGTCGCACGGAGGTAGATCGAGACCGTGGAGCCAGGCGGCGGTCCGACCGGAGAAGACTGCCCTCGTGGGAAGACGCCGGCCGATGGCCGCAAGCACGACGTCGGGGTCATCTGCTATGACGCCCAGTGCGTAAAAGCCGCCACCCAGGCGGCGCCAGCTCGCACCGAGGAGATGGTCCTTCGTAAGCCCGTGCCGTCGGGCTTCCTCGAGATTGAAAGGACCGCGGGTGAGCGCTGCCGGAATCATTGGAGCTCGAGCCACGGGCCCAAATCCTGAGCAAGGAGGTTTCGAAATGGAACTGAGCGCGTAAAGGGCCGCGAGCGTTTGAAAAAGAGGGAATTAACCGGGCACCAATGCCGATCGGCTGCACACTCGATGACTGCTGAGGTCAAAGTTGGAGCGGGAGACGGGCTTCGAACCCGCTACCTCGACCTTGGCAAGGTCGCGCTCTACCAAGTGAGCTACTCCCGCTCGGGCAGAGGAGAAATCATAACCCGGCCCGGGTAGGCGCCAACCCGCCCCCGCCGGGACCTTCCCTCACCGGTACCTCAGGGTGAAGATCGCCGTCCCCACTCCCCAGAGAATCGCCATCAGGGGCAGGACGAAAGTCCAGCTGAGGTGCGGCAGCCCAACCCCTTCGAGGAATCCATAACCGAACGTGAGCAACGCGGTGGCGCCGAGCGAGAAACCGAAAGCCTGCATCTGGATGCGCTTCTGCATCTCGTTCAGGCGCGTGAGCACTCGGATGAAGATCGAAAGCACGAGAGCCGCGGGAAACACGGGGAGCACAGCCACCACATAGCGCCACGACGCGTTTGGGTTCGCCTGCAGCACCGTCACCGAGCCCACGAGGATCATCAGATAGGCGAGCATCGCCAGCCCGAACTCGATCTGTGTGCGGTAAGTGACCCAGGTCGAGGCAACCGCGGGCAGCGCCGGCATCTCGACGTGCGCCGGCGCGTTCGATTCGGTCCGCAAGAACGGCGAGGCAGGATGCGTGTACAGCGGCTCGATCGGTGCGTCGGCCGGGTCTGGGTTCGGCTGCTTCTCGCTCATTCGGCAGGTCCACTGTAAGCGGTGCTTGTCTTCACAAGTCTTCGCCCAGAGTGTTTGACGGGGAGTCCCGGGCCGTCTATAAATACGCCCGAGCGCCGCGGGGGCGCCATCACCGCGGGAGGAAGCAGAACCATGCGGCGGACTCTACTGGTTGCATTGTCAGTTTTCGCCATGTTGACCCTGAACGTTGCCATGGCGAGCGCAGGCTCCGTTCACACCGCGGTGATCCACGCCATGAAGGTGAACAAACCTTCCCACCACCACAAGGGCGGCGGTGGCGTGCTGCTTTCGTCCCATGGCGGCGCGATCGAGCGAACCCCGTCCGTCTTCATCGTCTACTGGGGCCCGCAGTGGGCGAGCGGATTCACAACGGGCGGCCACACGAGCGGCGAGGCTCAGGGTTACATCCAGGGTTTCTTCGGCAACGTCGGCGGCAGCTCATGGGCCAACTCGACGACGCAGTACTGCCAGGGCGTCCCGGCGGGTACGACCAACTGCGCTGGCACCAGCGGCGCGGTCTTCGTGACCAACCCGAACGGTCAGCTAGCAGGCGTGTGGAACGACACAAGCGCCGTCCCGTCGAGACTGGGCACCACCAACATCGCGGCGGAAGCTCTGAATGCGGTCGCGCATTTCGGCTACACCGCCAACGCCGACTACATGGTCTTCACGCCCACCGGCCTCTCGACCAGTGGCTTCGGCACCCAGTTTTGCGCTTGGCACAGCTCGACGAGCTCGAGCTCAGGCCCCGTTTCGTTCTCCAACATGCCGTACCAGCCCGACGCCGGCGCGGCATGCGGGATGAACTTCGTCAATGGCAACGGCTACTTCGACGGATTCTCGATCGTCGGCGGACACGAATATGCCGAGACGATCACCGACCCGTTCCCCAGCTCCGGTTGGGTTGACGGCTCTGGGGCCGAGAATGGCGATAAATGCGCCTGGATCAGCTCCGGCCAGGGCGCCGCGCAGAACGTGAGCCTCGGCGGCGGCGCCTCGTACCCGGTGCAGTCGCTGTGGAGCAACGCCTTCAACGGCGGCGCGGGTGGCTGCGTGGTTGCGTATCCCTAATAGATAGACCGCGAATGAGCCAGATGCGCCCGGGCATGATGCCCAAGCCGAGCGAGCAGGCCAAGGCCGCCTTCACGAAGCTGGTGCCTGACGAGCCCGCTGTGAGCATGCGGCCGATGTTCGGCAACCTGGCGGCGTTCGTGAACGGCAACATGTTCTCCGGGCTCTTTGGCGAGGACCTCTTCGTCCGCCTGCCAGACGACCAGACCGCGCCGATTCGCAAGCAAGGTGGCCGGGATTTCGAGCCGATGCCCGGACACGCGATGAAGGGTTACGTGATGGTGCCGGCCACGTGGAGCTCCAAGCCCGCCGCGACCAAGACATGGATCGCCGCGGCGCTGGCCTTCACGCGCGCGATGCCACCGAAAGTCGCCAAAGCCAAGAAGGCCGCCGACAAGAAGAAGTAGTCGCGACCTAGCGCCGCTTCTTCTTGTTCGGTTTGCCCTTGATGGGCGCAGCTACGGGTTTGCCTTTGCCGTCCTTGCCGGCCACTCGCAGCTCGGCAACCGGAGCCGGCGCCGCCGTCTTGATGATGGCCGGCGGAGTGATTTTCGGAGCCGCCACGAGCGGCACGGCCACGATCGGCGCGGCCGGCTTCTCGACCTCGGTCGCGGCCTTCGGCTCGGGCTCAGGAACCGGGGTCGGGGCCTCGACGGCCTTGACGAGCGGGGCGGTCGCCGCCCCCGCGCCCATGGACACCTTGCCGCTGAACGTGGCGCCATCCTGGATGGCCAGGCGCGCCACGCGGACATCGCCGAACAAGGAGCCCGACTTGGCCACAACAAGACGCTTTCGCGCGACCACAGCGCCATTCACATGGCCGCGAATGGTCACGTCGCGTCCGGCCAGCGAAGCTTTGACCTTCGCCATGTCGTCGATCTCAACGTCGCCGGTGACCTCCACCTCGCCCTCGACGACCCCTCCAACCCGCAGGTCACCCTCGATGTAGATCTGGCCGATCACGCGATCGCGCGGGCCGAGCATGACCGAGTTCGGCTGGTTCGAAACGGCGGGCGGGGATTCGGTCGGCGGCTCGTCCGCCGACGTTGTGATCGGACGCCTAGCTGCCGGGGGCCTGCTGCTCAAACTCGCCCATTCGGACATAGCCGTTCAAGCTGGCGCCGTCCTCGATTTGCAGCCTGCGCACCTGCACGTCGCCGTTCAGCTTTGCCTGCTTTCCAAGGGTGAGCTTGTCGCGAGCCGTGAGCTTGCCCTCGACCTCACCTTTGATGGTTACGTTCGAAGCTTCGAGCAGGGCCTTGACGACGGTCCCGTTCCCTATTTCGATGTTGCCGCCGACCCGAAACTCGCCTTCGGCGTGCCCACCGTCGACGGTCATCGAACCGCCGTAAGTCAGCTTGCCTTCGAGGCTGTCGTTCGGGCCGAGAACCAACCTGTTCTGTCCGCCACGCTTGGAGTCGGATTGGCCGTCAGTCTCCATGGGCGTGCTCTCCGCTATGGCCTCTTGTGTTTCCATGCGCCTGCATCTCCCCGCCTTGGTAATTGACCTCGGGGCCAGCCCGAAGACGCGTCCCAGGATACTTCAGGGCCCACCCTCCCCGCCGGGCGATCTTCGTTTGTTGCCAGGCAACGATCGGTAGGTCGCAAGCTCTCAGGTGCTGCGGTCCTCGATCTCCCATGCGTGGTCCAGCACGTGCCACGCCATACGGCGCGCGACGTATCGCGGCGGCCACCTTTTCTCGCCTCCTTGCGGACCGCCGGCGGACGCGCGGATCGCATCGAGGATCGCGTTGCGGGTTGCCGCCACCGCGGCCGCGTCGTCTCGCTTGGGGGTGCGGAGCTTGAGCCCGAGCTTGGGTGTATACGCCGACTCCGCGTCGATGATGTGGTCGGCGATCTTGTCGCGGTCGCGCCCTCCGCCCCGAGGTCCCTTGCGCAGCTCGGCCGGCGCTTTCGAGATCACCCTGTCAAAGACCTTCCACGAAGCTGCGAGCAGAGCGCAGATGCGCTCCGCCTCAGCGGCCGAGAGCGCTTTGATGTCGCTCGATGCGGGTATGCCGGGCGCGCCAAAATCCGTGGTTGCGTTGCCAGTTACGCGCTCTACCACCTTGAACTGCGCGGCGGTTGGAAAGTCGATGCGTGCCGTTTTGGGCACGATCCCGTAGCGCGGCAAGTAAGCGAGCAACGCCGCCATCGCGAGCTTGTCGTCCTTGCCGGCGCGGGTCCAGCCCGGCCAGTCGAGTGCAGAAGCGAACACTCGCTTCTGTCCGACTTCCAGGTAGATGGGAATCGTTGTGGCCACGACCGCCGATGCTAACCGACGTCGGTCACCAGGATGCGAGAACGATTGCAATGGAGCGGGCGATGGGAATCGAACCCACGTAACCAGCTTGGAAGGCTGGCGCACTACCATTGTGCTACGCCCGCTTTCGCGCATCGCCTGGTGGCCCGTAGGGGCTTCGAACCCCTGATCTCCGGCTTGAAAGGCCGGCGTCCTAGTCCACTAGACGAACGGGCCAGGCGCCACCGATTGTGCCGGAAACGCCACGCGGCGTAGCGGCGACAACACCCCGCTCGTCATTGGTGGGCGGCGAGGGTTTCGAACCCCCGACCTCCAGCATGTCAAGCTGGCGCTCTCCCAGCTGAGCTAGCCGCCCGTGGCGGAATGGGCGCGGAGTGGACGCTTATTCTAGGCCCGAAGCTGTGATCCTCGAAATCGCTCAGCCGAGCAAGGAGTGACTCCACCACACCCCGTTGATTGGCGACGAAACCTGGTCGCGCTCTGGTTCGCGGAGTTCACCGCCATCTTCGGTTTCAGCTTTGCCTTCCCGTTCCTGTCGATCTTCATCTCGCAGGACCTCGGGGTTTCTCCAGGACATGACCTCGACCTCTGGACCGCCGCGGCCGGCAGCGTCTCCGGGCTGGCGATGGCGGTTGCGAGCCCAATCTGGGGCATCCTGGGCGATCGCTTCGGGCGCAAGCCGATGCTCATCCGTTCGATGCTCGGCGGCGCGATCACAGTCGGCCTGATCTTTTTCGTCCAGACCCCGATCCAGCTCGTCGTCCTTCGCTTCCTACAAGGAGCGACGAGCGGCACGGTCGCCGCGGCCACGGCCCTGGTCGCGGTGGAAACACCACGCCAGCGTGTGGGCTGGGCGCTCGGCGTCGTGACCTCGGCCGTGGCTCTCGGCGGTGCGATCGGACCGGTCGTCGGCGGTCTTGCCGGAGCCGCATTCGGGCTTCGCTTGGTCTTCCTCGCGGGCGGGGTCCTGCTGTTGATCTCGATGATCCCGGTGCTGATCATCGTGCGCGAGAGCCCATTGAAGCCTCGAGATCGCTCCCGGCCGGGAATGCTCGCGCTGATCAAACAGCGTCCCGGAGCCCTGCCGTCCCTCGCGATCCTGATCGGCGCCCAGGGCCTGATCACGGTCGTCAACACCGCGACCCAACAGCTCATCGTGCTCAGACTCATCGAGATGCTCGGTCGCGCCGCGTCGACAGTGACCGGCATCGCGTTCGGCGTCGCCGGTCTGACCAACAGCGTCTCCGCCATCGGCTACACGACGGTCACCCGCCGAATCGGCTACGTCAACGCGCTCACCATCGCCTCGATGTTTCTCGCCATCACGATCGGTGTCCTGGTGGTTGCGCCCAATGCGGTCGTGGTGGTGATTGCGGTCGGAGGGGCGGGCCTCCTTTATGGCGCTGTCGTGCCCGCGACCGCGGCCATGATCGGGCTCGAGACACCGATCGAGGCGCAGAGCACGGTGTTCGGGTTCAATGCCAGCGCCGTCGCGTTCGGATTCTTTCTCGGTCCGCTGATCGGCGGCGGGATCGCAGCGTCGAGCAACGTCAAAGATGCCCTTGCGGTGACCGCAGGGCTCGCAATGCTGCTGGCATTCGTGGTGGCGATAGGCGCGCGCGAGCCCTCGCGCTGATTCGGTAAATTCACATCTCTTGAGACGTACATTCGCGACCCTGCTTGCCGCCATCGCCGTCTGCGCATGCGCCGACTCCGCGGCGCCGACCTCGACTGCCTCGGGCTGCGACAATGGAATCGTCACCTGCATGGATCAGCGCACCACTCCACCACCCACAGTCATCGACCCGGCCAAGAAATACACCGCGACGATCCACACCTCGCGAGGGGATTTCACGATCGCGTTCGTGGATCCCAAGGTGGCCCCCCAGACCGTCAACAACTTCGTCTACCTCTCGCAAAACCACTACTACGACGGCCTCACCTTTCATCGGGTTGTGCCCGGCTTCGTAGTCCAGGGCGGCGATCCGCTCGGTAACGGCACCGGGGGGCCGGCCTACAAGCTGCCCGACGAAACCAACCCGTCAAAGTGGCCGCGAGGCACCGCGGGGATGGCGTCCAGCGCGGCGGGCGTGAGCGGCTCGCAGTTCTTCATCACAACGGGCGACGCACCGTTTCTCGCCACCAGCGGCGTCTACAACCATTTCGGCCAGGTGACCGCGGGGATGGAAGTCATCGATTCGATCCAGGTCGGCGATCGGATGACCTCGATCGACATCACCTCCACGTGAGGCGGGCGCCGCTCGCAGCGATCGTGCTCGCCGGCGCATTCGCGCTGGCTGCTTGTGGTTACGCGGACCCATACGCGAGCGCGGGGCACGTCGCCAACGAGAGCCCCGGACTGAACGTGACACCGTCTCCTGGGACGGACAGCTTCAACGACGGCAAGGGCCTCCCCGTCGTGACCTATCCCGACGGCCTCAAGTACGTCGATCTCGTCGTCGGGACCGGCGCGGTCGTCCTCAGCAACAACAGCGTCACCGTGCACTACACCGGATGGCTGAGTGACGGCACGAAGTTCGACTCGAGCCGCGACCGCAACCAGCCGTTCCCCGTCGACCTGGGTCTCGGCCAGGTCATCGCCGGTTGGGACGAAGGCGTGCCCGGGATGAAGGTCGGGGGCAAGCGCAAGCTCATCATCCCCGGCGCGCTTGCCTACGGGGCGGCCGGAAGGCAGGATCAAAACTCCGGCGCCTACATCATTCCGCCGAACGCGACGCTCGTCTTCGACATCGAGGTCTTGAGCGCGAAGCCGGGACCGACCCCGTCACCAGTGCCGACGCCGTCCCCGTCACCTTCTCCGAGCCCGTCTCCGAGCGCGAGCCCGTCTAAGTAGCGGTTATCGTCCCTTTCATGCCTGAGGCTTCGTGCCCGAGCTGGTCGCAGAAGTACGAGTAGCTGCCGGCCGGCAGGTTCGAGACGGTGAAGACGAAGCTGTCACCCGCCGAGACCAGCTCGCTGGCGGCGCCTGAGACGCGCTGGCCCG